>Ga0209148_1000866_pt1 | contig 21169 bp, 21 predicted proteins | sample AraplaCol_mMF_r2_2_FD_184288 | JGI IMG/M metagenome (GOLD analysis project Ga0209148, IMG submission 184288) | Arabidopsis root microbial communities from North Carolina, USA - plate scrape CL_Col_mMF_r2 (SPAdes) (version 2) | ecosystem: Host-associated > Plants > Roots > Endosphere | place... | reverse complement strand
ACAGGACCCAGTCGAGCTGCACCAGCAGCATGCTCGCCGACTGGATCGCCCGCGGCGCGATATTCGCTTCGTACCGGCGCACGACCGACGATTGCCGTGCGCCGGCGTCGGCGCCGTCGTCGCCGGCCAATTCTTCCGGCCACCAGGTCATTACCAGATGCAGCAGGCATTCGAAATCGGCATCTTCAGGTAGGTTGATTTGCCCAGCAAACATAAGACTCTCGATAATCCGGGGCCATGCGGCATATTGCAGGGATACGGCGGGCATTGCGATGGATACCCTTGATAATTAAAAGTAAATAACCTTACCCGGCAGTATATCGATCAAAGTGAACGAAAAGCTCTCACAATTTCACATTGCTGGAAATAGCGCTATTGCCACTATTGCAATCGATGCGGTGAACGCCATATGGCCGGCATCGCTCACGATCGTGGAAGGGGTTGACATGTTTGGTACCGGCCACCCGCGCCCGCCGCCGCGCAAGGAAGTCGCGATGCACGTGTTGCGGCAGGAACGGCGGCAACAGGATCATCACTCGCTGACGATCGACCTGCCGGACAGGGAGGCGGCCAGTCCGCCCACCGCATCGGCCATCCGGTTCGGCACGCTGGTGCGCATTTGGGCGGACATCAAAGGGGTACGGCGCTACCGCCGCCTGGCATCGAAAGCCGGCAGCACGTCAACGTAGATACTCACTCGTCCACCTTCGCATCCTCGCTCTTGGCCGCCTTCATCGCCTCCGGCTCCAGCTCCTCGGCCGCCTTGTTCATGCGGATGAACACGCCCCAGCCGGACAGCAGCACGCCGGCCGCGATCAGCACCGATGCCGCGTGCGGCAGCAGTTCCGGCTCCTCGTGCAAGGCTTTGAATGTGCCGACCAGGCCCTCGATCGACAGCGCGACCACGACGACGACCATGAAGCGCGACAAATAGCGACGCACGCGCGTGGGCGCGCTGATGTGCGCGTCGCGCACGACCTCTTCCTCGGTGATGGTCTGGGCGATCTGCAGCGAGACGACGGCGATGGCCAGCAGGCCGATCGCCTCGATGGCCTGTTCGGCACTCTCGTCGGCATCGGCGCCGATGGCTTTCATGCCGGTCTTGACGGCCAGCACCGTGATCAGCACGGCGACCAGCACGAACAGGAACCCCAGCAGCGCGTGCGCGGTCGAAAAGAAAACCTTCAGGAATTTCAAGGCGCCTCCGGTCGCAACCAATCGATGACGATGTCGGACCGATTGTGCCCGATCCGCGCGGGCGCGGCCGCACGGCAGCGCGGCGTCAGTGCGGGTCGGGCACGGCCCACGCGCGCGCATGCGCGACCGCGCGCGACCAGCGCGCCATCATCTCGGCGCGGCGCGCGGCCGGCAGCTGCGGCTCGAAGCGGCGCTCGCTCTTCCACTGCGCCGCGACCTCTTCGCGCGACGACCAGAAGCCGACGGCCAGGCCGGCCAGGCAGGCGGCGCCGAGGGCCGTCGTCTCCGTCACCTGCGGGCGCACGACGGGCACGCCCAGCAGGTCGGCCTGGAACTGCATCAGGAGGTCGTTGCGCGCGGCGCCGCCGTCCGCGCGCACCTCGTGCACGGCGCAGTCGGCATCCTTCTGCATGGCGGCCAGCAGCTCCGCGCTCTGGTAGGCGATGGCTTCGACGGCGGCGCGCGCGATGTGCGCGGCCGTCGTCCCGCGCGTCATGCCGACGATGGTGCCGCGCGCATAGGCGTCCCAATGCGGCGCGCCGAGGCCGACGAAGGCCGGCACGAGCATCACGCCGCCGCTGTCCGGCACGGATAAGGCGAGCGCCTCGACATCGGCCGACTGTTTGATGATGCCCAGGCCATCGCGCAGCCATTGCACGGTGGCGCCGCCCATGAACACGCTGCCTTCGAGCAGGTAGTCGGTGTGGGTGCCGATGGTCCAGCCGACGGTGGCCAGCAGGCGGTTATGCGATTGCGGCGGCGTGTCGCCCGCGTGCATCAGCATGAAGCACCCGGTGCCGTACGTATTCTTGACCATGCCGCGCTGGTGGCAGGCCTGCCCGAACGTGGCCGCCTGCTGGTCGCCGGCGATGCCCGCGATGGGAATCGCGCGTCCGAACCAGGACGGATCGGTCTCGGCGACGATGCCGGAACTGGGCACGACTTCCGGCAGCATCGACGCCGGCACGCCGAACAGGGACAACAGTTCAGGGTCCCAGCGGAGGCTGTTGATATTGAAGAGCATCGTGCGCGAGGCGTTGCTCGCGTCCGTGACGTGGCGCCCCGTCAGTTGGTAGACAAGCCAGCTGTCGACGGTGCCGAACGCGAGTTCTCCCCGCTCCGCGCGTGCGCGTGCGCCCGGCACGTTGGTCAGTAGCCATTGCAGCTTGGTCGCGGAAAAATAGGCGTCCAGTTCGAGGCCGGTCTTGCGCTGGATGAGCGGGGCCTTCCCGGCCGCGCGCAGGTCGTCGCAGATTTCGGCCGTGCGCCGGTCCTGCCAGACGATGGCGTGGCACAGCGGCTCGCCGGTATGGCGGTCCCACACGACCGTCGTCTCGCGCTGGTTGGTGATGCCGATCGCGGCGACCTCCCCGACGTCGATGCCGCCGTCGAGCAGCACCTGGCGCGCACAGGCGAGCTGGCTCGCCCAGATGTCGAGCGGATCGTGCTCGACCCAGCCGGGCCGCGGAAAATGCTGGGGATATTCCTGCTGGGCGATGCGCACGACCTGGCCCTGGCGGTCGAACAGGATGGCGCGCGAGCTCGTGGTGCCCTGGTCGAGGGCGAGGATGTAATGCATCGCTGACTCCAGGGCCCGGCATGACGCCGGCGAATGATGTGTAAAGCAGGCCGATAGGCCGGATTCTGTGTAACGCCCTTGCGGACGCTATGACAGCCATTCCTCTAGGCGCCGAATTACTCCGGCGCTCAAGCTTCCTACCCGCACGCTCCGCGAGCAACATCAACGCGTGCCTATTTGGAATTGCTCCGAGTGGAGGTTACCGCGTTTCACCGTAACTGAATACGCTCGTCTCTGTGGCCCTATTCCTCGCCTTATACCCGGCTTGCGCCGGGCTTTCGGCGGACGGCCGTTAACCGTCACCCCGCTCTGTGGAGTCCGGACCTTCCTCCCGTCCACGACCTTGCGGCGTGGACCAGCGGCTGCCTGGCCTGCTTCACGGCCGCCATTGTACTCCATGCGCCGCTGCCTTTTGTGAAAGGTCGTGTCGCTATTTGAAAAGCCAGTGCCGGTCGACTTGCATAGAATGCCCGGATTCCATCTTGATAAGGATGACCTCACCATGACGCACCCCTCCCGCAGCGGCGGCCAGATCCTGGTCGATGCGCTCCAGGTCCACGGCGTGGACACTGCCTTCGGCGTGCCCGGCGAAAGCTATCTCGACGTGCTCGACGCGCTGCACGATTCGGACATCCGCTTCGTCATCAACCGCCAGGAAGGCGGCGCCGCGTTCATGGCCGAGGCCTACGGCAAGCTGACGGGCAAGCCCGGCATCTGCTTCGTCACGCGCGGCCCCGGCGCGACCAACGCCTCCATCGGTGTGCACACGGCCTACCAGGATTCCACGCCGATGATCCTGTTCATCGGCCAGGTCGGCACCGACTTCATGGACCGCGAAGCGTTCCAGGAAATCGACTACCGCCGCATGTACGGCCAGATGGCCAAGTGGGTCGCGCAGATCGACCGCGCCGAACGCATCCCCGAATACATGGCGCGCGCCTTCCAGGTCGCGACGAGCGGCCGCCCCGGTCCCGTCGTGCTGGCGCTGCCGGAAGACATGCTCGTGGCGCGCGCGGAAGTGGCGGACACGCGCCGCTACCAGCCCACGCAAGCCGCGCCGTCCGCCGCCCAGATCGACCAGTTGCGCACGCTGCTGGCGCAGGCGAAAAAGCCGCTGCTGCTGCTGGGCGGCGGCACGTGGACGGACGATGCCTGCGCCGACGTCCAACGATTCGCCGAGGCGAACGCGCTGCCCGTCGCCTGCGCGTTCCGCTTCCAGGACCTGCTCGACAACGAGCATCCGCACTACGTGGGCGACGTCGGCATCGGCATCAATCCGAAGCTGGCCGCGCGCGTACGGGAAGCCGACGTGTTGATCGCGTTCGGTCCGCGCCTGGGCGAGATGACGACGAGCGGCTACGCGCTGCTGGAAGCGCCGGTGCCGCGCCAGCGCCTCGTGCACATCCATCCGGACCCGGAAGAACTGGGCAGCGTCTACCAGGCCGAGTTGATGATCGCCGGCGGCGCGCCGCAGACGGCCGCGATGCTCGCGGCGATGGCGCCCGTCGACGCCGCCGCCTGGTGCCACACGGTCGAGGAAGCGAAGGCCGAGCTGCGCGCATGGCAGGAACAGCCGCCGATCTTCAAGGACGGCGCCGCGCCGCTCGACCTGTGGCAGATGGTGCGGGACCTGCAGGTGGCCCTGCCGCGCGACACGATCATCACGAACGGCGCCGGCAACTACGCGACGTGGGCGCACCGCTTCTGGCGCTACGGCGCGATGCGCACCCAACTGGCGCCGACCAGCGGCGCGATGGGGTACGCGGTGCCGGCCGGCGTCGCGGCCAAGATCGTGCGGCCGGAGCGCACGGTCGTGACCTTCGCGGGCGACGGCGAATTCATGATGACGGGCCAGGAGCTGGCGACGGCCGTGCAGTACGGCGCCGGCGTCATCTTCCTTGTGTTCAACAACAATATGTTCGGCACCATCCGCATGCACCAGGAACGCGAGTATCCGGGCCGCGTGTCGGGCACGCAGCTGCACAACCCGGATTTCGCGGCGCTGGCCAAGGCCTACGGCGGCCACGGCGAGGCAGTCGGAACGACGGCCGAATTCGGGCCGGCGCTGGCGCGCGCCATCGAATTCACGCGGACGCACCAACTGCCGGCGCTGATCGAGCTGCGCTACGACGGCAACCTGATCACGCCGGGCGCGACGCTGGACACCATCCGCCGCAACGCGCAGGCGGCCAAGGCCGGCTGACCTATCTTATGCGATGGCCAGGCCGCGCAGGGCCGGGACGACGTCGTGCAGGCGCGCCACCTCGAAGGTGGGCAGCGCCTGCGTGTCGTTGGCGAGGCCACCCGGATTGAACCAGCAGCTCTCGATGCCGAACCGGTTCGCGCCGAGGATGTCGGCATCGAGGCGGTCGCCGACGATGATCGTCTCGGCATGCGCGAACGCGCGCGCCATTTTTACCGTGTAGTCGAAGAAGCGGCTGTCCGGCTTGGCGTGGCCGCACGCTTCCGACGTCGCGACGAAGGACACGTGGTCGCGCAATCCGGAACTGGCGATGCGGCGGTGCTGGATGTGTTCGACGCCGTTCGTGATGATGCCCACCTCGCCGATGCCGGCCAGCGTTGCACACAGCTCGCGCGCGCCGTCGATGAGGACGACGGTGTCCGACAGCGCTTCCAGGTACAGGCCGCTGGCCGCTTCCGGGTCGAGGTCGAGGCCGGCTTCCTGGAAGGTCTTGCGGAACCGTTCCACCTTCAGGAACGCCTTGGTGACGGCGCCCGTCTCGAAACTTTTCCAGAGCGCCATATTGACCGCCTGGTAGCGGACGAACAGGCCATCCGGGAGCGCGCGCAGGCCCAACCCACGCATCGTGCGGTCGAACGACAATTGTTCGGAAGCCTTGAAGTCGAGCAGGGTGTCGTCGAGGTCGAAAAGAAAAAGTCTGTGTTTCATCGTGGCGGATGGTGCGCGCGCGGTCGCCGGCGGCACCGGAACGGCAAAGGTAGACCGACAGGATACCAGCGGCGGCGTTTACATGCCGAGGCTGCCGTCGAGCCCGAGCTCGGCGGGCCACGGCACCGGTGCGTCGAAGGCGCTGACCGGACTGGAAGGATGGGTGAGGAACAGGGCGACGAGGGCAATGAAGAGCCAGACGACGACGTTGCGCAACGACGCTGCCTGGCTGCCCACCACGTGATCGCCGGCGATGAGCCTCTTGAGAAACTTGGAAACGTTCACGATCGTCCCTTGGTGACGCGTGTTTTCATGGATGTTCACAATCTACACCGCTTACGCACGCATTTCCAGCATGATGATTGGACTGATATTGTTGCGCTGTATTCTAGCCACATTATGGTAGAGCTGATGCACATCAAACAACCGCCTGACGGGCGGAACGGATTGCTTTCCGGTTACCCAGCAGGGAGAACCGGGTCCGCTCTGGTAGAATACGCGCGACCCTTTCCGGCAAATCCGCCGCCCTCCCGAATACACAATGTTTAGTTTCTTCAAAAAGAAAAAACCTGAAGCCGAGACGCCGGCCGCGGTCGAACCCGCAGTGCCCGCATCTCCGGTCGCCGACGCGCAAGCTGAAGCGCAGACCGAGCAGCCGGGTTTCCTGCGCCGCCTGTTCGGCAGCGACGACGCGCCGGCCGCGCCCGCCATCGAGGCGCCCGCCCCGCTTGAAACCGCCCCGTCCGCCTACGAAGGCCAGCTGTTCCCCGAAACGGCCGAACGCCCGGTCAGCGAAGCGGAAGCGAGGCTTTCCTGGATGTCGCGCCTGAAGGCCGGCCTGGCCAAGACGTCGAGCAACCTGACGCTGCTGTTCGTCGGCGCGCGCATCGACGAAGACCTGTACGAGGAACTCGAATCCGCGCTGCTGATGTCGGATGCCGGCATGGACGCCACGCAATACCTGCTGGACAACCTGCGGCGCAAGGTCAAGGACGAGAAATTGCTCGACGCCGCCGCCGTCAAGGTGGCATTGAAGGCGCTGCTGGTCGACCTGCTGCGTCCGCTGGAAAAGCCGCTCGAACTGGGCCGCCACGAGCCGCTCGTGATGATGATCGCGGGCGTCAACGGCGCCGGCAAGACGACGACCATCGGCAAGCTGGCCAAGCACATGCAGCACCACGAACAATCCGTCCTGCTGGCCGCCGGCGACACCTTCCGCGCCGCCGCGCGCGAGCAGCTGATGGTCTGGGGCCAGCGCAACAACGTCACGGTGATTTCGCAGCAATCGGGCGACCCGGCCGCGGTCGCGTTCGACGCCGTCCAGTCGGGCAAGGCGCGCGGCGTCGACGTCGTCATGGTCGACACGGCCGGCCGCCTGCCCACGCAGCTGCACCTGATGGAAGAGCTCAAGAAGATCAAGCGCGTGATCGCCAAGGGCATGGAAGACGCGCCGCACGAGATCCTGCTCGTCATCGACGGCAACACGGGCCAGAACGCGCTCGCGCAGGTGAAGGCGTTCGACGATGCGCTGCAGCTGACCGGCCTCGTGATCACGAAGCTGGACGGCACGGCCAAGGGCGGCATCCTGGCCGCCATCGCACGCACCCGTCCGGTGCCGGTGTACTTCATCGGCGTGGGCGAGAAGCTGGAGGACCTGCAACCCTTCAGCGCCGACGAATTCGCCGAGGCGCTGCTGGGATAAACGCACGATGATCGAATTCCAGTCCGTCTCCAAGAAATACTCGGATTCCGCCAACACGCTCGCGCTCGCCGACGTGTCGCTGAACATCGCCAAGGGCGAGCTGGTGTACCTGGCCGGCCCGTCCGGCGCCGGCAAGTCCACCCTGATGAAGATGGTGGCCGCCATCGAGCGCCCCTCGTCCGGCCGCGTGATCGTGAACGGGCAGGACGTCGGCCGCCTGCGCAAGGCCGGCATCCCTTTCCTGCGCCGCAACCTCGGCCTGATCTTCCAGAACCAGCGCCTGCTGAACGACCGCCACCTGCTGGCCAACGTGATGCTGCCGCTGATCGTCACCGGCGCCACCCGCGCCCAGGCCGAGCAGCGCGCCCGCGCGGCGCTGGACAAGGTCGGGCTGGAGGGCCGCGCGCTGGCGCTGCCGCTGGAATTGTCGGGCGGCGAACAGCAGCGCGTGGCGATCGCCCGCGCCATCGTCAACCGCCCGCAGATCATCCTGGCCGACGAACCGACGGCGAACCTGGACCGCGCCGCGGCCGACAAGGTCATCGACGCGCTGCACGCTTTTCACTCTGTCGGCGTGACCTGCGTCATCTCCACCCATGACGACCAGATCCTGGACAGCGCCGCGCGCGTGATCCGCCTCGAACATGGCCAGTTGACGGGAGGTGCCGCATGAACGTCTGGTTCCGCCAGCACCGCTTCGCCCTTGGCGCCGCCCTGTCTCACGTACGCAAGGCGCCGGGCAGCTTTTTATTCAACGTCCTCGTCGTGGCCGTCGCGCTCGCCCTGCCCTTTGCCGGCGTGACATTGCTCGACAACGTCCGGCCCCTGTCGGAACAACTGTCCGTCGACCCGGAACTCAGCCTGTTCCTCAAGGCCGACACCCCGCGCGAGCAGGCCCAGGCACTGGCGCCGCAGCTGCAGCAGATCCTGCGCGGCACCCATGCGAAGGTCAGCTTCGTGCCGCGCGAGCAGGCGCTGGCGACCCTGAAGGACAAGAGCGGGCTGACCGACGTCATCGAGACGCTGGGCGACAACCCGTTGCCGGACAGCTATGTGATGCGGCTGGAAGGCTTTACCAGCCGCGCCGACGCCGCGCGCGTGGACGGCCTGGCCGACCAGATGCGCGCGTTGCCGGGCGTCGATGCCGTGCAGGTCGACTCGGCCTGGGTCAAGCGCCTGGCCGCCCTGCTGGGCGTGCTGCGCCTGGCGCTGCTGCTGCTGGCGATCACGCTGGGCATCGTCGTGATTGCCGTCGTGTTCAACACGATCCGCCTGCAGGTGCTGACCCAGCGCGAAGAAATCGCCGTGTCGAAACTGCTGGGCGCGACCGACAACTTCATCCACCGCCCGTTCTATTACACCGGCGCCCTGCTGGGCCTGTGCGCGGGCGCCGTGGCGCTGGGTGCGGTGGCGCTGGCGCTGCGTCCGCTGAACACGGCCATCGCCGAGTTCGCCCGCCTGTACGCGTCGGAATTCCAGCTGTCGCCGCTGCCGCCGCTGGCCATGGCCGCGTTGCTGGCGATCAGTGCCGGACTTGGGCTCGTGGGCGCCATGTTGTCGGTGCAGAGGCATCTGGCGCGGCTCAGCTGAGCGTTCATTTTCGTTGGCGTCCGGTGAACCCGTCCGCTGCTGGCCAGTCTAATCCTGCAGCGGACGCGAGGCATCCACCTACAGCACAACGTGCGTCAACCAACAGAAGGCGCATCACGGGTCGCCTACCCTGTCTTCTACCAGTTTCAAACGATACGAGCGTCACGTTTGAGACGTATCAACTGAATCACTCGCACCTGCTCTACAGTTGAGTCGACCCCGTTTTTTGATTCCTTTCGGCAATACTTTAATGAAACTTAAACCCGTCATCAGCGATATGGTGGCGCCTAGCACTCACCTCAAGAGAGTGCTAATATAACGTCAGACTATCGCGGGAAATGGTATTGATAGCACCGTCAGCATCCCGACGCAAGCCAGCCAGTGGTGCCTCCGGGGCCCTGGAGATGGCGAGACGATGCAGCAGCTTAAATCAGAGGGAGTGACTATGTCCGCACAATCCGCATTGGTTCCGGCCGGCAGTCGTGCTCTGGGGCTGGGCTTCAGTGGCAATCTCGGTAACATCGACGCCTATATCTCGGCAGTGAACCGCCTGCCGATGTTGACCCACGAGGAAGAGATTTCGCTGGCAACACGGCTGCAAGAAAAGAACGACCTGGATGCCGCACAGAAACTGGTGCTGTCGCACCTGCGCCTGGTCGTGTCGATCGCGCGCGGCTACCTGGGCTATGGCCTGCCGCACGCCGACCTGATCCAGGAAGGCAATATCGGCCTGATGAAGGCAGTCAAGCGTTTCGACCCGAACCAGGGTGTGCGCCTCGTGTCCTATGCAATGCACTGGATCAAGGCCGAGATGCACGAATACATCCTGAAGAACTGGCGTCTGGTCAAGGTTGCAACGACCAAGGCGCAGCGCAAGCTGTTCTTCAACCTGCGCAGCAACAAGCAAGGTCTCGACGCCATGTCGCCGCAGCAAGTCGACGATCTGGCCAAGATGCTCGACGTGAAGCGCGAAGAAGTGATCGAGATGGAAACGCGCCTGTCCGGCCGCGACATCGCGCTGGAAGCGCCGACCGACGACGAAGACGACAAGTTCTCGCCGATCGCCTACCTGTCCTCGGACCAGCAGGAACCGACCAAGGTCCTGGAAGGCGAGGAAAAAGTGCGCCTGCAATCGGAAGGCCTGGAAACGGCGCTCGGCAAGCTCGACCCGCGTTCGCGCCGCATCGTGGAAGCGCGCTGGCTGGCCAACGACGACGGCTCGGGCGCCACGCTGCACACGCTGGCCGAGGAATTCGGCGTGTCGGCCGAGCGCATCCGCCAGATCGAATCGGCCGCGCTGAAAAAGATGAAAACCGCGCTGGCGGCTTACGTGTAAGCCATCCCCAGCCAACGACAAGGGCACCTCCGGGTGCCCTTTGTTTTTCTCAAGAATTCGGGATGTCGATCCGCAAACCGGGCCAGTGGCGTTCCCAGTCCTTGGAACGGATGCGCTCCAGATAAACGGCACGCTTGTCCGCGACGAACCGCCCGGTCGGCCGGACGATCAATCCGAACAGGTCGTCCAGTCCGAGCGGGGCCGCGACCTCGATCTCTCCCCGCTGCCCGAGGCGGACGCCGACCGCGGTGGCCGTCTCCGGCCAATATCGCATCGCATCCGTGGCGGACCGGTACGGCCCGTCCCCGTTGCGCTCATGCATGCGCGCCTGGTTCTTGACGGACCACGCGAGCGTGCCATCGCGGTCGCGCAACGCCGCCTCCAGACCGGCATCGCGCACCGCATTGCACCCCGCCCGGTCGAACCAGATCACATCGATATCCTGCGGCAGCGGCGACGTCGCCCGCCGGTGCAGCTGGTCCCACACGCAGTTGCGCACGAACCCCGCGGCCACCCAGCAATCGGGCAGGCCGAGGTCGCGCACGATACGGAGCACGCGCATGCGCGGGTCGTCGGACGCGATCAGCGTTCGCAGTTCAGCCAGCCGATCCACTACCCCAGCTTCGCGTGGAAAAACGCCATCGTCCGTCCCCACGCCAGCTGCGCCGCCGCCTCGTCATAGCGCGGCGTCGTATCGTTGTTAAAACCGTGCTCCGCGCCCGGATAGACGAAGTGCTGGTAATCGACGTGGTGCGCCTTCAGCGCGGCCTCGTAGGCGGGCCAGCCGGCCAGGATGCGTTCGTCCTTGCCGGCATCGTGGATCAGCAGGGACGCGCGGATGCGGCCGACGAGATCGGCCGGCGGTTGCATGCCGTAGAACGGCACGGCGGCGGCGAGGCCCGGCAGCTGGGTGGCGAGGTAGTTGGCGATGCCGCCGCCGTAGCAGAAGCCGACGACGCCCACGCGGCTCGTGCCCTGCGGCAGCGTCGCCAGCGCGTGCGCGGCCGCGACGAAGTCGGCGCGCGTCTTCGCCTGGTCCAGCTTCGGGAAGAGTTCGCGCGCCTTGTCCTCGTCGCCCGGGTAGCCGCCCAGCGGGTACAGCGCGTCCGGGGCGAAGGCCACGTAGCCCTCGAGCGCGACGCGGCGCGTGATGTCCTCGATGTGCGGATTCAGGCCGCGGTTTTCGTGCACGACGAGGATCGTCGGCAGCTTGCCTTGGGCGTTCGCCGGCCGGGCCAGGTAGCCCCGCACCTTGCCGTAGCCCTGCGGCGACGGGAAGTCGGCATGGCGCGTCTCGAGGCGCCCGTCGGCCGGCGCGACGAGCGGCGCCGCAAACGACGGCGCCAGTTGCGTCAGCATGGTGGCGGCCGTCGTGGTGCCGGCGGCATAGCGGCTGGCACGGGACAGGAACGCGCGCCGCGACAGGCGTCCGTGCACGTAGCCATCGAATAGTCGTAATACCTCCGGATCGAAATCCGCTGTCGTCAAACGCGTCATTGCTGTCTCCAGGTCAATTCGTCGGGCCGGCCACATGATTGGCAGACTGGAAAATCGTCGAGGATACGCCCGTTCACAGCCTGATGACGATATGCCTGCGGTACAGTTGCCAAAGTCCGACACCCAGCACGCCCAGCAGCAAGGCCGAATACGCGGCCGACGCGACCCGCGCCTCCGGGATCGCACCCGCCAGCCAGCCAGCCAGCCAGCAGATCGTGCCCGCTGCCCGCGCCGCCCAGCGGCAGTTGCAGCAACGTATCGAGCAGCGAGATGCCGACGAAGGCCGCGGTCGCATTGGTGCCGAACGCGAGGATGGGCCGTGCCCACGCCGGCGCCGCGCGCCCGGGCGGGACGAGGCGCATCAGGGCAAGCAAGGCCAGCAGCGTAAAGCCGCCGGACAGCAGCGCAAAGCTGGGCGTCCACAGCTTCTTGACGACCGGTACGAGCGGGTCGAGCAGGAAGCCGGCCAGCAGGCAGGCCGCGCCGGCGATGGCGAGGGCCGTCAACGTGGCGCGCCTGTGCGACCGCATCAACAGCACGGACGCGGTCACGCCGAACAGCACGTTGACGAGCGCGCCCAGCGTCGCCACGAGCCCTTCCGGATCGTACGTGACGAGATCGCCCGTCCTGCCCCACGGCCACAGGTGCGGCACGCCGAACACCGCGCGGTCGACGACGGCCGGCAGCGCATGCGCGGAATCGAAGCACGCGCGGCCGCAGCCGGGCGCATCCCACGCGAGCAGCAACGCGGCATAGCCCACCAGCAGCGCGACGATGGCCGCGACCGGCGCGGCCACGGACAAACCGTCGCGGCGCAGCGCCAGCACGCAGCCCGTGCCCACGATGGCGTAGCACAGGCCGATGCGCTGCAGGATGCCCGGCAGGCGGACGTGGGCGAAGTCGAAGCCCGGCAGCAGATTCAGCACGATGCCCAGCACGACGAGCGCGGCGGCGCGGCGCAGCACGTGGCCGACGAGGGCAGTTCTGCCCCGGCCTGCGCGCCGCCGCAGCGCGTACGGCAGCGCGGCGCCCGCGCAGAACAGGAAGGCCGGAAAGATCATGTCGGCAATGGCGAAACCGCGCCAGTCGGCATGCGTCAGGAACGTGAAGCGGTGGTCCCAGCCGCCCGCGTACGCGACCATGATCATGCCCATCACGGCGAGGCCACGCAGCAGGTCGATGGCGGGCACGCGCGGCACGGGCGCGCCGGGATCCGCCTGCGGACGCGCCACGGGAGCCTGGCGCGGCAGGTCCGCCGCGCGGCCTGAATCGAAACGTACCGGGTCGCCCATCGCCTCCTCCTGATTCATGAAAACGATTTCAAATATCCGTCGCCGATAGCACCGCCGTCAAGTCATATTGCATAACCAGCAGCATTAGCCTAAAGGCAATAGAATGAAAGACCACTGCCACCCAACAGGAGATCCCATGCAACTCATCGGCATGCTTGATTCGCCGTTTGTCCGCCGCGTCGCCATTTCGTTCGACTTGCTCGACATCCCGTTCGAACACAAGGCGCTGTCGGTGTTCCGCAACTACGACGAATTCGCCGCGATCAATCCGACGGTGAAGGCGCCGACGCTCGTGCTGGACGACGGTTCCTTCCTGATCGATTCCACGCTGATGCTCGAGTATGCCGAAGCGCTGACGGGCCGCTCCCTGCTGCCGGCTGCCCCGGCCGCGCGCGCGCAGGCGCTGCGCGCCATCGGCCCGGCGCTGGCCGCGTGCGAAAAGACGGCGCAGGTCGTCTACGAGCACACGCTGCGCCCGCCGGAAAAGCTGCACCAGCCCTGGCTCGACCGCGTGCAGGAACAATTGCTCGCCGCGTTAAGGCGGCTGGAGGCCGAAACGGACGCGTTCGACACCGCCACCCTCGACCAGGCCGCCATCACGGCCGCCGTCGCCTGGTCGTTCGTCCAGTTGCTGGTGCCGCAGGTCGTCCCGGCCGCCGACTTCCCGCGCCTCGCCGCCTGGGCCGCGCGCGCGGAAGCGTTGCCAGTGTTCCAGCGCTATCCGATGAACTGAGCGGATTGCATCGGCAACGGCCGCCGGTCGCGGCCGAATTGCGCCGGCCCCGGCTGGCGGTTTTGCTATGATTGGCGATATGCAAACAAAGGACGGTTCATGAAGCTGCCGCGCCCGCTCGCCATCTTGCTGATGACTTTCCTGGCCGGCTGTGCCGCCGCGCCCCTGCACGAGGGCGTGTATCCGCTGCGGCCCGGGCAGAGCGTCGACCTGGCGCGCGGCCTCGTCCTCAGGTACGACAGCTACAGCGACAGCCGCTGCCCCGCGAACACGCGCTGCATCTGGGCCGGGCGGCTGATCTTCCGCTTCATCGTCGACGGCCCGGACGGCGCCGAAGAATTCACGCTCGGTCCCGACCAGCCGACGGCCGCGCCCGCGTCGCTGCACGGCGCCCGCGTCGCCCTCGACACGTCCGCGATCCCGCCCGCGCGCGCGGCCGGCACGATGCGCCCGGGCGACATCATTCCCGTCACGCTCAAGGTCGGCACGAAATGAGCGCCGCCACGATCACCCACTTCCTGCGCCAGCCATGACCCATTCCGTCAAAGCCCTCACCTGCGGGCTGATCCTCTCCATCGTCCTGGCGCCGCCGCTCGCGCTCGCCAAGACGCCGGTCGCCACGGGCACCGGCGGCGCCGTCGCTACGATCAGCGAAAAAGCGTCGGCCGCCGCGCTCGCCATCCTCAACCAGGGCGGCAATGCCGTCGACGCGGCCGTCGCGGCGGCCGCCACGCTGGGCGTCACCGATCCGTTCAGCTGCGGCATCGGCGGCGGCGGCTTCATGGTCGTGTATCTCGCCAAGGACAAACGCGTGATCACGATCGACCACCGCGAGACGGCGCCCGCGTCGTTCAGTCCCGCCGTCTTCCAGGACAACGGCAAGCCGATCGATTTCGACACCGCGGTCGCCAGCGGTGCGTCCGTCGGCGTGCCCGGCACCGTGCGCGGCTGGCACGAGGCGCTGGAGCGCTACGGCACGATGTCGTTCAAGCAGGTGCTGGCGCCCGCGATCCAGGTCGCCACGACAGGCTTCCACGTCAACGCCACGCTGCACGGGCTGATGGTCGAAAACGAAAAGAAATTCGGCATGTTCAGCACGACGAGCCAGCTGTACCTGAAAAACGGCAAGGCGCTGCCGACGGGGACGATCGTCAAGAATCCCGACCTCGCCAGGGCCTACCGCGAGCTCGCGGCGAAAGGGTATAAAACGTTTTACGAAGGACCGCTGGCGCGCGCCGTCGTCGCCGCCGTCAACCGGCCGCCCGTCACGGCCGGCATCCAGGTCCGGCCCGGCATGATGAGCCTCGCCGACCTCGCGAACTACGAGGTGCGCATCCGCCAGCCGATCCGCTCCACCTACCGCGGCTACGACGTCTACGGCATGCCGCCGCCCAGCAGCGGCGGCGTGACGGTGGCCGAGGCGCTGAACATCCTCGAAGGCTTCGACCTGAAATCCATGCCGCGCGCGAACGTCGAACATCTGTACCTGGAAGCGAGCCGCCTCGCCTTCGCCGACCGCAATGCCTACGTGGCCGATCCGGAATACGTCGACGCGCCCATCGAAGGCATGCTGTCGAAGCAGTTCGCGGCGCAGCGGCGCTCGCTGATCCGGCCGGACCGCGCGGCCGGCGTCGTCCCGGCCGGCGACGCCTTCCTGTACGAGAACGATAAAAGCTTCCCGCTGCGCCCGCAGCAGGACATGATCATGCGCGAGGGCACGCACACGACGCACCTGACGGTGTCCGATAAATGGGGCAACGTCGTCGCCTACACGTTCACGATCGAATCATGGGGCGGCAGCGGCATCGTCGTGCCGGGCTACGGCTTCCTGCTGAACAACGAGATGACGGACTTCGACTTCACCGGCCCCGCGCCGAACATCCCGGAAGCCGGCAAGCGCCCGCGCAGCAGCATGGCGCCGACGATCGCGTTCAAGGACGGCAAGCCGGCCTTCACCATCGGCAGCCCGGGTGGCGCGACGATCATCACGACGGTGCTGCAGACGATCGTCAACTACGTCGACCTCGGCATGCCGATGGACCAGGCCATCGACGCGCCGCGGCTGTCGCAACGAAACAGCAAGGAGACGTCGGTCGAACCGGGCTTCCCCGGCACGCCGCAGGCCATCGCGCTGGAACAGTTCGGCCACAAATGGGAAGCCGTGCCGGAAGAAATCGGCGCGGCCAACGCGATCGTGTTCAACCCGGACGGCACCGTGACGGCCGTCAGCGAAGGCCACCGCCACGGCACCGGGACGGCGCTCGTGCAGAAGCGCGGGCACTGACTTCATGAGAACTATTAACCAGCCTTGAATCCCGTTTTTAAACTAGAAATCAGAATTCTTAACAGCACGGAAATTTTATTGTGACGAGCAAAGAAAAAAATAACAGAATATCAAAAACTTTAAAACAAAAACTACTGGACCTTGACGCCCATCTTTTTTTGCTTCGCACACATTTACATAAATTAAAAGACAACCGCAGTCACATTAAAGTAATTGCAGCCGAGCTAAGAACTTTAATTTGCTACTCGGGCAAAACCGAAGGATTGCTGTGGCGCTTAACGGATGAACTAAAAATAGACGACAGAATTAAATTGCATTTACCAGGAAAGGTTAATTACGAAAACCCCTTAATGCAAGGCTTGGACTTCTTAATACTCCCTCTAAAGAGGGCTGACAAAGGAGCTCCGCAAATTAAGGCCAAACGCCATTCCCTAAGAGGGATAATAAAGCAAAGTGAAGCAATTGTGGCGATCGGCAAATCTATAACACATGAATATATAATTAAAGCGGTAGCACAACAAATTGGGACGTCACACGAAGATGATGGAGTAGAGCCTGCCCTTGATTCTCTCGCTAAAATTTCTATTGATGGTGTAGAGCCGTATATCAACGTTCTCGCCTTTGACGCCGAGATGACTTTGGAAGTCGGAGAGAGAGTACTGCGAGCAGCAGAAGCCAAGTCTCTCATATCAAGACCAGTGCATAATTATAATTATGGAAATCTATCAATTGTTCTGAGATTCCAGAAAGATTGCAAACTTAGTTCCAAATTAGAAATTCTCCGGCTCCGCTCATTTATCTCATCCATAGAAATAAAATCTTTCGCGACTAACGACGATGTAATATTCACAGCAGCAAAAGATAAAGAGCAAGCCCTTTCATTATCCGCACCCTATCAAAACAAAGATAAGTCAGCACAGGACGTAGTGGTGGCTTTTTCATATTGTTCGCACGCTCGTAAAGCGCGAATATTGAGCTCTACTGGCGCAGATGAGATTATCGAATGCAATCTAAACTGGGCGCATGCACCAGAGCTTACCCCAGAATATATAAACAACACATCAACAGAGTCTCACAAGTTATGTTCTTTTTATATTTTTGAGCGACTAGTTTCCACGAAAGACATTATGGAAATAGCCCAACTCCCGTCTGATGGATACGGAATTTGGAAATACAGCAATGAAATAGAAGCTGCTGGACCATTCCCCAAATAACCCTCAGCACGTCAAAAGGACATATTCACTTAATTTCGCGCAAACGTTGATGTTGCAGTTCGTGGCCCACAACAGACAGCCATTTTGCGTCAACCAATCCGCCCCGCCGGGAACGCCGGCGGCGCGGCCAGCATGCGGCGCCAGTCGAACCTGAGCCACACGGCGCACACGACCAGCGGCAGCGCGGCCAGCCACGGCCAGGCCGTCGTGCCGGTGAGCCGGCCCAGGCCAATGGCCACGAACGCCTGCACGAGGGCCGCGCCGCCGGCGCGCAGTCCCAACGTCAGGCTCCAGCCGCCGCTGCCCGCGTAGTCGCCGAGCAGGCCCACCATCGCCGCCTGGCCGGCCAGGCTGCACAGGCCGAGCTGGCGCAGCAGCGCGTCGGGCCCGGCGCCGATGAAGAACGTCACCGCCAGCACCGCCATGGTCAGCACGGCCCAGATGGCGAGCGCCTGGCGCAGCATGCGCGTGGCGAGGCGCCGGTTCAGCAGCGCGGCGTCGCCGGCCAGCGGGCTCAAGCGCAGCAAGGCCTGTTCGGCGCGCGTGCGGCGCAACTGCTGGCCGTACTGGGCGGTGCTGAATACGACGGTCAGCGCCAGCAGGGCCGGGGCGACGGTCGCCATCAGGCCAACGAGCGCCTGCACATCCGAGCCGTGCAATCGGGCCAGCGCGATGCGCGCACCGCCGCCGACGAGCAACATGACGGCGATGGCGCCGATCCAGGCGGTCCAGTGCGCCATCGGGCCCAGCGCGTGCATCAGCATGGCGGCCGGATCGGCGCGGCGCCGGCTTTGCCTCAGGTCGCAGCGCAATGCGACGAAGTAGAACGACAGATTGCTCCACCCGGCCATCCCGTCGGGCAGGGCTTGTTTCTCGTCGCCGCACTGATCGAAACGGCTCACGCGCTTGAGCTGATCGGCACGCCGTTCGAGGTAGGCGTCGCCGCCGGCCGGATACAGCCAGCGCAAGGTCCACACCGCGGCCGGGAGGACGAGCGCGCCCAGCACCGCCATGGCGGCGTTGCCGGTCGCGACATCACCCCAGGCCGGCGGCAGCGCGACGCGCGCCAGCCAGGGCCAGTTGCCGCCCACGACGAGCAGCGTCACGACGTGCTTGTTCCCCGCGCTCAGCAGCATCAGGCCGAGCGTGCCCAGCGCGGCGGCCGGCAGCGCCATCCAATTGCCGATGCCGAAGGCAATGCCCGCCGTGGCGAGCAAGCAGTACGCCATCGTCATCTGGACGAGGCGACGGCGCTGGCGCGGCAGCAGCCTCGCGTTGATGGGCGAATTCATCCGGATGGCGCCCGGAACGAACGCAAAGGTCCAGACCAGCATCAGCCACAGCGTGGCACAGCCGACCAGGAGGCGCGCCACTTCCATGCCGTCCAGCTTACCGCCCATTGCGCCGAGGATGAAGAGGATCGCCATACAGGCGGCAGCGGCGGCGGCTACCATGCCGAATGTGCGCATGGCTTGCGGCTCGCGCTGCGTGGTCGCCGTGCGCCAGATGATGCGGGCATCCTGCAGCGCGGCGTTCATTGCGTCACCTCGATGAACATATCTTCCAGGCTCAGGGGCTCCACGCGCACGCCCGGCTCGCGCGCGAGACGCGCGACGTCGTCGCCAGGGGCCTGCACGATCACGCTCGTCATGGCGCCGTCCTGGCGCCGCCGCACTTCGCCCGCCAGCGGCGCGCCCGTCAACGCGGCGGCCGGGACGACGACACGGCGCGCGCCTTCCAGCAGTGCATCCGTCTGGCCCTGCAGGGCGATGCGGCCATCCTTGAGGAACGCGAGGTCGAACGCGACGCGTTCCAGGTCGGACAGGATGTGCGTGGAGAACACGACCGTCGTGCCGCGCTCGATCACCTGGTCGACCAGCTCGCGCAGGAATTCGCGCCGGCCGACCGGGTCGAGCGCGGACACGGGTTCGTCGAGGATCAGCAATTCCGGCTCGTGCGCCAGCGCGCGGATGATGGCCAATCGCTGCTGCTCGCCGCCGGACAGGCGCTTGATCGGCTTGTTGCGCAGCAGCGGCCCGAAGCCCCAGCGCGACAGCAGCCCCTCGACCTTGGCCTGGTTCCAGCGCGGGTACAGCGCGCGGAAGTAGTCGAACATCTGCACGGGCGTGAGCCACTCGAACAGGTCGGTGCGCTGCGGGACGTAGCCGATGCGGCCGCGCGCGTCGTCCGACAGCGCGGCCACGCGCTCGCCGAACAGCGCCACGCTGCCGCCGTCGGCCTCGCGCAGCCCGAGCATGCATTCGAGCAGCGTGGACTTGCCGGCGCCGTTGCGGCCCAGCAGGCCGATCACCTGGCCGGGCGCGATCTGCCAGTCGAGCCCCTCGAGCACCCGCTGGCTGTCGAAATGCTTGCTGACCGAAGACATGCGAACGATGGCGGAACTCATTTTGTTTCCTTCAGGATGGTTGCGAACAAGGAGAGGACGGTGTCGGCATCGAGCTCGAGCTGGCGCGCTTCCACGGCGGCGCGTTCGAGCGTGGGACGGAGCAGGCCGGCGCGGTCGGCCGGCCGGCTTGGCGCTGAGTCGGCCACCACCATGCCCAGCCCGCGCCGGCGCGCGAGCACGCCTTCCATTTCCAGCAGGCTGTACGCCTTCGAGACGGTCATCGGATTCAGCGCCAGCGCCTGCGCGATCTCGCGCACGGACGGCATCCCGTCGCCGGGCTGCAGCTGGCCGCTGGCCGACAGGCGGCGCACCTGCTCGACGAGCTGGCGGTAGATCGGCTCCGGCGAACCGGTCGCGATCGAAAACAGGCTGGCGGGGTGTGTGGGCATGGTGTCTACTGTATTAATTAAGTAATACAGTAGGATGAAAATGGGGCGGGGTCAAGGACTTTTTAGCGACTTGCCGATCTCGACGGTGCCTCCACATGCTGGCACCGCAACGTCTGGACCGCCACCAGCCGCGGCGCAGGCACGCACTTGCACGCGCACAGATCGTCCTGCAAGGCGAACCGCCTGCCATTCCAGTGATCGGGGAGGCGCGGACCGTCGCACACGATCACCCCTTGACTGTGGCAACGCGGACAGCTGACCGCGTCCCCCTCCAGCGCCTTGGGCGCACCGTTGATCGAAGACAGGCTTGAAGCGGTGACGACGGTGCCTCCCGCCGTCGTGCCGGCGCCGAGCGTGATGTGGTAGCGCTTCATGGTTCCTCCATGGATGGATGAAACGGGAAGCTCAATCTACGCGCGCGGGCACGGAAGCCGGCTGATCGCCATCAATATCAAAAAAGACGGCTCCACGAGGGAGCCGTTAAAAGGCGTGGGCGCCAAGCCGCCCACGTTGGATCCTCGGACGGAGATCGGTCCGAGGGGACGACAAAAAAACGGATTACAGGTGCGGCACGATCAGCGGCATCAGATCGTCGAACGTGCGGCCGGTGGCGTTGTCGCCGATCGCATGCATCTTCCACTCGCCGTTATGGCGGTACAGCTTGGCCATGATCTGGGCCGTATGCGAGCCCTGCACGGACAGGTCGTAGCGCGCGATCTCCTTGCCGCTGTTCGTGTCGAACAGGCGGCAGAACGCGTTCTGCACCGTCGAGAAATTCTGGCCCGTGAAGCTGTTGACGGTGAAGACGAGCGCCTTCACGTCCGGCGGGACCGTGCGCAGGTCGACGACGATCTGCTCGTCGTCGCCCTCGCCGGCGCCGGTGCGGTTGTCGCCCGTGTGCGTGATGCTGCCGTCCTTGCTCTTCAGTTGGCGGAACCAGACCACGTCGACCGGGCGGTTGGCGTCGTCGAACATGACGACCGATGCGTCGAGGTCGACCGCTTCGCTCTTCGCGCCGAAGCCGAAAAAGCCGCCCTT
>Ga0209148_1000864_pt1 | contig 21203 bp, 30 predicted proteins | sample AraplaCol_mMF_r2_2_FD_184288 | JGI IMG/M metagenome (GOLD analysis project Ga0209148, IMG submission 184288) | Arabidopsis root microbial communities from North Carolina, USA - plate scrape CL_Col_mMF_r2 (SPAdes) (version 2) | ecosystem: Host-associated > Plants > Roots > Endosphere | place... | reverse complement strand
TACTTCTTCAGTTCATCCTTCTTCGCCGAGGAAGCCACGGCGATGCGGAGACCGGTCTCGCGGACGCGCTGCAGGAGTTTCGGAACAGCCGAGAAGGGACGGACAAGGGGCAGATAAGTCGACTTGAACCAATTGCCGCGCCACTCCTCCAGATCTCTGCCGTGTTCATTCTGCTGCTGCTCGGACAGAAAAACGGGAATCAGCTTATCGCCGCCTTTCCCGATCTGGCTGCGCACTTGCTCGAAGGTGACGTCGTGACCGAACTTGACCATCGCTTCTTGCCAAGCGAGCGCGTGGAGATCGACCGAGTCCAGAAGCGTGCCGTCGAGATCGAAAATGGCTGCTTTAGGCAATTCGAGATCCTCCATGACTAAAACTATCGAGCGACACGTACCACTCGGCGTAGCGTGTGTTCTTCACCCATGCGCCGGTTGAGGTCTGGAGCGCCGTCGTTCCAACATAAGGTCCACGGTCGCCCAGCGCGCGCTTGGCATCGTCGACGGCTCGACGCGCGGCGGATTCCGCATTCAAATCCGACGACGGCCTCGCGTCTCGATCGCTCCGGATCTCGTTCCGCTGAATTGGCGGAGCCCGGTCCTACCCTTCCTTCAACGCCGACTTGACCTCACGCACCGGCCAGCTTTCGCCCCCGCGATCACGCGGACCTTTGCGTCTCCGCCGACCAGCTGAGAACTCAGATCATCGTCGGCCGGCATGACGACGATTTCCGTCTCGGGCTTCGAGTTCAGCGCCAGATCGAGATCGCCGGGGAAATTCGCCAGCGCGAGCCATCCTCAAGCTCGACGAGGTGGCTCTCGGAGTGCGATCTGATCTTCATGGCGCGGCCCAGAGGTGCCCCGCGCTACTTCTGCCCCGATGGAGCCTGGGCGTTCGAATTATTCGGGTTTTGCTTATTGGCTTCGTGATGTCCGACCGCGCATCCCGCCGCAGCACCAAGTTTGCCATGGCCCGCCATGTGGCCAGCGACGCCGCCAACGATGGCGCCCTTGATACATCCTTTGGCTTCCGCCGGTGAAGCCAGCGCGAGCACGGACAGGCAGGTGATGACCAAGATTGTTCTCATGATCGTTCTCCGATTTGGCGACGTTCGGAGAATCAAGTCGCATGGGGGATCGTCGTTCCGCTCGGGCAGCCGGTGGTCGCTGATTGCACGGTTCGCAGCACCGGAACCTCCCATTCGTGCCTCGCTGGGGAAATTCATGAATCCCGAAATCCGGTTTTCCTCAGGGCGGCGGACTCGGAAACGCGCGCGCGGCAAAAGGCCGGCACAGAGTCTGGGGCTTGGACGGTGGCGCTGCAATCCTCTCCGAGTCGAAGCGGCCCCGTGCGTGCTCCCGAGAAAAAGGGAACCTTAACCCACCGGTCGCAACGTCATCTCAACGCCGACGGGCGAACCACAGTCCCAACACGAAGGCCGTCAGCGCGGACGCTTTCGTCATCGCTGCGGTTTCGCTGGCGTCCATGCCGTCCTACTACGTCTAACAAAGCAAGCGTCTTGGGACCCACCGGTTCCTGGCCGACTTGCGTTATCCCCGGCGCTTGGTTTCCTTACGGTCGCTTCCACTGCCTGTTGCCCGGCCCTCGCAAGAGGAGGGGGTGCGAGCAATCGACCGCGAATAAGAACTGTCGATTGCGGCTCTCGGACGTTAACGGAACGTGCGGCGGTCGAGGCAAGAGACTGGACTGGCCCGCTGCCGCGAGCGTCGGCTGTCATCGTTGTTGAGGAATTTTGAGCGCTCCGCGACGCCGATCGCTTAACGTGCCTAGCCTAGGCAGATAGCCGCACGACATTGGCCGCCACGATCTTGCGATAGTTGTCAATCACGTGACCCGAATGCCCGCCTTGAATGAGAATGTTGCGGGCTTCCGCCATCGCGTTGACCTTTTCGTTCACCATCAGGAACATCTCTTCAGATGTGCCTTTCCCGGCCGCGATAAGCTTCAGGCGCATGTCGATGACCTGCATGGCGTCCATCATCAGCGTCAGGGCGGGATACCAGAAAAGCATTTTAGAACTCCGGGCCCAGATGTTGAGCCGATTGGCCATATGTCCCTAACCAAGCATACGGCAAAACGGTTGTTCCTAAGTCAGACCTGGCACTCCGGGACGGTATTCTTGGGCGCGAGCTCCGAGCAACGATCCAGGCACGTGGGCTGTCATCAGGAACGACACGTGCCGCTCTCCATTATCGGACGGAGGGAAACGTGGTGTCATCATCGAATGCCGACCGATTCACAAGCAAGGCGGAGGAATGTCGCCACCTGGCGGCACGGGCCGGAAGCGAAGCGGACAAGAACGCCTGGCTTCGGCTCGCTGAGGAGTGGGAAAGGCTTGCCGAGCACGCGTCTCAGGGACGGGGCATCTTCGACAGGTACGATTAGCTCAGGAATAGTCTGCCAACATGGAGAACCTTGTCGCCTATCGTAGGCTGCTCGGGCTATCGACGATGAGAGGCATCATGTCGCGGCGCTCATCATGAGTGCCTTAGCGAGTGGTCGGCGAGGTCGGGCCAAAGCAGGGCCCGCGCTGCGGATCGGTACGGCCGGGTGGAGCATCGACAAACGCTATGCCGGCGGACTTCCAGCACCAGGAAGTCATCTCGAACGCTATGCGCGACGTCTAAACGCCGTCGAGATCAATTCCTCTTTCCGAAGAAGGCACAAACCAAGGACATACGAGCGCTGGGCGAGTTCGGTGCCTGAAGACTTCAAGTTCTCTGTGAAGCTCCCGGAAGAAATCACCCACGATCGGGGCCTGGTCGGCTGCGATGAAATCCTGAAAATCTTTGCGGCTGAAACTGCGGGCTTGGGATCGAAACTCGGGACGTGGCTCATTCAGCTGCCGCCGAAGCTCGCATTCGACGCGAAGACATTCGACAGCTTCTTCGACTTGGTCAACGGATGCAGCGATGCCATGGTCGCGGTCGAGCCGCGGAATGCCACTTGGTTCACTGAGGAAGTCGAAAGCAGATTGATTGAACGACGCGTCGCGCGGGTGGCAGCGGATCCCGCTAGGGTGCCGGGCTCGGGAGAGCCAGGGGGTTGGCGCGGTCTGGCCTATTTCCGTTGGCACGGGTCCCCCCGCATGTACTATTCCGACTACGACCGCCAGGCCCTTTTCTCACTGGGGCGGCGTCTCGAAAGCGCTCGCCTTCGGGGAGCCGAGACGTGGTGCATCTTCGACAATACGGCGGCTGGGGCCGCATTGGGAAATGCTCTGGAGCTATCGTAGCTGTGGCGATGTTTCAGAGCTCGGGACCACGCAACCCGTTCCGGAATGACCAAAGAGCCAAATGAATCAACCGACGGGCAAGGAACGGGCTGTTTCGTAGGGACTTTCCCATGTCGGAGCTGCCGCGGCTTTCGCGAGCGCCTAGGGAGGTCGCATGAACAAGCTGGTCAGCTCCGTAAGCGGACGAGACATCGCGGATGGCGGCTTTGTTCGCGTTCGCGGAGCTCGAGAGCATAATCTCAAGGACGTCTCGGTCGAGATTCCTCGCAATGCGCTCGTGGTGTTTACCGGCGTCTCCGGATCCGGAAAGTCGTCCTTGGCTTTCGGGACGCTGTATGCAGAGGCCCAGCGTCGCTACCTCGAGTCAGTCTCGCCGTATGCCCGGCGGCTTTTTCACCAGATGGCAGTGCCCGAGGTGGATTCAGTAGAGGGGTTACCACCCGCGGTGGCATTGCAGCAGCAGCGCGGCTCGCCGACCACGAGGTCGTCCGTCGGCAGCGTGACCACGTTGTCCAATCTGCTGCGTATGCTCTATTCTCGTGCCGGCGACTATCCGCGCAAGCAGCCCTTGCTTTATGCGGAGTCGTTCTCGCCGAACACGCCCGAGGGTGCCTGTCCCACCTGCCATGGCATCGGCCGGGTCCATGAGGTCAGCGAACGCACGCTTGTGCCCGACGACTCCCTCACCATCCGGGAACGGGCCGTGGCCGCATGGCCGACGGCCTGGCAGGGCCAGAACCTCCGGGACATCCTGGTGACCCTTGGCTACGACGTGGACCGGCCATGGCGCGAGCTTCCGAAGCGGGATCGTGACTGGATCTTGTTCACTGATGAACAGCCGACCGTGCCGGTCTACGCCGGATACACAGCAGCCGAGACGAAGCGGGCTCTGAAGCGCAAGGAGGAGCCGAGCTACCAAGGCACCTTCACGGGAGCCCGAAAATATGTCCTGCAGACCTTCGCCACGACGCAGAGCGCAATGATGAAGCGACGGGTATCGCGGTTTCTTTCGAGCTCGTACTGCCCTGTCTGCGGGGGTAAGCGGTTGAAGCCGGAGGCTCTGTCGGTCACCTTCGCCGGGATGGACATTGCTGACATCTCGCGGTTGCCGCTCAAAGGCTTTAACGAACTTCTGCGATCGCATGCGCTCAGTGGGGGCGCCGCCTCCGGCGACCATCCCGAAAAGGTTTTGGTGGTCCGGCGGATCCTCGAGGACATGCTCGCGCGCCTTGACGTATTGCTCGATCTCGGGCTCGGCTATCTGACGTCGGAACGTAGCACACCGACGCTGTCCCCGGGCGAACTGCAAAGGCTGCGCCTGGCGACGCAGGTTCGATCAAATCTGTTCGGTGTCGTGTACGTACTGGACGAGCCTTCGGCTGGTCTGCATCCGGCGGATACCGAGGCGCTGCTGCGCGCGTTGGACCGTCTCAAGGCTGCCGGCAATTCGCTGTTCGTCGTCGAACACGAGCTTGACGTTGTCAGGCGAGCGGACTGGATTGTCGACGTCGGGCCGGGCGCCGGAGAGCACGGCGGCCAGATCCTGTACAGCGGACCGCTGTTGGGCCTCGCCGACGTGAAGGCGTCGCGAACGCGATTATATTTGTTTGGTGAGGCCGAGAAGCGCATCAGAAAAACGCGTTCAGCAGCCAATTGGTTGAAATTGCGGGGAGTGGCCCGTAACAATCTTGATAGCGTCGACGTGGACATTCCCCTTGGCGTGTTCACATGCGTCACTGGAATATCAGGATCGGGAAAATCCAGTCTCATAAGCCAGTTCCTGGTGGACACGATCAGCGACGGCCTGGGCCAGCGCGTGGACGTCATCGACGATGATGACGGTCTCGAAGCCCCGATTGAGACCCTGGGTGGGGAGATCACCGAAGGGTTCGACCAGATCAAGCGTCTCGTCGTTGTCGACCAGAAGCCGATCGGGCGCACGCCCCGGTCGAACCTTGCAACCTACACAGGCCTGCTGGACCACGTCCGCAAGCTCTTTGCATCCACGAAGCAGGCGCGCGTCAGGCACTACGATGCCGGCAGGTTTTCGTTCAACGTCGCGAAAGGGCGATGCGAAACCTGCCAAGGTGAGGGCTTCGTCTGTGTCGAGTTGCTCTTCCTTCCCAGCGTTTATGCGCCTTGCCCGACCTGCAAGGGCGCTCGCTACAACGCCAAGACGCTGGAGATCAAGATTCGCGGCAATTCGATCGCCGACGTGCTTAGAATGACCGTCGACGGAGCGTTTGAGTTCTTCTCCGCCGACGAGTCGTTGCGGCGATCGCTGGGTGTCCTCAGCGAAGTCGGCTTGGGCTATATCCGGCTTGGCCAGTCTGCCACGGAGCTGTCGGGAGGGGAGGCGCAGCGTGTCAAGCTTGCCACCGAACTACAGCGGGCTCAGCGAGGGGGTACGATCTATGTTCTGGACGAGCCGACGACAGGGCTGCATCCGTCGGACGTGGCGAAGCTGATGAAGCAACTTGGCGGGCTCGTTGAGGCTGGAAACACCGTCGTCGTCGTCGAACACGACATGTCTGTCGCCGCGGCCAGTGACTGGATCATCGACATCGGCCCGGGGGCCGGCGACGAGGGCGGCAAGATTGTTGCGGTAGGTACGCCGGAGCAGGTTGCAGCCGACTCTCGAAGTCGAACGGCGCGGTATCTCGCTGATTGCATCGGCGGCTCGCTCGATCGAGCTTGAAAGGGTGTGGGTTCGGGCTTAGAGGTATTACCTGCCTGCGGCTTCATTTGGTGGAAGAGAAAGCGTGGGCGTGTCCAGCGAACTCCCGCAAGAGCCAATGTGAGCGCGGTATATTGGGCTATCGCCGTGGACCGCGCGGCTTCGAGGTGCTGCTGGTTCACCCTGGCGGTCCATTCTGGCGCAACATGGACGAGGGCGCTTGGTCGAATACCGAAAGGAGAGATCGACGGTTCGGCCGAAGAGAGGGCCCATCGCGAATTTGCCGAAGAGCTCGGCCCCGCAACCACGATCGGCTCGCTAGAAGGTCTGGGAGGGGTCCAGCAGCGCGGGGCAAGCGCGTAATCGCCTTTTACGGTGAGGTAGACTTCGATGCGACAACGCTATCGAGCAACACCTCGAGATCGAGTGGCCGCTCAGGAGCGGTCGGCGCCAGTCCTTTCCGGAGATGGACTGCGCTGAATGGCCCGATCTGGAAACTGCGAGGTCGAGGATTCTGTCCGGCCAGGCTGAGCTCATTGATAGGCTCGCCGCAGCGTCATGGCGCTCTACTAACTATAGTGTCCATTGCAGTCCGTTCGACTGGCGACGCCGAGGGCTTCAAGACCATCGCGATCATCCTGGCGCACGCGGGTCCCCGGTGAGCTATCCCGACGGTTTCGCGGCAATGGCCGATCTCAAGCGGGATATGGCGATCCTTGCGACCAGCGGCAGGGACTGGATCGAATGGACCAAGCGCATGGCGGCTCGCGTCCCCGACCTGGACATCTTCTCGCAAGGATTGATCGAGCGCTTGAACGGCGGCTGGCGCGTCAGCGAGAAGGGGCGCGCGATCCTTGCTATCAAGGAAGCACGGCCGTCCGAGTCGGCGACGCGTGGCGAATCTGGTGTAATCGAGCAACCAATAGAGGGCGCTCCCCGACTTGCTGCCTCGGTACGGCTCGGGCGGCCCAACCGCCAACAGCGACGCCAAGCCGCTCGAGAACGGGCCCGCGCCAAGACCTCCTAATTGAAAGACTCCCCGATTGCTTCAGCGGCGCGGGCGGCGTTCCACCCCCAAAAGACAAACGGCCTGTCCAATCATCGGGCAGGCCGTCCGAGCGAAAGTCACACGTGAGTTCAGGAATTACTGCTCGGTGCAGACCTTAGTGGTCTTCACGGCTGACTCCGCTTCGGTCTTGGTCTTGTAAACGCCGTCGCCTACCACGGTCGTGGTGGTGGTCGTGGGCTTGGTGTCCACGACGGTGCACTTCTTGGTCGATGCATCGCGCACAACGTAGAATTCGGCGGCGCTGGCGGCCTGGGTGGCGAAGGCGAAGGCGGCGAGAGCGCCGCACAGGATCAGCTTCTTCATGATTTCTCCTCCAATGGTCTCTTAGTAGTCATCGCCAACGGCATGGTGGGCCGGAGGTTCCGCTTATTCCCGATGACCATACAGGCGAGCAGCAGTGAGTAGCAGGAAAGCGCCATCATTTCGGAGGGAACAACTGCCGAAAATTCCCGTTGATTCCGCAGCCGCTAATGCTGCGGCCGATTGCGGGTGATGATGCCTCTGCTTAGATATTTTTTGTTCACCGGGAGCGTCCTACTGGCGCTGCTTTCCGTCGCCGATCGCTATCTTCCGCCGTCGTCCGAGACCGTCGCGCCGATCGACGTCGACCGCTCCATCATCCGGATCCGCTCGGCGCAGCGTCTCCCCGAAAAGATCGTGTTCAACACTGCGCATCCGCCCGTCGTCGTGGCAGCCGCGCCACTCGTGAAGGATCCCCGCGACGACAATCTTAGGCGGTCGGTGGCGATGGCCACGGACGAGGTCTCTTCGCCGGCCGGACCGTCGCGAATATCGGCGGCAAAAGGAGTGCCGCAGCGTCACGCGGTCCACCCCCAACGCCGAGTCCGGAAGGAGCCCGAGCGTAGACTGGTTGCAGAAGATCGCGGATTGTTTGGCGCATGGTGAATGAAACGAACGTGGAAGGCGGGCGAGCCCCCCGCAACGAGGTCGTTGTGATCGGGATAGGCGGAACGAACTTTAGGAGAGAAATATGAAAGCAATCGGAGTGACTGCGGCTGTCGTGCTGAGTGCGATGGTGACGCTTGCGGGGCCAGCGTCGGCAAGGTTGGGAATGGCGCCATCATCTGCCCCGCAGGGCGAAACGGTGATCCAAGTCCGCGGGGGCGGACACGGCCTTGGGCACCATGGCTGGCATGGCGGACGCGGGCATCATTACGGCTGGTTCAGGGGCCGCGGCAACCCGCATCGCTATCGTTGACGAACCACCGTGACAGAGGCGCCGCAGCGCGTGCGCCTCTGCCACGGGCGCTTGGAGAGAAGCGAAGCAACATGGATCAGAAGAAACCGCTCAAACAGGTACTGTCAGATATTCGATCAACCGGCGCGCAAAATCCACCCGCGGCCACTTCGTCAGCGAACTTCGAGCATCTGAGCGACCAGAGCATACTACGTCTGTACGAAAGCATACGCCATCAGGTCGAGGCCGATAGAGCGATGGGCGGCAGGTATCGCCTGGTCGGAGAGGCGGCCAAGACGAGAGCGCAGGTGCTGCGGGCCGCATTACTGCAGCGTGGACTGCAATTCAAGGAAATCCAATGGTAGCAGGAAGAAGTCCGCCCGCTCTTCACGCGCCGTAAAGGTCGATCTCCACGGCGATCCGAATGGTTTCTAGTGTCTTGAATCTGAAGTTCAGCGGACTCCAAATCGACTCGAAGATGGCGGACTCTCCCCTTTTGGGGAGGATTGGTTATGGGTCGACGCTTTGCTCCGCTGGAACTGGATGAGGTTGAACTCACAGAGCTGAGGTCGTTAGCCGCGCGCCGAAGCACGGCCCAAGGCTTGGCGCAGCGGGCTCGGATCATCTTGGCCTGCGCTGAAGGCGAGCAGAGCAAGGTAGTTGCGGCCGGCCTGGGTATCGATCAGGACACGGTCGGCAAGTGGCGCTGGCGCTTCGCCGAGCATCGGCCTGAAGGTCTTTGGGACGAGCCGCGATCGGGAACGCCGCGCACGATCGAGGATGCCCGGATCGAAGCGGTAATTGTCCGCACCCTTAAGACGAAGCCGCCTGACGCTACCCACTGGAGTTCGCGGGGTATGGCGCGGGCCAGTGGGCTATCAGTCTCAACAGTCCAGCGGATATGGCGTGCCTTTGGCCTGCAGCCGCATCGGTTGGAGACCTTCAAACTCTCAACCGACCGCGACTTCGTCGCCAAGGTGCGTGACGTCGTCGGCCTCTACGTGGCTCCGCCCGAGCGTGCTATCGTGCTGTGCGCCGACGAGAAGTCGCAGATCTAGGCGCTGGACCGCAGCCAACCCATGTTCCCGATGCGACCTAATCAGGCGGCGCGACACAGTCACGACTACAAGCGGCACGGCGTCACCTCGTTGTTTGCCGCGCTCGACATTGCAACAGGGCGGGTCATCGGCAAGTGCTATGGACGCCATCACGCCAAAGAGTTCCGCAAATTTCTCGATTCGAAGCCGTTGTTCCGGGCGATCTGGACGTCCATCTCGTCATGGATAATTACGCAACCCACAAGACGCTGCTAATCCGCAACTGGCTGGCAAAGAGGCGCGCTGGCACGTGCATCTGACGCCTACAAGTGCGTCCTGGCCCAATCAGGTCGAACGCTTCTTTGCCCTCATCACAGAGCGCAAGATCAGGCGCGGCATCTATCGCAGCGTAGCGGCGCTACGGGCCGAGATTACGTCCTTCATCGAACTTCACAACGCAGACCCACGGCCGTTCCGTTGGACCAAATCAGCCGACGACATTCTCCGCTCAATCGAACGCTTCTGCGCTTACAACTCGCCCGCGAAGGTCTAAAATGCCACGAACTTTTGGTTCAGGAAACTAGCGCCGAGTTTGGTTTTGAGCATGGACGTCGAATTGGCCGCCGTCTTGTAGGAAACGCCGAGTTCTGAGGTGACTTCCGCGATCCGGCGACCTCGCTCCAACAGATGTCAGAGAAGCAACGGTCTGCTCCCAAAGGCGAGAGGAGATGAAGCGCTCTCCCGCGCCGCTGCGCCAGTTCGGGTCCGGATCGATCGGAAGACCAGTGTCGATCACGGTCACGTCGGAATGCTTCCTGCAAAAAGCCAAGATAGCCGGTATTTGCTGCGGACGCTTCCAAATCGGGACGGAAGCGTCCGCAGCAAACAGGGATCAGCAGCCCCATATGACCACTCGATGATCATCGAGATCAATACCTGCACGATCGTCGTCCTATGCGTCAAGAAGGGCTTCGGAGGGAGAATGTCGAACTCGATTGGAGTTTCCTGGTAACGGCAGCCAATCTTTGAGCGGTCCAGGACGCATTCTTAGCATTCTTCTTCAAGAGACGTCCCCTCAACTGGAGCGATCGCAGCTTCTGAGCCGCGCGTCCTCGGCATGATGGGATTAAGCTTCGGCGACGAGGGCGACTTCCATCTTTGAACCTGGCTTCTACGCAATCTCGTCTCGCCCATTAGTTTTCCGGGAAAAAGTGGAAACCTTGGCCGTGGCAGGAGTTGCCGTCGACCAGTGTTTGACGGAGCCGGAAGATGGTCGACGACATCCCGCTGAAAAAAGCCGTGGATACCGTGTGGTCCCTCTATAGAGCGAAACATCGCGACATCGATGCTGCTGACAGCCGTCGCTGTTTGATGGAACGTCATCTTCAAGGAAGGTGCGAGGCGCGCGTAAACGAGGTCGACGAACTCACCGGGTTCGGCCTTGCGTACCTCGACCGTCTCCCAGACGAATGTTGAGGCTCATGGAGACCTTCGCCAAGCGAATTGCCGAGGGCACCGCCCGACCGGAGTGGACGCTCCTAGCAATCTCCGAACTATTATCGATTGCCGTCGTGCTGCTGCTCCGATCGTTTTTTCCGGTTTAGGGGCATTCATGCGCATAGCTCAGCTGGCCCCCCTTGCCGAGAGCGTTCCTCCCAAGCTCTACGGAGGCACCGAGCGGGTCGTGGCTTGGTTGGTGGACGAACTGGTCGAGCTCGGACACGACGTTACACTCTTTGCGAGCGGCGATTCCAGGACGAAGGGCCGGCTCCATCCGGTATGGCCGCACGCTCTGCGCTTGGGGCGTCAGGGCGTCGATCCCAACGCGGCTAGCGCGGTGCTGCTGGAAGCCATCGCCAAGCACGCAAAGGATTTCGACGTGATCCACGCGCACATCGATTGGCTGCCGCTTCCGCTGCTGAGCCGTCTTGATGTCCCCTTTCTGACAACGATGCATGGGCGGTTGGACCTTCCGGGCCTTGCCGACGTCGTAAGACAATTTCCCGGGGCCGGTTTCGTCTCGATATCGGACAATCAACGCGTGCCGCTCCCAGAAGCGAACTGGATTGCCACCATTAGGCATGGCCTACCGTCCAACCTGTTCAAGCCGTCTTTCAGCCCTGGATCCTATCTCGCCTTCCTCGGCCGCCTCACCAAGGAGAAAGGCCCTGAGGATGCGATCCGGATCGCGCGGGCGACCGGGCGCCCGCTGCGCATTGCCGCCAAGATCCCACGTGGCGAGACCGGATACTTCAAAAAGAGCCTCGAACCGCACATCGACGGCCGCGCGGTCCAACTTGTGGGAGAAGTGAACGACGCCAAAAAGCAGCCGTTCCTCGCCGACGCCGCGGCCCTCCTGTTTCCGATCGATTGGCCAGAGCCTTTCGGTCTCGTCATGATCGAGGCGATGGCCTGCGGAACTCCCGTGATCGCCTACCGATCCGGGTCCGTGCCCGAAGTCGTCGAGGACGGCGTGACGGGTTTCATCGTCGAAAACGAAGACCAAGCGGTAAGGGCGGTTGGTGACCTTGGCCGTCTGGACCGGCGCACGGTGCGCGCCCGCTTCGAAGCGCAGTTCGCGGCAGGCCGAATGGCGCGAGATTATGAACGCGCATACCGCAATCTGATCGCCGCATCGAGCGCCAAGGAAGCCCGTTTTCGCGAGGATCCGGACTCATCAAAGCCATGAAAAGGTAGGGCCATGTGGTTCAAAAAAGCCAAGCTGGTTGCCGTGCTGCTGATGGTCGTGGCCCGGCCGGCGTGGAGTGCCGAGATGGGGTCCGCCGCCATCGATGCTGCCGAACCGACGAACAAGACCTTATCGAACACAAAGCCGACGCCGGCGGGGGTTCGCCTGCAGGTGCTGCTCGACCGGGCCAAATTTTCGCCAGGCGAGATCGACGGAAGGTTCGGCGAAAACGCCAAGAAGGCGCTGAGGGCCTTCGCGGAAGCGCACCAACTGTCAAGCTCGGACATTCCGACTGATGACGTCTGGAACGCACTCCACCCCGATGATCGGCGGGTCACGGCAAATTACACCATCACGCAGCAGGATATCGCCGGGCCGTTTCTGAAAAAACTCCCTTCAAAGATGGAGGAAATGAAGGACCTGCCGAATCTCGGCTTCACCAGCCCGCGAGAAGCATTGGCCGAGAAATTCCATATGAACGAGGAACTACTGTCGGCGCTCAATCCCGGACGTCGCTTCGACCGTGTCGGAGAGACCATTGTCGTCGTAGATGTCGGCGGTGAAGAAGCCGAGGCGTCCTCGAAAGCGGACAGGGTCGAAGTCGACAAAAGCCGTCAGACGGTGAAGCTGTTCGACAGGTCGAATGCGCTGATCGGCTTCTACCCGGCAACGGTTGGAAGCGAAGAGAAGCCCTCGCCGACCGGGACCTTGAAGGTGACCGAGATCGATAAGAACCCGACCTACCGGTACAATCCGGACTATCATTTTAAAGGCGTCCGCTCCCGAAAACCTTTCGCCATCAGGCCAGGTCCCAACAACCCGGTGGGCACGATGTGGATCAACCTTTCCGCCGAAGGATACGGGATCCACGGCACACCGACGCCGGGCAAGGTTTCGAAGGCGGAATCCCATGGATGCGTCCGCTTGACGAACTGGGATGCGGAGCGGGTCGCCGCACGCGTGGCGAAAGGTACAGTGGTCGCTTTCCTAGAGAGTTCCGATCGAAAACAGGGACCTTGAGCTATGCCGGGGATATGGAAGCTTTCCTCACATCAAGAGGCAACTGCCACAATTTCCCGAATGGAACATCGCGACTTTTGGAACGTTCGCCCCGGTCGTTTTTCGAACGTCGAAGGAGTCGAGAATGCGTAGAAATCTGTTGGTCTCCACCGCGGCCATCGGGCTCATGCTGTCGTCCGGTCTCGCTTACGCTCAGTCGTCGAGCGATCGAAAAGAAGAACCGAGGCGCGCCGAAGAACCCGCCAAGGGTGCCGTGCAACGCGGCCAAGAATCGACCCAAGAGCGTGAGCCGAGCGCGCAGTCGCGCGGCGAACGCGCGCAGGGCCGCGAGGAGCAGGGCCGTCCCGACACGGCGGAGCACAATCTGCCCAAAGGCAGCGAACAGGCCAGGGATTCTCGGGAGTCGCGTGAACCGAAACGTGACGCCGAGAGGGCGAAGCAGGGTCGCGAAGACAGCAAGTCCAGCGCCGAGACGAGGGAGAACTCCCCGACTCAGAAATCCACAGCAGAGACGGAGAAATCCAAGAGCGGAGCCGCCGGCCAGCAGAAGGAGCGGGCGGGTGCGGCGAACCAGAGCGAGCGGAACCAGCCGACCCGGAATTCTGCGGAGAAGCAGCCCTCCGAACAGCAAAGCCGCCCGTCGACTGCGACGGATACGAACCGCCCCGCCTCGACCGGCAATGCGCAAAACACTTCGCCAGCGGGCGGCGCTCAGACTAACCAAGCCACTCGGGAAAACGGAGTGCAGGGCGATCGGCAGGCCCGGACCACGCCGGAAAAGCAGGTGCGCTTGTCGGAAACGTTCAGTCGTGAAAGGCTGGCCGCACCGGAACGCGATCTGAACATCTCGATCCGGGTCGGCGAGGCGGTGCCCGAGCGTGTCCGCCTGAATCGGCTTCCGCCCGAAGTCGTGTCGATCGAACCGGAGTATCGCGACTACGAATACTTCACCACGGACGACGACATCGTCATCGTAGAGCCCGGCACGCATCGGATCGTCAGCCAGGTGCCTCGCGACCCCTCACGCGCGCGCGCCGAAATGAACGGAGGATCGCAGTCCAGCGGAGCAAGCACGACGGTGGCCGGCGGCAACGTGAATTGCAAGATCATGCGTCGTGATGCATCAGGAAACGTCGTCGAGGTCGAGCCTTCGACGGTCGGTTCCAGCGCCCGCTCCGATTCGTTGAGCGTGACCGTCCAGCTTCCAGGCGGCGGTTCGTCAGGGCCGATCGCTTTGGGAGCTCCCTCCGGCGATGTCGTGGTCGCGACCCAAGGGCAAAGCGACTGCACGGTAACGCTCGAGCCGCAGACACGGTAACGGCAATCCTCATTCAAGCGGCCGTCCCTTGGTGACGGCCGCTCCATCTGAACGGCGGTTCCTGTCGGACAGGATTTCGTTCCGTCGAAAGTTCGCGACAGAGCCGATCCAACCAGCCAAACTCTCTTCATGTGCCGCTTAGATACTTTCCTGTCCCGGGATGTCCCGAAGAGCCTTCCAGCTGGTCCGCTCGAAAGCGAGACGCCGGTCGGAATGCAATTGCCGAGCGCGTCGGATGCGGGCTGGGCCGAAAGGAACGAGCTGTCCAGATCTTCTGCAATTTGCGGCTTCTTCGGTCGGCTCGCCAGAAGTCCGTTCAGATACTTGAACATTACAGTGCTCGCGACCTCTCCACAGTTGAGGAAGTAACAACGTGCTAATACAGACCAGATCGACATGCGGGTACTGATCGTCGACGACCATCCCGTTGTCGTGATCGGCTGCCGAGCCTTGTTTGAGTCGGACCCCTCCGTTGAGATCCTGGAGGCTTCCGATGCAAAGGACGGCCATCGTACGTACTTGCAGAAGCATCCCGATGTCACCGTGGTTGACGCGAGGCTTCCAGACGTTACTGGCTTCGAGTTGGCCCGGCGAATCCGCAGGGATGATCCGGCCGCTAAAATAGTCATGCTCAGCGTGAGCGAAGATCCGGCGTTTGTGGTGCGCGCTGTTGAGATGGGCATTCAAGGATATGTCTCAAAAAGCGATGATCCCCGGCTTTTGGCCACGGCCATTCGGAAGGTTGCAGCCGGTGAGCGCTTCGTCTCACCGCGTTTGGCAGAGACGACGACCTTCGCGGGAGCGGCGGTCAAGGCTAGTCCCTTGACACAGATGAGCCCACGCGAACTCGAGATCCTGAGGCTTTTGGGTCGCGGCGGCCGCATCTCAGAAGTCGCGTCCGAACTCGGCATTTCATATAAAACCGTTGCCAACACGACCTCCGTGCTGAAGTCGAAGCTCGGCGCAAAGAATCACTCCGATCTCGTCCGGATTGCAGTCGAGATCGATTTGCACCGCTGAAGAAACGGTTGGGGCCCGTTTTTCGGCCATAAGCGCATTAGAAATTCTACGAAACGCCCTTCCATCCTTGATCGCAAATGCGGGGGTACAGAGATCGCTTCAAGTTGCATCTCCGCGGAGCGGTAACCTCTGACGGACGGATAAGAGGCAATCCATTTGGATCCGTCACTACTGAACGACCTCATCGTCAAACTGTCCGTACGAATCCATTTCACAATTAGGAACGCAATCAGTCGAGCGGACTTAATTTGCTTGTCATGCTTTGTGCGAGGCCGAGCGAAGGAAGCCCATGCGTCGCGTTCGACTGGTGATAGCAGATCGACGTCCGATTGTTCTCCAGGGTTTTGCATCGCTACTGGGCGCCCAGCCCGATTTCGAAGTAGTTGCATGCTGTCTTGATGGAGCAAGTTGTCTTGCGGCCATACGCAGTGTGACCCCAGATGTGGTGTTGCTGGAGGACGGATTCACCGATGTAACCGCCTCCGACATCCTTGCCATCGCGGACGTCGAAGGTCTCTCCTCCCGGCTGGTGTTTTTCACTGCTACCGTCGCCTGCGGCGATCTCGCCAGTGCACTTGCGACGGGTGCTTGCGGCGCGATTCCGATGAACGCCAAACCAGAGGCGCTGGTTCAGTCCCTAAGGCTAGAAAAAGCGGGATCAGACCTGGCGAGGGTCGGTAACGAAGCTAATGGAATTGAATCGTTCGGCGATAACGTTCAGGCGGTTTTGACCGTCAACGAGCGGACGATCATGGATCTCGTCGCCGAAGGTTTGTCGGACAGTGAAATTGGTCGGGTCCTGGGTGTCTCTCTGGAGATCGTCAGGATTCACATCGACCACGCGCGACAGAAGCTTGGAATTAACAACCGGACTGAGCTCGCCGCGCTGGCGCTGTCGCGCCGTTATGGCGCGATGAGTATCTTGACAGCTGCGCTCCTGGCAGCGTTGGACGATTCGCCCGGTCATGCCGCAACCGAAAGTTTCACGGTTATGGCCGAAGACGGCCGCGCGGAGATCGTTACCTTTAAGATCGGCCGCAAGGAAGCAGTATCAGGTGGCCCCCCGGGCAGAAGCGCGAGCAAGGACCGCGCCGGCGTCGCAGCGGGGACCTCGTCGCCGACTGGCAAGCTCGTCGACCCTGTGGCCGAGATTGCTGCGAGCGTATTTGCCCAGGCAGCACTCAACGCGCCGAGGCCGGGTTCGAGCAGCTACAGCATCTTCATGGTTGCGGCTTTCGCCGTCTTGATCTACGAGCTCGATGGTGCCAACCATGCCGTGCAGGCGTTCGATTTCGGCGATGGCATCGTAAATTCATCTACCGCAAGCGTCGTCAACGGATCAGCATCCGCGCTTCCTGGCTTCGCAAATTTTGGCAGTATGGCGGTGTACGGTGAGGCGTTTGCATTCGAGTTCGCCCAAGGCGATATAACCGCCACAGACCACAGCGAGCTTTATGTCGGCAACGCCCATGCGGAAGATGGCGGCAGTGGCCGAGAAAACGCTATTCATCTGGGTTCCGGGGCAATTGACTTTGTTGCGGTAGCGGCGCAGGAAGCCGCGGAACGTGACGCCACGCAGACAGGCCGGGAAATTGATCAGGGTCGCTCGCAATCTGATTTGCGCACTCCCGACAACAACTCGGAAGCCGCGAAGCTTGAGGCCCCGCGAGACGATTTAAATCACGGTCAATCGCAGAAAGCCCTGCATGAGTCCGACCATACCTCCGGAGCCGCCAAGGGGCACGCCAAGAATGAGGATGCAGTAGACAGTTTAAATCACGGTCATTCGCAGAAAGCCGTGCAAGAGTCCGAACACACTTCCGGAGCTGCAAAGGGACACGCCAAGAATGAGGCCGCTGCAGACAGTTTAACTCACGGTCAATCGCAGAAAGCCGTGCATGAATCCGGCCACACATCCGGAGCCGCCAAGGGGCACGCTAAGAATGAGATCCCAACAGAAGATTCCAATCACGGACAGGCGCACGGCGATTTTCAGAATTTCGAAGATCGCTCTGCGGCCGGCAAGCAACACGGACAGCATCCGCAGGCAGGTGATTTCAATAGTGGGAAACCGCAGCACGATAGGCCAATGGCGCCCGAAAATTCTGCCAGCGACGCACATTCGGGATTAAAGAACGAGGGCGGACCTTCTTCCGACAAGGCAGAGCGGGCCACATCAGTGATTGCCACTAAACTTGGCGATTCCTTTCATTTTAAAACTGGCGCCGATAATACGTCGTCAGACATGTATGACCTTCAGCAATTGAGCCTCGGAGATGGAAAAGCTCATGGAGATGGTCGGCATGCTATTGCGCCCGAGGGGCCGCCAGATACGCACCATGACCACTCCTGGCACGTCGATCTTCATGCGGCTCACGATCTGATTGTGTAGCAAATACTGAATGGCCGGGCCTGGTTCATGCTTTCTACGCTGCCAGCGATGAACCAAAGAGTTTCTGCGCATTATCCAGCAAATAGGGTGATGCAAGCGATGTCGAATTTTGTCACGCTGCTGGTCGAGGACGACTCTCTGCAAGGAGAGCTTTGTTGCCGACATCCTGAGAGGCGAAGGTTTCGAAGTCGTCGAATGCACGACGGCCGAAGCGGGCGAGGTCATTGTGACGCCGACCGGCGTCGATTTGCAGGCGCTGATCGTCGATCAAAATCTGGCCGGCGTGATGAAAGGCACCGAGCTTGCAGCCTACGCTCGTTCGAAACATCCACACCTGAATATCGTTGTGATGTCCGGCGATCGCCTAGGGTCACTGCCGCGCGATACCGTTTTCCTGCCAAAGCCGTTTCAAGCTGAGCGTTTGCTTGAGGCTGTACGCGATTAGCGCGCCGTCGACCGGGGGTTCAGTGGCCGCCTCAATGACAAGTACGCCGGTGAGATCGAAGACTGCATTCCGCCTGCGGGAGTTGCTTGTGGGAAGGCTACGCCCGACCCGTCAGCTGTAATTCCATAAGCGCTATTCTCTGCAGAATCACGATGTCTCGCTCTCCACTCTTGGCCGTGCGCAGGATTGATTCAGCAAGAATGTTGACGTGCGCCGAATGGACTGGCTCCGGCAGCGTAGCCAAGGCAGCGCGCAGAGCGGCGGTCATAGCCTCGACCGTATCTGGGGAAAACGCCGCGTTGGCAAAGTTTTGCATAATTTGGCACTCGATGCGCCCGTGCGCCTGAAACAATGGTCTTTCGGACGTGCAGTTCCGCTTTGAAGGTTTTTGTCCTCGCTCGGTTTTGCGATTCCGCTTTAATAAACGGCCGGCTTATTTTTTGCCCCTGCTTAGGAAACGTCGCGTTTCCCGCACGTTGATGACAATAACAACCTACGGAGGACCTTCCATCATGCGGCTATTAGCACTCGCAGCACTCGTGGCGATCTCCAGTGTGACAGGAGCCCTTGCTCAACAGGCGACGCCATCGCGGAGCCTCCAGGACGAGGCGGATAAGGGCATCAAGACACAAAACTCGGGCGCCTCGGGCTACGTCGGTGAACAGGACAAGCCCGGCTCGGCTTCGCATATGCCAGGCGATGCCAATCGATCGGATACAGCTGGCACGGTTTCAACAGCTCCAAGCGCCCAGAATTCTGGAGTCGGGATTAGCGGAGCGCCTGGCGGCAAGAATGGTCCCTCGCAACAGGGTACGGTTGGCTCCGCGTCGCAGAACCTCTCGGTGCAGGAACAAGATCCGGCGAACGTAAAAGGCCTGCCAGGAAACAAAAGCGGCCCGCCCGCAAAACGATAACGCACAACGCTATTGCCCAACATCGGCAAAGATGTGGGGTTTTCACTCTTAGGAACGAAACGGGGGAGCGGGGCTTGGTCGCCGAAGGGAGTAACCCTGTCAATCGGCGTCAGAGCCCTTATTCCCCGCCGAAACACAGCCGGGCTTTCGGATACCGACGTTCGACGAGCTGCTGCGTTAGAGCCTGCCCACAGTCGAGCAGCCCAGGTACTCTGGGGCTGGTGAGGAGTAGAGGCACCGGGGCCGAGAGCGCACCAACTCGCATACACCAGCGCGCTACTCGAGACCTTCTACTGTGTGCAGCCTTTGCGCGCCCACAAATGTGAAGTTCCGAGATTAACATCGCGACACGTTTCAATTTCCAGGAACTGTGGAGAGTTGACTGTTTCCCGGTCATGCACATGTCTAGTGTCGTCGAGCAATCCTTCGATATTGCCTGGGGCATTCTCGCGAAGTCCGGAGAGATCTCGCGGCCCGACGCGACTGCCACCTTCCTCCTTGAAAGCGTCCGAACGCAAATGAGGATGGGTGAGTTTCGCCCGCTCATCGAAGCATGGCGCGCTCACGGGTAGAGGCGCCGCTCATACTCCGACGATCTAAAAGCTACTCGAAGCCAGAACAATCCGGTCGATCTCCTGGCCGCCCTCCGTAACAATTGCAATCGAATTTCCATCTCGCACCAAATGGGGCTTTTCGGTCGCGAGAGCGCGCGCCAGTGCCTTGGCGTGGATCCGCGCCTCGCGGTTATCCGCGCAATCCTGGCCGAGGACATCATGAGCAGGCGTATCGCCCACGAGATGGAAATAGAAGCGGGCCATGGCCTTCATTCATAGAGGGTGCACATGCCGAGAATGGGTTAGTTGTCAGCGCGTACCGATGCGTTGATGTCGTGGGCAGAAACCGGAAAAATGCTCCGCGTCAAACATCCCCATTGAGTCCGGTTGTCACCCGGCAGTGCATTGAGCAACGCGGCTCTGTACGCAAGGTTGCTAAACGCGCACCAGGCTCAAACTATCTTGCTTTAGAACATTGGTGCCCAGTAGGAGCCTCGGCGCAGTCCGCGAAGGTGGGTCACCAAGAGGCCTCCGCGATGCTACCAAGTCACGAAGAGCCATTAATCCTGCGGCGTGCTCCAGGAAGGGTGATGAGCTGAGGCTGCTGTCGCTTCGGAACGGAGGCGAATCGAACCGTCGCGGCGCAATCGTAGATCTCGCTCGGTCTGTCTCATGTCCAGTTTTGAACATTGGCGTGGTGATGTTCATGCGCGTGCTTTACGGCTCATGAACGTTCAGCAGGGCTGCACTTGTCGGCTCCGCGGCATAAAAAACCCCGGCGCTGGGGGATCAGCGTCCGGGGCAGTACACCCACAGTTCGGGCTCGGTACTGCCGAGCTATCAAAGGAACGATGCATCGCCGATAGAGTTCCGCAAGCGCCGCGACTTAAGCACCTCCCGGTTTGGGACGGAGCGGACCGCTGAGACCGCGTTAACATTTATAGGTTCTGGATTAACTTCGCGGGCGAGTTGGCAAGCTCCTCACTTGATGCGCTTTGTCGTGACCAACCGTAGCACAATGCCGTACTGCCAAGCCCGAACCCTTATCGCGGCCTCACTCCTGTTCAGTTCTGCGGAGATCTGGCTCGGTCGCCATCCCGCCTCTGCCATGGTGACCAGCCGCTCGTGCTGTTCCGTTGTCCACTTCTTCAACAGGGGGTAGGTGGATTTCATGTTAAGAGCGGGCTCATGTAGACGGCTCAAACCGCAAGATAAGGGTGGCGGGGCAGTCAAAGTCTCTTCACCGTAGGATCTCGCGAGCATCAGCGATATCCGATTCAGCTGATGCGTGATATGGGTACGATTGCTGCGTGCGCTCGGTGCAAAAGTGCACACAGCTTAATCTTAGACGACTCCCCTAACCCATTTCGCGAAGCTTTAGAGGCGTGTGTATCGGCAGAACCTAACGGTTAATCGCTCAATAAGACATCGTCGGAACGTCAACGCCGCGGCATCTTGGAGCGAGGAATTTCGGATGGGGCTCAAAAGAGGACTGCTTGGTGCGGTGGCATTTGCATTGGTTCTCACCGCAACAAGCGCAGCGTTGGCGACAGAGGAGGGAATTTGGCGGGTTCAAAAATCATCTGGCGAGGTTTGGATCGCTGCAATCGGGGCGCA
>Ga0209148_1000863_pt1 | contig 21228 bp, 21 predicted proteins | sample AraplaCol_mMF_r2_2_FD_184288 | JGI IMG/M metagenome (GOLD analysis project Ga0209148, IMG submission 184288) | Arabidopsis root microbial communities from North Carolina, USA - plate scrape CL_Col_mMF_r2 (SPAdes) (version 2) | ecosystem: Host-associated > Plants > Roots > Endosphere | place... | reverse complement strand
CAGACTGTAAATCTGCCCGTGCAAGCGTACGCTGGTTCGAATCCAGCCCTGTCCACCATCCGCCCAGGCGGATTTCCCACATCGAAGCTTGCGCAATGCGGCGGGCCGATCGGCCTGCGGTTATTTCGCCTGATATTGCAGATCGGGCGCGTGGGGCAGGAAGCTCACGATCGCGAACAGCACCAGCACGGCGACGAGCAGCCACCAGCCTGAAAACTCCCTGCCGCCTGGTCCCTTCATCCGATCCTCTCGATGCGCGTGATGCGTGGCGTCACTCTACACAAAGAGGCGCGTCCTTTGGAAGCGGGTCAGAAACGCAGGGTCGGGCCGAGCACCAGCCCTTCGGCCAGCACCATCGCGACCGCGATCACGATCCAACCCCAGCTCCGCCCGATCGCGAGCGGTTCGGCTGCGGGCGCGCCACGACGGATATAATAAGGTCCCCATAGCAGGCCCGACGTGCCGCCGAAGGAGGAGGCGGCGGCGGAGGCGAGCAGGATGTAAAAGCCGATCGGGTTCATCAGCCCGATCGCGAAGGCGATGCAGCCGATCGTGAAATAGGACGTCCAGGACAGGGTGCGCGCGAGGCGCCGGCCGGCATCGTCCGCACCGGTGAGCGTCGCCAGCCGCCGCATCGCGACGATCGCCCAGGCCCAATAAAGCAGGAGGCCGCCGATGCCGATCACGGCGCGCCATGCGCCCCAGCCGCGCACGCCCGCGAACACGCCGTCCTGACCCCAGTCGCCGACGCCGCTGATGCCCGAGAAGAAATAATAGCCGGCCCAGTCGAAGCCGCTGACCGCGAACAGCAGCCACCAGAAAAAGCGCGCGCGCGGCATCGACGCGGGCGTCGCGCGCTTCATCGCGGCGGCGACGATCGCGGTGAGGAGGTTCATCGTGCTGCCTGCAGCGGCGACCAGCCGGCCGACGGCGGGCGGCGCGCTTTGGGTGTCGCAATCGAGGTAGAAGGCGCCCCAGGCGCGGACATTACGGCCGAGCGCGAGACAAGCGCCGCCATGGCCGGCGGCTTCATGGAGTTGGTTCGCGACCAGCCCCGCGATCGCGGCGATCGCGATCACGGTCGGAAGGTCGATGCGCTTCGCGTCGGTGGTAGTCATCCAAGCCCTCCCGCCCGCAGCTTCGGGCGGGAGGCGGCCAGGATCAAGCGATAAGAGCCCGCGCCGCGCGCTGGCGGCGGCGGATCGCGCCGCCGGCGAAGGCGAAGCCGAGGATCATCGAGGCATAGGTCGCGGGCTCGGGCGTGGGCGACGGCGCGAAGGCGACGCCCTTGAAGTTCGAATCCGCGGGCGCGGTGGCGAGGATATTCCAGCTTTCGTTCGCGCCGCGCGTGGTGGCCGACAGGCTGTCGGTCAGGCCGAACAGGAAGGTCTGGTCGTTGTCGCCCGCGGTATAGTTGGTCGCGAACAGTTCGACCTGGCCGTTCACCACCTGGCCGGTCAGGCCGAGCAGGCCGGTCGTGCCGTGCGCGGAGGTGTTGGAGACGAGGCCCAAGCCCGCCGAAACCGTATAGACCAGGTTCCAGTTGGTGCCGTCGAATACCCACTTCTGCAGCCCGCCGAGGCCGGTCGCCTTCTTGGCGCTGTCCTGCTTCCCGTCGCCGCTGTCGGCGACGTAGAGCGTGGTCGCGTTGGCGAAGAAATATTGCTCGGGGCTGAGGTTCACTTCCTGGCCCGAGCTGCTGATGCCGTTCGCGGTCTGCGCATTCAGCGTGATCTTGCCGGTGCCGCCGCTATTGCCGTAGCCCGGCAGCATCGTCGGGCCCGCGCCATTATTGTAGAGGCCGGTCGGATCGGTACCGAGGCTGCCGATGAAGGAGCGGGCATTATCCTTGCCGCCCTTGCTGTCGACCGAGGTCAGCAACTGGCCGTTGGGGCCGAATTCGACGATGCGCGTATCCTGGCTGGCGTTGCGCGGGCCGCCTTTGACGCTGGCGGTGTCGTCGCCGGTGATCGCGGTGGCGCTGTTCGCGCCCTTGGTAGTGCGGAACACGCCCGCGGTATGATCCCCCTCCACGCCCTGGCCCGAGACGTAGAAGGTCTTGCCGTCCTTCGAGGCGACGCTGCGCGGATTGTTGCCGTTGAAGACGTTGTAGAGCTGGGTCGAGAAATCGGCGCCGCCGCTGGCGCCGATCACGATCACGTCGCGGGAAACGGCGGTGTAGCCCTGGCCGGTCATGCTGCCCGACTGGCCGAGCGCGGTCGGCTTGGTCGGATCGGTGGTGAGCGTGCCATAGGCGGTCGGGTCAGCGTTGAACTTGGCCGCGTTCACGCCATAGCCCATCATCACGAGATGCTTGCCGTCCGAGGTGAGCTGGATCGTGCCTTCCGACGACGAGCCATATTCGCCCGAGATCGCCGAGGGCAGCACGGTCGAATTGAGGTAGCTCGCGCTGGCGGTGCCATTGTGCGTGAACTGCATCAAGGTGAGCGGTGCAGCCTGGTTGTCGATATAGCTGCCGGTGCCGCCCCACACGCCCGCGCCTTCGACGCTGACGATCAAATTGCCGGGGATCAGGGTCGCGGCCGAGGCCGGCAGAGCGATACAGGTGACGGCCAGAAGGGCCAGCAGACGGGTGCGCGACATCGTAGTGATTCCCCCAAAAACACAATGGTGAAGGCCGCGTTAGGAAATCTGCATGACAGGGATGTTGCAGTCCTGTGTCGAAAACGACGATCTGCGCCGAAAGCCACGAACGGTTAACCTTTGGTCGCATAAAGGGCGGTCAGCGACCGGCGGCGTAACGGCCAGTTCCCCACCGTCGGTCGCTACCCCTGCCCTTCCACCAACGACGATCAGGCTTTAGGGAAGCGCGCATGCGCAAAGGCCATCGTCCCTCCCAAGCTCCGTCCAACCGTCCTCGTTTCTGGGGGCGCCATGCGGTGAGCGCCGCGCTCGCCAATCCCGTTCGTACCGTCCGGCGCGTGTGGGGTACGCGCGAGGCGTTGGCGGCGTTCGGCGGTTTTCCGTCGGATTTGCCCGTCACTTATGCCGAGGTCGCCGATCTGGGCCGGCTGGTGCCGCAGGACGCGCCGCACCAGGGGATCGTGATCGAGGTCGATCCCCTGCCCGACATCTGGCTCGCCGACCTGCTGGAAGAGACCGCCAACGAAGGCCCCAACCGGTCTTTGGTGGTGCTCGATCAGGTGACCGATCCGCACAATGTCGGCGCGGTGCTGCGTTCGGCGGCCGCGTTCGACGCGCTCGCAATCGTGACGCAGGACCGGCACGCGCCACCCGAATCGGGCGCGCTCGCGCGGTCGGCCTCGGGCGCGCTCGAGACGGTGCCGTGGGTACGTGTCGTCAATCTGGCGCGCGCGCTGGACGAGATCGGCGAGGCGGGTTTCTGGCGGATCGGGCTGACCGGGCATAGCAACCGGCTGCTCGCCGACGCGATCGGCACCGCCAAGGTTGCGCTGGTGCTGGGCGCCGAGGGCGAGGGCATGCGCCAGAATACCGAGGCGCATTGCGACGAACTCGCCAAGCTGCCGATCAGCGCCAAGGTCGAAAGCCTCAACGTCTCCAACGCGGCGGCGATCAGCCTCTACGCCGTGGCGACGCGTGGCTGACGCCGCGCCGACGCCTACCGTGGCCGGCTTCCCCGACCCGGTGCTGGTGCGCGGCGCGATATTGGGTCCGCTTTTCCCAGCGAGCCACGCGGCCTGCGTGGCGGGGTTTGCGGAGACGCCTGGGATCAAGCTGACGCACAAGCGGGCGGATTCGGAGGAAGGCTGCCTCGACCGGTTCGAAGTGCATGCCGTCGAGGGCGACCGCGACAGCTTCCCCGTCATCTCGGGTCCCGCGCTCTATGCCGGGCCCTTCTTCCCGCATTTCGGCCACATGCTGGCCGAGTGCATCCATCGCCTGTGGGCGGCAAAGGTCTTTCCCGCACTGCGTGAGGCGAAGATCGTCTTCCAGGCGCCGGAACAGGGTGCGCACCCGGCCTGGGTCGCGCCCGTTTTGGCCTTGTGCGGGATCGATCCGGAGCGGCTGGTGCTGGTCCGCGAGCCGACGCGGTTCGAGACACTCTACGTTCCCGAGCAAGGGCGCGTGCTGGGGGGGGATATCCTGATCCCCGATTATCTATCCTTGTTCCCGCTCGCGCCGATTGCGCCGCTGCCCGCGGGCACGAGCCGCCGGCTCTATTTCTCGCGCTCGCGGCACATCCACAGCGGCTCCTATCTCGGCGAAAGCCTGATCGAGGATCTGCTCGCAGGCGCGGGTTTCGACATCCTCCACCCCGAAGAGATGCCGCTCGACGCGGTCGTCGCGCGCTGCGCCGGCGCGGAGATGATCGTGTTTGCCGAGGGCAGCGCGATCCACAATCTGGAGCTGTGCGGGCCAGTCGATGCGCGCATCCTGCTGATCGGGCGGCGCGGTGGGACCGACCTTCGCTTCGGCCGGTTGCTCCGTTCGCTCGCCAAGGAATTGCGGATCTTCCCGGGCAAGCGCGCGAGCGTCTGCCTCGACTGGGAAACCGAGGACCAGCTACGGCGCGGGCGTGGATGCTCTTTCGTCGACCTGCCCGGCTTGATCGCCGCCCTGTCGGACTTCACGGGCAACGACCTGCCGATCCCGGACGAAGCGGCGCAGCGCGATGCGGTGTCGCGCGATCTGCTGCGCTTCCTGCTCGATCCGCGTAGCGGGATCACGTCGAACAATCAGCAGCTCGGTCGTGCGCTGCGCGCGATGCGCGAGGATCCCGAGGTAGCTGCGCTGATCGCGCCTTAGTCTTCCTTGGCGATCGTGACGGTCATACCGTCGAGCGCGGCGGTGAAGGGGATCTGACAGGACAGGCGCGAATCCGAATCGCGGTCGTCGGAGATTGCGAGCAGTTCATTCTCGTCGTCGCTCATCGGCGGCAGCTTGTCGGCATAGTCCGGATCGACATGAACGTGGCAGGTCGCGCAGCTGCAGCAACCGCCGCACAGAGCGAGCAATTCGTCGATGCCTGCCTCGCGGATCACCTCCATAACTGACAGGCCGGTGTCACCAGAGATCGTGCGCGTCTCGCCTTCGCGGGTGACGACGATCAGCTGGGGCATTATTCGACCTTTCAATAGAGATGAGCCAGCGCCCTATGGAAGGAGCGCGGCGGAAGCGCAATCCGGAGAGCGGCGATGGGCCTGAGCGAAGAACAATTGAAACGCAGCCTGGATGCGTTGGCCAAGGCCGAGCCGGCTTTCGCGGCGGGAATAAAGCGCCACGGTTACCCCGCCCCGCGCATCCGCGACCGGGGGCACCAGACATTGCTGCGCACGATCATCGGCCAGCAGGTGAGCGTCGCCTCGGCCAACGCGATCTGGAAGAGGCTGGAGGATGCGGTCGGCGCCGAATTCGATCCGGTCGTGCTGGCGGCGGCACCCGACGAGATGCTGCGCGCGTGCGGGCTGTCGCGGCAGAAGATGGCTTACGTGAAGAGCCTGGCCGAACTGATTGCAAGCGGCGAACTGGACCTGTTCAAGCTGCCCGCCGACGACGAGGAGGCGATACTCCTGCTGACCCGGATCAAGGGAGTCGGGCGCTGGTCGGCGGAAATCTATCTGTTGTTCGCCGAAGGACGCGGCGACGTCTGGCCGGCGGGCGACCTTGCAGTGCAGGAGGAGGTTGGGCAGCTGATGGGACTTCCCGAGCGGCCGTCGGAAAAGGCAGTGCGCGAGATTGCGCGCAAGTGGAGCCCGCATCGGGGTGCTGCGGCGATCTTCACCTGGCACCATTATGGGCGGCGGCTGGCGGCCAACAAGGCTGACAAAGCGGGGGCCGAGGATAAGCTGCCGGTTTGATCCTCCCCCGAAACGGGGAGAGGGAGCTCGCGAAGAGCGGTGAAGGGGCATGCCGCAAGCGACTCCTCTAGCCGCCCGCCCCCTCCACCACTGCCTTCGGCAGCGGTCCCCCTCCCCGTTCCGGGGAGGATCTTTTGCGCAGTATCTCTTCCGCGAGCGCGTGATCGCTGGGTTTGTCGACGTCGATTCCGGCCTCGGCGAAGGGCAGATCGATCGGGACTATATGTGCGCCGAGCTTGCGCCCGGCCCTGGCGAGCGCGCCGGCGAGCGTGATGGTGCGGGTGACCGCGCGGATCGCGAGCATGGGGCCGAAATGCCAGATCAGCTTGAGCGCCTTCTTGCGGTCGCGTTCGACTTCGCTCCAGGCAAGCAAAGCGGGCATCGCCTTTGCGGACGCAAGCGCGAACAGGTTGGCGCCGGTCCAGTGACCGCCCGCAAACTTGAGCCAGGTCCGGCGATTGCCCGGATAAGCGGCGAGCAGGGTACGGGCGGAGACCACGCCGACACCGACGTCGGCCTCCCCTATCCCCGCGATCGCCGCCTCGACCATTGCGGGCGTGAGCAAAGGATGATCGGCGGTGGTGACCAGAACCGGCCAGGGCGCGGCCTCCGTCCCCGCGAGGGCGGCGACACTGACCGCGATGCCGCTGGTCGAGACCGCGGTGGTGATGCGCGGCTCCTTTGCCAGCCAGGCACAGTCGCCGGTGAAGAGGATTTCCGGCTGTTGCGCGACCACGACCACGCGTGCGACCGAGGGACTGGCCAGCAAGGTTTTCGCGACGCGCGACAGCATTGCCTCGCCATCGATCCTGATCAGAGCTTTCCACTGCTCGCCATAGGCTTGCGCGAGCGGGTCCACGCCCGGGCGCTGGCCTGCCAGCAGCAGCACCGTCCAGCTCACTTCGCTTCAGGGCCCCAGGCGCGGAGGAATGTGTCGATCGCGGCGGCGACGTCGGCCTCGGCGTCTATCAGCACCGCGCGATGCGGCCGCCACAGGCGATCAAGGTAGCAACCCGACTGGCACAAAGCGAGGAACTGGCGCGCGGCGGTCAGCGGGTCGCCCCTGCGTAACCGGCCGGCGTCCATTTCCTCTTCCATATAGCGGCACAGGCGCTGCCGCACGCGATCGGGGCCGCGCACCGCAAACGTCTCGCCGAGCTGGGGGAAGCGTTCGGTCTCCGCCACGATCAGGCGGTGGAGCGCGGTGGACTGTGGGTCCATGATTTTGTTCAAGAAGATCAGGCCGAAGCGTGTCAGAGCGGCGGCCGGGCCACCCGAGGGGATCAGGGCATCGTCGAGCTTGGCCTGGAAATTATCGATCTTCGAATCGATCACCGCCGCGAACAGGGCATCCTTGGAAGGAAAATAGGTCCATAAGGTTGTCTTGGAACCGCCAAGCTCCGCAGCGATTGTCGACATCGACGTGTCGGCGAATCCCCGTTCGCGGAACGAGCGCTCCGCAACCTCGAGGATCGCGCGGCGCCGGTCGGCCTTGCGGGCCTCGCGACGACCGGGGGGAGAACCTAGGTCCATTACAATACTATATAGTACATTTTCCGGTTGACAAGAGTCCGCAGCGGGAGCATTTATTCGCGTACGCAACCGTACGGTACGGAAAAAGGGGTCACATGGCATCTCGGCTTGCAACGCTGCTTGCAATCGGCGCGCTCGCGCCTCTGGCGGCGTGCGCCCCCAATCTGGGCGACAAGCCCGTTCCGCGCTCCGCGGCGAGTCTTGCCGCGGTGCAAAGCCTGCCCAATCAAGGCGGGCAATGGCCGGGTGACAACTGGTGGACCGCCTATAACGATCCCCAGCTCAATCAATTGATCGACGAAGGACTGGCAGGCTCGCCCGATATCGCCTCGGCCGCCGCGCGCCTGGCGCGCGCGCAGGGCGTGGCCGAAAGCGCCGGCGCGGCGCTCGGCCCCTCGGTCGGCGCGGAAGCGACCGGCGGCAAGACCAAGCAAAGCTATAATTTCGGCATTCCCCCCGCCTTCGTGCCCAAGGGCTGGAAGGATTATGGCGTCGCCAATCTCAAGTTCGGTTTCGACCTTGATCTGTGGGGCAAAAACCGCGCTGCCTTGCGTGCGGCGACCAGCGACCGCGACGCCGCGCGCGTCGAGATGGCGGAGGCTCGGCTGACGCTCGCCTCCGCGATCGCGGCCTCTTATGCCGATCTCGCCCGGCTTTATGCCGAGCGCGACGTGGCCGAGGAAGCCGTGCGCATCCAGCAGGATACGGCCGGTTTGGTCGGCAACCGCGTCAAGAGCGGGCTCGACAATGAAGGCCAGCGCCACCAGGCGGAGGCCGCTGTCCCCGCCGCGCGCGCGGACCTCTCCCAGATCGACGAGCAGATTTCGCTGACCCGCAACCAGCTTGCCGCTTTGATCGGCGCGGGCCCTGACCGCGGGATCGCGATCGCGCGGCCCAAGGTGGGCGCGCTTTCCACGCTGGCGCTGCCGCCGTCGGCCGGGATCGACCTGGTCGGGCGCCGGCCCGATGTGGTCGCGGCGCGTGCGCGCGTCGAATCGGCGGCCGAGCGGATCAAGATCGCCAAGGCGGCTTTCTATCCCGACGTCAGCCTGTCGGCCCTGGTCGGCATGGAAGGCCTTGGCTTCAGCAACGTGTTCAAGTCGGGATCGAGCTACGGCAGTGTCGGCCCGGCGTTGAGCCTCCCGATCTTCGATACCGGCAAGCGCCAGGGCGATTATCGGGTCGCGCGCGCCGATTATGATGCGGCTGTCGCCAATTACGACAAGACGCTGATCGCGGCGCTGCAGGACGTGGCCAACGCCGTCGCGAGCCGCAACGCGCTCGGCAGCCAGGCAGGCGACGCACGCGCCAGTCTGGCCGACAGTCAGCAAGCCTATAATGTGGCGCGGTTGCGCTACAAAGCCGGCCTGTCCAATTACCTCGACGTGCTCACCGCGGAGCAGGCGCTGATCGTCGCCCGCCGCCGCGATGCCGACCTTTCCGCCCGGGCCTTCACGCTGGATGTCGCGCTGATCCGCGCACTCGGCGGGGGCTATGCCGCCGCCGGCGGCTATAACGGCGCTTGATTTCCAGGAGCAGCCCCATGGCCGATAATCCCAACCAGCAGATCCAGGCCGAAGCGACGGGCCCGACGCCCGCCGAACAGCGCAAGAAGTGGCTGACCATCCTCGCCTCCGTGGTGGTGGGCGTCGCGGTGATCGTGACGCTCTATCATTTCCTGATCGGCGCGCGGCACGTCTCGACCGACAACGCCTATGTCGGCGCGGATACGGCGGTCATCACGCCGCTGGTGACCGGGCCGGTGCAGACGGTGCGCGTCGCGAACACGCAGATCGTGCACAAGGGCGACATCCTGGTTACGCTCGATCCGTCCGACGCGCAGATCGAGGTCGAGAAAGCTTCGGCCGACCTGGCCCAGGCCGAGCGCCAATTCCGCCAGACGCGCGCCACCGGCGGCGCGCTGCAGGCGCAGGTCGGTGCGCGCGACAGCGATATCGCGCGCGCACAGGCCGAAATGGTCGCGGCACAGGCGGCCTATGACAAGGCCAAGGTCGACCTCAACCGCCGCCAGAGCCTTGCCAAATCGGGTGCGGTCTCGGGCGACGAACTGACCGCCGCGACCAACAGTTTCGCGGCAGCCAATTCGCAGCTTGCGGTCGCCAAGGCGGCGATCGCGCAGGCCAAAGCGAACCGCGTCGCGGCGAGCGAAAGCTACAACGCCAACCAGGAATTGGTGCAGGGCAGCGAGCAGGACAATCCCGACGTCGCGGCGGCACGCTCCAAGCTCGATACCGCCAAGCTCGATCTGGCGCGCACGATCATCCGTGCGCCGTTCGACGGCGTGATCGCGCAGCGCAACGTCCAGGTCGGCCAGCGCATCGCCGCCGGCACCGCGATCATGACTGTGGTGCCGCTCAACAACATGTATGTCGATGCGAACTACAAGGAAGGCCAGCTCAAGAAGGTCCGCGTCGGCCAGAAGGCGCGCGTCACCGCCGACATCTATGGCGGCAGCGTGGTCTATCACGGTACCGTGATCGGCCTGGCCGGCGGTACCGGATCGGCCTTCGCAATCATTCCCGCGCAAAATGCGACGGGCAATTGGATCAAGGTGGTGCAGCGCCTGCCGGTGCGCATCATGCTCGACCCCGCAGAGCTCAAGGAGCATCCGCTGCGGGTGGGCCTGTCGATGGATGCGACGATCGACGTAGGGAGCTGATCCGATGGCTACCGCTGCTATGGCGGGGCCGAAACCCGCCGCCCCCAAGGCGCCCGACAGCTGCGCGCTGTCGGGAAGCCGGATGTGGATCGCGGGCGCGGTGCTTGCGCTCAGCAACTTCATGGTGGTGCTCGATACGTCGATCGCCAACGTGTCGGTGCCGCATATCGGCGGCAGCCTCGCCATCTCGCCCGACCAGGGAACGTGGGTGATCACATCCTATTCGGTGGCGGAGGCGATCTGCGTCCCGCTGACCGGATGGCTCGCGGCGCGCTTCGGCACGGTCAGGACCTACCTGATCGCGATGACCGGCTTCTGCCTCTTCTCGATCCTGTGCGGCATGTCGCCGACGCTTGGCTTCCTGGTTTCGGCCCGGATCGGTCAGGGGATTTGCGGCGGCCCGATCATGCCGCTGACGCAAACCCTGCTGCTGCGCGTCTTCCCGCCCTCCAAACGCGGACCGGCAATGGGATTATGGGCGATGACCACGGTCGTCGCGCCGATCGCGGGCCCCGTATTGGGTGGCACGATCAGCGATAATTGGTCGTGGCACTGGATCTTCTTCATCAACATCCCGATCGCGATGATCTGCGTGATCGGTTCCTATCTGATGGTGCGCAGCTGCGAGACCGAGACGACCAATGCGCGAATCGATGTCGTCGGGATGACCCTGCTCGTCATCTGGGTCGGCGCGCTCCAGATCATGCTCGACATCGGGCGCGACCATGACTGGTTCCACAATATGTTCATCGTCAGCCTGGCGGTGATCGCATTCGTCTTCTTCCTTGCCTTCGTGATCTGGGAGTTGACCGAGGAGCATCCGGCGGTCGACCTGCGCGTGTTCCGGCATCGAGGCTTCTCCGCCGCGGTGATCGCGCTGGCGCTGACCTACGGCACTTTCTTCTCCGCCGTGGTGGTGACGCCGCAATGGCTGCAAGGCGCAATGGGCTATACCGCGCAATGGTCGGGCTTCGTCACCGCCTGGCAAGGTTTCCTCGCGGTGATCTTCTCGCTGATCGTGGGCAAGCTGACCGGCCGGTTCGACCCGCGTGCCCTGGTCTCGTTCGGCATGACATGGATGGCGGCGACGATCTTCGTCCGTGCCTTCTGGACCTCGGGCGTCGATTATTGGACCCTCGCGCTGCCGCATCTGGCCCAGGGGCTCGGCATGCCCTTCTTCTTCGTGCCGCTGACGATCCTGTCGCTGGGATCGGTGCTGCCCAAGGAGACGGCATCGGCGGCGGGCCTGTCCAGCTTCGTGCGTACCTTGTCGGGCGCGGTCGGTACATCGATCGCGACGACGGTCTGGGCCAATGGCGCGATCCGGGTGCATGATCAGCTCGTCGGTTCGATCAACCAGAGTCCGGCGGTAGTCCAGCAACTCGAATCGTCCGGCTTCAGCCCGGCGCAGGTACGCGCGATGGTTGAAAGCCTGCTGACGCAGGAAAGCCTGGTCGTCTCGCTCGACCATATGTTCCTGATCGCGACCAGCCTGCTGCTGGCGTCAGCGGTGCTGATCTGGCTGGTGCCGAAACCCCGGAAGGCCGTGGATACGTCACAGGCGCACTAATTTGTTGTGCGGTTCCAGCGGCCGCTGAACCCTGGCCGCACCAGGAGTCTTTGTTGTGAGGCTCGATATCCGTCGAGCCTTGGGCCTCCCAAAGACTCCCGTTCAGCTTGCAGTCCCCAAGCCTGCGCTATTTCGCCCGGAAAGCGCCACATTGCGCGTTACATGGGCAGGCAGTAAATCGGCCCTAACATCCGAAGGATTTCCAAGCGTGTCGAGTGTATCGGTCAAGCCCAGTTTCTGGCGTCGGGAGCATCATCTCGATCGCATGAACCTGAAGCAGCTCGTGGTCGCCTATTTCCAGTATCCGGCGGTGATCGCCTATCTGGTGCTGTCGGCGGTCTCGATCGGCGTCTGGTTCTGGCGTCCGGCGGGCGCGCTGGCGACGGTCGCTTCGGTCGCGGTGGCGATCGGGCTTTATCCGCTCGTTTGGTACACGTTGCACCGCTGGGTGCTGCACAGCCGCTGGATGTTCAAGGTGCCGTTCCTTGCGGCGACCTGGAAGCGGATCCACTACGATCACCACCAGAATCCCAACCATCTGGAGATCTTGTTCGGTGCGCTCCACACGACGCTGCCGACGATCGCGCTCGCGACCGCGCCGATCGGCTATGCCTTTGGCGGCATCGGCGGTGCGGCGGCGGGCCTCGCGACCGGCCTGCTCACCACCTGCTTCTACGAATTCTGCCATTGCATCCAGCATTTGGCCTACACGCCCAAGCATCCGAAGCTGGTGAAGATGAAGCAGCGCCACATGGCGCATCATTTTCACGACGAGACCGGCAATTTCGGCATCACCAATTTCATATGGGACGACCTGTTCGGCACCAGCTATGCCAAGGTGAGCGACCGCAAGAAGAGCCCGACGGTATTCAACCTGGGTTATACGCCCGAGGTCGCCGAGAAGTATCCTTGGGTAGCCGAGCTTTCCGGCGGCGTCGCCACCGGCCACCCTTCCACCCGCATCCGGAGCTAAGTTCTTTATGGCCAACGGGATCACGATCCGCCCGGTATCAACCAAGGCGGACCGCAAGGCTTTCGTCGACCTCCCGTTCCGGCTCTACAAGGACAATCCGAACTGGATTCCGCCTCTCAAGGACGAGGCGATGGGGCTGATAACGCCCGGCAAGAATCCGTTCTTCGAACATGCGGTCGCGCAGCTGTTCCTGGCGGAGCGCGGCGGGAAGGTGGTCGGGCGCATCTCCGCCTCGATCGATCATATGTGGACACCGATGCCGCCCGAGCAGGGCGGCGGCAGCGACATGGGCAATTGGGGCTATCTCGACGCCGAGGACAAAGACGTTGGCGACGCGCTGATCGCGGCGGCCGAGGGCTGGCTCAAGTCGAAGGGCGTGACGCGCTCGATGGGCCCGATATCGATGTCGATCTGGGAAGAGCCGGGCCTGCTGATCAAGGGCCACGACCATCCGCCGACGGTGATGATGGGCTATGACGACGCTAAGTATGAGGCGTGGGTCGAGAGCTGGGGTTACAAGAAGGTCAAGGATCTCCACACCTGGGAACTGGACATCACCAAGAACTTCCCGCCGCTGATCGAGCGCATCGTCGCGGCGAGCGAGAAGAATCCCCGCATCCGTGTGCGCAAGGTCAACAAGAAGAAGTTCAACGAGGAGGCCGCGGTCATCCTGAGCATCCTCAACGATGCCTGGAGCGACAATTGGGGCTTCGTTCCCTTCACCGAGAGCGAGATCGCCTTCGCGGGCAAGAAAATGAAGCCGATCATCTTCAACGAGCTGGTGATGGTCGCCGAATATGACGGTGAGCCGGTCGCTTTCATGATGGCCTGGCCCGACCTGAACGAAATGCAGGCCGACCTGAATGGCGAACTGTTCCCCTTCGGCTTCATCAAATTGCTGTGGCGCCTCAACGGCGGCTTCAGCGGCAAGCCCAAGACGCGCACGATCCGCGTGCCGCTGATGGGCGTGGTCAAGAAGCTGCAATCCAGCCGCATGGCGAGCCAGCTCGCCTTCCAGATGATCGAATATATCCGCCGTGAGGCGGTCGCCAATTATGGCGGCGTGCGCGGCGAGATCGGCTGGATTCTGGAGGACAATCAGGGGATGAACTCGATCGCCGAGACGATCGAGTCAAAGATCAATAAAACCTACCGGATCTACGAGAAGGCGATTTGACGTTGGCGGCGGCCATTCAGGCCGCCGCTTCCGTCTCCCTGATCTTGCCCCGACGCATGGCGGCGGCGGCCAGACCGAAACCTGCCACCATCATCGCCCAGGTTGCCGGCTCCGGCACCGCGCCGATGCTTTGCGATGCGGCGACCAGACGGACCTGAGCCTGATTGATGCCGCCGGGCACGAGCACCTCGAGCCGCAGGCTGGGATCGGCCTTCCAGTCGTTGTCGGCGAGATCGGCGAGCCAGGTGTTGGCAAGTCCGGTCACCGCAGGCAGGCGCGGCGAGTTGAAGGTGCCGGACGCGGCGTTCCAAGTCCCGCTATCCTCATACAGGATTTCCCAGATACCGAGCTGGACCGCGGCTGCGCTGGTATTGTCGACCGCAAGCGGCTGCGCATTTTCGAGGAAGGTCGCGACCTCATTCAGCTTGGTCGCGTCGAAACCCGAATGCGCGATGTCGGTCGCGGTGAACGTATCAGCATGAAGCGTATCGACCAGGTCGATGCACCAGGTCTTGAGCGAAACCGCACCGCCCGAACTGTCGGTGCCCTTGAGCACGGACGGGCCGATACGCGATTCCATTTCGCCATGCGCACCAAGCCCGGGATAATCGACCGGGCCGATCACGTAACCGGGATTGCTGGTCCAACCGACGCTGGTGATATTGTAGGTCTGGGCCTGCGCGCCCGCGGCGCAGACAAACCCAAGAGCGAGCGCGCCAAGCAGCGCCTTACCCCTTTGAAAAGCACGCATAATCAACTCCACCCAAGACGCTTACTTCACGATTGGGCGGCTCTACGCGCCAGTGGGCATGCGCGTTCCGGATTTTCTTAATCGGGCGTTAATTTTTCGGGGACGTGTCGTGCATACCCGTCGGCGGGCGGAGCTTCATACCCTGAAACTAGGCCGCGTGCGGTCGATCGCGGCGGCGCATGCGGCGCGCGCGCAGCGAGCTGGGCAAAGGTGTCGAAGGCAGGCAGGTGGGCGTGGTCCGGAGTAGGAGCTGAACCGCCTCGCGGTCCAGTGCCTCGGCGAAGAGATGGCCCTGGCCGAGCTTGCAGCCCAAGGCCACCAGGCGCTCGCGCTGGGTGACCGATTCCACGCCCTCGGCTACGACCTCCATCCCGAGCTTCTCGGCAATACGCATCAGGCCGTTGATCACCGCGGCGCCGCCCGCCTCCCCATCCTCGGTGAGATGATCGACGAAACTCTTGTCGATCTTTAGCGTGTCGACCGGCGTGAACAGCAAGTGGGTGAGCGAGGCATAGCCCGTGCCGAAATCGTCGAGCGCGAGCTTCACGCCCAACAGGCGCAGGGCATCCATCTGCCGCTGCACGATCACGTCGCGGCGGCCGAGATAGACGCTCTCGGTAATCTCGAGCGTGAGACGGTCGAGCGGAGCGTTGGCTTCCTCGAAGATCGACTTCACATCCGCGACCAGCTGGCCATGCGCGAAATCAGCGGGCGCGAGATTGACCGCGATGCGGCCGGTCGCAATGCCCGCGTCGAGCCAGAGGCGGATATCTACGGCAACCGCGCGCAACATGATACGCGTCACCTCGGCGGCATTGCGCGCGTCGGCGAAAGCCTCCTGGAATTCATAGGCCGGGATGATGCGACCGTCGCGCTCGCGGATGCGCGCCAGCGCCTCGAAGCTCAGCACCTCGCCCGTGTCGAGCCGCGCGATCGGCTGATAGCGCGCCTCGATCCGTTCTTCGGCGATCGCGCGGCGCAACTGGTCGATCGCGCGCAGGCGGCGGTTCATGCGGGTGCGCAATTCGGGCGCGTAGAGGACGAGCGTGCCGCGCCCGCCATCTTCCTTGCCGTGATATAGCGCCAGATCGGCATTCTGCCGCATTACCATGCCGCTACGATCGTCGATCGAACGGATCGCGGCGCCGATCGTGATGCTGGGCACCAGCACGTGCCCGCCGCAATCGGCGGGCTGGCGGAGCGAAGCCAGGATGCGCTGGGCGAGCGGTACCACCTCACTCGTATCGGCCAGGATGGCGAGCTCGTCGCCACCGACGCGGAAAGTGCGATGAGGTGCGGCGGCATCGGCCAGCCGATTGGCAACGATCCGGATCAAACTGTCGCCCGTGCCATGGCCGAACGTGTCGTTGACGATCTTGAGATCGTCGATGTCGATCAGCAGCAAGGCCGATCCGCCGGCATGGTGCGGCTCGATCAGCGATCGTTCGAAGAAAGCGCGGTTGTGCAACCCCGTCAGCGTATCGGTGTAGAGCAGTCGCTCGTTGACGCGCAGGCGATGGTCGCGCTCGAACGCGATCTGGCAGAGCTGGAGGCATTTCGAGACGATGTCGCGCTCGAAATCGGTCGGTCCGCGGCATTCGCGATAATAAAAAGCGAAGGTGCCGACGACGCGGCCAGCCGAGATGATCGGACTCGACCAGCAGGCGCACAGGCCGAGCGGCCCAGCCAAATGCTTGAAATCAACCCAAAGCGGATCAGTTTGTATGTCGGTGACCGCGACTTCGCGGCGGCGGAAGGCGGCGGTGCCGCACGATCCGGCGGCGGGGCCCATCTTAAGGCCATTGATACTGCCATTATAATGTTCGGGCAGGCTGGGCGCGGCGACCGAATGCAACACCCCGTCGGAATCGACCGAGAGGATCGAACAGAGTGATCCGGGTGTGAGTCGTTCCACTTCGCGGCAGAGCCTGTCCGCGGTGACCCGCAGCTCTTCACCGCGCGCGACCATCTCCAGGATGAGATTTTGGAGATAAACCAGCATTCGACTCTACGCCCCCGACTCCCCCGCAGGTCCAGGCAAACTCGATTTACTACAATGCGGGATTAGGTCGAAATGGTTTAAGAGTCGGTACCGTCTTGTTCGATTCTAACGAATCTTGATCCAAGTCGGAGCATGGTCGGACGCTTTCTCACGTCCGCGATAATCCTTGTCGACACCTGCATCGACTAATCGGTCCGCTGCGGCCGGACTTAGCATCAGATGATCGATACGGAAGCCGGCGTCGCGCGCCCAGGCGTTCATCGTATAATCCCAGAAAGTGTATATCGGCCCGGTCGGGTGGATGGCGCGGATCGCGTCGGTCCAGCCGGCGAAATTGAGCCGTGCGAAAGCGGCGCGGCTTTCGGGCTGCATAAGCGCGTCGCCTGCCATACGGCTGGCCGAGAAGACGTCGTCCTTACTGGCGGTGGGAATGACGTTCCAGTCGCCTGCCAGCACGACGGGCTGCTCGGTTTCGAATAAGGTTCGCGCATGCGCGAGAAGGGCCTCGAACCAGGCGAGCTTATAGTCGAACTTGGGGCCGGGAACGGGATTGCCGTTGGGCAGATAGAGGCCGCCGACAAGGATGCCGCCGACCGCGGCCTCGATATAGCGCCTATGGCTGTCATCGGGATCGTTCGGCAGCCCCTTCCGGGTCAGATGAATGTCGAGCCCGCGCGCGAGGATGGCAACGCCATTCCAGCTCTTCTGCCCATGCCAGACCGCGTTGTAGCCAAGCTCCTTGAGTTCGGCTTCCGGAAAGCGTTCGTCGGGCGCCTTCAATTCCTGGAGGCAGACGATGTCCGTCCGGGTCTCGTCGAGCCATTCGAGCAGGCGCGGCAGCCGCGCGCCGATGCCGTTCACATTGTAAGTGGCGATACGCATGGCCTCTCCCTAGGCCAGCCGGATCAGATCGAGAAGCTGGTTCCGCAGCCGCAGCCCGACGCCGCGTTGGGATTGGTCACGCGGAAAGAGGCGCCACCCATATTCTCGACATAATCGACCGCACTTCCCCGGACGAGATCAAGGCTGACCGAATCCACCACGAGGCGGACACCATCCCGTTCGGCAATCGCGTCGTCGCCCTCGACCGCGTCGGCCAGGCCGAACTTGTACTGGAAGCCGGCGCAGCCGCCGCCGTCGACCGACAGGCGCAGGATCGCAGGCTTGCCCTGCTTCGACGCGATCGCGGCAACCCGCGCGGCGGCAGAAGGGGTGAGTTCGACGTCGCTCATGCTGGGGAGATAGGAGCGCCAGATCGGAACAACAACCTTCCAGTCACGCCAGCGAAGGCTGGGGTCTCGGGCGGTGAGGTCTTACCTCGTCTCCTGAGATGCCAGCCTTCGCTGGCATGACGGCTTGGGACTCAGTCCTGATCGTCGTTTGCGTCGTCCGGACCGCCGACGGCGACGGCATTGGCGCGGGCCTCCATCGCGGTCACGTAATCGGCCGACTGGAGAAAGGGCACCGGATTGACGGCGTGACCGTCGATGCGGACTTCATAATGGAGGTGACTGCCGGTCGAGCGGCCGGTCGAGCCCATCAGAGCGATTTCCTGGCCGCGCACGACGCGCTCGCCAGGATGGACCAGGATGCGCGAAAGGTGGCCGAAACGGGTCTGCAGGCCCTTGCCATGATCGATCTCGACCATGTTGCCGTAGCCGCCCGACCACTCGGCATGATCCACCACGCCATCGGCGGTGGCATAGATCGGCGTGCCCATCGGGGCGGCGAGATCGATACCGGCGTGCATCGCGGCCGAGCCACGGAACGGATCGGAGCGAACACCGAAAGCGGAGGTGTAGGTCGCGGTCTGGACGGGCTTGGACGAGGGAACCGAGATCGCGCCCGGCGTGGCGACCGCGTCGGCCTTCTTCCATGACATGAAGAGCGAGTGGAAAGCGCTGCTGTCACCGGTGGGCGCGACGGTCGGCGCGGATGCGCTTTCGATCTTGTCGCCCTTTTGCAGAGTGGGGATACCGGCGGCGAGGAGCGGCTGGGCGAACGTGGCAGCCGCAACGGCCGCGAGGCCGAGGGCGCGCAGCGCGCGTTGTGCGACGAAAGAAGAAGGCATGCTCTCTCCGGCGATCTTGGTCCGCACGGAGCCCCCCGCACGGTTACATTACACTGGCCGCCCTGGGTTTGGCCCCTCCCGCGACGACGGGAACTTTCCTGGAAGATGTGCGTGCGACTCTGCAACCGCCCCGTAAAAATCCATCGTTAAACCGGCTGCGGCGCGCGCCGAGTCGTTGAAGGGAGGCTTAAGCACCCCCCTAAAATGCGCTGCCACGAGTGCAGCCCATGCATCCGCCGGCGAATCACCGCGAATCGCGCAAGCCTGGTTGAACCAGCGCACGCCGGCCGCGACGTGGCGGATCTCGTCGGCCAATATCCGGTTCAAAATATTGGCTGTTTTCGGATCCCTGGCGACCTTGAACCGCGCGATCGTCTGCGGTGTGATGTCGAGCCCGCGCGCTTCCAGCACCATCGGAACCACCGCCAGACGCGCAAGCGGATCCTGCGCGGTTTCCTCGGCCGCCTCCCACAGCCCGTCATGCGCGGGATGTGCGCCGTAAAAGCTGCCGAGCTGGCGCAGCCGCCGATCGAGAAGCGCGAAATGCATCGCCTCCTCGGCACCCACGCGCATCCAGTCGTCGGCGAAAGCGCGCGGGAAATGCGCGCCGAAGCGACCGACCAGATCGAAGGCAAGATCGATCGCGACGAATTCGATATGCGCGATCGCGTGGATCAACGCGATGCGCCCAGCCTCGGTCCCGCCCTTGCCACGTTTGGGCATGCGGTTCGGAGGAAGCAATTCGGGCCGGTCGGGACGCGCCGGTCTCGCGGGCATGGCAACGTCGAAGCGCCAATCGAGCTGGCCCAGCCGCCAGTCGCGCGTCGCCTTGCGCGCGGCCTTTATCTTGGCAGTCGGGTCGGCGGTGACAAGGACGCCGCGTACCGCCGCTGCGAGGCTCAGGATGACTTGGTCCCCTTGAGCGCCCGCGCGGCGGCCAGCACTTCCTCGGCATGGCCCTTTACCGAAACCTTGCGCCAGACCCGCACGATACGACCGTCTTCCCCGATCAGGAAGGTGGCGCGTTCGATCCCCATATATTTGCGGCCGTACATGCTCTTTTCGACCCAGGTGCCGAAACCTTCGGTGACATTGCCATCAGCATCGGTCGCGAGCGGCACGGTGAGGTCATATTTGGCGGTGAATTTGGCGTGTGACTTGGGTGGGTCCTTGGAAACGCCGAGCAAGGATGTGCCTTCCATCTCGAACGCGGCGGCGAGCGCAGAGAAATCCTTCGCCTCGACCGTGCAGCCGGACGTGTCGTCCTTGGGATAGAAATAGACGACCAAGGGGCGCTTGAGCGTCGACAGCTTCACCGCGCTGCCATCGCCCATTTGCAGCGTCACATCGGGGGCGACATCGCCTTCCTTGACCATCTTTTCCTCCAGAATCGCTTGGCCGGGCTTTAGAACAGCGCAGCGCATGTCGAAAGGACGGGCCTGGATTGCTTCGCCCCGCTCGCAATGACGATCGATCTTACGAAGCCGCGATACGGCGCCACTCGCCAGCGATCAGGGTTCGGGCGGCCGCGTAGGCCGACATCAGCCCGCCCCAATCGTCATGGCCGCAGCGCTGTGCCACGAGCATGCGCGAAGCTTCGGGCGGTTCGGAGGAATCGGGGGATGTCAGCCGGAGCGTAATCAGCATCCGGGTGAGCAAGGCGAAGGCGCTGCCGAAACCAGCGGCGAGCAGGCCCTGCCCTTCCAAAATGTCGATCGCGGCGGCGAGATCGGGATCGAAGCCGACGTGCTGGCCGAGTTGCAGCACGTGGACCGCGAATTCGGCATCGACGAGGCCGCCTTCAATCAATTTAACGTCGAGCGGCCCGGCGGGCGGTTTGTGGGTGGCGATGTCGCCGCGCATCTTGGCCGCGTCGGCGATCAGCTTCGGAACATCGCGCGGGCGGCGCAAGGTTGCGTCGATCACGGCCTGCACCTCGGCGCGCGCCGCAGCCGAGCCGAAAACGGGCCGGGCACGGGTCAGCGCCATATGCTCCCAGGTCCAGGCGCCCTCTTCCTGATAGCGCGCGAAGCTGTCGACCGTTGCGGCGAGCAGGCCCTGCGTGCCCGAAGGACGCAGGCGGGTATCGACCTCGTAGAGAGGGCCGGCAGCGGTCTGGACCGACATGGCGACGGTCACCCGCTGAGCGAGGCGCTGGAAGTAGGTGGTCGCGCCGAGCGAGCGGGCGCCATCCGATTCCGCGAGGAAATCGCCGGTGAAGAGATAGATCAGGTCAAGATCGGAGGCATGCGTCATCACACCGCCGCCGAAGCGGCCGAGCGCTAGAATCAGCAATTCGCCGCCCGGCACGCGGCCATACGCCGCTTCGAACTCGGCGACCGCGGCGCGGCCAAGCGTTTCGAGCGCGGCCTCGGCGGTGCGGCCATAGCCCCGCCCCACTTCGATAGGATCGGATGCGCCGGTGATGAGCTGCGCGCCGAGTTCGAACCTTTGCTCGCCGACGGCCAGGCGGATGCGGTCGAGGATCTGCTGATAATCCTCGCCGCGTTCGCCCTTGCGCCAGGCATCGACCAGCGCGGACACAGAAGGCGCGGGATCGAGCGCGCTGGCATCGATCAGCCCATCAAGTAGATTGGCGCGGCGCGCGAGCTGGCTGGCCAATGTCGGCGCATGGCTCAGGATATTGGCGAGCTGGCCGATCAAGGCGGG
>Ga0209148_1000862_pt1 | contig 21237 bp, 17 predicted proteins | sample AraplaCol_mMF_r2_2_FD_184288 | JGI IMG/M metagenome (GOLD analysis project Ga0209148, IMG submission 184288) | Arabidopsis root microbial communities from North Carolina, USA - plate scrape CL_Col_mMF_r2 (SPAdes) (version 2) | ecosystem: Host-associated > Plants > Roots > Endosphere | place... | reverse complement strand
TGAACCCGCTCGTGCGCGCCGCGAATCCGCTGCTCGACCTCGTGCCGCCGCTGCGCCGCATGGCGTCGCATCCAGACGTCGAGGCGCTGCGCATGCAGCTCATTGGCGCCATCAAGACGTTCGAAACGTCCGCGAAAGCCGCGCACGTGGACCACGACCAGATCGCGGCCGCGCGCTACGCGCTGTGCACCCTGCTGGACGAGACCATCTCGTCGACGCCGTGGGGCGGCGGCGGCGTGTGGGCCAGCCGCAGCCTGCTCGTCGCGTTCCACAACGAAGCGTTCGGCGGCGAGAAATTCTTCCTGATCCTGCAGAAGCTGTCGCAGGCGCCCCAGACCAACCTGTACGCGCTGGAGCTGATGTACCTGTGCCTCGCGCTCGGGCTCGAAGGGCGTTATCGCGTCATCGACAACGGCCGCAGCCAGCTGGACGCGCTGCGCGAACGCCTGCAGCAGCTGATCGCCGAGCACAAGGCGCCCGCCGAAGCCGAGCTGTCGCCGCACTGGAAGGGCGCCACCGGCAAGGGGGAACCGCTGTGGCGCATGGTGCCCGTGTGGATCATGGCGGCAAGCGCCGCCGTCATCCTCATCCTGCTGCAGCTCTTTTTCGGCCACCGGCTGGGCAGCGCATCCGATCCCGTGTTCGCCAATCTGCTGTCGCTGAAGACGGCGCCGCCGCCCGTGGCCATACCGCCAACGCCGGTACCGACCGTGCCGCGTCTGGCCGGCTTCCTCGCGCCCGAGATCGCGCAGGGCCTCGTCACGGTGGTCGACAGCGCCGACCGCTCCGTCGTCACCCTGCGCGGCGACGGCGTGTTCGCGTCGGGCAGCGGCGACGTTTCCGGCGCCTATCTCGGCCTGCTCGGACGCATCGGCGCCGCATTGAAGACCATGCCCGGCAAGGTGATCGTCGTGGGCCACACGGACAACACGAAGCCCGGGCTGTCGGCGCGCTTCCCGTCCAACTACGAACTCTCGAAGGCCCGGGCGACCGCCGTGCGCGACCTGCTGGCGGAACGCGCCGGCCCCGAAGCGCGCTACAGCGTGGAAGGCCGCGGCGATTCGGAACCGCTCGGGTCGAACGACACGCCGGCCGGCCGCTCGCGCAACCGCCGCGTGGAAATCGTTCTTCTCACCCCGGCCGCCGCGCCCTGAGACCAACACGAAAACTGACCCGCAATGAAAAAGTTCTTCACCTGGCTGATCAAGCCCGCCGTGCTGGCCTTCCTGGGCGTGCTGCTGCTCGCGCTGGTCATCTGGTTCGAGGCGCCGCTGGTGTCCTACGATGGCCACTATCCATTCGCATCGGAGACGGTGCGCTGGACCTTCATCCTCATCTTCTTCGCCGTCTGGGCCGCCTGGCTGGGCTGGCGCTGGTTCAAGGCCTGGCGCGCCAACCGCGAACTGATGAAGAGCGTGGCCGGCGCGGACGAGAAGCCCGCCGCGCCGCCGCCGGAAGGCGCGGCCGAAGTGGCGCAACTCAACAAGCGGATGCAGGACGCCATCGCGATCCTGAAGAAAGCGAAGACGGGCGGCAAAGGCGGCCTGTACCAGCTGCCGTGGTATATGTTCATCGGCGCGCCGGGCAGCGGCAAGACGACGGCGCTGACGCAGTCCGGCCTGAAATTCCCGCTCGCGGACGCGCTGGGCAAAGGCGCCATTGGCGGCGTGGGCGGCACGCGCAACTGCGACTGGTGGTTCACCGACGACGCCGTGCTGCTCGATACCGCGGGTCGCTACACGACACAGGACAGCAACGCCGGCGCCGACAAGGCCGCGTGGACGGGCTTCCTGCAACTGCTGAAAAAATACCGCCGCCGCCGTCCCATCAACGGCGTCATCGTCACCGTGCCCCTGAGCGACCTGCTGCAGGACGCGGATGCAAGCCGCCAGGCCCAGTCGCTGCGCGACCGCCTCAAGGAGCTGCACGACCAGCTGGGCGTGCGCTTCCCCGTCTACGTGCTCGTGACGAAGTGCGACCTGCTGGGCGGCTTCGTCGAATACTTCGATGCGCTGGGCCGCGAGGAACGCGCGCAGGTGTGGGGCATGACGTTTCCGCTGCAGGACGGGATCGACGGCGACGCCGCGCTGGCCGCGTTCCCGGCCGAATTCGACCAGCTCGAACAGCGCCTGCAGGAACGCGTGCTGGCGCGCATGCAGCAGGAGCGCGATCCGCACAAGCGCGCGCTGATCTACAGTTTCCCGCAGCAGTTCGCCGGCATCGAGGACGTGTTGAAGCGCTTCCTGGATGACGTGTTCGCGTCGAACCGCTACGAACGCCAGGCGCTGCTGCGCGGCGTCTACTTCAGCAGCGGCACGCAGGAAGGCAGCCCGCTCGACCGCGTGATGAGCGCGATGGCCGCCTCGTTCGGCCTGGAGCGCCAGGCGCTGGCGCCGAACGCCGCCAGCGGCCGCAGCTACTTCATCACGAATCTGCTGCAGCAGGTGATGTTCCCCGAGGCCGAACTGGCCGGCGTGAACCACGCGCTGGAAAAGCGCCGGCGCGTGCTGCAATGGGGCGCGGTGGCCGCCATCGCTGTCTTGTTCGTGCTGCTGGGCGCCGGCATGATCACGAGCTATGTGCGCAACCGGGCCTACGTGGCGGACATGGAAGCGAAATCGGCCGCCATCGCCAAACAGGTGGCCGCATTGCCCGCGCAGGGATCGACCGTGCAGCTGCTGCCCGTGCTGGACGCGCTGCGCACGCTGCCGGGCGGCTACGACGACCGCGACAAGGGCGCGCCGTTCCTGATGCGCTTCGGCCTGTACCAGGGCGACAAACTGGGCGAGGCCGCGCGCATCGCCTACCGCAAGGTATTGCAGGACACGCTGCTGCCGCGCCTCCAGCAGCGCATGGAAGACCAGTTGCGGCGCAACGGCGCCAACAGCCCCGAGTACCTGTACGAAGTCCTGCGCGTGTACCTGATGCTGGGCGACGCGAGCCGCTTCGACGCCGAATCCGTCGCGGCCTGGGCGGCGCTGGACGATGCGCGCAACCTGAAGGACGCGAGCGACGACCAGAAGCAATCCCTGGCCGCGCACGAGCTGGCGCTGATGGAAAACTTCCGCGACGGCCAGGCGATGCCGAGGCTCGATCCGCAACTGATCAGCGACACGCGCCTGACCCTCGCGCGCATGCCGCTCGAACAGCGCGTGTACAACCGCCTGAAACGCCAGCTGATGCGCGAAAAGCTGCCCGAGTTTAGCCCCGCGGGCGCGGGCGGGCGCGAGGCCGCGAACGTTTTCGTGCGCAAGAGCGGAGAGCCCATCACGCGCGGCGTGAACGGCATGTTCTCCCCAAGCGGCTACGCGAAATTCCTCGCGATGAGCGACGAGGCCGTCGACGACGTCGAGAAGGAACGCTGGGTGCTCGCGCAGCAGGAAGCGACGCAGGCCGGCAACCGCGACCAGGTCCGCCAGGCCGTGCTGCGCCTGTACTACGACGACTATATCGCGCAGTGGGACGCGCTGCTGGCGGACGTGAGCCTGCGCCCGTTCGGCACGCTGGAGCAGGGCGCGCGCATCACCAATCTGCTGTCCGGTGCGGATTCGCCGATGCGTAAATTCCTCGTCGCCGCCAGCAAGGAGACGACGCTGGGCGGCACGAAGACGCCGCTTGCGGCCTCCGTCACGGCGGCCGTCAAGGGCAAGCTGGACGCGTACAAGAAGAAGCTGGAAAGCGCGATGGCGAGCAGCGACGACAGCGCGCCGGCCGCCCCCGCGAAGGCGGCAAACCCGGTCGACGCGCACTTCGACGACCTGCACAAGATGACGGCGGGGACGCCGTCGCCGCTCGACCAGACGCTGGGCATGCTGAAGGACGTCGCCGTCTACCTGGACAGCGCTGCCGCCGCCAAGCGCACGGGCGCGCCGCCGCCGCCGGGCGACGCGCTCGCGAAAGTCAAACTGGAAGCGGACGGCAAGCCGGCGCCGCTGGGCACGATGCTCAAATCGATCGACAGCGGCGGCGCGGGCCTCACGTCCGGCAGCGAACGCGAACGCCTGAACGCCTTGTGGACCGCGGGTCCCGCGCAGTTCTGCCGCCAGGCCGTCGCGGGCCGCTACCCCATCGTGAAATCCGCCGCGCAGGACGTTACCGCCGACGACTTCGGCAAGCTGTTCGCCCCTGGCGGCTTGATCGACGACTTCTTCGCGAAGAACCTCGCCCAATACGTCGACATGGGCGGCGCCCAGTGGCGCTGGCGCGCGACCGCGAACGACGCCACGCTCGGCATCCCGCAATCGACGCTCGACGAATTCCAGCGCGCCGCCAAAATCCGCGACGCGTTCTTCGCGAACGGCGGCCGCCAGGCGTCGATGCGCTTCGACCTGAAGCCGGTCGCGCTCGATCCGGCCATCACCAGGTTCGCGCTCGACATCGACGGCCAGGTTCTCACCGCCGCGCCGGGCGCGCTGGCGCCTGCGTCGTTCCAGCTGCCGAGCGGGAAGGGCGGCGGGCAGGTCAAGCTGGACGTGACGCCCGCGGGCGCGCACGGCACGCTGCACACGGAAGGTCCGTGGGCGTGGTTCCGCATGCTCGACAAGGCGGCGGTGGAGCCGACGGCGCAGGGCGAGCGTTACAAGGTGACGTTCGACGCCGACGGCCGCAAGGCCGCGCTGGAACTGACCGCGAGCAGCGTCGTTAACCCGTTCCGCCGCGCCGTGCTGGAACAGTTCCGCTGCGTGGACAAGCTGTGACCGGGTACTTCGGCAAGGTCTCCACGCTCGGCGACTTCGTGTCGCGCGGGCTGCCCGACGCGCTGGTCGCGGCCTGGGATGCGTGGCTGCAGCAGTGCATCCAGGCGAGCCGGGAGCAGTTGGGGGAGCAGTGGTTGAATCACTATTTGACCAGTCCCGTGTGGCGGTTTGCCATTTCTCCCGGCGTGCTTGGGCCGGACGGATTGGGCGGCGTGATGATGCCGAGCGTGGATCGGGTGGGGCGCTATTTTCCCTTGATGATCGGCGCCGTCGGCGCGCCGCCGTTGCTGGACTGGTTTCACAAGCATGGCGCGTGGTATGACGCGGTCGAGGATCTGGCGCGGGCGTCGCTGGATGCGACGTTCAGGCTGGCGCAGTTCGATGGGGCGCCGGAGCCTCGCGTGGCAGTTGGCAGTCCGGTTGCGCAAGCAGATGGGACGCGGCGTTTTACGTTGGATGAGAACGTTGGCGAGCGCGTTCTCGCGGCTGTGTTGCAAGGACATAGCTTGTGGTGGACCGCGGGTTCGCCCCAGGTTGAGCCGTCGATGCTCACGTGCGTGGGGATGCCGCGAGCGCAGAGGTTTGCGGCGATGTTGGACGGAACCTGGGATTGAACCGCCGTCTCAACCGATAATGCGCTGCATCTGTTCCGCGTAGTTCTCCCCTTGAGGAGCGCCAACAGCCACCAAGGCTGGACGGGTAAAAATTATCAAACTGTACACTCGCCCGGGAGCGCTCATGGCAGCGCGCATCCCGGCCGGTATCGCTTGTCTCGAAGTCAGTTTGATTGAGGAGTCCCGCCGTGAAAAAGAAGAGTGCATTGGTCTACAGTGGACTGTTCCTGTGCATCGCGGGAGCGCTTGCCGGGTGCGCGACGAACGGCATGACGCGCTCGGGATTTCTCGACACGTATGAGACGCTTGCGCCGACGCGATACAAGCACGTATTGATGTTCCGCGAGCACGGATATGAACCGGGACGTTACGCCGAGCTTGTGGTGGAACATCCGGTGATCAAGACCAGTACCGGCCGCATCGAGGGGCTCGACGACGCGCAGCAGCGCGAAGTGCTCGACTATGTCGACACCGAACTGCATCGTCAGGTGAGCAAGATGCCGCCGCCTGCAGGCGCGGCAGGCCGGGTACGGCTGCGTGTGGCGGTGACCGAGCTGCAAACACCCAATCGGATGGTCAATGCGATGACGCTGCTGCTGCTCGGGCCTGTGACAACCGGCGGCGCCAGCCTGGAGTTCGAAGCCGTCGATGACAGCACCGGCCGCCGCGTTGGCGCGGCCACGTGCTTCGATCATGGCAACGTCTTCACCGAATTCCTGGCCTCATATACGTTGCTCGGCCATGCCAAGGCGGCGATCACCACGTGCATCGAGCGAATCGATGACGCGTGGAGAGATACCGCCCTATGAATACCGCACACCTGCTTCGGGTCGGCCAGGTAAAGAGTTATACGCCGCCCGCGGCAACGCCACCCTGAACACGGTTCCGCTGCCCACCTCGCTCTTCACATCGATCGTGCCGTTATGCCCCTGCACGATTCCATACACGATCGACAAACCGAGTCCGGTGCCCTGGCCGACCGGCTTGGTCGTGAAGAACGGCTCGAAAATGTGATCGAGATGCTCGGGCGCGATGCCGCTGCCGTTGTCTTCGATCTCGACCCAGACCACGTTCTCGTCGAACCCGGTGCGCACCACGATCGTGCCCTTGCCTTCGATCGCGTGGGCGGCGTTGATGAGCAGGTTCAGGAAGATCTGATTGATCTGCGAGGGCAGACAATATAATTCCGGGACGCCGCCGTATTCCTTGACGACGTCCGCCTTGTACTTGATTTCGTTCCAGGCCACGTTCAGCGTGCTGTTCAATCCCTGCTCGAGATCGGCCATTTCTTTCTTGGTGCCGCCGGGCCTGGAGAAATCCTTCAGGTTCTGCACGATGTGTTTCACACGTTGCAGGCCTTCCCGGGATTCGATGAACAACGCGTCGAGGTCCTGGCGGATGTCATCCAGTCCGATGTCCTGCTTCATGAACGTCACGGGTGCGCGCGCTTCTCCCGGCAATAGCGCCTCGACGCCTTCGAACGCCTTGATGAGCTTCAGGATGTCCTTGGCGTCGCGTTCGAGCGCGCCGAAGTTCGAACTGATGAATGCCAGCGGATTGTTGATCTCGTGGGCGACGCCCGCGGCCAGCAAGCCGATCGACGCCATCTTCTCGGATTGCAGCAACTGGCCCTGCACGTCGCTCAATTTGCGGATCAGGATCCGTTGCTGTTCTTTCTCGGTCTCCAGTCTGGCATTGGCAAGCTCCAGGGCCTGGGTGCGCTCCAGCAGGCGCGCCTCCATTTGCTTGCGCTGCGTAACGTCGTAACCGATGCCGACGATGCCGTTCACCGCGCCGTCTTCGTCGCGCAATAACACTTTTGTCGTCACGGTCCAGCCCAACTCGCCGGTATCCTGGTCTTCGACCAATTCCTCGTGATCGAACAGCGACTGGCCGGAATCCATGACCTGCTTTTCGTCGGCAAAATATTTCGCCGCCAGCTCGGTCGGAAAGAAATCGTAGTCGGTCTTGCCGATCAGCTGCGGGGGCGTGTCGACCCCGGCGAGGCGGGCCATCCGGTTATTCCCGAACAAGAATCGGCTGGCGCGGTCCTTGGCGTAGATACGAAATGGAATATGGTCGACCAGGGTGCGCAGCAGACTCTGTTCAAAGGCCAATTCCGCTGCCGACTTGTCGCGCAGTTCGCGGTCGTGCCGGATTTCTTTCCGCAGCGCCGCGTTCACCAGCGCGGCCGAAGCCGACGTGGCGAGCATGTCGAGCAGCGCATGACTCACGTCCGCCGCCGGCACCTGCTCCAGAACCACCACGCCGAACACACCGGCCTGGTCGCCGACGGCGAAACAGGCCGTTCCGCCGGTGCAGACGACTTCGCCCGTGCGCCGCACGTGCCCGACGATGTCCGCTGCCGACGCATCGATGGTGCTCTCGTCCGCGGGCGAGATCCAACAGCCGCGCTCGGCACCGCACAGCACCACTGCAACGGCCACCGTTTCCTGGCGCACTGTCGCCACACTGGCGGACGCGGCGATACGGCGCAATCCTTGCGCGAGCGCGTCGAGCACCGGCCCTCGCGGTGTGTCTTCTGGTAACTTTAATTTCGACATGGTAAGTAATTCTTGCAGCTTCTGCCCATGTGAACAACAGAATTCGAAGTCATGCGCCAAATAGCCACACCGACCTGTCAAGTCGAGGCCGGTTGTACATTGTCAGATAAATCAGCGATAGCGTCCCCGGCTCGGGCCGATGCTGCGAAGACGCTGACGATCGCCCTCACGGCGCGATGGGCCGGTGCGCGATGTCGAGGGGGCTAAAGGCGACGCGAGAGGTTCCCGCTCAAGTGCGCGGCAACTCGCGGATTTCCACAGTTCCGCCCGCCTCATAGATCGGATTCCCAATCAGGAATTGCTGCGCGGCGTCGGCGTTCTCGGCACGTATGCGGATATAGCCGGATACGGTCGTCGGCGCGGCGGTACCGGCGCCGTCCTTTTTGAAAGCGATGCCCGTTCCGATTGCACTGCCGCCGTCGAATCGACCGGACGCGCGCAGGGCCGACATGTATTGCGTCCACAGATTGCCGTCGGTGGCGACGGCGGCGTCGCGGGCATCGTCGTGCATGAATAAGATGTAGTCGTTCATTGGCTTCCTGTTGTCGGAATCGATGGCGCCGTCAAGTGTAGCGCAGCCGCATGCCGGTGGAGCGGCTGGCAGGCTCAAGTTGTCCGGCCGTGCCCACCCCGGGCGTTACGCTTTGTAAATATTGCCCCAGGACCGCGACAACGATAACATCCCTGCAATAACACCGGTAGCGCTAATGCACCCATCATCTGGAGACGCCATGATCCACCCATTTGCCCGGCTGACGGCCGTGCTGCATTTTTCCGCATTGACGTTGGCGGCCTGTGCCGCGCAAGCCGCAGGCCCTGCCGACGTTCAACTGGCCGGCCAGCCGTCGAAGGCCGCGCAGGCCAGCAGCCTGATGGCCCCGACGCAGAACATCTACGGCCGCAGCCACGTGAGCCTGGACGGGCGCTGGAGCTACATCATCGACCCGTACGAGAACGGCTACTACGACTACCGCCACATGCCGTTCGACCAGTCGGAAAGCGGCAAGGGCGGCTTTTATGACGACCGCAAACCCAGGGACAAGACGGACTGGGTCGAGTACGACTTCGACCGCGCGCCGACGATGGCGGTGCCGGGCGACTGGAATTCGCAAGCCGAAAAACTGCAGCTGTACGAAGGCACCGTGTGGCTGCGCCAGACATTCCAGGCCGATCCCAAGCCGGGCAAGCATTACGCACTGTACTTCGGCGCCGTCAATTACGAGGCGCACGTCTACCTGAACGGTAAAAAACTCGGCATGCACAAGGGCGGTTTTACCCCGTTCCAGTTCGACGTGACGGACAAATTGGCGAAGGGCCGCAACGTCGTCGTCGTCAAGGCCGACAACACGCGGCACCAGGACGAGATCCCGACCGTGAACACGGACTGGTGGAACTACGGCGGCATCACGCGCGACGTCATGCTGGCCGAGCTGCCGGCCACCTACATCGCCGACTACAAGGTGCAGCTGGCGAAAGGCGACGCCCATCGCATCGAAGGTTTTGTCCAGATGGCGGGCGAGGCGAAGTCGCAGCAGGTGACCGTGAGTATCCCGGAGGCGGGCATCAAGACCACCGTGCGCACGGACGCGAACGGCCGCGCGCTGCTGGACATGCCGGCGCATGCTCTGAGCTACTGGTCGCCGGAACAGCCGAAGCTGTACACGGTGGAGCTGTCGGGCGGCGGCGATAAGGTCGTCGACCGCATCGGCTTTCGCACCATCGAGACGCGCGGCCAGGACATCCTCCTGAACGGCAAATCCGTGTTCCTGCGCGGGATCTCGCTGCACGACGAAAACCCGCTGATCCCGGGGCGCCTGCGCGGACGAGGCGATATGCGGATGCTGCTGCAATGGGCCAAGGAGATGAACTGCAACTACGTGCGGCTCGCGCATTACCCGCACAGCGAAGAGATGATCCGCCTGGCCGACGAGATGGGCCTGATGGTGTGGGCGGAAGTGCCGGTGTACTGGACGATCTCGTGGACCAATCCGGCCACGTACGCCAATGCGAACGCGCAGCTGACGGACCTCGTCACGCGCGACAAGAACCGCGCGAGCGTGATCGTCTGGTCGGTGGGGAACGAGACGCCGGTCAGCAGCGAGCGCAATGCGTTCATGGGCAACCTGGCGAAGACGGCGCGCTCGCTCGACGGTACGCGTCTCGTCGCGGCCGCGCTGGAAATCCACCGCAAGGGCAGCGACATCACGGTCGAGGATCCGCTCGCGGACTCGCTCGACCTCGCGAGCTTCAACGAGTACGCGGGCTGGTACTGGGCCAGCAATGCGGAGATGCTGAATTACCGCTTCGACGTCCGCTACAACAAGCCGGTCGTGATCACGGAGTTCGGCGCCAGCGCGCTCGGCGGCTACCACGCCGACGCCGACACGCGCTGGAGCGAGGAATATCAGGATGCGTTGTACCGCAACCAGTTCAAGATGCTGTCCGGGATTCCGGGCCTGCGCGGGATGACGCCGTGGGTGCTCGTCGACTTCCGCTCGCCGCGCCGCCAAAATCCATACTTCCAGGACTTCTGGAACCGCAAGGGCCTGATTTCCGACACCGGCAAGAAGAAGCTCGCGTTCTGGACCCTTAAGCGCTACTACGACGACGTGCAGCGCCGCTACGCCGCGCCGGCCGCGCGCTAATCGACAGCATGCGCGATCTGGCAAAAGCGGACATTACAACTTTGCCCTTACAGACGGCGCGCATCAATCGCGGTCGGGCGCGCCCAGCGGGAACAGCGGGCGGTACGGCCGCGCCTCGTCCACCGCGCGCGCGAACGACGGCCGCGCCAGCAGGCGCGCGCGGTAGGCGCGCAGCACGGGATAGTGCGACGCGATCGGATGCGTCCAGTCCGCGTAGAACAGCGCAGGCGCGGCGGCGCAGTCGGCGAGCGAGAAGCTGTCGCCGGCGGCCCAGGTGCGCCCGGCCAGATAGTCTTCCAGCCAACCGTAGGCGAGTTCCAGTTTTTCCGTCGCCACTGCGAGGGCGTCCGCGCGCTTGGTCGCGTCACCCGTCAGCGCGCCGTTCACCGCGTGCTGCACCATATTCATCACGTGGAGGTCGAAGAAGCGGTCCATGAACCGCACGTCCAGCGCCGCCAGCGGGTCGTCCGGCAGCAGGCGCACGGGGCCGGGATGCGCCAGGTGCAGGTATTCGATGACGATGCTGGTCTCGACGAGGTTACGCGCGCCGTCGACGAGCAGCGGGAATTTGCGCAGCGGCCAGCGCCGCAGCCATTCCTGCGCGTGCTGCGGCGTGTCCGGCCCGAGGCAGCGGAACTCGAAAGGCGTGTCGTTCTCGTACAGGGCGACGAGCACTTTTTGCGTGTACGACGAAAAGGGATGACCGTAGAGCGCGAGGGACATGGCGGGATCGCTTTCGGAGATTGGTTGATATAAACTACTTGTAATTTGCAAGTGGTTCAACCATATCGCTATACTAAGCGAAATGCAAGCACAACGACCAAGGATGACGCGATGTTACAGGCCGCACGATCGGGCTGCCCGATCAACCTGACCCTCGAGCAGCTCGGGGACCGCTGGAGCCTGATCGTCATCCGCGACGTCATGTTCGGCAACCGGCGCAGCTATGGCGACCTGCTGGCGCACAGCGAAGAGGGCATCGCGTCGAACATCCTCGCGGACCGGCTGAAGCGCCTGACGGCGGCCGGCCTCTTGACGCGGCGCCCCGACCCGGCGCACCGGCAGAAGTGGATCTACAGCCTGACGGAACCCTCCATCCAGCTCGTGCCCCTGCTCGCGCACATGGGGGCGTGGGGGCGCAGGCATACGGCGCCGAGTCGTGAATTGTCGGTGCGGGCGGAGTTGCTGGAGCAGGGCGGGCCGCCGTTGTGGGAGGCGTTCATGGCCGAGTTGCGGCACCTGCACCTGGGCGCGCCGCCGCCGCCGCGGTCGGTGTTCGGGGAGTTGCAGGCGGCGTACGAGGGGGCGATGCGGGCGGCGCGGGGATAGTACGCCCACCGCAGAAGCGTAATCGGTAAAGCGACCATTAACGGCATGATTTTTCTTTGTTATCTTTGTTTTCTTTGCTCGCCCGCCGAGCCGAAAGGGACATATACGATGCACGCGAAGGTGAAGAAATGCATTGCCAGTCTTTTGTTGTTGATAAGCTGGCAGTGCACGCAAGCCCAAGGCCAGGAAGATTTCCTCAGTGCGCCCGACCGAGATTTCCTCAGTGCGCCCGACCGAGTCCAGTGGGACGCGGGCGGCCTGTACGACGGCCGGCTCGAGGATGGCACGCCGTTCGAGATCGAACTGGCTTATCCCTTACCCGAAACTGTACCGGTACGCGCCGGGAACGGGTTCGTTCAGGTGGTCTGGTATCCGCGGCATTACACGGGTACGCCGTCGATGTTGCTCGCGGCCGGCGGCGCCGGTTTGCAAAAGCGGCTGGCCGTGGCCAATCAGCAGGGCGTTGCAAGTGACGAGAGTTACACCATCACGCTGACTCCGGACCGCGCGTCCGGGCGCGGTGTCTGGACCGGGCCAGGCACCGCCGGGCAGCGCACGTTCACCCTGCGGCGCAGCGTGACCTACGTCGGCATCGTGGTGACGAGGCCTGCGTCGGCCGACTTGGCGGCCTACTCATCGTACTATCGTGAGAAAGGTTTCTTGTTCTCGGCTTTCTTCCCGAAGCTCGGCGATCCCGGCGCAGACGGCTGGATCCGGCAACACGCCGGCAACTGCCGCGACACCGGCGAATGCGCGAACTCGGTCCGCGTCGTCTGGCGCTCGCCTTCTCTGGTGTCACTGAAAGCGCTGGACTGGGGCGACTCGGGCGGCGCGCACGGCGTTGGGCATTCCGAAACCAGGCAATACCGCATCCAGGACGGCACCGTGACACCGCTCGACCTGGACGCCTTCATTGACCCAAGTAAAAGTTGTCGCGAGCAGGTCTCGGCAGCGATTATCGCGAAGCTGCGCGCGAAAAACATGAGTTGGGCCGACAAGGCCGGACTCGACGCGCCGCGCGAGGTCAGGTTCACGCCGACGCCGGATGGAGTCGCCTTCCATTACGATTCGTACGAGGCCGGGCCGTATGCGCAGGGTGCACCGACCGTGTTCGTGCCGCGGGCGGAGATGGGGACTTGCGTGAAACACCTGCCGGCCGACGAATGAGCATCTGTCGCCTCAGAGTGTGCAAAGGTCCGCTTCCGGGCGGATTCAGCCATCAACCGACTACCCGCGGCACGTCGGGCCCTTCCCGCGACGCCACGCTGATTGCAGCGGGCTTCATGAACGCGAGCAGATTGCCGCCGAGGACCAGCGCAACGCCGCCAAAGGCTGGCCAGGTCCAGTGGTAGCCCTCGAGCACGGTCGACACGCTCAACGCCACGACCGGAAATAGCACCGTCGAGTACGCCGCGCGGTCGGGCCCGATGCGCCCGACCAGCACCAGGTAAGCCGTAAAAGCAATGACGGAACCGGGCACGGCAAGGTAGACGAGTGCGCCCAGGTAGCGCGGACTCGGGTCGATCGTGAACGGCATGCCGAGCAACAGCGCACCGCCGCCGACGATGGTCGAGCCGATCAGCATGGCCCAGGTGTTGGTCAGCAGCGGGGCCAGGCCGAGCGCCTGCATCCGGCTCGACAGAAGATTCCCTGTCGAAAAACACACGGTGCCCAACAGTGACAGGGCCAGGCCCAGCAGCATGCCTTGGTCGCGCCAATGGCCCTGCATTTGCGGCAGGAACAACAGCGCGATGCCGGACAGGCCGAGCAAGGAGCCGATCAGCACCTGACGCCGTATCGGACGCTGCATGAAGAGGCGCAGGCTGACCGCATTCCAGATCGGCGCGGTCGAAAAGACCACGGCCACCAGGCCGCTCGGGACCCATTGGCTGGCGTAATAGAAGCACAAGAAATTGCAACAGAACAGGGCAACGCCCTGGGCAAGCAGATAGCGCCATGCCTGGCGCGGCGGCCACACCGGCCGGCGCGTGCCGAGGAGGAACAGCAGCAGCACGGCGGCGGCGATCCAGAAACGGTAGGCAATCGACACCGGGGCCGCGACGACGCCGAGCTGGAATTTGATCGCGATCCAGGTGGTGCCCCAGATGATGACGGTGAGCAGGTAAAGGAAGGTATTCATGCCGGCATGATCGGCGCGCCCGCCGGCGCCGACTTGTCTGGGCTTGCGCACTTTCCGTTCCCGGCCGGTACAGGTCAGGGACGCATGCTAGACTTTTCTCATGCACTCCCGTCCCGCTCCCATCTCGCACGCCGTGTTCGACACCATGTGCGGCACCGACGCCACGCTCGAGCGTTTCGCCTGGCTGGGCGACGGCATGGCGGCGGCGATCTGGCAGCGCACGACCGACGAAGCGCTGACGGTGTACGACCGGCCCGGCCACCATACCCTCTCCTGCTACCTGGGAGGCGGCTACCGCACCGAGCGCAGCGGCGCGCCCAGGCAGTATGGCGCGCCGCTGCGCCTGTGCACGCTGCCGGACGACCACGAATCGGAATGGGTGGTGCGCGACCATTTGCGCCTGCTGCACGTCTACTTCATGCCGGCGCACTTCACGCGCCGGGCGGTGGTGGAGCTGGACCGCGAACCGCGCGAGATCACCCTGGCCGACCGCACCTATTTTGAAAGCCCCGGCTTGCTGCAACTGTGCCAGTCGCTGGTCGCCACGCCATGGGACGGCGCCGACAATCTGCTGCGCGCCAACGAGATCACCCATGACACGCTGAGCGAACTGCTGCGCTCACAAGGCGTCCTGCGGCGCGAGCCGCGGCGCAAGGGCGGCCTGGCACCCGGGATGCGCCGCCGCCTGGCCGACTACATCGAAGCGAACCTGGCACGGCCGATCACGCTGGGCATGCTGGCACAGCTGGCCTGCCTGTCGGAATTCCATCTGGCGCGCATGTTCCGCGTATCGTTCGGCATGCCGCCGTCGGCCTGGATCGCCCGGCGCCGCGTCGACCTGGCCTGCACGCTGTTGAAGACCGGTGCGCTGCCTTTGCAGCAGATTGCCGACCTGTGCGGCTATGCCGACCTGTCGCATCTGGGACATCGCTTCCGTGCCGCGATGGGCACTTCGCCGCGGCGCTATCGGCAGGTCATGGCGCGCTGACACGATCGAATAAGGACGATCCACATGACCGATCAAGCATGGACCTCCGTCACCCATGACAACTGCAGCAGCGTGCAAGGCCCGTTCTACCACGGCACCAAGACCCGTTTCCAGCCGGGCGACTTATTGATCCCTGGCTGCGCCTCCAATTTCGAGGCGGGCCGTGTCTCCAACAACGTGTATTTCGCCGCCGCGCTGGAGCCGGCGATCTGGGGCGCGGAGCTGGCCACGGCGCTGGCCGGGGCGGATGGTCGCGGCCACGTCTATATCGTGGAACCCACGGGCACCTTCGAGGACGATCCCAAGCTGACGAACAAGCGCTTTCCCGGCAACCCGACGACGTCGTATCGCACGCGCGCGCCGCTCAGGATCGTCGGTGAAGTGAAGGACTGGCAGGGGCATCCGCCGGAGGTGCTGCAACAGATGCTCGACCACCTCGACGCGCTGCGGCGCGCGGGACGCGCCGTGATCGAAGACTGAGCTAGTCGCGCACCCGTTTCTTCGCGCGTCGTGCGGCCAGCAGCGCGACGATGCCGGCGCCGCCCAGCCACAGCGTGCCCGGTTCCGGCACGTCGGCATGCTTCGTCGGCGTCTTGCCCGGATCGTTCGTCTGGCCGGGCAGGTCCGTCGTCGGCGGCAGCAGCGTGCCGGGCGGCGATGACGGGGTCGTCCCGGTGTCGGTGGGCGTTGGCGTACCGCCGGAGGGCGATCCGCCGCCCGCTGTCGTATCGCCCGGCGTCGTGGCGGACGTGTCGCCGGCGGGCGTGCCACCCGTGCCCGGATCGCCGCTGCCGGTGCCCGAACCGCCGCTGCCGGTGCCGCCGGCACCGCCGCCGGTGCCTGACGTGCCGGTTCCCGCCGTGTCGCTCGACGTCTTGCCGTCCTCGGTCAGCGGCAGGGTGCCGCCGTCCAGGATGGCGTCGCGGTTGATGCGGAAGCCCGGGACGGCGGTGTCGCTGCCCGTCCCGGACGTGCCGCCGGTCGACGCGGTGTCGCCCGTTGCAAACGTCTTGAGCTGGTAGCTGCCGCCCGCAGGATTGCCGTCGACCGCGAATCCCACCTGTTCCACGTTGCCGTCGGCTTCCTGGGCCTGCTCGACGGAAGCATCGAGTTCTTCCTCGCTCGGGCCCTTGGCTTCGACCGGCAAGCGCGGCACGTCGGAAATGCGGTTGCCGCAGCGCGTGCGGATTTCATTCTGGCCGTCGGACAGCAGGGTCTCGCCTTCGGCCAGCTGGAGCTTTTTCGATGTCCAGAATACTTTGTCGCCCTTGCGGTACGACACGTAGACGGCGCGCGGCTTGCTGACGGTCTCGAGGGTGACCTTGGATGCCTCGAAGGCCGCGTAATGCTGCGCCACGACCTTGTCCATGATGATGGCATGTGCCAGTTCCCGGCGGTCGAGCACGCCGCCGGGAACGATGGAATAGGGGTAGACGCGGCGCGTCTTTTTCGTCTCGACCTGTGCCGCGGTGCGCAGCACACCCGGTGCCGGCGTCGCGGCATCGACCGGCGCCTGCACCAGCACCCGCGCGGCCGGCGGCGCGGCGGTTTCCCGCATCTCCAGCGCGAACAGGACGGCACACGCCGCCACGCCGAGCAGGCCGACGGCCGCCACGCGTTTTTTCAGGCGTGAACCTTTTCTGCTGCGGCGGATGTAAGCGCTGCGGGAGTCCATACGAGACGAAAAGGAAGAAGGTAGGAGATATCCTACAGAGTATACCTTTCCTAATGCCAAATCTACATTTTTCCACAAGAAATTTTATTTCCATTGTGGAAATGCATGCTGGGTATCTGCAATGGGGCGCGCTACTGGTTTCCCTGCGTGCCGGTCACGAGGCACAGTGATCGCTGTGTTGTACGATCAATACAGAAAATGGCCGGGCTCAGTGCTCGACGAGCGCCAGCACCGCCGTGATGTTGTCGCGGCTGCCGTGGGTCTTGGCCAGGGCGATCAGGTCGGCGCAGCAGTCCTCCAGCGACTGCGCATGCGCGCCCGCGAGCACCTGCTCGATGGCGGCGTGGGGCGTGTTGCCGTACAAGCCGTCGCTGCACAGCAGATACAGGTCGCCGGGATGCGGCGCGCAGGCCTTTACGTCGGGCGCGACCGTGGCCGTCGGGCCGATCGCCTGCAGCAGCAGGTTGCGCGGCGGGAAGTCGCCGGAGACGCCGGCTTCCAGCGCCTGCTGGTACATGGTCTGGTCGCGCGTGAGCACGGCGAGTTCACCGTCGCGGTAGCGGTACAGGCGGCTGTCGCCGACGTGGAAGACGACCAGCGGGCCGTCCGGCAGGCTTTGCCAGAAGCCGGTCAGCGTCGTGCCCATGCCGCCGCCATCGCCGAGGCCGCTCTGCACGTTGGCGCCGTACACGCGCGCGTTCGCGGCGTCGACGGCTTCGTGCACGGCCACGATGGCGGGCATGTGCTCGTCCTGCCAGGTCGCGTCCGGATCGAAGGCGTCGCCGGGACTGGATTTCTTCGGGTCGGCGACGGCCAGCGCGTCGCGCAGCGTCTCGAGCGCCAGGCAGGCCGCGATCTCGCCGCCGTCATGGCCGCCCATGCCGTCGGCCACGGCCACCAGGCGGAGCAGGGGATCGATGAGGAAGTTGTCTTCGTTCGACTGGCGCACGAGGCCGACGTCGGTCAGGCCGTATGCGCTGCCGAACGCGAGACGGTGATAGATGCTCGGGGTTAGCTGCTTCGAGGTGCTCATCGGCGGCGCGTACGGTTGTGAAATAAATACGAGGGCTGCATGCTAGCACGCGGGCCGGCGGCGTTGGCGATTTTCAAGGCAGTCGGAGGACGCCGCTGACGGTGAAGCGGATCTCGCCCGGCCGCTCGCCCGGCGCGGTCTCGATGCGCAGGTCGGACAGGCCCTCGCGGTGGCTGCCCGCCACGAGCGCGGCCACGGTGTCGGCCAGCTTGTCGGCGCGCGCGGGCGCGAGCGCGGCGGGCGTCGCGGCCTGGCCGAAGTACTGGTCGAGGATGGCCGCGAAATCGCGCCGCGTCGTCACGCAGAACACGGGGCGCGATTGCGGGAACAGGTTCGCGACGGCGTTGTCCGCCTTGACCTTTTCCGGATCGATGCAGACGACGTACAACGCGTGCTCGTTGCGCTCCACCGGCAGCCACTGGCGCACTTCGGCGGCCGCGCGGTCCATGCCGTCCAGGAGTTCGGCCGGCACGCGCCGCCCGGGGTGGAAGGCGAGGTAGGGCACGGCGAAATGGTCGGCCAGCGCACGCCCGACGACGGGCAGTTTCAGCTTGAAGTCGTCGAGCAGCACGTCCTCGACGTCGCGGCCCTGCGCACGCGCCTGTTCCACGGCCTGCTCGACCTGTTCGCGCCCCAGCGCCTTGGCGCCCAGCGCGCCGACGAAGCCGGTGCGCTCGCGCCGCGCAGCCTGCTGGCGCTGGGCGAATGCGATGGCGAGCGTGTCGCACAGGTAGCGCGCGCCTTCGACGACGGTGCTGTCGAACGGGCCGCCGCGCAGGTTGTTGATGAGCTGGAAGACGCCGATCACTTCGTCGTCGTGCATGATCGGGACGACGAGCATCTGCGTCGTGCGGTAGCCCGTGCGCCGGTCCACGCCCTGCTGGAAGCGCAGGTCGGCCGCGTAGCGCTGCAGTTCGGCCGCATCGTAGACGTCGGCCAGGTTGAGCAGGCGGCGCGCCAGCGCGGCGTAGCCGGCCACGCTCTGCGCCGAGATCGGCAGGCGCAGCTGGCGGAACGACGCCATGCCCGTCTTGACCTTGGAGACGAGGCTGGCCTTGTCCTCGCCGACCGTGTAGATCGTCAGGCGGTCCGCCGCGAACAGGGCGCAGATGCCTTCGGACAGGTCGAGCATGATCTCGTCGACGTTGCGCGTGGCGTGGATGCGCGTCGTCAGCTGCTGCAACTGGCGGAAGAAGTCGCCGCGCGCGTCCAGGCCGGCCATGATCGTCGCGTCGCTCATGGCCGCTTCATGGCCGTGCCGACGGGGCCAGGCGCGTGGCGTCGGCGTCGGCGTCCGCGACCCGTTGCACGCGGGTCGCGTCGGTGTCGTCCTGGGCGTGGCGGACGACGTCGGCGGGTGCGCGCGGCGTGACGGTGTCCAGCGGCCGCCACGGCGATGGCGGCAGCGGGGACGTGGCGTCGGGCTTCGCGGCCGTGTCGCCGTCGAGGGCGCGCAGCAGGTCGTCGCGGAACGCCTCGGCGCTGGGATAGCGCTGGTCCGGACGTTTGGCGAGCGCGCGCATCACCACGCGGTCGAAGGCCGGGCCGAGCAGGGGATTCAGCAAGGTCGGCGGCACGGGCTGCTCGTGCAGGATTTTTTGCTGCACGGCGAACATGCCGGCGCCGCGGAACGGCCGCTCGTTGGTCAGGAACTGGTACAGGATGATGCCGACGGCGAAGATGTCCGACTGCGGGCCGACGGCCTGGCCCGTGATCTGCTCGGGCGACATGAAGCTGGGCGTGCCGACCATCTCGGCGCCGTCGCTCATTTGGTCGCCGTCCTGGGCGGCCGCGTTCAGCGCGGCCATGTGGGCGACGCCGAAGTCGGTCAGCTTGACGCGCAGGTCGTGGCTCAGCATGACGTTGGCCGGCTTGATGTCGCGGTGGATCACGCCGCTCTTGTGGGCGTAGCCGAGGGCTTCGAGCAGCTCGCACGTCATGCGCACGGCATCCTCGAGCGTGAACTCGAGGTGGAAGTCCTGGGTCATGTCGAAGTAGGCGGCCAGCTCCTCGCCGCGCACCAGTTCCATCACCATGTAGGCGCCGCCGTTTTCCTCGCCGAAGTCGTACAGGCCGACGATGTGCGGGTGGTTCAGGCGGGCGACCGCCTGCGCCTCGCGGATGAAGCGGGCGGAATACGAGGCGCGCAGCTCCGGATCGGCATCGCAGGCGGTGGAGATGACCTTGATCGCGACGCTGCGGTCCAGGCGCGGATCGAGGCCTTCGTAGACCTCGCCCATGGCGCCGCGTCCCAGCACCCGCACGATCTGGTATCTGCCTAACTGCGTCGGTTGGTTCATGGCCGCAAGTGTAAATCAAATTGGTTTGGCGACAATAAAAATCGGCCGCGGCGTGGACGTGGCGCGACGTCCCGGTAGGTTTATACTTGATGTATGAACGACATCCGCTGCACCTGGGCCAACCCGGCCAATCCGCGCTACATCGCCTATCACGACCACGAGTGGGGCGTACCGTGCCACGACGAGACGACGCTGTTCGAGATGCTCAACCTCGAAGGCGCGCAGGCCGGACTGTCGTGGGAAACTATCCTGAACAAGCGCGACAACTACCGCATCGCCTTCGACGGCTGGGATGCGGAAAAAATCGCGCGCTACGACGACGCCAAGGTGGCCGGCCTGCTGGCCGATCCGGGCATCGTGCGCAACCGCCTGAAGGTCGCGGCCGCCATCAACAACGCCAACGCCTACCTGCGCCTGCGCGCGCAAGGCCTCACGCTCGACGGTTATCTGTGGGCCTTCGTCGATGGCCGACCCATCGTCAACGACTGGCCGGCAGGCGCCAGGCCGGCCCGCACCGACCTGTCCGACCGCATCTCGAAAGACCTGGCCAAGCGCGGCTTCAAGTTCGTCGGATCGACCATCGTGTATGCCTACATGCAGGGCATCGGCATGGTGGACGATCACGACCGCGCCTGCCTGTGCCGGGGCCGGAGGTGACGCCATGGATTATCGCGAAGGGTGGCACAACCGGGCCCGCTTCACCGTCTTCGATTCGCACTACGGCGACGGCGCCGCGATCCGTGTCCTGACCGACGTCTGGCGCACCGATCCGCAGCGCTCGCCCAACCTGCACGTGATCGCCCTGTGCGACCACCTGCTGCCGGGCTTCCACCGCATGCCGCAGGCCGAGCCGGGCATGACGCTCGACCTGCTCAGCGCACCGCTCGACAGCGCGCTCGCCCAGCTGGCGGCGCGCGTCGACATGTTCCGCCTGCACGACATCGAACACGCCGGCACCGCCTTCGCACGCCACGTGGCGCGCGTGGCGGCGCCGGACGCCTGCCTGCTCGCGCAAGGCCTCACGCCCGAGCAGGTCGCCGCGCTGACGGCGCAGGGGTTCGTGTTCGCCGCCGACGGCCGCCACGCGCGCTTCGCCAGCCGCAAGCCGCGTCCGCCGGCAGCGCGGGCGCCCGAGCGGCGCGTGATCGTGCTCGGCGCCGGCATCGCCGGATCCGCCGCGGCCGAGCGCCTGTGTGCGCGCGGCTGGCAGGTGACCCTCGTCGAACGCCAGCCGCAGCCGGCGATGGAAGCG
>Ga0209148_1000860_pt1 | contig 21250 bp, 16 predicted proteins | sample AraplaCol_mMF_r2_2_FD_184288 | JGI IMG/M metagenome (GOLD analysis project Ga0209148, IMG submission 184288) | Arabidopsis root microbial communities from North Carolina, USA - plate scrape CL_Col_mMF_r2 (SPAdes) (version 2) | ecosystem: Host-associated > Plants > Roots > Endosphere | place... | reverse complement strand
ATCCGGGCAAGCACCCGCCGGTGAAGGTTCGCGCGTTCATCGACCTGCTCAAGCAGCGGCTGGGCAGGTCCTGACGCGGCGCGATCAGCCGACCTGGCTGCCCAGCCGCAGGTTGATGCCGAGCTGCGTGGCAATGAGTCGCATGGCCTCGTCGTCGTCCGAGCGCGTGATCCAGCCCGCGTAGACATCATCGTCCTCGGCTTCGCGCGCCCACAAGGTGTAGCCGTGTTCGCGAAGCCTGTCGAACGCGCGGGAAAAGATCTCGACGCCGTCGATATCTTCGTGGAACTCGTCGTCGGCGGGGTCGCCATCCCAATCGAGCACGAGATTCCAGCGCGCCACCAGTTCGTTGATGACCTCCACCAGCGCACGCGTGTCGTCCGCGTCCACCTCGAATCCCGAACGCCAATCGGTCACCTGGGCCACCAGACGGACAGGATCTTCGTCGCCTTCCTCTTCGGTCAGCTCCTGGTAGGCCTTGAACTGCACCTCCGCACTGTCCTCGTCGCCCGGATTGATCAGCAGGAGCAACTGCCACACGTGGGCTTCGGTGGAGTCCTCGCCGTCCTCGTCCTCATCGTAGTCGCGGTCCTCGTAGTCGTCGTCGTAAGCCATGGATCGATATCGCTTCGGGGTAGGGGGCAACAGTATCGCCGATCCCGGCGAATGCGGGATTGGACGTCCAAATCGGCGTGCCAAGGCCTGCGCATGCCCAAATTTCTTATTGACGGCCCTCGGCAAACGCGGTGTCCTTCGATTTAGCCGTCCAATCGGCGCGGCCCCTCGTGGGCCGGTACCAAAGGGGGAAAGCCTATGAAGAGCATCGCGTTCGTCCGGGCGACGGGTGTCGCCCTCATCCTGGCGCTGGTTGTCGGCGCCGCCGCGGCCCGTTCCGACGATCCACCGCCGGACACTTTGTGCACCGTGCTGGGCACGGCGCAGCGTTATGTCGGCACGACCGTGACGGTACGCGGCACGGCCAGCACGGAGGGAAAGACCACGTTGCTTTCCGACGCGCAGTGCAAGGCCGCCATCGGCCTCACCATGGACGACGCCTCGAGCCGCAAGCGCGACATTGCGTCCTTCCGTCGCACCGTGGCGGGCAAAGGGGTTCGTGCGGACGCGACCGTTTTCGGCCGCTTCAAGGCCACCGGGGACGCGCAGACGCCCTACGCCATCGACGTCTACAGCGTCCGCGACGTGAGCGAGCGGCCGGCCGAAGGCGGCTGAAGGCGCAGCACGACGGCGGGTGCTGGCGCCCGCCGTGGCCGATCCGCTAGGCTTCCTCGCTTGATGGCCGCGCCGGCCCCGCCGGCCGCCGCACCTCCTTCGACGGAAGCCCGATGCAGCAGTTGGACAAGGTAAAGATCGGAGTGATCGGGCTGGGCTATGTGGGATTGCCCCTGGCCGTCGAGTTCGGCAAGCGTTTCCCGACCCTCGGTTTCGATATCGACCTGTCGCGCGTGCGCGAGCTGCGCGAGGGCGACGACCGCACGCTCGAGGTGGATCGCGACGCTCTGGGGCAGGCCACGCACCTGGCCTACAGCAGCGAGCTCGACGACCTGCGCGAGTGCAACGTTTTCATCGTGACCGTGCCGACGCCCATCGACAGCGCCAAGCGCCCGGACCTCACGCCGCTGACGCGTGCGAGCGAGGCGCTGGGCAAGGTGCTCAAGCGTGGCGACGTGGTGGTCTACGAGTCCACCGTCTATCCTGGGTGCACCGAAGAAGTCTGCGTGCCGATCCTGGAGCGCGTATCGGGACTGGTGTTCAACCAGGACTTCTTCGCAGGCTATAGCCCCGAACGGATCAACCCGGGCGACAAGACGCACCGGGTGAACAACATCCGCAAGGTCACTTCCGGTTCCACGCCCGAGGCCGCGGATTTCGTCGATGCGCTGTACGCCAGCATCATCGATGCCGGCACCTACAAGGTCAGCCGGATCAAAGTGGCCGAGGCCGCCAAGGTTATCGAGAACACGCAGCGCGACCTCAACATCGCGCTGGTCAACGATCTGGCGATTCTCTTCAACAAGCTCGGCATCGACACCCTCGAAGTGCTCGAAGCCGCAGGCACCAAGTGGAATTTCCTCCCGTTCCGCCCGGGCCTCGTCGGCGGCCATTGCATCGGGGTCGATCCCTACTACCTGACTCATAAGGCACAGGAAGTCGGCCACCACCCGGACGTGATCCTTGCCGGTCGGCGCACCAACGACGGCATGGGGCCATACATTGCCGGCGAAGTGATCCGCCTCATGGTCTGCAAAGGCCTCAATCCCGTCGGCGCGCGCGTGCTGATGCTGGGCCTGGCATTCAAGGAAAACTGCCCCGACCTGCGCAACACGCGCGTCGTGGACATCATCGCTTCGCTGAAGACCTACAACGCCACGATCGACGTCTACGATCCGTGGGTCGATGCTGCCGAAGCCGAGCATATCTACGGCCTGCGTCCTGTGGCGCAGCCCGAGGCGGGTGCGTACGACGCCATCGTCATCGCGGTGGCACATCATCAGTTCCACGAGCTTGGCGCCGTCGGCATTCGCGCATTCGGCAAGCCCGATGCGGTGATCTACGACGTGAAATACGTGCTGCCGCGCGACGCGGTGGACGGCCGGCTGTGAGGCGCAAGTCATGAAGATCCTGGTCACGGGCACGGCCGGTTTCATCGGCTCGCATGTCGCGATGCGGCTCCTGGCGCGCGGCGACGAGATCGTCGGCCTCGACAACCTCAACGACTATTACGACGTGACGCTCAAGCAGGCGCGGCTGGATCGTTTCCGCCACGACCCGCGCTACGTCCACGTGCACGCTGACCTGGCAGATCGCGATGCGATGGCGGACGTCTTTGCGCGTCATCGCCCGCAGCGCGTCGTGCACCTGGCTGCGCAGGCCGGCGTGCGTTACGCAGCGGAGAACCCGCACGTCTACGTGTCGAGCAACGTCACCGGTTTCCTGCACGTCATCGAAGGGTGTCGCACGCATGCGGTCGAACACCTGGTCTTCGCGTCGACCAGCTCGGTCTATGGCGCGAATCGCGCCATGCCGTTCTCCGAACACCAGTCGGCCGAGCATCCGCTGACGCTGTACGCCGCCACCAAGAAGGCCAACGAACAGATGGCGCACAGCTACGCCCATCTGTATGGCACGCCATCCACCGGCCTCCGCTTCTTCACCGTATACGGTCCATGGGGCCGGCCGGACATGGCGCTGTTCCTGTTCACCCGGGCGATCCTCCAGGGCGAGCCGATCAAGGTGTTCAACCACGGTCGGCACCGGCGCAGCTTCACTTACATCGACGATATCGTCGAAGGGGTGATCCGCTGCCTGGACCGTCCGCCGACGATCGATTCGACGTGGGACGGCAAGGCACCCGATCCCTCGTCCAGCGGCGTGGCGCCGTTTCGGTTGTTCAACATCGGTAACGAACACCCGGTCGAGCTGCTCGACTACATCCGTCGCCTTGAGCAATGTCTCGGTCGCGAGGCGATCATGGACATGCTGCCGCTGCAGCCGGGCGACGTACCCGACACCGAAGCCGACGTGAGCGAGCTGCGTCATGCCGTCGGCTACGCGCCGCGGGTTGGCGTGGACGAGGGCGTCGAACGCTTCGTGCGCTGGTATCGCGACTACCACGGCGTCTGAGCCGGTCACGATCGTCCTTGCTGCTGCGCAGCAAGATAGGAAACCTATCGTTTGAACATCCGCGCTTCGCTCGATTGGCGGGCGTGCGATGGCGCAGAATCCCGGGTCATCGTGGCGCCGACGTCGGCGGGGGATCCATGCGCAGCAAGTTGTTCGTGCCCGGCGGGCGCCCGGAACTGTTCGTCAAGGCGTTGGCCAGCGCGGCCGATGCCGTGTCGTTCGACCTCGAGGATGCCGTCCCGCCGGAGGCGAAGCGCTCGGCTCGCGATGCCGTGGCGGCGTTCGTCGGTTCGGCTGCCATGCGCGACGCCGCCAAGCTCTGCATCGTGCGGATCAACGCACCGGACAGCCCATACTTCGAGGACGATCTGAGCGCCGTTGTGCAGCCCGGACTCAGCCTGCTCAACATTCCGAAGCTGGAATCCGCGGACGCCGTGCGTGCCGTCGTCGCCGCACTGGAACGCGTGGAAGCATCGCAGCGCATGGCGCAGCCGGTGGGCCTATTGGTCAACGTGGAGACCCCGCGCGCGCTGACACAGGCCGCGGCCATGGCTTGCGCCCACCCGCGTGTGGCCGGCCTGCAACTCGGTCTCGCCGATCTGTTCGAGCCGTATCACGTCGATCGCACCGACGGCGCGGCCGTTCACGCTGCCATGTTCGCGGTCAAGATGGCCGCCGCGTCAGCCGACGTGTTCGCGGTGGATGCGGCCTTCGCTGCCGTCGACGACGCCGATGGCTATCGCGCGGAGGCGATCATGGCACGCCGTCTCGGGTTCACCGGCAAGACCTGCATCCATCCGCGCCAGGTAGCACTGGCGAATGCCGTGTTCGCGCCGTCAGCCGAAGAACTGGCGGTCGCGCGACGCGTGGTCGCTGCGGCGGCAGACGCTGCGCGCGACGGGCGCGGTGCGTTTCTGCTCGACGGTCGCATGATCGATCTGCCGTTCGTCAAGCGCGCCCAAGCCTTGCTGGCGTCGCACGAATGAACGACGCGCGCGTGCTCGCCACCTTTCGCCGCGCCTGTTTCGCCGTGCTGTTGCTAACCCTGTCGCTGGTCGGCGTGGCGCATGGTGCCGCACTTACGCCGCTCAAGGCGAGGGAGCTTCCGGCCATTCCTTCCCAAGGCGAGATGCGCGGCCTCGCACAACTCGACGGCCGGACTGTCGCCCTCATTGAGGATGGCGCATGGGCGCTGGATGCGGGGGCATCGGCATGGGTACCGCTGGCGTGGTCCGGAGGGCATCCGCCTGCGGGGTTGGATCGCAGCTTTGGCGACGGTAAGCGCGCTTACGTGATGCTGCGCAATGGTGGGAAAGTGACCGCCGTCGCGCGTCTGATTGCCAGCACGGCCGGCCTGGAAGCACGTGTGCTTCCCGCTCTGCCACAACCGCTGGACGATGCGCAGGCGACCGTCTCGGGCAGTGACCTGTTTGTCGTGGGTCGTGACGGTGAGGCCTCGACGCTATGGCGCCTCGATGTCGATACCCCGGGCGCCACGTGGACATCGCTCGGCGGACGGCCGATCCACGCTGCACCGACCACCATCGTGGCACAGGGCAAGGGCGTGTTCGTCACCACCGACGACGCCATCTGGCGCTGGACGGCGGACGACGGCTGGAGCCGTCGCGCGGATCTCCCCGCGATGGTGCTCCCCGGCATGGCGCGTGCGGTAGGTCAGGCGAACATTCTCTATCTCGTGGCCGACGGGGCAGGGCCGGCCCGTGCGATGACCTGGCAGATCGTCACGCGTTCATGGGCGACGCTTCCCGGTGCGACCTTCGCGCAGCCGCAGGCGATGACGCCGTGGGGCGATGGACTGCTCTGGGCGAGATCGGCGGACGGACGCACGCAGGTGGGTTCGGCCGAGATCCAGTCAGGCAAGTTGCTGCTGCGCTGGCTCGACTGGCTCGTGATCGTGGTCTACCTCGCCGGCATGATCGGCATCGGCCTGTACTTCTACCTGCGCGAGAAACGCAACTCGACGTCCAACTTCTTCGTGGGCGGACGCAGCATTCCCTTCTGGGCGGCAGGCATCAGCCTGTATGCCGCGAACACCAGTTCGATAAGTTTCATCGCCATTCCCGCCAAGGCGTTCGAGAGCAACTGGCAGTACATGACGAACAACCTCATCGCGGTATTCGGCCTGATGTTCGTGGCGGTATGGATCGTGCCACTGCTACGCCGGCTCGACCTGATGTCCGTGTTCTCGTACCTCGAAACCCGGTTCCATCCGGCGATCCGCATGCTCGCCAGTGCCTTGTGCATCCTCACCCAGCTCGGCAGCCGCATGAGCGTGATCCTGTTCCTGCCGGCGCTCGCCATCGCCACCATCACGGGGATCAGCACCACCTGGAGCGTGATCCTCATGGGTGGGTTCACGATCGTCTACACCGCCATGGGCGGCATGAAGGCCGTGATCTGGACGGATGTCGTGCAGGTGATCGTCAAAATGGGCGGCGCGATCTTCGCCATCGGTTTCATCATCTGGCATCTGCATGGCGGCATGGGCGAGTTCGTCCACACTGCGATGGCCGACCACAAGCTGCGCCTGCTCGATTTCAGCTTCGACCTGACCAAGGCCACCGTGTGGGGTTTCATCTTTCTCGTGCTGTTCGACGTGGTGCTGACCTTTCCGAAAGATCAGGTCTTGATGCAGCGGACCTTGTCGACGCCTTCCGACAAAGAGGCCGGCCGATCGATCTGGGCGTTCGCGGCAATCATGATTCCCGGCGGCTTCGTGTTCTACATGATCGGCACCGCGCTGTTCGTGTACTACAAGGCGCATCCGGAGCGGATGAACCCCTTGCTGCCCATCGATGCCACGTTTCCACTGTTCATCGCCGCGGAGCTGCCCATGGGGGTGACCGGCCTGATCGTGGCAGGCATCTTCGCCGCCGCGATGGCGACGCTCTCGGGCATCATGAACAGCGTCGCCACGCTGGTCTCCGTGGACTTCTACGAGCGGCTGGTGAAGCACCCCACGCCGAAGCACAGCGTGGTCTTCGCCGAGGTCACCACCATCGTCGTCGGGCTGGTGGGCATCGGACTTGCACTGCTGCTGTCACGCTTCGACGTACATTCCCTCTTCGACGTGTCGATCGAACTGGCGGGACTCCTCGGCGGCGGCTTCGCAGGCGCCTATACGCTGGGCATGTTCACCCGCCGCGCCAACGCGCCGGGCGTGGCCATCGGCATCGCCGCCAGCACCGTGCTCACGCTGGTGGCGTGGATGTTCAAGCTGGTGCATCCGTATTTCTACCTCGCAATCTCCATTTTCCTCTGCATCGTGATCGGCTACGTCGCCAGCCTGTTCTTCCCGGCGCCGACCGGGTCGCTGAAAGGTCTGACGATCCATCGCGACAACGCAGGGCGATGACCTACCATGGCCTACCTCTGACGCGTGCCGGCTAGCCAACGTGGAAACCCAGTTCCTGCATACCTTCATCACCGTGGCCGACCATGGCTCCATGGCGGCCGCGGCGCGCCTGCTGAACATCACGCCCGCGGCCGTGGCCCAGCAGATACGTACGCTGGAGCGCGAGATCGGCGCCACGCTCATCGCTCGTGTGGGGCGTACCGTCAGCGTCACGGAAGAAGGCTCGCGGATACTGCAGCGCTCGCGCGACCTCCTGCGCAACGTGGCCGACCTGCGCAGCGTCGCCAACGAGAGCGGCGTATCGGGCGAACTGCGCCTCGGCGCGTGTCCCACGGCCCTCGCAGGCATGCTTCCCGACGTGCTCGCGCGCATGGTGGAGACCTTTCCGCGCATCAACGTCTTCATCAAGCCCGGCTATTCGGTGGACCTCTACCGCGACGTCGAGACCGGCGATCTCGATGCAGCCGTCGTGCTCCAGGCACCGTTTCCGCTGCCGAAGACCTGCGAATGGCAATTGCTGCGCGAGGAGCCGCTGGTCGTGTTGGCGCCACGCAGCATGGCTGCACGCGATCCGCATGAGTTGCTCGCCAGCGAGCCGTTGATCCGCTACGACCGTAACCAGTGGGGCGGCCGACAGGCGGACGATTACCTTCGCGCGAATGGCATCGTGCCGCGCGAGCGCTTCGAATTGAACGCGCTCAATGCCATCGCGGTGATGGTCGATCGTGGCCTCGGCGTGTCGTTGGTGCCGGACTGGGCGCAACCGTGGCCCGAAGGACTCGACCTCGTGCGCTTACCGCTGCCCAAGCCTTCGGAGCCGCGTCGCATCGGCATCGTATGGTCACGCTCCAGTGTTCGCGTCCGGCTCGTCACGGTGTTGTTGCAGGAGAGTCGCAAGGCCATGGAGAAGACGCGTGCGCCTGCACGTTGAACATGTCGATCATGTTGCGTCGCCGCATAGTTTTGCTTGGTTCGTAAGCAACAAAAACTAGTCTCTGAACATACCCGGCATCGGTTTCTCGGCACGCGCGAACCGCATAGATTCGCCATCAACGAAAACACCAGCCGAAGGGCGCGCCGGGGAGGGCGCAGCCAATCGCGAAAGCCGAGCTTCATCCGTCAGGCGCGCCGCCCCAGAGCGATCGCGCCGCCTTCGCCCACGCGGGCGATCCGCTCCAACGGCACCTACGGACCCGACATGATCAAACCACTTTCCGCCGCCATCGGCAGCATCCTGCTGGCATCCCTTTTCGTCACCGCGGCGCATGCGCAGGAGACGCCCGCACCGGCGGCCTCCGACACGCAGGACACGGCGAAGAAAAAGAACGACAAGAAGAGCGAGCCGACCGACCTCGACCAGGTGATTGTCACGGGAACGCGCATGCCGAAGGCGGTGGACGAAATCCCCGGCGCGATCACCATCGTCAACAAGGAAGAGATCGCACACACGCTGCTGGTGACGGAGGACGCGACGGCCGTGCTGGCGCGTTCCGTGCCCGGCTATGCGGAATCGTCGCAGGCGATGAGCAACACGGGCGAAACCTTGCGTGGTCGCATTCCGCTGCGCCTGTTCGACGGCGTGCCCCAGGGCTCGCCGCTGCGCGAGGGCTCGCGCAACGGCACCTTTACCGACATGGGCATCGTCGGTCGCGTCGAGGTGATCAACGGCCCGTCGGCATCCGAAGGCATCGGTGCGGCGGGCGGCATCATCAACTACATCTCGAAGACGCCGACGAAGGAAGGCAACGAGACCACCATCACCACGCGCTACCAGACCCAGGGCAAGTCCGATAGCGGCGGTTGGAAGACGGGCGTGACGTTCAGCCGCAAGGAGGGTAGCTACGACGTGCTGCTCTCGGGCTCGTACATCGACCGCGGCATCACCTACGACGGCAACGGTCGTCGCATCGGCCTCAACACGTCGGGCTCGCTCGCCGATTCGACGTCGAAGAACCTGTTCGCGAAGGTGGGCTACAACTTCGGCGAGAACGACGATCAGCGCATCCAGGCCTCCGTCAGCAGGTTCAAGATCCAGGGCAAGGGCGAGTACGTTCAGGTGCTGGGCTGCCGCGGCCCTACCGACAATCCGCCCTGCGCCGTACCGCGTACGAATACCTCGGAGAAGGGGCACATCTTCGGTTCCAAGGATGCGTTCAACGACTTCAAGCAGTATTCGGTGGAATACAGCCACAAGAACGTGCTCGGCGGCTCGCTCGACATCAACGCTTACAAGGCCGACCAGGCCATGCGCTACCTGCCGGAAAACACCGAGGACAAGCAGGACCCGTTGATCGCGCCGCTCAACACGCTCTTCGACCAGTCCGAGATCACCGCAAAGAAGCGCGGTATCCGTACCTCGTGGACGCGTCCCGATTTCCTCGTCACCGGGTTGGAACTGCACACCGGCGTGGACGTGGCACGCGACGAGGCCCAGCAGCGGCTGGCCTTGACGGGCCGCTTGTGGGTGCCGCCGATGATCTACAACAGCGTGGCGCCGTATCTGCAGCTCTCCTACGACATCGGTCCGTTCACCATCAGCGGTGGCTATCGCCGTGAGAGCGATCGCCTCACGGTCAACAGCTACACCACCACGTATTACCGCAACCGGGTGTTCGTGCAGGGCGGCAAGCTCTCGTACAAGGAAAATCTGCGCAACATAGGCGGCATCTGGCGCGTCAATGACCAGTGGTCGATCTTTGCCTCGTACAGCGAAGGCTTCACGCTGCCCAACATCGGCATCCCGCTGCGCAACATCAGCACGCCGGGCCAGTCGGTCAGCCGGATCCGCGATCTCGAAGCCATCATCTACAAGAACAACGAATTCGGCTTCAACTGGCGCGGCGACAACGGCGCATTCGGTGCCACGCACTACATCTCCAAGTCGCCGTTCGGTTCGTCGCTCGCGGTCGATCCGCACACCACCGACTTCATTCTCTCACGCGCACCGGTGCGCATCGAGGGCACCGAAGTCACCGGCGAGTGGCGCTTCAACGACCAGTGGAAAGTGAACGGGATCTACTCGCACATCAGCGGACGCACCTCGTTCTGGTCGAGCGATCCCGCTGGCCGCTACGGCAACGGCGGGCTGAACAAGCCGCTCGGTGTGCTCGACATCAATCCCGACAAGCTGGCGTATTCGGTCACCTGGACCTATTCGTCGCGCCTGGACGCCACGCTCGGTGCGACCTCGTTGTTTGGCCGGCATATCTCGGGCCACGACGTCCGGAGCTACGATGGCGCCACCTTCAGCTACGACGAGCGCACGCATGGCTACACGCTATGGGATCTCGGCGTGAACTACGGGCTCGAACGCTACGGCAAGCTCTCGCTCGGTGTGGAGAACCTGCTCGACAAGCAGTACATCCTGAGTTGGTCGCAGTTGGCGGGCTACCAGAACTACTGGGCGGGTCGCGGGCGGGTCACCTCGCTCACCTACACGATCACCCTGTGATCGGACGGTTCCTCCGCCGTACCGGATTTCTGGGCGCGGTACTCGCCGGCCTCGCGCTGGCCTGCGCTTCGGCGCAGGCCGAGCAGCCGTGGGCTCCCGCGCGCCTGGAAACCCTGCACACCTTTCTGCGAGGCGCCACGAACGATCAGGGCTACCTCGGCGCCGTAAGCCTTATCGTCCACGAGGGTCGCGTGGTGGACGTCGGCGTGTACGGCTACGAAGATCTTGCGCGTCGCCGACCCATGCGGCGCGACGCGATCTTTCGTATCTATTCGATGACCAAGACGGTTACCTCCGTGGCGTTGATGATGCTGGTGGAGGAGGGCAAGGTCACGCTCGACCAGCCGTTGGCGTATGTTCTTCCGGGCTTCGATGCGCCCCGCGTTCTCAACAGGGGACCCGACGGCGCGCCCGTCAGCCGCGCCGCGTCGCGCCGTATCACGCTGCGTGATCTGCTCACGCACACGGCGGGGTATCCGGCGGGCTTGCCTGGCGACGAACCCGCATTGGCTGCCATGGAGCGCGCCCATCCGCATGGTGCGAACGACCTCGCGGGTTTCACCGAGCGCATGCGCAACGTGCCGCTGGCTGCCGATCCCGGTACCCGGTTCGGCTACGACGGCGCCGCCATCGAACTGATCGCGCGCGTGGTGGAGGTGGTCTCGAAGAAACCGTTTCCCGTGTTCCTGCACGAGCGCATCTTCGTCCCACTCGACATGCGCGACACCGGCTTTTCCGTGCCTGCCAACGAGCGGCATCGTGTCGTGGACCTCACTCGTATGGGGAACGACGGTCGCCTCGTTCTCGACGGCAGCCCGAGCGCGCAGCATCCCGGGGATGCCTTGAACCGCTACGCCAGCGGTGCGGGCGGGCTCTATGCCACCGTCGACGACTATGCACACTTCGCACAGATGCTCCTGGATGGCGGACGTTATCGCGACCACGTACTGCTCGGGCGCAAGACGGTGGCGTTCATGCTCAGCAACCAGCTCGGCATGCTCGACCCGCCCGTGGACCAGTTCAGCGCGGGCGAGGGCTTCGGCATTGGCGGCTACGTGGTGCTCGATCCGGCGCTGCGAGGGCAACTCGGGTCCGTGGGCCAGTACGGTTGGTCCGGCGCGGCGTCCACGACGTACACCATCGACCTCGGCGAGCGACTGATCGCGATCCTCATGTTGCAACATCTTCCTCGCGACGATGGCGGCTACGACCTGCCACGGCTTGCGCGCCCCTTCTATGACCTCGTCTACCATGCCCTCCCATGACCCCCATGCGTCCGCTGCCATGATCGATTCGAACGACGACCGCGACGACCCGCCGCGTGTGACCCACGAGTTCAAGTTCTCGCACGTCACCACCGGTCGCTACCTGCCCACGCCGGGCAAGGCGCCAGGGTGGCCGTTCGCCGAGATCGGGCACTGGAAGATGGACGTCGATGGCAGCGTGGACGACTGGGTTCGCGAACTCGCCGACTGGCGGCGCGAACATCTCGTGCGTATCGGCTATGACGACGCGAACTATCGCCGACCCGAACTGCAATGGGCGCAGCGGAACTTCGTGCACGCGCAGATGATGGTCGAGGATCGCTATTTCTACGATCCCGTGGCGCGTCGCTACACGGTCGATCGCTACCTCGACGATCTCGAATGCCGCTTCGGCGGCATCGACAGCGTGCTCATCTGGTTCGTCTATCCCAACATCGGTATCGACGACCGCAACAAGACCGACCTCGCGCACGATCTGCCTGGCGGGCTCGAAGGCCTGCGCAGCGCCGTGGACGATTTTCACCGCCGCGGCGTGCGCGTGTTCCTGCCTACCATGCCCTGGGACCACGGAACGCGTCCGAGCGGGGAGAGCGACTGGCAGAGTATGGCGACGCTGGTCGAGGCGGTCGGTGCAGATGGCATCAATGGCGATACCTACAACGGCGTACCGCGTGCGTTCTTCGACGCCTGCGATGCCGTCGGGCGTCCCGTGGTGCTGCAACCGGAATCGACGATCAGTGCGGAAGAGCAACTGATCTGGAACGTGCAGAGCTGGGGCAAGAAGGCGCCGAACGAGCCCGTGCCGCCGGTCGCCAAGTTCAAGTGGCTCGAACCGCGGCACATGATCAATTACGAGAATCGTTGGGGCCGCGACCGCCAGCACGATCTCCAATACATCTTCTTCAACGGCATCGGCTACAACGCCTGGGAGAACGTCTGGGGCATCTGGAACGCCTTCACGCATCGCGATGCGGAAACGCTTCGCCGCATCGCGTCGATCGAACGGCAGTTCGCGCCGGCGATGGTGAGCATGGACTGGCGTCCGTACGAGCGCACGCGGCAGGCAGGCGTGTTCGCCAGCCGCTTTCCGCTGGAAGCCTATACGCTCTGGACCGTCATCAATCGCAACGAATACGTCGTCGACGGCGAGCAACTGGCGATTCCCCATGTCGAAGGCACCCGCTATGTGGATGTGTGGAACGGCGTGACGCTGACCCCGCGCCTGGACGACGAGCAGGCCGTCCTCAGCTTCGCGTTGGAAGGGAGGGGTTTCGGCGCTGTGCTGGCACTGCGCGAGGGTGCATCCATCGACGGACTCGACGATTTCCTTGCCACGATGCGACGCCTGGCAGAGACGCCGCTGTCGTCGCTGTCCGCCACTTGGCACAGCCTGCCGCAGCGCCAGGTGCCGATCGCGCCCACCTTGCCGCAGGCGCAAGCGCCCGAGGGCATGGTCAGCATTCCCGCCGGTGAGTTCGACTTCGTGGTCGGTGGCGTCGAGATCGAGGGGCAGACCTGGGAAGGCAACGACGTGCAGTACCCCTGGGAACCCAGTGCGCGGCGTCACCACCGCCAGCGCATGCAGGTGGCCGCGTTCCACATCGACCGCACACCGGTGACCAATGCGCAGTTCGCGACCTTCCTGGCCGACAGCGGCTGGTGGCCGGCGGACGATCACCACTTCCTGCATCACTGGCGGGGCGGCGAGCCGCCAGCAGGATGGGAGAACAAGCCGGTGACGTGGGTGGCCCTTGAGGATGCGCGCGCCTACGCCGCCTGGGCCGGCAAGCGTCTCCCGCACGAATGGGAATGGCAGTACGCGGCGCAGGGAACCGACGGCCGTCGGTATCCCTGGGGCGATGCATGGCGCGACGACCTCGTGCCGTCGCCGAACCGCGGACGCATCCTGCGTGCGCCTGCCGACGTCGAGGCCTTCCCCGAGTCAGCGAGCCCGTTCGGCGTGCTCGACCTCGTCGGCAACGTGTGGCAATGGACCGACGAATACGAAGACGAGCACACGCGCAGTGCCATTCTCCGCGGCGGCAGCGCCTATCAGCCCCAGACGTCACACTGGTATTTTCCGCAGGCTTATCGTCTGGACCAGCACGGCAAGTATCTGCTGATGGCGCCGTGCAAGGACCGCTCCGGGTGTGTCGGCTTCCGCTGCGTGGTGGATGTCGCATGATGCCGCGCACGCGTTTCGACGGCTTGCTGGGCGACGCGCTCGCTGCCAATCTGCGCGGACGGCTTTCGCATTTCATTGTGGACGAGACGAGTCCGGCGATCGTGCTGTTCTCGCCGGAGCGGCGCGCGACGAACGAGGAAGGCGACTGGTACGGCGAGCACGCCGGCAAGTGGCTGGTCGCGGCCTCGCGCGCCGCAGCGCGCAGCGGTGACGCGGCGTTACGCACGAACGTGATTCGCGTGGCCGATTATCTGCTCTCGGTGCAGGAACCCGACGGCTACCTCGGCACCTATGCGCCCGCACGACGTTTCATGCATCCCCGGCCGCCGAGACCGGTGACCTGGGACGGTGCCCCCAGCGTGCGCACCTGGGACATCTGGACGCACGCCTATCTCGTCCTGGGTCTGATCGAGGTGCATCGTCAGCTCGGCGGCGATCGGTATCTCGACGCAGCGCGGCGCATCGGCGATCTGTGTCTACGGACCCTGGGCGATGGCGGCATCGACATCACCGACCTGGGCAATCATTTCGGTATGTCGGCCACGGTGTTGCTCGATCCCGCGGTGGAACTGCATGTGGCGACGGGGGACGCCCGTTACCTCGACCTTGCGCGTCTCGTACTCGCGCAAGCCGACGCGAACCCGCACCTCGCCTTGTTACGCCAGGCGCTTGCCGGAGCGGATGCGGCATTCATCGGTACAGGCAAGGCGTATCAGCTCGCCTGGAACATGGTCGGTGTAGCGAAACTCCATCGGGTCACCGACGATCCGGCACTATTGAACGCGGCGCGCAATGTATGGGCCAGCATCCGCGAGCATCACCTCACGCTGGGCGGCGGTCCTTGGGGCGGCGTGGCGCACCGGTCGCGCGAGGTGTTCAACGCACCGGGCGCCTTCAGTCCCGAGGCATACATCGAGACCTGTTCCACGCTGGCCTGGATCCAGCTCAATCGCGAACTGCTCGCTGCGACCGGCGAGGCATGTTTCGCGGAAGAGATCGAGCGTTCCGCCTATAACGACCTGCTCGCCGCACAGGCGCCTGACGGCGAAGGCTGGTGCTACTACGTGTTCCCCAACGGGCGGCGCGTGCACACGACCTACTGGCGTTGCTGCAAATCCAGTGGTGCGATGGCGATCGAGGAATTGCCGGCGCTGGCGACGAGCGTGCGCGATGGCGCCACGCTCGACGTGAACCTCTATGGCCCGGGCGAGACCGTGGTCGTGCTAGAAGGCGTTGGTCTCGTCACGCTCCGCCAGGACACCGCATGGCCTTACCCGGACGACGTCCGGCTGCACGTCGCGCTCGAGCGGGAAGGTCGGTTCGCCCTGCGTCTTCGCATCCCGTCCTGGGCCGATGGCGCGGTCCTTCTGGTGAATGGCGAGGCCGCAGGTGTCGCGATCACGCCAGGCGAATACGCATCCATCGAGCGGGTGTGGCGTGACGGCGACCAGGTGACGGCGGTGTTCCCCTTCGTCCCGGTGGCCCATCGTGCGTCGAACCGGAACGTGCAGGAATCGCGGGCACCCGATGGCAGCGAGGTACGCCAGGAAGTGCTGCGCTTCGATTACGTCGGCTTCACCTGCGGTCCGCTGGTGTATGCCACCGAGCGGATCGACGGCTTCAAGACCGCCGAGACGGTGAGGCTGCCCGAGGGCCCGTCGAAGCTGTGGCTGAAGCTCGACCTGGAGGAGGGCGGCGCACCCGCGTTGTCGTTCTACCCGGGCTATCGCCCGCCGCTGCGCTTCACGCCTTACTTCGCCGCGGGTGGTCGCCGCGACGGCGCCTGGCGCCTGACCTGGCTGCAGGTCGCAGCCGCGGATTGATTGCGCGTTCAAGCAATATTTTCTGCTGCCAGAACATATCCAAAGCGGGCTGATCGCGCACCGCGCCTGCTGCAAAGTGATCCGCGCAAACGGGACATGGAACCTGTGGATACCGAGACAAGCATGGAAAACCCGACATCGTCCCCACGCGTCGCGTCAGGGCCGCTCGCTGGCGTGAAGGTACTCGACCTCAGCGCCTATATCGCCGGACCTTACGGCTGCACGCTGCTGGCCGACCAGGGCGCCGACGTCATCAAGATCGAGCCTCCGGGTGGCGACAACCTGCGCCAGTATCCGTCCACGCTCGCCGCGGAGAGCCGCGCCTTTCTCGGCGTGAACCGCAGCAAGCGCGGCATCGTGCTCGATCTCAAGAACCCGTCCGACCACGCGGCGCTGTTGCGCCTCGTGCGCGATACGGACGTGCTCGTGCACAACTTTCGTCCGGGCGTACCCGCGCGACTCGGCATCGACCACGACCGGCTCAACCCCATCAATCCACGGCTCATCTACTGTGCGGTTACCGGCTATGGCGAGACGGGGCCGATGAAAGACAAGGCCGGCTACGACCAGGTGCTGCAGACCATGACCGGCATGTGCACCCTGCAAGGCAAGCGCAACGGTCCGCCCGAGGTGATCTACGGCTCCGTGGTCGACTACTACGCTGCGGCCTTGCTCGCGGCGGGCGTGTCTTCGGCGCTCTACGAGCGCGAACGCAGCGGACTGGGCCAGTACGTGGGCGTTTCCCTGCTGCGCAGCGCATTGACGATGCAGTCGGCGCGGATGATCTGGGCAGAAGGCGAATCGCTGGATATCGGCCGCGACATGCGCTCAGGCGGCGTGACCGGCATCCATCCCACGCGCGCAGGCTACATCTACATCTCGGCGAATACGCCTCGCTTCTGGAAAGCGCTGTGCGAACGCACCGGCCTGATGGCGCTGCACGACGATGAGCGCTTCGACACCGTGCGCAAGCGTGCCGAGCACCACGCCGAGATCGTGCCGCGACTGCATGCCGCGCTCACGGCGCATACGGCACTGGAGTGGGAAGCGATCTTCGGGGACGCCGTGCCGAGCGCCGCCGCACGCCGCATCGAGGACATGTTCGACCATCCGCAGGTAGCCGCCGAGGGGCTCGTCGCTACCTTCGAGCATCCTGTCGTGGGGCAGTATCGCGGCGTGAACCATCCGATCCGCTTCGGCCGTACACCCGCGCCGGAACCCTTCGCGGCGCCGGCGCTGAATCAGCACGAGGATCTGCTCGATCGCTGATCAGCGGATCGCGCCACGCAGATGGGCGGCCGCGCGCGTGGCGCTGGCCACGGGGCATCCGTCGTCGCTGCGGAAGCCCGTGTTGCGGGGTCCGTAGGGTGCGTAGCGCTCTGGGTCCGTCGCCCCGAAGATGCCGATGGTGATGGCACTTGTGGCGGCGGCGAGATGCATCACGCCGCAGTCTGCGCTCACGTAGATGCCGGCGGCATCGATGAAGGCGGCCAGCTTGCGCGGATCGCTCGTGAAATAGGTGGGGTACGCGTTGCCGATGCGCGATTGACCGTCCGCTGCTACCAGTTCCACGATGCGCAGCGGCCCCACGCGCGCGAGCAACTCGCTGACGAAGGTTTGCCACCATGTCGCATCGAGACACTTGCGGCCTGTGGCGTTGGGAAAGATCGCCAGCGTCGGTCCGCTCGGATCGGGAACGCGAAGCACGCGTGCCAAGGCTGCTGCGCCCGCAACGCGCTCGGCCGTACTGAGACGCAGATCGAGGTTAGGGACCGGCGTCGCATCCGCGACGCCGAGTGCGCGCCGCAGTGCCCGCACCGGGCGCGCAGCGAAATGCGTGGGTACGTCGGAACCGAGCGCATCCACGCTCAACTGGAAGCGCGCGCGAGCCAGACTGGCCGCGATACGGCCGGACGACGAACCCGCCGCCGCATCGACGACGAGGTCATAGCGCTTGGCGCGCAGCTTGCGCAGCGTGCCTATCGTGGCGAACGGCCGGCGGAGCGCGCGACGATCCAAAAGGAACAGTTCGCCGAGGTAGTCGAACCCGGCGTACACGCTTCGCGTAGCGCCACCCGAGCCCAGCACGTCGACTTCAGCGCCGGGGAACCGGCTTTCGATCTCGCTCATCAGCGCCGTAAGCATCACCGTATTGCCTAGACGATGATTCGGGCGGCAGATGAGTACACGTTGGATACCAGCGACGGGAAGTTCGCCCTCGCGCACCAGGTTCCGCGCGGGTGGCATCACGCGACGGAGCAACCAGGTGATCGCGCGCCGCCGCCATGCATGCATGCGCCCATGCAACGGTACGCGGGTCGGGTTGGCGCGCGTGGCCTCGTCGATCGAAACGGCCGTGGACATGAAAGCTCCGGAGCGGGGGCGTTCGATCTACGATGCCAAAGTCAGCTTAGAACAAGCTGTCGGTTTCATGACGATCTGCTTACAAGCGCGCCCGGAGCGCTTGTTTGGCGGCAATCGAAAGATCTTGCGCTGCGTGCGATGGCGCGGCACATCGTGGAAGCCGCATCATGCGCCATGTCCAGGCGCACAACGGCATCGCATGTGTAACGAAACACCGCTCCTGTCGGTCGACGACCTGCGTGGCCCCGGTGTGGGGCCTGTCTCATTGACGCTGGCCATAGGGGAGCGCGTAGCCATCATGGGCGCATCCGGCGCGGGAAAATCGCTGTTCCTTCGCCAACTTGCCGATCTCGACCCCGGCGAGGGGAGCCTTGCCTTACGCGGCGAACGACGCGAAGCGCTGGCAGGCCCCGCTTGGCGGCGACGCGTGATGCTGGTGCCTGCGCAATCCGGTTGGTGGGCCCCCACGGTCGACATACATGTCGACCCTTCCGAAAAAGCGCATGCCGCCACCCTGGCGCATCGCCTGCGTCTTCCCGACGACATCCTCACGCGAGAGGTCCGTGTGCTGTCTACGGGCGAGCGCCAGCGCCTCGCGCTGATTCGCGCCCTGACCAGATCGCCGGATGTCCTGTTGCTCGACGAACCGACGAGCGGACTCGATCCCGATGCCATGGCAGCGGTGGAGAACCTGCTGATGGAGTACAGCCGTGAGGGCACCGGTATCGTCATGGTCACGCACGACGCCGGACAGGCGCGGCGCGTGGCGAACCGTTCGTTCGTGATGGAGAAGGGGAGGCTTGCGCCGGCATGGGCGTGATCGCACTGCATCCTTCGGACCTTGCTGTGGCGTCGCTGCTGATTCTCGGCGATGCGCTTATCTCGCTGGTTTTTCGTCTGCGTTTTCACCGGAGCCTGATCGTCGCTGCGGCGCGCATGGTCGTGCAGTTGGTGGCGATCGGTTTTGTGCTGCGTTTTGTCTTCGCCGTGGGGCAGACCTGGCTTACGCTCACGTTGATCGTCGCGATGGTGCTGGTGGCGGCACGCGAGGCCGCGGCCCGACCGTCCCGGCGCCTCCGTCGCGGCGGCTTTATCATCAGCCTTGCCAGTGTGGCGACGCCCGCGCTGCTCACCTGCCTGTTCGCTCTTCTGACAGCGATCCGTCCCCATCCCTTGCTCTCGCCGCAGTATGCGATTCCGCTGGCTGGCATCATTCTCGGCAATGTGCTGAACGCGGCGAGCATCGCCTTCAGCGGCGTCTTCGACGGGGTAGGCGCCAACGCCGCGGCCATCGAGGCACGTCTCATGCTCGGCGACAGCTATCGGACCGCCATCGCAGACCTGTCACGCGACGCCATACGACGAAGCATGATTCCCATCGTGAACCAGATGAGCGCCGCGGGTGTCGTGACCCTGCCGGGCATCATGACCGGGCAGATTCTCGCTGGACTGGACCCTATGGAAGCGGTGAAGTATCAGATCCTGCTCATGTTCCTGCTCGCTGGTGGAAGCTGCCTTGCGTCGGTGGCCGCGGTGTCGCTTGCCACGGCGCGGCTCACCGATCCACGTGGTCGACTTCGGCTCGATCGACTCGCGGATCGCTGAGGGCGGCCGCTTATTGCCGTTCTGCGTCAGCGCGTCGCAGCGAGTTCGCGAGCACACCGTCCGGCGGGTTGCCAGTCGCTGATCCGAGTCGTCGCTGGCTGGGTCGCATCGTGAAGGATGAGCGCGAATGCTCGTCGAGGCGTCTTGCCGATCGCCATCAACAGCATCGGTTCGCCGCCGGGCATGACTTGCGCGTTACCGGGGCCGAAGCCGGTCTGTGCGCCGTCCGGCATCTCCAGGCAGGTGTCTCCGTCCACGGCGTAGAACCCTTCGGGACCGGAATGCTTGTGTAGCGGTGCGCTCATGCCTGGCGCGAAATACGAGTGCACATAGTCCGCGCTGAAGGCCTTTGCCTTGGTGACGGGAAGTGGGCCGATCGTCGCGGCATGCATGCCGCCGCTTGCGTGCCAGTGCTTTCCTGCCACAGTGAACAACCAGACCCTGCCGAAGTCGACGACGACAGTGCTGGTCGGACTCTTCGCCGCGCGCGCGGCAGATTCATCAGTGAAGGTGTCGATGTGCCAGTACACCGGTTCGTCGGGAAGTGCACCGATGTCCTGATGAGCCAACAGACAGGCGGGCCCGGGCGTAAGAGGCGCCCCAGGTTGGCAAGGCTTGGACGTGACCACCGATCCAGGGTCTTGCGTCTGCGCTATGGACGGTAAGCACAACAGCGCCGCTACCGACGCAGCACACAGACAGGACAACCACCTCGCGGAGCCGGATTGCTTTGCGTGCATGCACCTCTCCCATCGTCGAATGAGCAATCTACGCGTCGTGTATCGCTGCCGCCATCGACCGTAAGAGGGATGGCCATTTTTGCAGCGCAGCGTGACAGCTCGCGCCTTTAGCGCCTTAATGCATGCCCAGGGGATTTAGATCGATCCAAGTTGGAATCCGTCAATAGCTCAGCGGTGGGACGCGAAGCTGTCTGGATCGACTTGGTTGGGGTGGGGAGGGCTTCCGCGGCGTGCGCCATCGCGCATCCCGTGTCGTACGTGTAGCTGCTTTCCCTGGGGCCTGATGAGCGGTATGGGAAGCCATCGCATGAAACCAAGCATCGCCTGTCGTTCCACCACCACGCGTTCGCGCGTCGCATTCGAACGCTTACCCTCTGGCTCCCTCTGTGGGAGCCGCTATAGCGGCGAGAAGCCAACAAAGCGCTGAAGCCGGAAGGCGTCAGCGCCCAAGCCGGCTGTGCAGGGCTGAGCCGCAGCCCTTCCGGAGACTATCGAAGCATCCATCGACGATGGGTCGAGGGGCCTTCTTTCGCCAAAAATTTGGATCGATCCAATAGGAGGGTGCGTGTCGTTATAGATGCAGCAGTGATCGAACGGGGGATCACCGCGCCGGCTTCTTCGGGGCGCTTATCAACGAGGGGAAGAAAAAGATGACTTGTTTGCCACGTATGTTTACGCACAAGCCGCTGTACGCCGCGCTCGTCTCGGCCAGTCTGTCGCTTGGCGCTATCGCCTTGCCGACCGCGGTCTTCGCGCAGGAGGCAACTCCAATCGCGTCGAGTCCCACACAGGACGACGC
>Ga0209148_1000859_pt1 | contig 21262 bp, 14 predicted proteins | sample AraplaCol_mMF_r2_2_FD_184288 | JGI IMG/M metagenome (GOLD analysis project Ga0209148, IMG submission 184288) | Arabidopsis root microbial communities from North Carolina, USA - plate scrape CL_Col_mMF_r2 (SPAdes) (version 2) | ecosystem: Host-associated > Plants > Roots > Endosphere | place... | reverse complement strand
TCCCGCTGATAGCGAATATTCAGGAACAAAAGTCCTTGCGTACGTAATATATTAGGCATACCATCCTGATATATCAGATCAGACACCCCCAAGGAGCTACACGACATGACCGCCTTCATGGACCAGGACTTCCTCCTCACGACCGCCGTCGCCCGCAAGCTGTACCACGAAGTCGCCGCCGACCTGCCGGTGATCGACTACCACTCGCACCTGCAGCAGGGCGAAATCGCCGAACGCAAGAAGTTCCGCAACATCGCCGAACTGTGGCTGGGCGGTGACCATTACAAATGGCGCCTGATGCGCACGGCGGGCGTGCCGGAGGCGTACTGCACGGGCGACCGTTCGGACAAGGAAAAATTCCTCGCCTTCTGCAAGGTGCTGCCGCTCGCCATCGGCAACCCGATCTACCACTGGAGCCACCTGGAACTGCGCCGCATCTTCGGCATCGATCTGGTCATCAACGAGAAGAACGCCGAGGCGATCTGGGAACTGGCCAACGCGAAGCTGGCGACGATGGACACGTGGACGTTCCTGGAACAGGCCAAGGTGGAAATCGCCTGCACGACGGACGACCCGGCCGACGACCTGCTGCAGCACGCCGAGATCGCCAAGTCGGCGCTCAAGACGCGCGTGCTGCCGGCCTACCGTCCTGACAAGGCGATGCGCATCAATAACCCGGGCTACGTCGACTACGTCGCCCATCTGGCGGACGTCGCCGGCGTCAAGATCGACTCGTTCGCTTCCCTGATCGCCGCGCTGGCCAAGCGCGTCGACTATTTCCACGCGCGCGGCGGCCGCATCTCCGACCACGCCATCGACATCCCGCTGCCGGCCGTCGCCGCCACGCCCGAGGAACTGGAAGGCCTGTTCGCCAAGCGCATGAAGGGCGAGCTGCTGGGCGACCTCGAACAGGCGCAATACCTGCGCGGTCTGCTGGAAGCCATCGGCGCCGTGTACGCGAAATTCGACTGGACGATGTGCTTCCACATCGGCGCCATGCGCAACAATAATCAGCGTATGCTGGACACGCTGGGCCCGGACACCGGCTTCGACTCGATCTCCGACATGACGACCAGTAACGGCCTGGTCGCGCTGCTGTCCGCGCTCGACGCGCACAAGCAGCTGCCGAAGACGATGCTGTTCAACCTGAATCCCGCGATGAACGAAGTGCTGTCGACGATGATCGGTAACTTCCAGGACGGCAGCGTCGCCGGCAAGGTGCAGTTCGGCCCGGCCTGGTGGTTCAACGACCACAAGCTCGGCAACCTGAACCAGATCGTCGCGTTCGGCAACCATTCGGTGCTGGGCATCTTCGTGGGCATGGTGACGGACTCGCGCAGCTTCGCGTCGTACCCGCGCCACGACTACTTCCGCCGTCTCGTGTGCCGCCAGCTGGGCGAATGGGTCGCCGCCGGCGAGTATCCGGAAGACTTCGACGCGCTCGCGACCATCGTGCGCGGCATCTGCTACGACAACGCCAAGAACTACTTCAAGCTCTGACATGAGAAGGCATAGAAAGGCCACCAAAGGGCAACCATGCAAAAAGTAATCTGCATTCACCCGGACGACAGCATGCTGGTCGCCCTGACCGACCTGGCGCCGGGTGACGTCGTGACGTGGAACGGGGAGAACGTCCTCGTGTCGACGCCGATCAAGACCAAGCACAAGCTGGCGCGCCGCGCCTTCGCCGAGGGCGACCTGCTGACCATGTACGGCGTCGTCGTCGGCAAGGCCACCCAGGCCATCCGCAAGGGCGAGGCCGTCACGACCGACAATCTTGCCCATTACGCGTCCGAGGTGGAAATCGGCGAAAGCAAGCCGTACACCTGGACGCCGCCCGACGTGGCCGACCTCGAGCAAGCGACGTTCGACGGCGTCATCCGCGCCGACGGTCGCGTGGGCACCGCGAACTACTGGCTGATCTTCCCGCTCGTGTTCTGCGAGAACCGCAACGTCGAACACCTGCGCAACGCCCTCGAAGGCCCGCTGGGCTATTCGACCAACGACCTCGCGTCGCTGACGTTCCAGCTCCTCGGCGAAGACATGGAAGCCCCGAAGCCGGTGGTACGCCCGTTCCCGAACGTCGACGGCGTGCGCATCATCACGCACAACGGCGGCTGCGGCGGCACGCGCGCGGACGCGCGCTCGCTGTGCAAGATCCTGGCCGCGTATGCCGACCACCCGAACGTGGCCGGCATCACCGTGTTCTCGCTGGGTTGCCAGAACGCGCAGATCGCCATGTTCAAGGACGCCCTCGCCAAGCAGAACCCGGACTTCGCCAAGCCCGTGCTGATCTACGAACAGCAGCAGTGGGACAGCGAGGAAAAGATGATGAAGGCGGTCCTGCAGGACACGCTCACGAACCTGAAGGAAGCGAACAAGGTCCAGCGCAAGCCGGTGCCGCTGTCGCACCTCAAGATCGGCGTGAAGTGCGGCGGCTCCGACGGTTTTTCCGGCATCTCGGCCAACCCGGCCATGGGCTATGTGTCGGACATGGTCGTGGCGGTCGGCGGCTCGTCGATCCTCGCCGAGTTCCCGGAACTGTGCGGCGTGGAAGCGAGCCTCATCGAGCGCTGCGTCGAGGACGACGACAAGCGCCGCTTCCTCGGCATGATGCGCGACTTCGAACAGCGCGCGCTGGCCGTCGGCACCCACTTCGCGGACAACCCGAGCCCGGGCAATATCCGCGACGGCCTGATCACGGACGCGATGAAATCGGCCGGCGCCGCGAAGAAGGGCGGCACGTCGCCGATCGTCTCCGTGCTGGACTACGGCGAGCAGACCGACAAGCAGGGCCTCGCGCTGCTGTGCACCCCGGGCGGCGACGTCGAATCCGTCACCGGCATCGTGGCGTCGGGCGCGAACGTCGTGCTGTTCTCGACGGGCCTCGGCACCCCGACCGGCAACCCGATCGTGCCCGTGCTGAAAATCTCGAGCAACAGCCGCGTGGCGGCCAAGCTGTCCGACCTGATCGACTACGACTGCGGCCCGATCATCGAAGGCAAGCCGCTGCCGGACGTGGCGAAGGGCCTGTTCGACATGGTCGTGGAGACGGCCGCCGGCAAGTACAAATGCAAGGCCGACCGCCTGCAGCAGTACGACTTCATTTTCTGGAAACGCGATATTTCCCTGTAAGGCTAGACCCATGAACCAACTCCGTCGTACCGCCCCGTTCGCGCTGCCCGTCAAGATCCTGCAATTCGGCCAGGGCAACTTCATGCGCGGCTTCTTCGACTGGCAGGTCGACCTCCTGAACGAGCGCACCGGCCTGAATGCCGGTGTCGTCGTCGTGCGCCCGCGCGGCGGCTCCGCGACGCCGCTGCTGGACGTGCAGGACGGCCTGTTCACCGTCCTCGTGCGCGGCCTCGACGAAGCGGGCCAGCCGGTCAAGGAATACCGCAAGGTCGAATGCGTGCAGCGCGAAATCGATCCGGCCACGATGTATGGCGATTACCTGGCACAAGCCGCGAACCCCGACCTGCGCTTCGTCGTCTCGAACACGACGGAGGCGGGCATCACGGTCAACGACACCGACCGTTTCGACGACGCGCCGCCCGTGACGTTCCCCGCCAAGCTCACGCAGCTGCTGTTCAAGCGCTTCAGCGCATTCGATGGCGCGCAGGACAAGGGGCTGATACTGCTGCCCTGCGAACTGATCGACAAGAACGGCGAAGCGCTGAAGAACGCGGTGCTGCACTACGCGCGCCTGTGGCAGCTGCCGGCCGGCTTCGCGGCGTGGATCGGCGACGCCTGCACGTTCTGCAATACGCTGGTCGACCGCATCGTGACCGGCTATCCGGCCGCGGACGCGGCGCAGATCGAACAGGAACTGGGCTACGCCGACCCGTTCCTCGTGGCCGCCGAATACTATTACCTGTTCGTGATCCAGGGCCCGGCCTCGGTGGGCGCGGAACTGAAGCTGGCGGGCAGCGGCTTGAACGTCAAGCTCGTCGACGACATCACGCCGTACAAGAAGCGCAAGGTCGGCATCCTGAACGGCGGCCACACGACGCTCGTGCCGGTGGCGCTGCTGGCGGGCCTGGAAGCCGTCGGCCCGGCCGTGGACGATGCGCAGGTCGGCGCGTTCCTGCGCGCCGCCATCGATGACGAGATCATCCCGGCGCTCGAGATGGACCGCGCGGAACTGGAGGCGTTCGCCGCCGACGTGCTGCGCCGCTTCCGCAACCCGGCCATCCACCACCGCCTCGCATCGATCGCGCTGAACAGCTGGAGCAAGTTCGCTGCGCGCGTGATGCCGCAGGTGCTGCGTTATGCCGACCTGCACGACGGCCGCCTGCCGCGCCGCCTCGTGCTGGCCATGGCCGCGACGATGGTGCTGTACCGCGGCGGCGTCATCGACCTCGCCGACGATGCCGCCACGCTGGCCTGGTTCCGCGCCGGCTGGGACAAGGTGGCCGCCGGTACGTCGACGCTGGACGACCTGGCCCGCGGCTGGCTCGCCCACGCCGCGCTGTGGGGCAGGGACCTGAACGAGGTGCCCGGCCTGGCCGCGCAACTGGCCGCGAACCTGCGCGCCATCGACGCCCAGGGTATCCGCGCGCTGCTCGCTTAAACCGCAAACGACAACCGAACGTAGGGTGGGCCGGGGCGCGCAGCCGGCCTCCGCCCACGCGAATGCCGGCGTAACGCCGACGTCACGCGTGGACACGGGGTGTCCACCCTACGCAAAAGAACGCCGAGGGCGATTTCCGCCCGACGGCTCGAGACGTTGCGCGCCCAACATTCGGCGCAGGAGGGGACTACCATGAACAAACTGAAGGGCATGCGCTGGTGGATGGTGGGGCTGGTCACGCTCGGCCTGATCGTCAACTACCTGGCGCGCAACACGCTGTCGGTCGCGGCGCCGACCATGATGGCCGACCTGCACATCGACACGAAGCAGTACTCGTATATCGTCGTCGCGTGGCAGGTGTGCTACGCCGTCATGCAGCCGGTCGCCGGTTTCGTGCTGGACGCGATCGGCACCAAGATCGGCTTCGCCGTGTTCGCGTTCGCCTGGTCGCTGGCCTGCGCCTGCGCCGCGCTGGCGTCCGGCTGGCAAAGCATGGCGTTCTTCCGCGGCCTGCTCGGCCTGACGGAAGCGGCGGGCATCCCGGCCGGCGTCAAGGCGACGACCGAGTGGTTCCCGGCCAGGGAGCGTTCCGTCGCCATCGGCTGGTTCAACATCGGCTCGTCGATCGGTGCCCTGTGCGCGCCGCCGCTGGTCGTGTGGGCGATCCTGCACGCGGGCTGGCAGTCGGCGTTCGTCATCGTCGGCGTGCTGGGGGCCGTGTGGACCCTGCTGTGGATGGTCTTCTACAAGCACCCGCGCGACCAGAAACTGCTGTCCGACGCGGAGCGCGACTACATCCTCGCTGGTCAGGAAGCGAAGCACCAGGACAGCACGGCGAAAGCGTCGTGGCGCGAGATCGTGCGCAACCGGAATTTCTGGTCGATCGCCATCCCGCGCTTCCTGTCCGAGCCGGCCTGGCAGACCTTCAACGCGTGGATTCCGCTGTACATGGCGACGGAACGCCATATGGACCTGAAGGAGATCGCGGCGTTCGCCTGGCTGCCGTTCCTGGCCGCCGACATCGGCTGCGTGCTGGGCGGCTACCTGTCGCCGTTCGTGCACCGCCACTTCAACGTGTCGCTGTTCGGGTCGCGCAAATGGGTCATGGCGTTCGGCTCGCTGTGCATGATCGCCCCGGGCTGCATCGGCCTCGTGGCGAGCCCGTACACGGCGATCTTCCTGCTCTGCATCGGCGGCTTCGCGCACCAGACGCTGTCCGGCGCGCTGTACGCGATCACGTCGGACGTGTTCGGAAAACACGAAGTGGCGACGGCCACGGGCCTGGCCGGCATGTCCGGCTACCTGGGCGCGACGGTGTTCACGCTGGTGTTCGGCGTCGTGGTCACGCAAGTGGGCTACAGCCCGATGTTCGTCGTGCTGGCCGTGTTCGACGTGCTGGCGGCGATCGTCGTGTGGACGCTGGTGCGCGACGACGGCCCGCGCACGCCCGCGAAAACGGATGCCCCGGCCATCGCCGGCACGCGCTAAACTCTGCGCTACACTCTCGGGCCCCGACAACACATGAACAAGCGACAAGGACTAGCGATGGGAGCACATACCGTCTACGCGATCGGCGAATGCATGATCGAGCTGCAGCGCAGCAGCGCAGGGCAGGGCGGCACGATGGATTACCGCTTCGGCGGCGACACGCTGAACACGGCCGTCTACATGGCGCGCCTGCTCGACCCGGCCGTCGCCGGCGTCGCCTACGTGACCGGCCTCGGCGTGGACGGCATGTCGGCCGAGATGCTGGCCGCGTGGGAGCGCGAAGGCGTCGACACGGCGTGCGTGCAGCGCCTGCCGGACCGCCTGCCGGGCATCTACATGATCGAGACCGATCCGGACGGCGAGCGCCGCTTCCATTACTGGCGCCGCGATTCCGCCGCGCGCCATTGGCTGCACGCGCCGGACGCGGGCCGGGTGCTCGTACAGCTGGCGCGCGCGCGCATGGTCTATTTGTCGGGCATCAGCCTCGCAATCTTGTCCCCGGCGGACCGCGAACTGCTGATCGCGGCGCTGGCCCAGTGCCGCGCGGCGGGCGGCAGCGTCGTGTTCGACAATAACTACCGGCCGCGCCTGTGGGAAGACGCTGCGACGGCGCGCGCCGTCTACGGCCGCGTGCTCGCCCATGCGGACATCGCCTTGCTCACGCTGGACGACGAGGTCGCGCTGTACGGCGAAGCCGACGCGCACGGCGTGATCGAACGGACGCGCGCGCTGGGCGTGGGCGAAGTCGTCGTCAAGTGTGGCGGCGCGCCGTGCGTCGTGTGGCACGACGGCTGGACGCATGAGGTCGCGCCCGAGCCGGTGCGCGACGTGATCGACACGACGGCCGCCGGCGACTCGTTCGGCGCCGCCTACATGGCTGCGCGCCTGTCCGGCCAGGGCCCGGAAGCCGCCGCGCGCGCCGGCCACCGGCTGGCCGGCACCGTGATCCGCCACCGCGGCGCGATCATCCCGCGCGACGCCATGCCCGGACACTGAATGGAGCGACTGGACGCCCGAGTTTCGCTACACTTCCGACCATGAACATTCCGATCCCACCCAGCGACGTGACCGACGTGACCGAGGCCGAAAGCGGCATGAGCGCGTCGCGCCGCGTCTACCTGTGCCTGCGCCGGCGCATCGTCGAAATGAACATGCTGCCGGGCGCGCGCGTCGTGGAGCGCGACATCGCCGAGGAGTTCGGCACGAGCCGCACCCCCGTGCACGAGGCCGTGCAGCGCCTGGCCGACGAAGGCCTGATCGAGATCGTGCCGCGCTCGGGCACGTTCGTTGCCCGCATCCCGCTCGACGCGCTGGAAGAAGCCAACCTCGTGCGCCATGCGCTGGAAACGGCGATCATCGAAAAGGCGGCCGAGCGCGTTGGCGCCGACGACACGGCGCGCCTGCGCGCGATCCTGGCCGAGCAGGAAGCCGCCATCACGGCCAACGACTTCGGCACGTTCCACCGCACCGACGAACGCTTCCACGCGCTGCTGGCCGAGCTGTCCGGCTATCCGGGCGTGTGGCCCATCATCCAGCAGGCCAAGACGCAGATGGACCGCTACCGCCAGCTCACCCTGCCGCTGGAAGGCCGCATGGCCGGCGTGCTGGAAGAGCACCGCGCCGTCGTCGAGGCCATCGAGGCGCGCGATCCGGCCCGGGCCGTCGGCGCCATGCGCGAACATCTCGACCACGTGATGCCGGTGCTGGAAATCACCCGCAAGCTGCGGCCCGAGTTCTTCACCACCCACCTCGACACCCGTCCCGCCCGCTAAGCGCTTGCGCCGCGGCGCGTCCGGCTTGGGTCCCGGGCGAGCGATTTGCTACCATGGTGACTTGTTCACTAAAATGAAGTCAGCCATGCCCAACAACAAGCGCCCGGCCAAGGGCCCGTCGGCCCAGCCCAACCGCAAACCCGCCGCCAAGCCGGTGGAAGCGGACCCCGACGAGCTGGCCCAGAACCTCGTCGACCTGGCGCTCGACATCAGCGAGCACGAATCCGGCGACGCCGCCACGCTCGACGCGCGCAGGCAAGACCTCACGGTACTGATCAGGCGTTTGCTGCGGCGCAGGCACGACGACGTGCTGCACGGCGCCATCGAGGTGGCGCGCTACACGGACGCCGACTGCTGCCGCCTGCTGCGCGAGCGCGTGGAAGAGGAGGCCGCCACGTTGCACGTGCGCGGCGACGATGGCGTCGAGCTCGAGATCGACGCATTCATGATTCCCCTGTTCGTGCACAGCACGGGCGGCATCCGTCAGGCCGACGTGTTCCGCGACGACGCCGATTACGACGCCCTGGTGGACAGCTTCCGCACGTCCGGCCTGGCCAGCGCCGGCACCCGCATCGTCCTCGTGCGCCACGTGTACGACCTCGATGCGGTCGACCGCATCCGCTACAGCGACCTGCAGGACATGCTGAGGGAAGCCGCGCAGGCGCTGCGCTCGCGCAAGCTCGTGTCCACGCCCGCCATCGAAGCGAGCATGCGGCCCTGGCCGGGCGGCGACTACGAGCCCGACGACGAGGCGATGGAATTGCGCTTCCTGCTCGGCTTCGCGCTGAAGGCGGCCGACGATCCGTTCTACCACGTGCCGGCCGACGAGGCGGCGTCGGACGCCTATTTCGAAAGCCGCATGGCGCGCTACCGCATGTGGGCGGGCAGCGTCGCGCCGCTGCTGCAGCGCTGCCTGTCCGTCCACCCGGCCGAAGTCGACCTGAATTTCCTCTACCAGGACCTGTTCTACGGCGCCAAGGAGCAGGCCGTGGCCGAGCTGGGCATGCTGGCCACGCTGTCCGAAGTCAACCAGCGGCTGGACGAACAACAGCGCGCGCCGGAGCGGATCAAGGCCGTCGTCGCACCCGTCGAGGCGAACGGCGAACCCGTACTGCGCATCAACCTGTATCCGCTGGACGGCGGCGCGCCGCTGGCCACCGTCGACAAGCCGCTGGACCTGGCCGCCGACCTGTCGGCGGAGCTGGCGGACCTGTGCGACGCCCTCGGCACCGTCGGCCTCGACGGCGTGCTGCTGGCCCGGGGCTTCGACGCCGCCGGCGAGCCGGAAGACGCGGAACCCTATCTTTCGGCCTGACCGGGTCCGGCCGGCCCGATCGGTCCGGCAACGCCCTGCCGATCGCTTCGACCGCGCCGCCCGGCGCGGTCTTCTCCCTCTGAAAACGCGGGTTTTCGCGGCGCCGGACCGCCCGGATTCCCGTCGTGTCGCAAGCGCAAATGATGCAATTTCGTAGTGTTTTTTCCTGCGTCCGCGTAGGAGGGAACCTACATTGTTAAGCACTGTGCCGAGCTCTCCTAGGGAGACCCGGACCGCGACGGCCGGGGCGAGTTTCTCGATATAAATGTTGCAATGCATAAATGAAAATATTAAGAATTTTGCATGATACGATTCACTGGTCCGGCATCTGATCTGTCGGTGTTTTCCAGAGCATCGACGCATCAGTGGCCGGCCTTGAATCCAGATCAACTAGAACGCCCCAAGGCGAAAGGAAATCAACATGCCGACCCTGATCGTGTTTTGCCATCTGCGCTGGGACTTCGTCTTCCAGCGCCCCCAGCACCTCATGACTCGCCTGGCGGAACACTACCGGATCCTGTTTGTCGAGGAGCCGGTGTATGACGAGGGCAAGGCGCACCTCAAGAAGACGGCCGTCGCGCCGAACATCACGGTGTGCCAGCCGCATACCGGCATCCAGGCACCCGGCTTCCACGACGACCAGATCCCCACGCTGCAGACGCTGCTGGCCGACCTCGTCCCGGCAGGCGAGCGTCCCGTCGTCTGGTTCTACACGCCGATGGCCCTGCCGCTGCTGCAAGGCTTCGATCCGGCGCTGGTCGTCTACGACTGCATGGACGAACTGGCCGCCTTCAAGAACGCCCCGAAACAGTTGCTGCAGCGCGAGAACGCGCTGCTGAACATCGCCGACCTGTGCTTCACCGGCGGCCCGAGCCTGTACCAGTCCAAGCGCGACCGCCACGCGAACGCGCACTGCTTCTCGAGCAGCGTCGACGCCAGGCACTTCCAGAAGGCACTGGACCGCGACCAAAGCCATCCCGAGCAGGCGCACCTGGCGCGTCCGCGCCTCGGCTTCTACGGCGTGATCGACGAGCGCTTCGACACCGACCTCATCAAGCAGGTCGCGGCCGCCCGCCCGGAGTGGCAGATCGTGCTCGTCGGGCCCGTCGTCAAGATCGACCCAGCCAACCTGCCACGCGCGGACAACATCCACTACATGGGACAGCGCACGTACGAACAGCTGCCGCAGTTCCTGGCCGGCTGGGACGTCTGCCTGCTGCCGTTCGCGCTGAACGAGTCGACCAGGTTCATCAGCCCGACCAAGGTATTGGAATACATGGCGGCCGAACTGCCGTCGGTCAGCACGCCGATCACGGACGTGAAGGTGCCGTACGGCGACGTCGTCGCCATCGCCGACACGGCGGAAAAATTCATCGCGGCCTGCGATCGCATGCTGGCGATGACACCCGACCAGAAGACCGCGCTGACCGAACGCATGCGCGCCATCGTCGCCGGCACCTCGTGGAACCTCACGGCCACGAAGATGCACGAGCTGATCCAGACGACGGCCCCGAGCAACAAGGCCCAGCGTTTCATCGCGCGCGCGGAAGAAGCGGACTTCGACGACGTCGTCAATGCCGAGAACGTCAACGCGCTGCCGATCGCGGCGCTGGCGGCGCGCATGGCGCCCAAGGACGGCATGGCGAAGGCTGCCGGCTGAGTTTGCTGGTGCGCACATGATCGTTGCCGTGGCGTTATGCCGGCAATACCTGGACGGTGATAGTGGGGCGGGGCAGCTTGCGCTATGTTGCAAGACATATGCCGCAACCCGACCCCGCCATGTCCAGAGAAATCATCGACACGCACCTGATCCGCATCCTGCACACCCTGATGGAAGAGGGCAGCGTGTCGCGCACCGCCGACCTGCTGGGGCAGACCCAGCCGGCCATCAGCGTCGCGCTGCGGCGCCTGCGGGCGATCACCGGGGACCCGCTCCTGGTGCGCAGCGGCAACCGCATGGTGCCGACGGTCCGCGGCCTGGCGCTCATCGGCCCGGCCAGCCAGGTACTGCGGGGCGTCGACGACATCCTGCGTCCGCCCGACGGCTTCGATCCGGGCGGCGCCGACCAGACGTTCCGCATCGCGTCGCCGGACTATCTCGACGTCTTCTTCGTCCCGGCCATCGTCGACCGCTTCCGCCGCGAGGCGCCGCATGCCAGGATCGAGTTCACGCACCTGCTCGCGGGCGGGGGCTACGAACGGGGCCTGGAAAGCGGATTCGTCGACCTCGTGATCGGCAACTGGCACACGCCGCCGGAGCACCTGCACCTGCAACCCCTGTGCGACGACGAACTGGTGTGCCTGATGCGGGACGCGCACCCGATCGCGCCCGGCACCCTCGACACGGAAGCCTATGCCGCGGCGGACCACCTGACGGTCACGACGCATGGGGGCGCCGGTCCCGGCACGATCGACATGGCGCTGCGCGGCGCCGGGCTGCGGCGCAACGTCGTCGCGACCCTGCCTTACTTTTGTGCCGCGCCCTACGTGCTGGTGAAGTCCGACCTGATTTTCACGACGACGCGCGCCTTCGCGCGCCACTACGCGGAATCGTTGTCCCTGCGCGTGGAACCCTTGCCCGCGGCGGCGCCGGCGCTGCGCTACTACCAGCTCTGGCACGACCGCACGCATCGCGCGCCGGCATCGACATGGCTCAGGGCCCTGGTCGCCCAGGCCACCAGTGACCAGCTCGGCATGATCGCGCACGATGCTTTTGGGTGATGCGTCACGCAATATCGCGCACGGAAAGCTCAACTCGCTGATCACTTTTCTGATCAGTGACGACACGCGGGGTGTTATCGATACAATCTGCGGATGCGAATCCACACACTCTTCATCACGCTCCTGCTCGCGCTCGCGTGCGGCCGCGCGGGCGCGCAAGGCGCGGCAACCTGGATCTGGTATCCGGGCGACTTCGACATCTGGCTCAGCAACAGGATGCAGGTCCAGCGGGTCGAGCGCGACGTCGCCTGGCCGCCGTTCTGGCGCCTCTACAGCCATCAGCCGCAAGTGAATTTCTCGCGCCAGGTGGACCTGGCCGAGCCGGAAGACATCGCCGTGGCGGTGGAGGGCAGGTACAACGTCGCCATCGACGGCGTGTTCGTCCACGGCGACCAGCGGCATATCCGCGTGCCGGCCGGGAAGCACACGATGAATGTCCAGGCCTACAACCCGACGTCGCCGCCGGCCATCCTCGTGCAAGGCAAGACCATCCGCTCGGACTCGGCCTGGACGGTCGGGCCGCGGCCCGGCATGCCGCCGCCCGGCAACGCCGTCCATGCAGCCCACTGGAACTTCGACGCGCCGGACAACCCGCCCTCGCACTACCGGCTGGCGACGCGCGTGGTGCGGCCCGCCACCGTCACGCGCGAGGGGCACGGCATCCTCGTCGATTTCGGCGCGGAAACGACGGGCTTCGTCAAGCTGAAGAACCTCGAGGGCAGCGGCCGCGTGACCCTGTACTACGGTGAATCGCGCGAAGAGGCGTTGTCCGAGGCCGGCGCCGAAACGCTGGACACCTTCACGTTCACGCGCCGCCGCGGCGACTTCACGGCCCCCACGTCGCGCGCCATGCGCTACGTGAACATCCGCTTCGACACCGGCGTGCGCGTGGGCGCGGTGTCGCTCCTCTACGAATACCTGCCCGTCGCGCACCGCGGCAGCTTCCGCAGTTCCGACGATGAACTGAACCGGATCTGGGACGTGGCGCAGCGCACCCTGGAACTGAACACGCGCGAATTCTTCATCGACGGGGTCAAGCGCGACCACTGGGTGTGGTCCGGCGACGCGGTGCAGGCGTACCTGATGAACTACTATGCCTTCTTCGACGGCGACACGGTCAAGCGGACGACGTGGGCGCTCCGCGGCGCGGACCCGGTCGACATGCACATCAACACGATCCTCGATTACTCGCTGTACTGGTTCATCGGCATCCGCGACTATTACCAGTACACGGGCGACGAGGAATTCGTGAAGACCATCTACCCGCGCATGGTCTCGCTGATGGATTTCGTGCTGGCCCGGCGCGACGCCGACGGCATGCTGCAAGGACTGCCCGGCGACTGGCTCTTCGTCGACTGGGCCGACATGCCGAAGGATGGCGAGCTGACCGTCATCCAGCTCCTGTTCGCGCGCAGCCTGGAAGCGATGGCCGACTGCGCGGCGCTCGCGCACGACGAGGCGAAAGCCGCCACGTACCGCCAACTGGCCACCGACCTCAAGGCAAGGATCCGCACGGCGTTCTGGGACCCGCAGCGGCAGGTGTTCATCCACGGCCGCAAGGACGGCAAGACGAACCCGCTGGTCACGCGCCACCCGAATATGTTTGCGCTGTTGTTCGGCTACCTCGACGACGCACAGGCGGCCGCCGTCCGGCGCAATGTCCTGATGAGCGACGCGGTGCCGAAGATCACGACGCCGTATATGCGGTTCTACGAGCTGGCGGCCCTGGCGGAAAGCGGGCAGCAAGCCTACGTGACGGGACAGATCAAGGATTATTGGGGCGGCATGCTGCGCGCGGGGGCGACCTGTTTCTGGGAACAATACGATCCGAACGTCCACGGCGCCGCCCGCTATGCGATGTACGGCAAGCCGTTCGGCATGAGCTTGTGCCATGCGTGGGGTGCGAGTCCGTTATACCTGCTCGGCAAATACTATCTCGGCGTGAAACCGACCCAGCCCGGTTATGCGGCCTATGTCGTGGAACCCGACCTCGGCGGCCTGCAATGGATCGAAGGGAAAGTGCCGACGCCGCATGGCGATATCGCGGTGTTCGCCGACACGGCGCGCATCCGGGTGACCGCCGTCGCGGGCGACGGCGTGCTGCGCTTTACGAGCGCCGCGCCGCCGCGCAGCAATATCGGCGCGATCCGCAAGGTCGGCGAGCGCCGCTACGAACTGGCGCTGGAAGGCGGCAAGACCTATGTCGTCGAGCGCGCGGACTGACCCGGACCGCCGCCCGGCAGTCCGCAGCCGGCCGGGTCAAGCCAGCGGATCGATCGCGAACGCCGGCATCCGGACCTTCTCGCGTGCCGCCTCGAGGAATTTATCCGACGTCTGCAAGGCCTCGTGGATCGTGACGTCCATGTCGAGGTAGCGGTACGTGCCGAGCCGGCCGACGAAGGTGACGTTCGTTTCGGTGCGGGCCAGGTTGACGTATTTTTCCAGCTGCGCCTTTTCGCGCGCCTGGCGGATCGGGTAATACGGCGTATCGTTTTCCTCGCACTGGCGGCTGTATTCCATGTAGCAGATCGTGCGTTCGTGCTGTTCCCACGGCGAGAAATGCTTGTGTTCCGTGATGCGCGTATAGGATTGCGAATCGTCGCAGTAGTTGATGACGGCATTGCCCTGGTAATCGCCGGTGTCGCGGAAGACTTCGAAATCGAGCGTGCGATAGGGCAGGCGGCCTTCCATGTGGTTGAACCAGGCGTCGATCGGGCCGCTGTAGAACACGTGGTCGTAATCGGACTTGGCGGCCGGATCGAAGCGCGTGCCCAGGTGCACGGTGATGCCCGGCACTTTCAGGACGTTTTCCACCAGCGCCGTGTAGCCGTCGGCCGGCATGCCCTGGTATTTGTGGTTGAAATAATTGTCGTCGTAATTGAAGCGCACGGGCAGGCGCTTCAGGATGCTGGCCGGCAGTTCGCTCGGATGCAGGCCCCACTGCTTCATCGTATAGGTCTTGAAGAACGCTTCGTACAGCTCGCGGCCCACGAAGCGCAGCGCCTGTTCCTCGAACGTGGCCGGATTCTTGATCGACTTGTCGCCCAGCGACTGGATGTACGCCTGGGCTTCCGCGGGCCGGAACGTCTTGCCGAAGAACTGGTTGATCGTCAGCAGGTTGATCGGCAGCGTGAACACGCGGTGATTCGTGATCGCTTTCACGCGGTTGACGTAGGGCTTGAATTCGGCGAAACGGTTCACGAATTCCCAGGCCCGTTCATTATCGGTGTGAAAAATGTGGGGTCCGTAGACGTGGACCATGACGCCCGTTTCGCTGTCGCGCTCCGAATGGCAATTGCCCGCGATATGGTCGCGCGCCTCGAAGATCTCGACGTGATAGCCCGCATGGGCCAGCTGGTTGGCGATGACAGCTCCGGAAAATCCAGCACCGACAATGGCAATATTCTTTTTCATTCGCTTATCCTGTTTGATGGTTATCTCTGCCGTCGCGGCGAATGCGGCCGCGCGGACTTCAAGCCTCGCATGCGCTGTTTCCCGCACCCAAAGTTCGGACGTAAACACCGTAACGACTTATGGTTACGGAACGATTGGAATGTGAAATATAGTGCCAAAAATATATCACCCTTCGTCCGTTTTGCCCCGCACAATTGGACGCGGACGAAGGGGAAGCGAGCCCGTCGATACGGGGGCGGCGGCGTAGCGCGACGGCCGCCCGGGATCGGGGGGAGGGGCGCCCGGCTGTTGTTGTACGCGTCACGCCAATAAAAAACCGCCGGCCGAAGCCAGCGGTTGAATACGACGATCTGCCCGGACGCGCCGGGCAGGCGCTGGCGATCAGCGCTTGTTGTCGTTCTTGTGGCTCTGCGAGCCGGCCTTGGCGTGCTGCTCCGGCGTGCCGCCGCGGGTGTGGTTGCCGCTTTGCTGGCTGCCGCCGCTGCTGCTCTGGTTGTTGCCGTCGTTCTTGTGGCTCTGCGAGCCGGCGCGGCGCGCTTCTTCCGAGGTGAACTCGTGGGCATTGCCCGAAGCGTGAGAAGCCTTGCCGCCTTCGGAGGCGATTTCGCGCTGTTTCTGCGGGTCCATCGATGCGAAGCCGCGGTTGCTGGTGTCGCCGCTCTGGTTGTTGCCCTTGTTACCGCCTTGCTGGTTGTTCGATGCCATGATCGTTCTCCTTGAGTTGGTTACACGCATTGATTCCATCACCGGGTCGGCGTTTCGCGACGCCTTGCCGGGAAGAGGTGAATCCATGGTAAGGCGCACAATATGCTGGGTGAATAGGACTTGTCATGACTGGCTTGTAGGACGAGTCCGGCTAACAGTGTGCAATGGATTCAATGAAACGACGGTCCCGGCGGCGGCGCGTCGCCGTTGCGGCGGAACGAGTCCGCCAGCTTGGGATCGGCCAGGCGCACGATCGACAGCGGATGCGCGAACTCGATGCCCTCCTGCTGGAAGCGGCGGTAAATCTCGAGAAAGATGTCTTGTTGCGCATCCATGTGCAGGATGTAGTCCGGACTGCGGTAGTGGTACACGACCTCGAAGTCCAGCGACCACTGCCCCCAGCTGAAAAAGTGGGCGCGTTCGAAGTCGATGTTCTCCTTGCTCGTGACGATCTCGCGGATGATGTGCGGGATGCGGCACAGGAGGTCTTCGCCCATGCCGTAGGCCACGCGCAGCACGAACGCGACGCGCCGCGTCTGCATGCGCTTGTGGTTGTGGATGCGGCTCTTCAGCAGCTCGCCGTTCGAGAACACGACCTGCTCGCCGCCGAGCCCGCGCACGCGCGTCGTCTTGAGACCGATGTGTTCGACGGACCCGAGCACGTCGCCGACGATGATGAAATCGCCGACCTCGAACGGCTTGTCCAGCATGATCGAGAGCGACGCGAACAGGTCGCCGAGGATGTTCTGCGTGGCCAGCGCGACGGCCACGCCGCCGATGCCCAGGCTGGCGACGAGCGTCGTGATGTTGATGCCGAAATTGTCGAGGACCATCAGCGTGACGATCACCCACAGCAGCAGCCGCGAGATGAAGCACAGCACGCCGCTGGACGCGCGCCGCTCGCCGTCGACGGGGCCGATGGCGAACTGGTCGCGCCAGGCGCGCAGGCCGGCGTCGCCCCAGATCGCCGCCTGCAGCAGCAGCGAGGCGATGGCGATGCGCGTGACGAACTTGTCCTGCTTTGCCGTCAGGTCGAGGAAGGTGCTGCCGAAGTACATGGCGAACACGATCATGAACAGCAGATAGGTCTGCGACAGCATCCGGACGACGAAATCGTCCAGGCGCGTCCCGGTGCGCCGCGACAGCGATTCCATGCGGCGCAGCACGAAGGCGCGCACGAATACCATGGCGACCGCCGCCCCGGCCGTCACGGCCAGCGCCATCGCCCACGATTCGAAAGGATTGTTCAGGAAGGAAAAATGTCCTGTCCGGGACAGGAAGGAAAACGTCATCGACTACTCCAGGACCGTCAAAAGCCAGCCGCCAGTTTGGCGGCGGGCGGCTTCAGGCCGCGCACAATTGACTTTCAGCAGGCTGCGGAATACATTGCATTATTTACATCTTTCCTTTCGCCAGACAACTGATGGCCTCCGACCAGACCACCAAGATCCTGCTCGTCGATGACCAGCCGGCCAACCTGGCGGTGCTGGAAGCCATCCTGGCGGACCTGGGCCAGGCCCTCGTGGCCGTGACGTCGGGCGAAGCCGCGTTGCGCGAGGTGCTCGCCCACGATTTCGCCGTCGTGCTGCTGGACGTGCGCATGCCGACGATGAACGGGTTCGAACTGGCCGAGCTGATCCGCGAGCACCCGCGAACACACAGCCTGCCGATCATCTTCCTGACCGCCGGCGACGCCGACGAGTTCCCGCTCGAGCGCGCGTATGCACTGGGCGCGGTCGACTACCTCACCAAACCGTTCAATCCCGTCGTGCTGCGCGCCAAGGTCGCCGTCTTCATCGACCTGTACCGCAAGAACGCGGAGCTGGCCCGCATCGAGGAAGAGCGCCACCGGGCGCAGCTGCGCTCGCGCGACGCCCGGCTGCGCCTGATCCTCGACAACATCCGCGACTATGCCTTCATCGGCACCGACGTCGACCGCGTCGTGACGGAGTGGGAAGGCGGCGCCGCCGCGATCACGGGCTGGCCGCCCGACGCCGTCCTCGGGCGCTGCGTCGACCTCTTGTTCACGCCGGACGACGTGGCGGCCGGGCAGCCGGCACAGGAAGCCCGGGACGCCCTCGCGAACGGCCGTGCCGAGGATCGCCGCTGGCACGTGCGGCGCGACGGCACGCGCTTCTTCGCCGACGGCGTGATGGTGCCGCTGCGCGACGAGGCGGGCGTCCACGTGGGTTTCGCCAAGATCATCCGCGACGCCACGGTGGAAAAGCTGGCGGCCGAGCGGCTGGCCGAGAGCGAGCAGCAGCTGGGCGAGAGCCGGCGCCAGGCCGAGGCGGAGCGCGAGCGCCTGCTGCGCGAGCTGCAGGCCGCCAGCGACCGCATGCGCGACATCTTCCACCGCGCGCCCGCCATCATGTGCGTGATGAGCGGCCCGGAGCACGTGATCGAAATGGCCAACCAGCGCTACCTGGAACTGGCGGGCAGCCGGCCGCTCGCGAACCTGGCCGTGCGCACGGCGCTGCCGGAACTGGCGGGGCAGGGTTTCATCGACGTGCTGGACCGGGTGTACGGCAGCGGCGAGGCGGTCGAAGGCCACAACGTGCGCCTGCTGCTGCAGGGCAGCGCCGACGACGCGCACACGGGCCTCGAAGAACACTTCCTCGACTTCGTCTGCATGGCCCTGCGCGAGCCGGACGGCGGCATCTCGGGCGTACTGCTGCACGGCGTCGACGTCACCGAGCGCACGCGCGCGAACCTGCTCGCCATCGGCCAGCGCGGCGCGCTGGAGCTGGCCGTCACCGACGCGCCCCTGGGCGACGTGCTCGACGTGCTGGCCCGCACCGCCGAGGACTACAGCGGCGGCGCGGCCCTCGCGTCGGTGCAGCTCACGGGGCCCGGCGGCCGCCTGCAGCACGCGGCGGCGCCGTCTCTCGCGGTCGACTTCCAGCACGCGATCGACCTGGTTCCCACCGGGCCGGTGGCCGGCGCCGCCGGCAGCGCCGCATGGCGCGGCGAGCCCATCGTCAGCGCCGACATCGCGGCCGATCCGCTGTGGCAGCAGCACGCGGCCCTCGCGCAGGCGCACGGCCTGCGCGCGGCGCGCGCGCTGCCGATCCTGGCCCCGTCCGGCGCGGTGCTCGGGACCTTCACGCTGTATTACCGCGAACGGCGCCTGCCCGGGCCGCAGGAAGAGGCGGCGCTCGCGCTGCTCGCGAACACGGCGTCACTCGTGATCGGCCAGCGCCACGAGGCGCAGGAACGGCTGGCGGCCGAACATCGCTCGCGCGCGATCCTGGAAAGCATGAGCGAAGGTTTCATCGCCCTCGATCCGGTCTGGCGCATCACGTACGCCAACGGCGCGGCCGAAACCGTCACGCGCCGCCGCCGCGAGGAGCTGGTCGGGGCGCAGTTCTGGGACCTGTTCGCGCAGATGCGCGGCAGCCCGCAGGAACGGGCGCTGCGGCGCACGGCGCACGACCGCACGCGCAGCCGCATCGAGGCCTACGACGACGCCCAGAACCGCTGGTTCGAGATCAATTCGTTCCCGATGGAGGCGGCGGGCTCCGAGGCCGGCGGCCTCGCGCTGTATTTCCGCGACGAGACCGACCGCCGCCGCGCCGAGGAGGGCATCCGCCGCCTGGCCGCCGTGGCGGAGCAATCGTCCGACTTCATCGGCATCTTCACCCCCGACGCCGGCGGCATCTACCTGAACCCGGCCGGGCGGCGCATGGCCGGCCTGGACGACGGCAGCAACATCGCCGCGTGGCGCATGATCGACTTCTTCCCGCGCGAGGACCGGCCGTTCGTGCGCGACCACGTGATGGCGGCGCTGACGGGCGGCGCGGCCGAGTGGGAAGGCGAACTGCGCCTGGACCGGCCCGACGGCCGTGCGCCGATCCCCGTGTACTTCAAGGGCTTCGCCGTGCGCGACGCGGACGGCCACAACATCGGCCTCGCCACCATCACGCGCGACATCACGGCGCAGAAGCGCTCCGAGGACGAGCTGCGCCGCGTGGCGGCCGACCTGTCCGAAGCGGACCACCGCAAGAGCGAATTCCTCGCCACGCTGGCGCACGAGCTGCGCAACCCGCTGGCCCCGATCCGCACCGGACTCGACCTGCTGCGCATGGCGCCGCGCGACCCGGAGGCCACGGCACGCGTGCACGCGATGATGGACCGCCAGCTGGGCCACCTGATCCACCTGGTCGACGACCTGCTCGACATCGCCCGCATCACGCGCGGCAAGATCGAACTCAAACGCGAGGCGGTCGACCTCAAGGTCATCGTGCAGATGGCGCTGGAGACGAGCGCCGCGCTGATCGACGGCCACGGCCACCGGCTCGAAGTCGACCTGGTGGACGAACCGCTGCCGCTGGAGGCGGACGTCACGCGCATGGTGCAGGTGCTGTCCAACCTGCTGAACAACGCCGCCAAGTACACGCCGGCCGGCGGCTGCGTCACGCTGGCGGTCTGGCGCGAGGATGGACACGCCGTCGTCGCCGTGTCCGACACGGGCATCGGCATCCCGCCGGAGGCGATCGGTTCCGTGTTCGAGATGTTCACCCAGGTGCGCGGCAGCCTCGATCGCGCCCAGGGCGGACTCGGGATCGGGCTGTCGCTCGTGCGCCGGCTCGTCGAGCTGCACGGGGGCCGCGTCAGCGCGTACTCGGCCGGGCGCGGCAACGGCAGCACGTTCACCGTGCGCCTGCCGCTGCACCCCGGTTCGCCGCACGCCCGTCCGGCCGGCGCGGACGCCGCGCACCATACGCAGCCGCCGGCGCCGCTGCGCGTGCTCGTGGTCGACGACAACCCCGATGCCGCCGACAGCCTCGTCGCGCTGCTGGAGGCGCTCGGACACGCGACGGTGGTCGCGCGCGACGGCCCGCAGGGGCTGCAGCTGGCGCTGGAAGCGCGCCCGGACCTCGTGCTGCTCGACATCGGCCTGCCCGGCATGAGCGGCTACGAAGTGGCGCGCGCGATCCGGCGCCGCCAGGGCCTGCGCAAGATCGTGCTCATCGCGCTGACCGGCTGGGGCGCGCAGAGCGACCAGGAACAGTCGCACGAGGCCGGGTTCGACCAGCACCTGACCAAGCCGGTGAGCCTGGAGGCGCTGGAACAGGCGCTGGCCGCCGCGGCGCGCACGCTGCCATGAGCAAGGCGCCGGGCGCCGTGCCGGCCCCGCATGGCCGCGCGCCTGCTAGCCGTCGGCTGGTGACGGCGTCGCGCGCGCCGCCACCGCGCGCAGCACGGCCTCGATCGCGGCCACCGTCGCCGGCTTGGTGAGATGGGCGTCGAAGCCGGCTTGCGCCGTGCGCG
>Ga0209148_1000858_pt1 | contig 21270 bp, 18 predicted proteins | sample AraplaCol_mMF_r2_2_FD_184288 | JGI IMG/M metagenome (GOLD analysis project Ga0209148, IMG submission 184288) | Arabidopsis root microbial communities from North Carolina, USA - plate scrape CL_Col_mMF_r2 (SPAdes) (version 2) | ecosystem: Host-associated > Plants > Roots > Endosphere | place... | reverse complement strand
TGCAACTCGCCGGGAAGCGCTGCAACCACCAGCCGCCGGACATTGTGCCAGAAGGCGGACAGCAGCAGCAGAGCCGACCCGATCACCAGAGCGGTCAGCGCGATGTTGAGGCTGACTGCGCCCGCCTGCCGGAACAGATCCGACAGCGCGTAGAGCACATAAGCCAGCGACGAGACGAGCAAAGCACGGCGGTCGACCGCGAGCGCGACGATGCCGAACAGGATATAGAGCGCCACCACCATCATCCCCGACGCGGGCGTTACTGCATTGTCCATAACACCGAGCAGGTGGAAGACGGGATGCGCGATCATGGGTGCAGCCGACAGGTGCAGCCAGAAGGCGACATCTGAGCGGCGCGTCTGGCGCAGACGATCGGACATGTCCCACCACATTGCGAAGCCGAAGATCGCAATACCGGCGGCGAGGATCACCCACAGGATCTGATCCGTGATCGTCGGCACCGACCACAAGAGCGCGGCGTAAAGGGTGAACACCAGAGCGCCGGTCAGCGCCGCGATCGTAATCGGGACATGGAAGCGGCGCCAATGCATCCAGGCCCCACCCGCGCTGACAAGGCCGGCGATCGAGATGATCCCCGCGGCGACGCGACCCCCATCGCTATGGGGGATCATCGGCAGGCCCAACCCGAAAACGCAAGCGCCCACGGCGGTGACGAATGCGCCGAGCAGGATGATGCTGGGCAGCGCCATCCGCCTTTGCCGGGTGAAATACTCGGCCAATCCCCACGCCGTCGCCGCGACCAGCAGGCCGCCGAGCGCGACGCCGTGCCCCATCGGGCCCGAGACATCCTGGTCATAGAAATCGCCATGCGGGCCCAGGATGCTGAAGCCGATCCAGCCGACCGCCATCAGCAGCAGCGCCGCCGCGATCGAGACGAAAATGTCGTTGAAGCCCGTGATCAGCCGGAAGCTTTCCTCATCCACCAGCGCGGTGGAGCGCGCCTCGGCGACGCTTTGGCGCAGCGCCGCCGCGGCTGCGGGCGTGATCGCGCCGGTCGCGACCGCATTTTCGATGTCGGATTCGCTGTACATTTCGGTCTCTCCCTGCGCGGGAGAATATCATAGCTGTATTGCTGGCACAATACAGTGCGGCGCTCAGGCAGTTCCCTCCGCGTCGAGCGCGTAACCCGCCGAGCGGACGGTGCGGATCAAATCGGGCGCGTCGCCCACGTTGATCGCCTTACGCAGGCGGCGGATATGGACGTCGACCGTGCGCGGCTCGATGTCGCTGTCGCGGCCCCAGACCGAATCGAGCAGGCGTTCGCGCGAGAAGACTCGGCCGGGATGCTCCATGAAGTGGCGCAGCAGGCGGAATTCGGTCGGGCCGAGCGCGAGCGCGATGCCGTCGCGGCGCACCTTGTGGTCGGCGATGTCCATCTCGATGCCCGAATAAGCCAGCCGCTCCCCCGCGAGAGCAGGGCGCACGCGGCGCAGCACCGCCGCGACCCGCGCCACCAGCTCGCGCGGGGAGAAGGGCTTGGTCACATAATCGTCTGCGCCCGTCTCCAGCCCGCGAATGCGGTCCTCTTCCTCGCCGCGCGCGGTGAGCATGATGATCGGCACATTGGCGGTCTGGGTCGCGCGGCGCAGCCGGCGGCAGACCTCGATCCCGGAAAGCCCCTCGATCATCCAGTCGAGCAGGACGATGTCAGGCGGCCCTTCGACGGCGAGCAACAGGGCTTCCTCGCCATCGGAGGTCTGTTCGACATCATGGCCTTCCCGGCGGAGGTGCCAGGTCAGCAATTCGGCGAGGGCCTCGTCGTCCTCGACGAGGAGAATGCGTGCTCCGGTCATGGCGTCAGGCAGCGGGCGCCAAAGCATCGGCGCCTCGGGGGCGTTCGGGCATCTGTTCGCCGGTCGCGGCATAATAGATCATCTCGGCCGCGTTGGTCGCATGGTCGCCGATCCGCTCGATATTCTTGGCGATGAACAACAGGTGCGTCGACGCGCCGATATTGTTCGGGTTTTCCATCATGTAGGTCAGCAAGGCGCGGAACAGGCTGTCATAGAGGTCGTCGACCTCGCGATCGCGGATGCTCACGTCGAGCGCGCCTTCCGGATCGCGCGCGGCGAAGGCGTTGAGCACGTCGTGCACCATTTCGGACGCCGCGCGCGCCATTGCCGGCAGGATCGCCAGCGGCTCGATCCCGCGCATGTCCTGCAGCAGCGGAACGCGCTTGGCGATATTCTTGGCATAGTCGCCAATCCGTTCGATCACGCCCGCAATCTTGAGCGCGGCGATCACCTCGCGCAGATCGTCGGCGAGCGGCGCACGCAGCGCGATCAGGCGGACGACACGGCGCTCCACCTCGGCCTCGAGATCGTCGATGCGTTTGTCATATTGGACGATGCGTGCAGCGGCTTCGGTGTCACGGCGCGTCAGCGCCTGGACGGCGCCGTCGATCGCTGCCTCGGCCAAACCGCCCATCTCGGCGACCATTGCCCGCAGCTCCCCCAGATCTTCGTCGAACGCCTTAACCGTATGACCGCTGGTCGCCATCTAAGCACTCCTTCTGCCCGCCATGGAGCCGCTCGGCGTCACTTTTATGACAGTTAGTTGCTCAATTGAGAATGCGCTTCCGCGCATTCGCGGCACTCATGATGTCCCGGTACCCGCGAGCGGAAGCTCGACCGTGACCGTCGTGCCGGTTCCCAACAGGCTTGCGATGTCGAGCCGGCCACGATGGCGCTCGACGATGTGTTTGACGATGGCGAGGCCGAGTCCGGTGCCGCCGATCGCGCGGCTGCGGCCGGGATCGGCACGGAAAAAGCGTTCGGTCAGCCGCGGCAGATGCTCGGGCGCGATCCCGTCACCCTCGTCGACCACGCTGAACCGCGCCACGCCCTTCGCGACCGTGAGCGTCGCGACCACGGGCGAGCCTTCGCGGCCATATTTGAAGGCATTGCTGATGATATTATGGATCAGCTGGTGCAATTGCCCGCGGTCGCCGATCACGATCGCTTTTCCCAAAGCGGTGTTGTTCAGGCTCAGGCGCCGGCCATCGCGGCGCGTCGCGAACTCGTCCGCCACCTCGCGTAGCACCGGTGCGAGGTCGATCCGGTCCTTGGGCAGGAAATAACGATCAGCCTCGATCCGCGAAAGCGACATGAGGTCGTCGATCAGCCGCTGCATGCGGCGTGCCTCGCCCTCCATGATCGATAGGAAGCGCAGCCGGGTGTTGGCATCTTCGGGGCCGTTGGCCTCCTCCAGCGTCTCGATAAAGCCGATCAGCGAGGCGAGGGGGGTGCGCAATTCATGGCTGGCATTGGCGACGAAATCGACGCGCATCTGATCGGCGGCGCGTTGCGCGCTGCGGTCGGTCAGGCGGATCAGGCGTTTGCCCGGCGCGATTGTGCCCGCGCTCAACTCCCACAGCCGGTCATGTCCGCCGAGGCCGTTGAGCGCGATCGGCCCATCTTCGTCGCCGCTGAGCACAGGCCCTGCGGCGGGATGGCGCAGCGCGAGGCGCACATAATCGCCGACGATATGCTCGCCCAGCAGCGCGCGCGCTGCTCGGTTGGCGTGGCTGATATGATAGCCGTCGAGCACGAGCAGCGGATCGGTCAATGCCTCGATCAGTGGCCCTGTAGGATCGGGCGGCGCCGGCTTACTCTCCGCGATCGGGCCGGAGCCGAGCCGGGTGAAGCGCGGCAGAGCCATCTCAGCCGAGCCTTTCCAGCGTTGGCAGGAGCTGATCGTAACGATCGATCAGCGCATCCGCGCCGAGCTGGTCGGCGGGCCGGTCCGAAAAGCCGAAGGTCAGTGCAATGCACTTTATGCCCGCGGCGTGCGCGGCGCGGGTATCGCTGATCGAATCGCCCACGAACGCCGCGCGCCCGCCGCCCGCACGCCGGATCGCTTCATGGACGGGGGTGGGATCGGGCTTGCGCTGGGGCAAGGTATCGCCGCCGACGATCGCTGCGAAGCGGTTCTGCCAACCGAGCGCATCGACCAGAGCGAGCGTTAGCGTTTCGAGCTTGTTGGTGCAGATTGCGAGCTTCACGCCCCGCGCATCGAGTGCGGCAAGCGCGTCCTCGACGCCGTCGAACGGCTTTGTATGATCGGCGATATGATCTTCATAATAGCCGACAAGCAGCGGAAAAGCCTTCTCGATCAGGTCGTCATCGACCTCGCCAGTCGCCGCCAGCCCCTTGCGCAGCAATGCGCGCGCGCCGTGGCCGACCATGCGCCGCACATCGTCGGCGGGAATGGAGGAGCGGCCCAGCGCGCCGAGCGCGTGGTTGAGCGATGCGGTCAGGTCGAGCGCGGTGTCCGCCAGCGTCCCGTCGAGATCGAATATGACCACATCGAATGGAATCTGCCCCATGGCGCGCGCCGTAGAGCGGGATCGACCGATGGGGAAGAGGGCGACGGGATTCGCAACTGGAACAGGCATCCGATCCTGATTGCCGCGGCACGTTACAGGCGTGCGACGGCCGGGATGGAACGCTCGGACGGAACGTGGCAAAGCGCGGCCCCATGACCGATACGCCGCTCGCCGCCATCATCCTTGCCGCCGGCAAGGGCACACGCATGAAGTCCGATCTGCACAAGGTGCTGCACCCGGTCGCGGGGCGGCCGATGCTGGGGCATTTGACCGACGCGGTCGCGGCTTTGGGCGCGAAGCGGACCGTGATCGTGGCAGGCGCGGGGCGCGAGCAGGTCGAGGCGTTCGCGCAACCGCTCGGCGTTGCGGTCGCGGTCCAGACGGATCAGCTCGGTACTGCCCATGCCGTCCTGCAGGCCGAAGCCGCGCTCGAAGGCTTCGAGGGCGACGTCCTGATCCTCTATGGCGACGTGCCGCTCGTTACGGCGGAGACGATGGCGCGCATGGTCGCGCGGCTGCACGAAGAGGATGCGCCCGCGGTCGTCGTGCTCGGCTTTCGACCCGAACAGACACTCGCCTATGGCCGCATCCTTGCCGAGCATGGCAGGATACTCAAGATGGTCGAGCATAAGGATGCGAGCATTGAGGAGCGTGCGGTAAACCTCTGTAATTCAGGGCTGATGGCGGTGCGTTCGGCCGATTTGTGGCGCTTGCTGGCCCAGGTCGACAACCGGAATGCGGCGGGCGAATATTACCTTCCCGATATCGTGATGCTGGCGAATGCGGGGGGCCGCGTGTCGGCTGTGATCGAGACCGATCCGTATGAGGTCGCGGGCGTCAACAGCCGCGCCGAACTGGCCGAGGTCGAGGCCCTATGGCAGGCGCGCCGCCGTATCGAGGCGATGGCGGCGGGCGCCAGCCTTCTCGCGCCCGAGACGGTATGGTTCGCGTGGGACACGCAGATTGGCCGCGACGTCACGATCGGCCAGAATGTGGTGTTCAGCCCCGGCGTCGCGATCGCGGACCGGGTCACGATCCACGCATTCAGCCATATCGAAGGCGCGCGCGTCGAAAGCGGCGCGATCATCGGCCCCTATGCCCGCCTTCGCCCCGGGGCCGAGATCGGCGCGGACGCGCATGTCGGCAATTTCGTCGAGATCAAGAAAGCGCGGCTCGGCGCGGGCGCCAAGGCCAATCACCTGACCTATATCGGCGACGCCGATGTCGGTGCGAAGAGCAATATCGGCGCGGGGACGATTACCTGCAACTATGACGGTTTCGGCAAATATCCCACGAAGATAGGCGCCAATGCCTTCATCGGTTCGAACACCGCCTTGGTGGCACCGGTGACGGTGGGAGACGGCGCGATCACCGGTGCGGGGTCGATCATCACCAAGGATGTTCCGGCCGACGCGCTCGCGGTCGCGCGCGCGCCGCAGCGCGTGCTGGAGGGCTGGGCGGCGCGGTTCCGCGAGGGAAAGAAGAAAAGTTAGCGTGCGATCATCCGCTCGGCCTCACGGGCGAGCAGGGAGAGTTCGAGAATGCTGGGCTGCTCCTCGCGCGGTCTGGAATCGATGACGCAGAGCACGCCGAGCGGATAGCCTTGGCGATCGAGCAGCGGAATGCCTGCGTAGAAGCGGATGTGCGGCGCGAAGATCACCAGCGGATTTCCGGAGAAACGCTGGTCGCGGCGCGCGTCGGGCACCACCAACGGCTCCGTCGGCCGGTAGATTGCGTGCGCGCAGAAGGACACGGCGCGCGGCATTTCCTCCGCTTCCAGGCCAGTGCGTGCGACGAACCATTGCCGGTCGCGATCTATGATCGAGATGGCGGCGATTGGCGTCTGGAATGTCACGGCCGCTTCGTCGACCAGCTCCTGGAGCGCGGAATCCCTGCGGCGCTTGAGCACGCCGCTGCGTTCGACCGCCTGCTGCCTTTGCGCCTCGTTCGCCGGCTCGTCCGGCGGGCTGTGGAAGTCGATATGGATCACGCTGCCCCTCCGATCGCTCTCCATAGCGCATGATCGGGCATTCGTGCGCGCGATTGCCGCCATCCCGGATGGAATTTCCCCATAGTCGGGAGCGATCGGCGGCATCCTGGGGCGTATGCGGCTGGAAACGCTGTTCAGCTTCGTGCAACGCGGTTAGGCGCTTGGCACAGCCCCGATCGAGAGGAGCGCGGATACGTGTGCGGAATTATCGGTATCGTCGGCAAGGAAGAGGTTTGCAGCCGGCTGTTGAGCGGCCTGCGCCGGCTCGAATATCGCGGCTATGATTCGGCGGGGATCGCCACCGATCATGACGGCCTGATCGATCGCCGCCGTGCCCCCGGCAAGCTCGACAATCTGGCTGCGGTCCTGCGCGATAGCCCGCTGCCGGGCACGACCGGAATCGCGCACACGCGCTGGGCGACGCACGGCGCGCCGACCGAGGATAATGCCCATCCGCACGCGACCGGCGAGGTAGCGGTGGTCCACAATGGTATCATCGAGAATTTCAAACCGTTGCGCGAGGAATTGCAGGCGCGCGGCCGCGTTTTTTCCAGCCAGACCGATACCGAAGTGGTGGCGCATCTCGTTTCCGAGCAGATCGAGCAGGGCGCCGAACCAGCGACGGCGGTAGCGGCGGCGCTCAAACGGCTGCACGGCGCCTTCGCATTGGCGATCCTGTTCCGCGAATATCCCGATCTGCTGATCGGCGCGCGGCTCGGATCGCCCTTGGTGGTCGGCTATGGCGATGGCGAGACATATCTTGGTTCGGACGCGCTCGCGCTGGCGCCGCTGACGCAACGCATCTGCTATCTGGAGGAGGGCGACTGGGTCGTCGTCACCCGTGACGGCGCGCAAATCTTCGATGCGCAGGACAATCCGGTCGAAAGGCCGATCGTCCAGTCGGGCGCGACCGATATCGCGCTGACCAAGGGCAACCACCGCCACTTCATGCTCAAGGAGATTTACGAGCAGCCGATCGTGGTCGCGCAGACCTTGCGCTCCTATCTCCGCCGGCTGGAGGAGCGCGTATCGCTGCCGACCGAGGATTTCGACCTCGCGTCGGTCAAGCGCATCACGATCGTCGCCTGCGGTACCAGCTTCTATGCGGGCATGGTCGCCAAATATTGGTTCGAGCAGTTTGCGCGCGTGCCGGTCGACGTCGATGTGGCGAGCGAGTTCCGATACCGCGCGCCGGTGCTGGAACCAGGCGGGCTTGCGCTTTTCATCAGCCAATCGGGCGAGACCGCCGACACGCTCGCGGCGCTCCGCCATGCGCGCAGCGAGGGGCAGAAGATCGCGGTGGTGGTCAACGTCCCCACGTCGACCATGGCGCGCGAGGCCGACCTTTTGCTCTCGACGCATGCCGGGCCGGAGATCGGGGTCGCATCGACCAAGGCCTTCACCTGCCAGCTTGCGGTGCTCGCCGCGCTCGCGGTCAATCTCGCGCGCGCCAAGGGGCGGCTGGACCGTGAGGAGGAGCGGGCGATCGTCCGCCATCTCGCCGAGGCTCCCGCCGCGCTGAACGGCGCGCTGGCCTATGACGAGGCGATCCAGGACATGGCGCACCATGTCGCGGTGGCGCGCGACGTGCTCTATCTCGGGCGCGGGCCGGATTATCCGCTGGCGCTCGAAGGCGCGCTCAAGCTCAAGGAGATCAGCTACATCCATGCCGAAGGCTATGCCGCGGGCGAGATGAAGCATGGGCCGATCGCATTGATCGACGAAGCCGTTCCGATCATCGTCATTGCACCGTCAGGCCCGCTGTTCGACAAGACGGTCTCAAACATGCAAGAAGTTCAGGCCCGGGGCGGCAAGGTTGTGCTGATCTCGGATTATGACGGCGTGGAAGCCGCAGGAGAGGGATGTCTGGCCACGATCACGATGCCGAAGGTGCATCCACTGATTGCCCCGCTCGTCTATGCGATACCGGTGCAATTGCTCGCTTATCATGTCGCGGTGGCGAAGGGCACGGACGTCGACCAACCGCGCAACCTGGCCAAGAGCGTCACGGTGGAGTGACGCGCGGGCGGCTTGTCCCGCTTTTGCTGACGGTTGCGCTCGGTTGGGCGGGCAGCCTTGCCGCGCAGACTCCGCCATCGTCCGCACCCGGCGCGGAACCTGTAAGCCCGCCGGACCAGGTCTTCATCAAGCCGGCGACGATCGACGACACGCTCGAGGTGACGGGTGAGCCCGTCGCCGCCAAGGAGATCAATTCGCGGATGCAGGTCGGCGTCCTGATCGACAATAAGGGGCCGTTCCGATTCTTCGTGGATAGTGGCGCGGACCGGTCGGTGATCGGTGCCACGCTCGCGCTGAGGCTGGGCCTGCCCGCAGGCCCGGACGTGATCCTGCACAGCACGGGCAGCGCGCAGCAGGCGCATACGGTGCATATCAATACGTTGCGGGTCGGCAGCAGCGTGATCCGCGATATTTCGGCGCCGGCGCTGCCCGAACGTTTCCTGGGCGGCGACGGAATGCTGGGGATCGATGCGCTGATCGATCAGCGGCTGACGATCGATTTCGACAAACGTGCCGTCGTCGTCCAGGATGCGCAGAAGCGCGAGGAATCGGCGGGTCCGGACGAGGTGGTGATCGTCGCGCGCCGGCGTAAGGGCCAGCTCATCCTGACCCAGGCCCGTATGTCGGGCACCCAGATCGCGGCGGTAATCGACACCGGGACCGAGGTGACGGTCGGCAACAGCGCGCTTCGGGCGAAGCTGCTGCGCCGTAACCGGACTCCGGTGATGACCACGACGCTTATGAGCGTCACCGGGGACATCATTCCCGCCGACATGCTGGCGGTTCCCGAAATCCATATCGGCGACCTCGTGCTGCACAATGTGCTGATCGCCTTTTCGGACGTGCCGCCGTTCAAATTGTTCGGGCTCGCGAACGAGCCCGCGATCCTGCTTGGCAGCGACATTCTGAGCAGCTTCCGCAAGGTTTCGCTCGATTTCCGCCGCCGCAAGGTGCGCTTCTCGCTCCGTCCCAGTTCCTGATCGTTCCGCCCCGCGCTTGGGGATCATGACCTCTTCACAGGGCGTTGATCGTTTGAGGATACTCACCATATGATGGGGGAGCCGCAGAATCTGCGGCGCTGGAGTATCAATGACCGAAGCTTTGCCCGTATTGCCGCTGCGCGACATCGTCGTCTTCCCGCAGATGATCGTTCCCCTGTTCGTCGGCCGCGACAAATCGGTCGCCGCGCTCGAAAGCGCGATGACGAACGACAAGACGATCTTCCTCGTGTCGCAACTCGATCCGTCGGAGGACGACCCCGACGCGAACGCGCTCTATGACGTCGGTGTGACCGCGACCGTGCTGCAGCTTCTCAAGCTGCCCGACGGCACGGTGCGCGTGCTGGTCGAAGGCAAGCAGCGCGCACGCATGAGCGCGCTCGAGACCGGCGGCACGCACCTTACCGCCGAGATCGAGCTGCTTGGCGACGGCGAGGCCAATCCCGAATCGACCGAGATCAAGGCACTGATGCGTTCGGTGGTCGAGCAGTTCGAGCGCTATGCGCAGCTCAACCGCAAGCTGCCCGACGAATTGCCCGCGCAGCTCGCCGAGATCGAGGATCCGGCGCGCCTTGCCGACGCGGTCGCGGGCAACATCTCGGTCAAGGTTGCCGACAAACAGGCAATGCTGGTCGAGGACGATCCCGCCAAGCGGCTCGAAATGGCGTTTGCCTTCATGGAGGGCGAGCTCGGCGCGCTGCAGGTCGAGAAGAAGATCCGCAGCCGGGTCAAGCGCCAGATGGAGAAGACCCAGCGCGAATATTATCTGAACGAGCAGTTGAAGGCGATCCAGCGCGAGCTGGGCACATCGGACGGCGACGAGGGCGGCGACGAGGTCGCCGAGCTCACCCAGAAGATCGCCAACACCAAGCTTTCCAAGGAAGCGCGTGCCAAGGCGACCGCCGAGGTAAAGAAATTGCGCACGATGGCGCCGATGTCGGCCGAAGCCACCGTGGTGCGCAATTATCTCGACGTGCTGCTGGGGCTGCCCTGGGGCAAGAAGTCCAAGATCAAGAAGGACATTCCGGCAGCCCAGGCAGTGCTGGACGCCGATCACCATGGGCTGGAGAAGGTCAAGGACCGGATCGTCGAATATCTCGCGGTTCAGGCGCGCACCAACAAATTGAAGGGGCCGATCCTGTGCCTGGTCGGCCCTCCCGGCGTCGGCAAGACTTCGCTCGGCCGCTCGATCGCCAAGGCGACGGGGCGCGAGTTCGTGCGCCAGTCGCTGGGCGGCGTGCGCGACGAGGCTGAGATCCGCGGCCATCGCCGCACATATATCGGTTCGCTGCCAGGCAAGATCGTGACCAACCTCAAGAAGGCTGGCACGTCCAATCCGCTGTTCCTGCTCGATGAGATCGACAAGCTCGGCCAGGATTATCGCGGCGATCCGGCGTCCGCGCTGCTCGAGGTTCTGGATCCGGAGCAGAACAGCAGGTTCCAGGACCATTATCTGGAGATCGACATCGACCTGTCGGACGTGATGTTCGTCACGACCGCTAACTCGCTCAACCTGCCACAGCCCTTGCTCGACCGCATGGAGATCATCCGGCTCGAAGGCTATACCGAGGACGAGAAGGTCGAGATTGCGCGCAAGCATCTGCTGACCAAGCAGATCGAGGCGCACGGCCTGAAGGAGGGTGAGTTCACGCTCACCGACGACGGGCTGCGCGACCTGATCCGTTATTATACCCGGGAAGCCGGCGTGCGTACGCTCGAACGCGAGATCGCGAAGCTCGCGCGCAAGGCGCTGCGCAAGATACTCGAGAAGAAAGAGACGCGGATCGAGATCAATTCAGCCAACCTTGGCGACTATGCCGGTACCCGCAAGTTCCGTTACGGCGTGTCCGAGGAAGAGGACCAGATCGGCGCGGTCACCGGCCTCGCCTGGACCGAGGTCGGCGGCGAATTGCTGACGATCGAAGCGGTAACCGTCCCCGGCAAGGGGCAGGTCAAGACGACCGGCAAGCTGGGCGAGGTGATGCAGGAATCGATCCAGGCCGCCTGGTCGTTCCTGCGCGCCCGTGCGCCGGTTTACGGCGTGAAGCCGAGCATCTTCGCCAAGAAGGACCTCCATATCCACCTGCCCGAAGGCGCAGTGCCCAAGGACGGTCCATCGGCGGGCGTCGGCATGGTGACCGCGATGGTATCGACGCTGACCGGCATTGCGGTCCGCCGCGACGTCGCGATGACGGGCGAGGTCACCTTGCGTGGACGCGTGCTGCCGATCGGCGGTCTCAAGGAGAAATTGCTCGCCGCGCTGCGTGGCGGCATCACGACCGTGCTGATCCCCAAGGAGAATGAGAAGGATCTGGCCGACATTCCGACCAACATTCTCGAGGGCCTTGAGATCGTGCCGGTCGCGCATGTCGATGAGGTGCTGGCGCGCGCGCTGGTGACGCCGGTGGTGCCGATCGAATGGACCGATGCGGACGAGCTCGCGACCGAGCCCGCGATCGGTCAGATTGGGACCGATCCGGGCGCAAGCATCGCACGGCACTGATCCGAAACTAAAATCGATCAGTTTCCTTTGACTCCCCCGGCCGGCTTGGCTTTAGATGGTCGCTCGCGCGTTCGTCGGTAGCATGCTGGCCGGAAAGGGGATTCATGAACAAGCAGGAGCTGATCGCGGTCGTAGCCGACCAAACCGGGCTGCCGCGCGCGGATACGGCGCGTGTCGTCGAGAGCCTGCTCGAAGCGATCACCGCTCAGCTCAAGAAGGGTAGCGAGGTGCGTCTGGTCGGCTTCGGCAATTTCTCGGTCAGCCGCCGCAAGGCATCCACCGGCCGCAACCCGCGCACGGGCGAGCCGATGAACATCAAGGCGACCAGCCAGCCCAAGTTCCGGCCGGGCAAGGTGCTCAAGGATTCGGTGAATTAAGCGCGCCTTGCACGCCTATTCGGCGATGGCGAAGCATACATAGACCTGCGCGCTGGTTTCGATCGGCTGCGGACTGATGCCGATCTCGATCGGCGCGCGAGGCGCGGCTGGTGGAGGCGGCGCCGGCGGTGTCAAAACGCCGATGTCGGATGCCATGGTGTCGTTGGTGGGCCGAAAATTCTGATCGCGCAGTACAAGGATCGGGCCGAGCTTTGCTCCGGCCGCCCTCGCAATATTAGCCGCCTGCCGCCGCGCGTCGGCGATCGCCTTCTCCATCGCTGCCGAGTAAGCCGCTTGCCGGTCGCTGAGCTGGAACGACTGGAGGCGCGCATCGCGCGCGCCGAGTCTGCTCGCGAGCGCTACCGCCGTACCGGCCTTGCCTATCTGGGCTGTGCGGATCGTGCCCTGGATCGTGGCGAGATAGCCGATGATCGCGCAAGGCCCTTCGTCCAGCCTGGGCTGCTGATTATAAGAGTTTCCCTTCTGGCAATCGGGCCCGCGTACCGCGATCACCACCAGATTGCTGTTGGCGATCCGGGCCGCGCCACCCAACAGGCCGCTCACGCCGCCGATGATCGTCTTCTGCCGCGCCTCGAGCGCGCTGGAGGCATCGTCGGGCGTCTTGCCTTCGCCTGCCGTCCAATAGTCGATCAGCGCGATATCGGGCATGGTCGAGATCGTTCCGATGCCCATGACCTGAATGACGTGCTGCGGCCGTGGATCCTGCGCGGAGGCCGTTCCGACGCCCGCTAAAGCCAGGCAAAGACTCAGAAACCGCATCTCACCCTCCGATTGTATCGCGCATCGGGATTATCGGTCATGCAATTTGTCCACAACGCTTTCCGGGTTCACTCTGGACATAGTCGTTCCCGCCCGGTAACCGGCCCGCCGAGACAATGGCCGCCTCGGGTGGGAGTATTTTCCCCTTCGGCGATCAGGCTCTTGGGCGCATAGCTCAGCGGTAGAGCACTGCCTTCACACGGCAGGGGTCGCAGGTTCAATCCCTGCTGCGCCCACCAGATTCGGCCCCGGACAGCACAGGCTTTCCGGGGCTTTTTCGTGTCGGCTCGCGCGGATAGCAAAATTTTTACCTGCACTGCGTAACGCGGAAGAATGACTCCTGCTGCGACCAGCCAGTCCTTGACCCATGCTCCGGCGATCGCGTCGGCTGCGCGGCCATTATATTGGCTGATCGTGGCAATCTGGGCGGCGTTGCTGGGGGGCGGATATGCGACAGGATTGAAGATCCACCCCGATTTTCTCGTCCTGCTGATTCCGATCGGCTTTCTCTTGACGGGCAGCATCGCGCTGAAACGTCGGGGCCTGACGGCGATCGCGACCGCGATCGAGTGCAGCACCATTCTTGCCGTCGCCTCCTTCAGCTTCGTGCTACTCTCGCTTTTGATCGGCCGTTTGGGCGCACCTTATGCCGATCCGCTGCTCGATGCAGCGGAGCGCGTGCTTTTTCCGGGGTTCGATTGGCCCAGCGCGGTGGAGACTTTTTGCCGGTTAGGTTTGCCGCTTCGGCTCGCCAATTTCGCTTATGATAGCCTGTGGTGGCAGATGATCCTCCTGGTCGCCCTGCTTTGCGCAACGGGCCGGCACGCGCGATGCTGGGATTTCGCGCTGGCGTGGGCGCTGGCGCTGTCCGCCACATTGGCAGTTTTCGCAGTTGCGCCCGCTATCGGTGCGTATGGATTTCACCATATTCCGCATGCGATGGTCGGCGGCGTCACCAATCAGGTGGGATGGCGGCAGCCGATCGTATTGGAGCATCTGCGTCACGCGGCATCGATCACGATCCGTCCGCAGGATATGGCGGGAATCGTGGAATTCCCGAGCTTTCATACCGCCTCCGCCTTATTGTTGGCGTGGGGCTATTGGGCTGTGCGGCCGGCGAGGTTCGTCGCAATCCCGTTGAACATGGGTGTTATGCTCGCCTCCGTGCCGATCGGCGGACATTATCTTCCAGACATTCTGGGCGGCATCATTGTCGGGATGTTGGGCATCGCGGCGATGCGCGTGTGGCGTAGGCTTCAGTCAGGCAGTTTCGGACCGGAAGGAACGATCGTCGGCGCTGCTGTTGAAGCACCGCTGAGGATGGACCTTCAATCGCATTCCGTAGCCTGATCGCCGGGATCGAGCCGCATCCGGCGGCTGTCTCGAGCAAATGAACCGCTTCACGATGATGCGCCTGGCGCGTCGCGCGAAGATGCAGGGACCGAGGCCAAGCGGACGATGGACCACGTTCTGACTATCTTAGCCATGGCGGGGGGCTTCCTTGCCCTTATCGCGCCGCTCGTCTTCCTGCACGAACTCGGCCATTATGTCGTCGGCCGCCTGTTCGGCGTGAAGGTGGATGCTTTTTCGATCGGGATGGGGCGCGAGCTGTTCGGCTGGAACGACCGGCACGGCACGCGTTGGAAGGTGTCGGTGCTGCCGATCGGTGGCTTCGTGAAATTCGCCGGAGACATGGGGCCTGCGGGCGAGCCCGACCCGGCCTGGCTGTCGCTCCCGCCGGACGAGCGGGCGAAGACGATGCCGGGCAGGCCGGCGTGGCAGCGCTTCCTGATCGTCGCCGCCGGTCCGTTCACGAACCTTCTGGTGGCGGTCGCCATCTATGCCGGTTTCTTCGCCGCTTATGGCGTGCCGCATACGGCGCCCGTCGTCGGGTCCGTCATACAAGGCTCGGCGGCCGATAAAGGCGGGCTCAAGCCAGGCGACCGCATCCTCTCCATCGACGGTCGATCTATCGGCACGTTCGACGAGATCGAGCTGATGCTCATGATCCGACCGCATGCCGATCTGCATATCGCGGTCGCGCGCGGCGGGCATGATCTGGCGGTCGATCTCGTCAGCGATACGATCACGCAGGTCGACGATGCGGGGAACAAGGTGGAGAGCGGCCAATTGGGTATCTACCCCGCGGGCCTGTCTTATTCGCGCGGCAATGTCGGCGACATCCTGACCGCATCGGTGCTGGCCGTGCGCGACCGCATCCGCATGATCACCGATATCTTCGGCCAGATTGCGCACGGCCAACGTTCGGCCAGGGAATTGGGCGGGCCGTTGCGGATCGCACAATTTTCAGGTGCGCGCGTGTCGCTCGGATTCGTACCCTTCATCGATCTCATGGCGCTGATCTCGATCAACCTGGGCTTCATCAATCTGCTGCCGATCCCCTTGCTCGATGGCGGCCACTTGTTCTTCTACCTCGCGGAGATGGTGCGTCGCCGCCCATTGCCAGCGAAGGCGCAGCAATGGGCGTTCAAATCGGGCGTAGCAGTCCTGCTCGGATTCATGACGTTCGTGACCGCGAACGATCTTGGTTCGCTTGGCCTGTGGCGCAAGCTGCCGGGTCTGGGAGGATGGGGCTAGGCCGACTAGCGGACGTTGAAATTCCCGCGCCGAACCCCGATTTCGGATGCTCGACAAGACGGGATCGACGGTGAATCACTATCATCTGTTCCAAACGGCGCATGGCTTTGCCGCTCTCGCCTGGAATGAGCGGGGCGTGACCAGCTTTCGCCTGCCCGCGCCGGGCGCGGAGGAAACGCGCCGCGCGCTGCTGCGCCGCTTGCCTGACGCGGTCGAGGTTGAGCCTTCGGCCTACTTGGTGGGGTTGGTTCAGGCGATAGGGCACTACTTCGAGGGCGAGCGGAGCGATTTTGCCGAGGTGCCACTCGACCTTGGTCCGCAGGATCCCTTGTTCGCGAAAATCTACGATCTGGTGCGCCGGCTCGGCTGGGGCGAGACGACCACTTATGGCGAAGTCGCGAGGGCGCTGGGCGAGGGGCCGGAGGTGGCGCGCGATGTCGGCCAGGCGATGGCGCGCAATCCAATTCCCCTGATCATCCCTTGTCATCGCGTACTGGCGGCAGGCGGCAGGATCGGCGGCTTCTCCGCACCGGGAGGCTCGAACGCCAAGGCGCGAATGCTCGAACTTGAGGGCGTCGCACCTGAGCCTGGCGTGTCCGCCCAGGCCTCCGCGCAGTCCAGCTTCGGTTTCTGACCAGCTGCGTGGCTTTCGTCGGATTTTGGGCTACCGATCTCCGCTGACGATCAGGGAGAGGCGTTGATGGCCGGTCCGCTCAAGGGCCTCAAGGTGCTGGAGCTCGCGCGCATCCTGGCGGGGCCATGGGCGGGGCAGACGCTCGCCGATCTCGGCGCCGATGTGGTCAAGGTCGAGAGCCCCGAGGGCGACGATACGCGCAATTGGGGGCCGCCTTTCGTCACGGCGGCGGACGGCGGCGATCTGTCCGCCGCGTATTTCCACGCCTGCAATCGCGGAAAGAGATCGGTCGTCGCCGATTTCTCGACCGAGGAGGGCCGCGCGCTGGTGCGCAGGCTCGCGGCGTCGGCGGACGTGGTGATCGAGAATTTCAAGGTAGGCGGGCTCGCCAGATATAGTCTTGATTTCGAGAGCCTCAAGGCGGTCAATCCGCGTCTGATCTATGCCTCGATCACCGGTTTCGGGCAGGACGGGCCTTATGCCAATCGCGCGGGCTACGACTTCCTGATCCAGGGCATGGGCGGCGCGATGTCGATCACCGGCGATCCCGATGGTCCGCCGACCAAGACAGGCTTCGCAATGGCCGACATCTTTTCCGGCCTTTACGCGACGATCGGCATCCTCGCCGCGCTCCGCCGCCGCGACGAAACCGGGGAGGGCGCATGGATCGACTGCGCGCTGATGGACAGCCAGGTTGCCGTGCTGGCCAATCAGGCGCTTGGCTTCCTCGTCTCGGGCCAAGTGCCGAAACGGCTCGGCAATGCGCATCCCAGCATCGTGCCCTATGAGGTTTTCCCGGTCGCGGACGGGCATATCATCATCGCGGTCGGCAATGACGGCCAGTATCGGCGGCTGTGCGAGGTGCTGGGCAGGGCGGAGTTGGGCATCGATGCGGCCTATGCGACCAATCCCGCACGCGTCGGGAATCGCGTCGCGCTGGTCGCGGCGCTGTCGGCGCTGACGATAGATTGGGTGCGCGACGATCTGCTTGTCGTGCTTGAGAATGCAAGCGTGCCGGCCGGGCCGATCAACAGCATCGCCAATGTATTCGACGATGCGCAGGTACGGCATCGCGGCATGCGGATCGATCTGGCGTCGGAGGCCGCCGCGGCCGGTTCGATTCCGGGCGTGCGGACGCCGCTGATTATCGATGGCCGACCGGCCGCGCATGCAAGCCCCAGCCCACGTATGGGCGAACATCAGGGGGAGGTGCTGTCCGATCCGGATTGGGTCGGGCCGTAGCTGACGCCGATCCGGCGCGGCTGGAGAGCGTCTAGTAATATAGTACGAATCGTACTATAGCCGTTGGAAATGGAACGACAGCCGTCGCATGACACCGCTCAGTTACGCGCTTCTTGGCCTGGTGCAGATGCAGCCCCGCTCGGGCTACGCCTTGCGCAAGGTATTCGAGACGACTCCGCTGGGCGGCTATTCGAGCAGCCCCGGCAGCATCTATCCGGCGCTCAGATCGCTGGAGAAAACCGGATTGCTGGTGACGCGAGCATCATCCGACGGGCGCGGCAAAGGGCATTACCATCTTACAGCCGAGGGCGGGCGCCTGCTGGAAACGTGGCTTGCCGCGCCGATCGGCGACCTTGGCGAGGCGATGCTGCGCTTCGCTTTCCTGCGGGACGATGACCGCAATGCCATCCTTGCTTTCCTCGATGATTTCCAGTCCGCGGCCGAGAAGCAATCGGCGGGGCTTGAGGCTTTCCTCGCGAGTGAGGATGCGAAGGACATGCCCGCCAAAGCACGGATCGCGGTGGAACATGGCCTGCGCCAATTGCGGGCATCTGCGGATTGGGCGTGCTGGACGCGGGAACAATACGCCACCGACTAAACCGGGAGGGACGAGATGACGAGTCTGGCGAAGGAAGCTGGCAAGGCAATCCTGCTATGGATTCTGCTGGTGGTGGGGCAGTCGGTGGCGGGGATGCTTTTCTTCCGCGATTTCGCTCCGTTTCCCAGCGATGGCCCGCTCAATGAAGGGCAGGCATTATTGCTCGTCAACCTGATTGATGCCGTCATCCTTGTCCTGCTCGCGGGGCGGGCCAGGTTGCGCGGATGGGCATTAGGGCTGATGCTTGGCGGGCTGTTGTTCGGCGTGCAGGTGTTTCAGGCCGAGGTCGAGACGCTCATGTTCAACGGCGACATCCATATGCCCGGCGCGTTGCTCATGGCGATCCTGTGGAGCGGGTTGCTGTGCGATGCGCTGGCCGCGATCGGTATCGCTTTGCTGTGGCGCGGAAGGGGCGAATTGGGCGCCGATGTCGAGGGGCTTGCGTGGAAAGCCCCCGGGGTCGCGATCCTTTACGTGTTTTGCTATTTCTGCGCCGGTCAAATGATCGCCTGGCAGAGCGCGGACGTGCGGGCTTTCTATGCGCATGTCGGCCTGATCAGTCAGACCGGGCTGGTGGCATTGCAATTCGGCCGCGGATTGATCTGGTGCGGGTTGGCATGGCTGATGCTGCGGAGTCTGTCGGGCCCCGTCTGGCGCACGGCGTTGCTGACCGGTCTGGCGTTCAGCGGACTGATGATTCCGCAGTTGCTCTTCCCCAATCCGCTCATGCCCTGGCCCGTGCGCGCGGTGCACATGGTAGAGGTCGGCATTTCCAACTTCCTGTTCGGCACGCTGGCGATCTGGATCCTCTGCTCCAGGATCGGCCGGGCGACGGCATCGGCCTGATTTATCCGCGGACCCGCCTCCTCCTGGAGGCGGGCCAACGGCAGTCAGACGATATGTACCGCCTTGGTGATCATATGGTTCTGGATGCCCTCGGGACCGTCCTCGGAGCCGAAGCCCGATTCCTTGACGCCGCCAAAGGGTGAATCGGGCCAGGTCAGACGCACGCCGTTGATCGCGATCATGCCCGCCTCCAATTCCTCGGCGAGCCGGTTCTGGCGGCGGCCCTGTTCGGTGAAGGCATAGGCCGCGAGACCGAAGGGCAAGCGGTTGGCCTCGGCAATGGCATCGTCGAGGGTCTTGAAAGGGCGCAGCAAGGCGAGGGGTCCGAACGGCTCCTCGTTCATCGCGCTCGCCTCCAGCGGCACGTCGGCGATCACGGTCGGCTCGAAGAAGAAGCCGTCGCCGGCGCGGCGCGCGCCGCCTGCGAGCAGTTTTGCACCGGCTTGCTGGGCATTCTCGATCATGGCGGCCATCGCGTCGGGGCGGCGGGGATTGGCGAGCGGGCCCATATGGGTGCCGCTCTCCAGCCCGTTGCCGATCGTCATCGCGCGCGTCCGCTCAGCGAAGCCTGCTGCGAATTTCTCGTAGATCCCCTCCTGCACATGGAAGCGCGTGGGCGCGACGCAGACCTGGCCGGCATTGCGGAATTTGTGCGTGACGAGCGTGTCGAGCGTCTTCTCGAGATCGCAATCGTCGAACACCAGCACAGGCGAATGGCCGCCCAGCTCCATCGTCATCTTCATGACGGTGTCGGCGGCGAGCTTCATCAGCGCCTTGCCGACGGGCACCGACCCGGTGAAGCTCAGCTTGCGCGTAACCGGCGAGGCGAGCAGGTGGCGCGAAATCTGGTCGGGCACGCCGAACACGATCTGCGCGACATTGCCGGGCAGGCCGGCGTCCTGGAGACAGCGCATTACCGCGACCGCGCTGCCGGGGGTCTCCTCGCTTGGCTTCAATATGATCGAGCAGCCCGCGGCGATGGCGGGCGCGATCTTGCGGATGACGTTGATCGCGGGGAAATTCCACGCGCAGAAGGCGGCGACTGGACCGACCGGCTGGTGCAGCACCATCGATCGCGTGCCCGACGGGCGCTGCATCACGCGGCCGAAGATGCGCATCGTTTCGCCGGCATGGAATTCCAGCAGGCCCGCGCCCGCGACCACTTCGCCTTTGGCCTCGGCGAACGGCTTGCCTTCCTCCATCGTGACGATGCGCGCGATATGATCGGCGCGTTCGCGGATCAGGGCGGCGGCCCTCATCATGATCGCGAAGCGTTGATCGGCGGGCGTGACACGCCATGTCTCGAAACCACGCTGTGCGGCGGCGAGCGCGCGATCGAGGTCGGCAAGCGAGGCGGTCGGCAGGTCGGCGAGCGTCTCGCCCGTGGCAGGATTGAGCACCGCCTGCGCCTCGCGGCCATCGCCGCTCAGCCATTCGCCGTCGATATAAAGACCCAGCCTGGGATAATCGGTCACGCGCAAAAACTCCTTCGCCACGCCGCGCATATGGGGATGCGTTCGCCTGTATCCAGAGCGGCAAGCGGGGCAAGGGACTAAGAAAAAGGGCCGGACGGCTTGCGCCGACCGACCCTGTTCTTGCGCGTCATCCCGCCGAAAGCCGGGATCGCAGGAGGCTGGCGGAAACCGTCCCTTGCCTCCCGAGGCGCCAGCTTTCGCTGGGGCGACGAATACGGATCAGCTGCAGAAGCGGTTGATCAGGTTTTCCAGGCGCTCCTGGCGGCCCGAAGCCGGCTTGGGATTGAGGTCCTTCTCCACCACCAGATCGGCGATGTCGGCGAGCGAACCCTTGGACACCGCCTGGCCGATCGCGCCGTCCCAGCCGGCATAACGCTCCTTCTTGAGCGCATCGAGCCGGCCGTCCTCGACCAAAGCAGCGGCATTGAGCAGGCCTTTGGCGATCACGTCGATCGCGCCGACATGGCCGTAGAACAGATCGGCGGCATCGACGCTCTGGCGGCGAACCTTCGAATCGAAGTTGAAGCCGCCGTCCTTGAAGCCACCCGCGCGGAAGACTTCGAGCATCGCCAGCGTCATTTCCTCGACCGAATTGGGGAATTGATCGGTATCCCAGCCATTCTGATGGTCGCCGCGATTGGCGTCGATCGATCCGAAGATGCCGAGCGCATTGGCCATCGCCAGTTCATGCTCGAACGTATGGCCGGCGAGCGTGGCGTGGTTCGCCTCGATATTGACCTTCACCTCGTTCTCGAGGCCGTACGCCTTGAGGAAGCCGTACACCGTCGCGGTGTCGAAATCATATTGATGCTTGGTTGGCTCATGCGGCTTCGGCTCGATCAGGATCGTGCCGTTGAAGCCG
>Ga0209148_1000857_pt1 | contig 21284 bp, 22 predicted proteins | sample AraplaCol_mMF_r2_2_FD_184288 | JGI IMG/M metagenome (GOLD analysis project Ga0209148, IMG submission 184288) | Arabidopsis root microbial communities from North Carolina, USA - plate scrape CL_Col_mMF_r2 (SPAdes) (version 2) | ecosystem: Host-associated > Plants > Roots > Endosphere | place... | reverse complement strand
CGCTGGAACGCGAGGAGTCGCTGAACATCGAGGGTGCCATCCGCGACGAGATCCGCGGACGCAAGCTGCTCAACGACGCCGTGCGCGACGAGGTGATGGATGCCCGCCGTCGCGGCACGTCGATCACCCTGCTCGACGAGGGCGGCATCGACGACCTCGATGATGCCGCGCTCGACCGGGTGCTCAACCAGCTCGCGACGGCCATCCGCGGGACGACCGCCGACCGGGTCATCGCGCGCACCGTTCCCGAGGGATCCGATATCGCGGTCACCGTGGTGGGGCTGAACAGCCCGGACGAGCATGCCCGCGCGTTGGGGCTGGACTCCGGCGACGACGACGAGGACGTCGCCCTCTGGCTCGAGATCCCGCGGAGCGCCGCGCCCTAGGAGGCGATCAGCGCGAGAGGGCCTCGTCGGTCGCGAACAGATAGTTGCGCACCTCGGGGACGATCTCGGCCGTCCGGGTCCAGGATCCGTCGACCCAGGTGTACATGCGGTAGTCCGGCCAGCGCTCGTGGATCTCGGACACGAAGTCGGCCGCCGTTCGGCCGTAGCGCACCAGGTGCCGGTCTTCGATCTCGAGCAGCAGGCTGGGCCGATCCCGGTCGATGGTGGCGATGGCTCCCTCGATGACGGCGGGCTCGAATCCCTCGACGTCGACCTTGATGAACGACACCCGGCCGATCTGGTTCTTCGCACACCAGGAATCGATCGTGCTCATCGGCGCGTGGCTCCGGTGCCTGCGGCCCTGCTCGTCGCCGGACCCCTCTTCGACGTGGCCGTGACCGAAGATCGGGAATCCGTTGTGAAAGGGCACGACGATCGTCGAGCTTCCTTCGTGCGGGCCGAGGGCGATCCGGCTCACCCGCCCGCGGTGCGGGCCGGTCAACACCCGCAGCAGGCGAACGGTGAAGATGCCGCGGCGTTGGGGTTCGAACGACGACACCCGTCCGGCGCGCCCGACCAGGTCGGCGAGGGGCACCGTGTACATGCCGAGCGCGGCGCCGACGTCGATGACCTCGTCGCCGGGGCGGACGACGGCGCTCAGCCCCAGCAGTTCCGGCTCCGCCCAGTGCAGTCGAGTCGCGACCCGGTACAGGCCATGCGCGGCGCGCACCCGCCAGTTGCTGCGCCGGTGAACGGCGGCGAGTTCGACCGGCGTCGGGCTCGTCGAGGCGGCGTCGGCAGTCACGAGGTCAGCCTCTCGAAGCGGACCCGCGGGAGCGGGTGGGGTCGGGGTGACACAACTCTACGGGGTGAGCGGGCAGCGTCCGGCAGGGGTGTGGACAGGGCATCCGGGCAAAGGAAAGGGGCCGGTGTCGAACACCGGCCCCCACCAGAATCCGAGTCAGGGCGACAACCCGAATGTCGCCCTGACTCGCCCCCACATCATCGGCCCGCTTACCCTAGTCGGCCGATGAATGGCGATGGATCTCAGAGAGATGCACCTGTTGATCACCAACTCTGCCTGAATCGCCGACTCCTCGCAGTCGGACTTTCGGGGGACAGGGGGACAAACGGAGCGAACAAGGTGCTTAGACGCTGAGAATCAGGGACACGCGAGAAGCGAACCGGGGGACAAACGGTCGAAACGGCACGAGATCGGCGGTCAGAGCGGGATCGAGCGACGAAATCAGCGGCGCTCCTCGCGAAAGGCCACGGAACCGTCTCGTGAGCACCTCTCATCACCCTCGTCAGGCGCCGAAGATGTTCCAGGTGCCGGGTGTCAACGGGGTACGAACGCCCCGCTGGCTCCGCTCCCAGGCGGTCGGCGTGATCCGCTGGCGCCGGTGGTCGCCCGCCAGTTCGTCGAGCGCGGCAGTGAGCACCGCCGTCAGGGCGGCGATCTCTTCGTCGGAGGGTTGGCCTCCGGTGATGCGGATGTCGGCGGTCATGGGTTACAGCGGGATGTTCCCGTGCTTCTTGGGCGGCAGGCTTGCGCGTTTGGTGCGGAGCGCGCGAAGCGCCTTGATGACCACGATGCGCGTCGCCGCGGGCTCGATCACGCCATCCAGCTCGCCCCGCTCAGCGGCCAGGAAGGGGCTCGTCACGTTGTAGGTGTACTCGTTGGCCAGCTGGGTGCGCTTGGCCGCGACATCCTCGCCGGCCGCCTCAGCCGCCTTGATCTCGCCCCGGTACAGGATGTTCACGGCTCCCTGACCGCCCATGACGGCGATCTCGGCGGTGGGCCAGGCGTAGTTGAGATCGGCGCCGAGCTGCTTGGAGCCCATCACGATGTAGGCGCCCCCGTAGGCCTTGCGGGTGATCACCGTGACCAACGGCACCGTGGCCTCGGCGTAGGCGTACAGCAGCTTCGCGCCGCGCCGGATCACGCCCGTCCACTCCTGATCGGTGCCGGGCAGATAGCCGGGCACGTCGACCAGCGTGAGGATCGGCACGCTGAACGCGTCGCAGAACCGAACAAACCGCGCCGCCTTCTCGCCGGCCTCGATGTTGAGCGTGCCGGCCATGGCGCTGGGCTGATTGGCGATGATGCCCACCGAGCGGCCCTCGACCCGGGCGAAGCCGATGACGATGTTGGGTGCGTACAGCGGCTGCACCTCGAGGAAGTCGGCGTTGTCGACGATGTGGTCGATGACGGTGCGGACGTCGTACGGCTGGTTCGGAGAATCCGGGATGAGCGCGTTGAGCTTGCGGTCCTCGTCGGTGATCTCGAGCTCGACCTCGCTCTCGTACACCGGCAGCGGCGCGAGGTTGTTGTCTGGCAGGAAGCTGATCAACGCCCGCGCGTAGTCGAGCGCGTCATCCTCGTCGCTGGCGAGGTAGTGCGCAACACCGCTGACGGTGTTGTGGGTGAGCGCGCCGCCGAGCTCTTCCATGCCGACGTCCTCGCCGGTGACCGTCTTGATCACGTCGGGGCCGGTGACGAACATCTGGCTGGTCTTGTCGACCATGATCACGAAATCGGTGAGCGCCGGCCCATAGACGGCGCCGCCGGCCGCCGGGCCCATGATGATCGAGATCTGCGGGATCACGCCGGATGCCTGCGTGTTGAGTCGGAAGATCTCGCCGTACTTGCCGAGGGCGACGACGCCCTCCTGAATCCGCGCGCCGCCGGAGTCGAGCATCCCGATGATCGGCACGCCCGTCTTCATCGCGAGCTCCATCACCTTGATGATCTTCTCGCCGGCCACCTCGCCGAGGGAGCCGCCGAAGATGGTGAAGTCCTGCGAGTAGACGGCGACCTGCCGCCCGAGGATGGTGCCGGTGCCGGTGACGACCGCGTCGCCGTACGGGCGGCTCTTCTCCATGCCGAACGCGTGCGTGCGGTGCCGCACGAACTCGTCGAGCTCGACGAACGATCCCTGGTCGAGCAACTGCTCGATCCGCTCGCGCGCGGTCTTCTTGCCCTTGGCGTGCTGCTTCTCGATCGCCGACTGGCCGCTGGCCGTGACCGCTTCGTGGTAGCGCACCTTCAGATCGGCGAGCTTGCCGGCCGTCGTGGTGAGATCGGGCGTGGCGGGGGCGGGCGTAGCGGCGTCGGCGGTCACGCCGTTCAGCCTACCGAGCGGTCCGCGCACAGGGGCCTTAGGGGAATCCCACAAAAGGATGCGGGATCTTCGGTGCTATCCGACGGGCGGAGTCGGGGCGGGCTCGGGCGTCGTCCGCCGTCGGAACAGCCGCGCGAGACCCCACACCGTCACCCGCCACATCGCTTCCACCACGATCCCCGCGCTCATCTTCGAGGTGCCGTAGAGGCGATCGCGAAAGGTGATGGGAACCTCCGCGACGCCGAAGCCGGCGTCCAGGGTGCGGCGGGTCATGTCGATCTGGAAGCAGTAGCCGTGCGACTGCACCTCATCGAGCGCCATTGCGCGCAGGACATCCGCCCGGTATGCGCGGTAGCCGCCGGTCGAGTCGCGGACCGCGAAGCCCAGAGCGAGCCGCGCGTAGCTGTTCGCCCCCTCGCTGAGCAGGCGTCGGCGCCGTGGCCAATCGACGACGCGCCCTCCGGCGACCCAGCGCGACCCGATCACCAGTCCGGGTCGATCGTCGCGATCGAGCCTGCTCAGCAACTCGGGGAGGGATGCTGCGGGGTGCGAGCCGTCGCTGTCCATCTCGACGATGACGCGATATCCCGCGTCCAGGGCGCGGCGGAAACCCGCCAGATACGCCTGCCCGAGCCCCGCGCGTTCGGTGCGGTGCAGCACCGAGACGCGGGGATCGGCCGCCGAGATGCGGTCGGCCAGGGCGCCCGTGCCATCCGGACTGTCGTCGTCGACCACCAGGATGTCGACGTCCGCGACGGCGTGCACGGCCGCGATGGCGGTTTCGAGATTCTCGATCTCGTTGAAGGTCGGGATGATCACGACGACGAGGGAAGCGCCGGAGGGGCGACCGCCTGGAGTCGTCATGATCGCAGCGTACGGGACCCCGGCGGCACGATTCTTGCGCGGCCTAGGCTGACGGGCATGACGACCTTCGAACTCAGTCGCCAGGCGGTGCCCTCGCTCATCGTGCGCGACTCCGCGGGGTCGACGAACGCGGAGCTGGCGACCGAGGTGCGCAGGCGCGATGCGAGCGACTCGCGTCCTGCCGACTTCACGACGATGATCACCGAGAATCAGACCGCCGGCCGCGGCCGCCTCGACCGCAGCTGGGTCGCTCCGGCCGGCAGCTCGCTGGCCATCTCGGTGCTGGTCCGCGTCGATGGCGTCATCCCGGTCGAGACGCTCGGCTGGTTGCCCCTGGTGGCGGGCTTGGCGATGGCGCAGGCCGTGGATGCCGTGCTGCCGGGCGCGCCCCGTCGGGCGGGCGTGAAATGGCCGAATGACGTGCAGATCGACGAGCGGAAGGTCTGCGGCATCCTGTGCGAGATCCTCCCCGGGAGCGGTGTCATCGTCGGAGCGGGACTGAATGTGCTGATGACGCCCGAGCAACTGCCGGTTCCGACCGCGACCTCGCTCGCGATCGCCGGTGCCGAGCCGGATGCCACGTTGCCGGATCGCGCGCTCGCCGGCTACCTGACGGGGCTGCAATCCCTGGTGCGCCGACTCCGTGATGGGCGGGGTGACGCGCAGGCGAGCGGCATCCGGGACGAGGTGGTCGCGCGCTGTTCGACCATCGGACGCCAGGTTCGGGTCGAGCTGCCCGCCGGCGCGGTGCTGCAGGGGACAGCGGTCGGAATCGACCTCGAGGGGCGGCTCGAGGTGCGCGACGACTCGGACACGGTCCACGCGGTTGCGGCGGGGGACATCATCCACCTCCGCTGAGGCGAGTAGGAAGAGAATCATGTCGGCGCCAGGCAGCATCCCGCCGCCGCCGGAAACGGTGGTGGCCCGTCTGCGGCCGCACTCCCGCGCGCTGTTCTTCCCGACGGTCGCCCTGCTCGCCGACATCGGCGCGGTCGCGTACTTCGCCGGATCGCTTCCCGAGGAGTGGATGAATCTGCTCGTCCTCGCCGCGGGCGCGGTGCTGGCCCTGCTCCTCTTCGCGGTGCCCGTGCTGCGCTGGTTGTCGCAGAACGACACCATCACCACGCGGCGGGTGGTGATCCGCTCGGGCATCCTGGTGCGCTCCCGGCAGGAACTGCTGCACAGCCGCGGTTACGACGTGACCGTGCGGCAGGCCGGATTGCAGCTGCTCTTTCGGAGCGGCGACGTGCTGATCAACACGGGGAACGAGCATCCCGTCGTGCTCCGGGACGTTCCGAACGCCGAGCTGGTGCAGTCCGCCCTGCACGACCTGATGGAGGCGAGCTTCAATCCGATTGCGGCACGGCGGCAGCATGACCAGCGGCGGTACCCGGGCGAGACCGACGAGCAGGACCTCGGGTAGCGGTTGGCGCGGGCGTCGCCGGAGGTCGGCCGGCGTCGGCAGCCTCGACCTCGGGGAACAGGGCGGGCTTCGGCTCGCCCCTGCGGGGCGAGAACACCCACAGCCGGTAGAGCGAGAAGCGGAACGCCGTGCCCAGCGCCAGTCCGATCACGTTCGATGAGATGTTGTCGGCCAGGAGCGACGTGAACCCGAGCACGTAGTGCGAGACGAACAGGCAGAACAGCCCGATGAGCAGGCCGCCGACGCTCACGACGCCGAACTCGATCCCCTCGCGCACCAGCTGTCGGCCTCGGTGCTCGCGGAACGTCCAGAACCGGTTGCCGATCCAGTTCACGATGATGGCCAGGATGGTCGAGATGATCTTCGCGAAGACGGGACCCTCATGGATGCGGTCGGGGTCGAAGATGGTGGCGCGGAGGAGATTGAACACCCCGAAATCCACGACCAGTCCCACGCCGCCGACGAGCCCGAATCGGGTGAATTGCAGCAGGAGCTTGCGCATGAGCGGGAGGTCGCTTCGATTCGGGGACAATGGGCTGAGAAGCATCAACTCTATCCATCGCCCCTTGACGACTGACCGGAGAGTCCCCGTGAATCCTTCGAATCTCCTCAGGGGCGTGGGGTGAGGGTCGGCGTCATCGGCGGCGGACAGCTGGCCCGCATGATGGTCCCGCCCGCGATCGAGTTGGGCGTGGAGCTGCGGGTGCTGGCCGAGGTCGATGCCTCGTCGGCTGAGATCGCGGCGACGGCCGTCGGCGACTACACGGATGCGGCCACCGTCCTGGCGTTCGCCCGCGACGTCGACGTCGTCACCTTCGACCACGAGCACGTGCCGCAGTCCGTGCTCGCCGCCCTGGTCGACGCGGGCCATGCCGTCCATCCCGGTCCGGACGCGCTGGCGATCGCGCAGGACAAGATCGTGATGCGCGAGCGGCTGACGGCGATGGGCGCACCGGTGCCTGCCTGGGCGGTCGTGCGCGACGCCGACGACCTGGCGGCCTTCCTCGACAGCCACGGCGGTCGAGCCGTGGTGAAGACGCCGCGAGGCGGCTACGACGGCAAGGGCGTGCGCGTCGTCGGGGGCGCCGGAGACGTCGACGACTGGCTGGTGACTGCGGGGGAGCGGGGGCTCCTGGTCGAAGAGCTCGTGGACTTCCGACGCGAGCTCGCGCAATTGGTCGCGCGGCGACCATCGGGCGAGGTCCGGGCCTGGCCGCTGGTCGAGACGGTCCAGCGCGACGGCGTGTGCGCCGAGGTATTCGCCCCGGCGCCGAACGCGGACCCGCTGCCCGATGAAGCCCGCGCCCTCGCCGAACGGATCGCGTCGGATCTGGGCGTCACCGGGGTGCTCGCGGTCGAGCTGTTCGAGACCTCCGACGGGCGCCTGCTGGTCAACGAGCTCGCGATGCGGCCGCACAACACCGGGCACTGGACGATCGACGGGGCCGTGACGAGCCAGTTCGAGCAGCACCTCCGGGCCGTGCTCGACCTGCCGCTCGGCGACCCGTCGCCGACGGCACCGTGGACGGTGATGGTGAACATCCTCGGCGGCCCGGCCGGCGCCACGATGCCCGACCGCTACCGGTCGGCGATGGCCGCGCAGCCCGGCGCCAAGTTCCACGCCTACGGCAAACAGTCGCGACCCGGTCGCAAGGTGGGGCATGTGACCGCGACCGGCACCGAGCTCGAGAGCACCGTGGCACGCGCCCGCGCGGCGGCCGGGTTCTTTCAGGACTGAGCTTTACCATGGCATCCGTGCCTGGGACGACCGCCTCCGCCCCTGCCGGCGCGCCCCTGGTGGCCGTCGTCATGGGTTCCGACTCCGACTGGTCGGTGATGAGCGAGGCGGCGGCAGCGCTTGCCGAGTTCGGGATCCCGCATGAGGTCGAGGTGGTGTCTGCGCACCGCACGCCGAAGCGGATGATGGCGTTCGGATCCGAGGCGGCGGGTCGCGGCATCCGGGTCATCATCGCGGGAGCAGGCGGAGCCGCACACCTGCCCGGCATGCTCGCCTCCGTCACGACCTTGCCGGTGATCGGCGTCCCCGTTCCGCTGGCCAAACTCGACGGCCTGGACTCGCTGCTGTCGATCGTGCAGATGCCGGCTGGGATCCCGGTTGCCACCGTGTCGATCGGGGGCGCGCGCAACGCCGGATTGCTCGCGGCGCGCATCCTCTCCACCTCCGACCCTGCGCTCGCGACGCAGCTCGAGCAGTTCGCCGCCGGGCTGGAAGCGCTCGTGGTCGAGAAGAACGCAAAGCTGCAGCGCGGCCTGTGAGTTCGTCGGCGGCTCCCCGATCGGTGCTTCGGGATCCGGATCTTCAAGCAACCGGCTTCATGAGCAAGCGCGCCTGGTGGCTGGTCGGGCTCAATCTCTTGATCCCGGGCTCGCCGCAGGTGCTGGCCGGAAGCCGTCGCTTCGGCCGTTTCGCCCTCGCCACGACCCTGCTGTTCTGGCTGCTCGTCGTCGTCGGGGTGCTTGCCGTGCTCATCGGCGGCCAGGCGATCATCCCGATCGTCACGATGCCGATCGTGCTCTGGGGGACCGCGGTCGTGCTCGGGCTGTACGGCGTGCTCTGGGTGATCTGCGCCGTCGACACCTTCCGGCTGGCCCGGCTCGCGCGGGCCACGTCGGCGACGCGGGTCGGGGTGTCGCTGCTGGCGGTGGTCGCCCTCGTGATCGCGGGCGGCGCCGCCTTCGCCGGGTCGTACACCGCGGGAGTCGCGGCGAGCATCCTGGCCAAGGTCGCCTCGAACACGGTCGACATCACCGGCCCGGACGGCAAGCCGGTCACGGTCGGCCCGATCACCGGCCCCGTGAACATCCTGTTGGTCGGAGACGACAGCGGTGACGGCAACGCGGCATACGGACCCCGCGGAGAGTCGCTGAACGACGTCTCGATCCTGATCCACCTGTCACCCGTCTCGAAGTCGGTGACCGCGGTGAGCATCCCGCGTGATCTCTATGTCGCGCAGCCCGCGTGCGGATCCAACCCCGCGGTGAGCCAGGCCCGGTTCAACACCGCCCTGTCGCGGGGCGGCCTGGACTGCGTGGTGGCGAGCGCGAGTGCCTTGACGGGGCTGCCGATCCAGTACGCGGCGCAGATCGAGTTCGACGGAGTCGTCGCCATGAGCGATGCCATCGGCGGTGTACCGGTGTGCCTGGTGACGGCGATCGACGATCCGTACAGCGGCCTGGTGCTGAGTGCCGGCGAGCACACCCTGCAAGGCGCCCAGGCGCTCGCCTTCCTGCGCACCCGGCACGGCTTGTCAACAGGCAGCGATCTGCAGCGCATCAGCAATCAGCAGGTCTTCTTGTCGTCGCTCATGCGCACCGTCAAGAGTTCGCAGACCCTTGACAATCCGCTCAAGCTGATCGCGCTCGCGCAGGCGGCGGCCGCGAACATGAAGCTGAGCACGGCTCTCGCGCAGACGTCGACCATGGTGTCGATGGCTCTGGCCCTGCGCAGCATCCCGCTCGACCGGATCGCCTTCGTGCAGTATCCCTCGCACCCCACCACCGTCCGTGGCCAGAGTGTGACACTGCCCGACACCGGGGATGCCGCGGTGCTCACCACGGCGCTCGCCGCGGATCAGGCCGTGGTGACGCAGCAGCTCGGCGGCGCCGCGGTCGCGAACGGCGCGAAGCCGAGCTCGTCGCCGACCCCGTCGCCCTCGGCGACGCCGAATGGCGGGGTGCCCGTTCCGCTGCCGAGTTCGATCTCGGGGCAGGCTGCCGATCAGAGCACCTGCTCGGCGGGGCAGACCGGCTGAGCGCATTTCGCTCGAACGGGAGGGACGCGCCCTTAGGATGACGGCCATGCCCGATGCCGCTGGTGGCTTCTCCGCGACGCTGAGTGCCGCCTCGTACTGGATGCCGGTGCACTTCCCGGTCACGGCATGGGCCGAGCATGCGCCGTTCGCGAGCTGGCTGATCGATGCCGCACGCCCTCGGACGGTGCTCGAGCTCGGGACCCACAACGGGTTCTCGTTCTTCGCCATGGCCGAAGCGGCGCGGCGGCTCGGACTACCCACGAGGCTGACCGCCATCGACAGCTGGCTGGGCGACGACCAGGCGGGGTTCTACGGCGAGGAGGTGTTCACCGAGGTCAGCGCGATCGCGCAACGCGACTACCCCGGCGTCACGCGCTTGATCCGCGGGTACTTCGCCGACGAAGCCGAGCAGATCGAGGACGGGTCGATCGACCTGCTGCACATCGATGGTCGGCACGGCTATGACGACGTTCGGGCGGATTACGAACTGTACCGGGGCAAGCTGTCCGAGCGCGGGGTCGTGATCTTTCACGACACGCACGAGTTCCAGCCCGGATTCGGGGTTCACCGCCTGTGGGACGAACTGGCGCCGACCGCGCCGTCGTTCGAGTTCCACCACGGCCACGGTCTCGGTGTGCTCGCCGTCGGCTCGAAGGTGCCCGAGGCGGTTCTCGAGTTTCTCGCCGAGGCCGATCGCGATCCCGAGACCGTGCGCGAGACCTACCATCGGCTCGGCGTCGAGGTCGCGATGCGCGGCGAGGTGTCAGCGCTGCGCCACCTGGTTGCCGAGTTGCAGGCGGGTGTGCGGCCGAGCGCGTCCGGGGTGTCGGCCGACTATCCCGCGGGGCTGGAGCGTGCGAATGCGCTCCTCGGCGACGAGGTCCGCCGGCTGACGGTGGAGGCGGATCGACTCGCGGGGGTGGTGAACGACTACCGCACCAGCACCAGTTGGCGCATCACGGCGCCGCTGCGACGTCTGAGCAGTGCCATCCGGTCGCTCAGAGGTCGGCGTGCAGCTGCCAGACCTTCTCGGCCGAGTCGCGCCAGCTGAAGGCGCGCGAGCGGTCGCGAGCGGCGAGCGACAGGCGGTCGCGCAACTCGGAGTCATCGAGCACCTGCTGGATGGCATCGGCGTAGCGCTGCGGCTCATCCGGCTCGTCGCGCGTGATCACGATGCCTGCGTCGGCGGCCACCTCCAGCAGAGCAGGAACGTCGGAGTGGATGACGGGGAGCCCGAACGCCAGCGCCTCGACGAGGGCCAGGCCGAACCCCTCGGCGCGGCTGGCCTGGAGGAAGGCCGTCGCCCCCTCCAGCACCGCGCCGAGGTCGTCGTCCTCGAGGGCGTCGAGTACGACGATCCGCCCGACATCGACGCCCACGTCGCGTGCCAGCTCGGCGATGCCGTCGGCGTCTCCCTGGGCAGCCCCGACGACGGCCAGCCCGATCCCCGGTACGCGGCTCAGCGCCGCGATCAGCACGTCGAGACCCTTGCGCGGGTCAAGACCGGCGGCCGTCAGCAGGTAGTCGTCGGGCAGGCCGATCCGTTCCCGACGGTCAGCACCGTCGGACATCGGGTGCAGCCGCGAGCTCGGTGCCCCGCCGATCACGCGCAGGCGGTCGCCGAACGAGAAGTTCTCGGCGAGCACCTCGGCGACGGCGTGCGTCGGCGTGACGACCGCATCGGCGAAACGCTCGGCGCGCTTGGTCATGGTGCGGTTCCACGAGGCCTGTCGAGGGGTCAACAGCTCCGGGTCGGTCCAGGCGATGGCGTCGTGCACGGTCACCACGGTCTGATCGTTGCGCCCGCTCGCCGGCAGGTGCCGGTGCATCGGCGCCAACAGGCTGGTGGCGTGAACCATGCCCGCGCCCGGCAGGCGGGTGAATCCGTGCGCCCAGGCTGCGGCCAGCTCGCGGCGAGCCAGCGGGCTCTTGTACAGCTCGACCAGGCCGGGGAGTCGCTCCGCCAGATGTGCGTAGTCCGGCTCGGGCGAGGCGGACACGATGCCTGCCACGTTCGATCCCCGCGGCGCGGTCGCGATCAGCTGCCGGGTGAGCTCCTCGGCATAGCGGGACATTCCGCCGTTGGGCACAGCCATGACCTCGTCGACGATGACGCGCAGGGTGGTCATCGTGCTTCCGTTTCCGACGGCGCACGCATGGGAGCGAGAGCCCCGGCCGCAGCGGCCGCCGCGAGCGCCTCTCGCCATGGCCTCATCGGGGGCAGACCCGTCGCCGACCACGCGTCGTGCCCGAGCACGGAGTACGAGGGCCGCCTGGCAGCTCGTGGATACGAGGCGCTCTCGGCCGGGAGCACTCGCTCGGGGTCGAGTCCGGACTCGTCGAAGATCGCGCGAGCGAATCCGAACCACGTGGTCTGGCCGGAGTTCGTGGCGTGATAGATGCCGGCCGGGGCATCGGCATCCATCAGGGCCACGAGTTGCGCTGCCAGGTCGGCCGTCCACGTGGGCTGGCCCCGTTGGTCATCGACGACCGAGACGGTCGGGTTGCTCGCGGCGAGCCGCAGCATCGTCGCGGCGAAGTTGGGGCCGTCCGCTCCGTAGAGCCAGGCGGTGCGCACCACGAACGCGCCACCGGGATGTTCGGCGATGGCCAGCTCTTCGCCCGCGGCCTTCGTGCGGCCGTAGGCGTTGATCGGGTTGCGCGGTGTGTCTTCGGCGTACGGCTCGGTCGCGGTGCCATCGAAGACGTAGTCGGTCGAGATCGTCACGAGCCGGGCACCGGCCAGGCGTGCGGCTCGCGCCAGGTTGCCCACGCCGGTTGCGTTGATCGCGAATGCCTCGGCCTCGTGCGACTCCGCTCCATCGACATCGGTGTATGCGGCGGTGTTGAAGACCACGTCGTGCCCCTCGACCGCGGCACGCACAGCACGAGGGTCGGTGATGTCCAGCTCGGCCCGACTGACCGCGGTCACGTCGCGGCCGGCCAGGGCGCGCTGGAGATCTCGCCCCAGCATCCCGGCCGCTCCGGTCACGAGGTAACGGGTCATCGCTGCCGACTCACAGGGCTGCGCGTGCCTTCAGCGGTTCCCACCACGCCCGGTTGTCGCGGTACCACTGCACGACGTCGGCCAGACCCTGGTCGAAGGGCACCAGCGGCTCGTAGCCGAGCTCGGACCGGATCTTGGAGATGTCGACCGAGTAGCGCAGGTCGTGACCCTTGCGGTCCTCGACCTGGTCGACGTACGACCAGTCGCGACCGGTGGCATCCAAGAGCTTCTGCGTCAGTTCGCGGTTGGTCAACTCGGTGCCCCCGCCGATGTTGTAGGTCTCGCCCGCGCGCCCGCCGGTGACAACCATGGCGATGCCGCGGGTGTGGTCGTCGACGTGCAGCCAGTCGCGGATGTTCTCGCCCGTTCCGTAGAGCGGCACGTGCAGCCCGTCGATCAGGTTGGTCACAAACAGTGGGATGACCTTCTCGGGGAAGTGGTAGGGCCCGTAGTTGTTCGAGCAGCGCGTGATCGAGAGGTTCATGCCATGGGTGCGGAAGTAGCTGCGGGCGATCAGGTCGCTGCCCGCCTTGCTGGCCGAGTACGGCGAGTTGGGCTCGAGAGCCCGGGTCTCGTCCCACGAGCCCTCGGCGATCGAGCCGTAGACCTCGTCGGTGCTCACATGGACGAAGCGCCGGATGCCGGCCCGCAGGCTGGCATCCAACAGCCGCTGCGTGCCGAGCACATTGGTCTCGACGAAGATGCCGGAGTCGCGCACCGACCGGTCGACGTGCGACTCGGCGGCGAAGTGCACGACGGTGTCCACGCCGGGCAGCACGTCGTCGAGGGCGCCGGCATCTCTGATGTCTGCCTGCACGAAGGTGAAGCGCGGCGAGTCGGCGACCGGAGCCAGGTTCGCCGGGTTGCCCGAGTAGGTCAGCGCGTCGTAGACGACGACATCGGCGCCCTCGAGACCCGGATAGGCGTCTTCGAGCGTGCGTCGCACGAAGTTGGAGCCGATGAAGCCGGCGCCGCCGGTGACCAGGACTTTCACGCCCCGAAGTCTACGGGGATCGCCGTCTAGACTCGGAGCCGTGCAGACCCGGCAGCTCTCGATCCCCGGTGCCGTCGAATTCAGCCCGGTGCAGCACGACGACGATCGTGGCCTGTTCTACGAGCACTATCGCGAAGAACCGGTCGCAGACGCACTCGGTCATCGTTTCACGGTGCGTCAGGGCAACACGAGCGTGAGCAAGCGGGGGACCGTGCGAGGCATCCATTACGCATTGGTTCCACCCGGCCAGGCCAAGTACGTGACCTGCCTGCAGGGCGCCGTCCTCGACTTCGTGATCGATCTGCGCATCGGTTCTCCCGCCTTCGGCAGCTGGGACAGCGTGCGACTCGATGACGTCGACCGGCGCGCCGTGTACCTCGCCGAGGGGCTGGGGCATTGCTTCGTCGCATTGACGGACGGCGCCATCGTCTCGTACCTGGTGTCGGAGGTCTACAACCCGCAGCGCGAGCTCGGCATCTCGCCGCTGGATCCCGCCATCGGGCTCGAATTCCCACCCGAGGCGGGGGAGTTGCTGCTCTCACCCAAGGATGTCGCCGCTCCGTCGCTGGCCGATGCCGAGGCGTCGGGGGCGCTCCCCTCGTACGAGGTGTGCCAGGCGTACGAGAGGTCTTTGGCGTGAAGGGCATCATCCTGGCCGGTGGTTCCGGCACGCGGCTGTGGCCGATCACGAAGGGCATCTCGAAGCAGTTGATGCCGATCTACGACAAGCCGATGATCTACTACCCTCTCTCGACGCTCATGCAGGCAGGCATCCGTGAGGTGCTGGTGATCACGACGCCGGAGTATCACAGCCAGTTCGTCGGACTACTCGGCGATGGCTCCGAGTTGGGGATGTCGATCGTCTACGCCGAACAGCCGAGCCCCGATGGCCTGGCCCAGGCATTCCTCATCGGCGAGAAGTTCATCGGTGATGACTCGGTCGCACTGGTGCTCGGCGACAACATCTTCCACGGCTTCGGCCTGGGCTCGCAGTTGCAGGGCATCACCGAGATCGATGGCGGGATGATCTTCGCCTATCAGGTGTCGAACCCCGAGGCCTACGGGGTCGTCGAGTTCGATGCGAACATGACCGCGGTCTCGATCGAGGAGAAGCCGGCGAAACCGAAGAGCTCTTTTGCCGTCCCGGGTCTCTACTTCTATGACAACACGGTCGTCGACGTTGCCAAATCCGTTGTGCCCAGCGCCCGGGGCGAGCTCGAGATCTCGAGTGTCAACGAGCACTACCTCCAGGCGGGCGCACTGCAGGTGCGGGTGCTCGATCGCGGCACGGCCTGGCTCGACACCGGTACCTTCGAGTCGATGATGCAGGCCTCCGAGTACGTGAAGGTGATCGAAGACCGACAGGGGATCAAGCTGGGCTGCATCGAGGAGATCGCGTGGCGCTCGGGGTGGATCGACGACGTCCAGCTCGCGACCCTTGCTGCTCGGCTCGCGAAGTCCGGCTACGGCACCTACCTGCAGCGGCTGCTCGAGGTCACCCGGTAGTCAGGCGACGCTGGATCGCTCGCGACCGGATCGCGAGTCCCACCCGCAGAACGGCGCGCACCGGCCACAACCACCAGCCTGCGTACTTCTTCGACAAGAACCGTCTGGCGCTCGCGTGATGCGCCGCGACCATGCGCGCCGACTCGCTCCCGGTGGAGTGCGCTCCGACGTGGGTGACCTTCGCCGACGGTTCGTAGACGTTGCGGTAGCCCGCGCGGCCGAGCCGGAACCCCAGGTCGACGTCTTCGAAGTACATGAAGTACCCCTCGTCGAATCCGCCGATCGCGTCGAAGGCCGACTTGCGCACCAGCAGGCACGATCCCGACAGCCAGCCGGTCTCGCGGGCCTGGTCGCTCGGGTCCGTCTCGCGCCGGTACGCCAGGGTCCACGGATTGCGCTGCCAGAGGTTGGCGAACAGCGCATGGCCGATCCCCGTGCGCAGACTCGGCACCGCACGGGCCGACGGGTAGACCGTACCGTCGGGGTTCAGCACCGCCGGCCCGATGGCCCCGATCGTGGGATCCGCCTCGCCGGCCGAACAGAGCAGGTCGATGGCTCCCGGAGCGAGGACGACATCGGGATTGCTGATCAAGACCCACTCCACCCCATCGGGCAGGGCCCTAACTCCGGCGTTCACGGCTGCGCCGTATCCGGGATTCGCGGGCAGGGCGAGATAGCGCGCCTGGTGATCCGCGGCGAGAGCCGACGCGTCGTCCGGAGCCCCTGGCGCATTGTCGACGACCACGATGGCGACCGGGTCGGTGCTGGCCGCCGACGTCGAGGAGAGGAATCCGTCGAGCAGGTGATTGGAGTGGTAGGCGACCGTCACGATCGCCACCGACGGTCCTCGGCTGCTGTTGGCCATGGTGGCTCGATCCTATCCGGGCGCGCTCACCATAGGCTGGCGAGGTGATCTCGGTCGTCCTGTGCACGCACAACGGGGCGGAGTACGTGGGTCAGCAGGTGCAGAGCATCCTCGCCCAGCAGCCTGCGCCGGGCGAGCTCGTCCTCGGTGACGACGCGTCCAGCGATGACACGGTCTCGATCGTCGAACGGCTCGTCGAGCAGCACCGCGCCTCGGGCGGCCGGATCGACCTGGTGGTTCTGCGTCACGATCCCGCGCTCGGCGTCGTGGCGAATTTCGCGGATGCGCTCGCGCACGCCACCGGTGAGCTCATCGCGCTCAGTGATCAGGACGATGTCTGGCACGCCGGCAAACTCGCGGCCGCGTCTGCAGCCTTCGATGCCGACCCCTCGCTTCTGCTGCTGCACACCGACGCCCGGCTGGTGGACGCGGAGGGGGCTCCGCTCGGATTGACATTGCTCGATGCCCTCGAAGTCACCGACGGTGAGCGCGGGGGCCTGGAACACGGTGATGCCTTCGCGACCCTGCTGCGCCGCAACCTGGTGACCGGAGCGACCGCGGTGCTGCGGCGCGACCTGCTGGCGATGGCGATGCCCTTTCCCTCGGGCTGGGTGCACGACGAGTGGCTGGCGGCGATCGCGGCGGCGGTCGGCACATTGCGCCTGCTTCCTGAGCCCTTCATCGACTACCGGCAGCACGGCGCCAACCAGATCGGTGCTCGGCGGCCGACGGCGTCCGACCGGTGGGCCAAGCTGCGCGAGACGCGCGAGCCTCGCGCGAGCGCGCTCGTGCGCCGCTCCTCAGCGCTCGTCGACGCCCTGGAGCGGCTGGGGGAGTCGGTGCCCTCGGATCGGGTAACTCGCGCGCGTGCCGCCCTCGCGCATGAGATGCGTCGACGGTCGCTGCCCCGCGCCAGGATCGCCAGGATCCCCCGCGTCATGGCTGCGGCTGTCCGCGGCGATTACGCGCACTACAGCAGGGGAGGGATCGACGTGGTGCGCGACCTCGTGCAGCCTGCCGGACGGCGGTCGGCGGCTACGCTGGAAGCGTGATGGCGGCCGCTCGATGACCCGTGTTCTGGTCGTCACCAACGACCCCGTCGGCGCCAGGATGGCGGGACCGGCGATCCGCGCGTGGAATATCGCGCTGACCCTGAGCGCGGACCACGAGGTCCGCCTGGTCACGACCGCGGGTCTGGATGCGCAGCCCGCCCCGTTCGCCCAGTACTTCGTACCCCCCGGCCGGGATCGAGCGTTCCGGCCCTTGCAGCGCTGGGCACAGGTCATCGTGGTCCAGGGCCACGCAATGGCCATGTTCCGGTCGCTGCGGAGGTCGCGGAAGTTCCTCGTGGCCGACATCTACGACCCGATGCACGTGGAACAACTCGAGCAGGCCCGCGATCACCCGCAGGCCGAGTATGAGCGCATCGTCGCGGACCGCGTCGAGCTCCTCAACGAGCAACTGCTGCGCGCGGACTTCCTGATCGCGGCATCCGAGCGCCAGCGGATGTTCTACTTGGGTCAGCTCGCCGCGCTCGGCCGGCTCAACCCGCTGACGTACAACGACGGAGCCGATCTGGAACGGCTGCTGGGGGTCGTGCCTTTCGGACTTCCGGCCGACGAGCCCCTGCATCAGCGCCAAGTGCTCAAAGGCGTCGTGCCCGGCATCGGAGCCGACGACAAGGTGGTGATCTGGGGAGGCGGCCTGTACAGCTGGTTCGATCCGCTCACCCTGATCCGCGCGATCGGACTGCTGCACGCCCGCCGCCCCGCGGTGCGCCTCTTCTTTCAGGGCACTCGGCATCCGGGCGTCGCCGAGATGCCGATCGTCGAGCAGTCGCGTGCGCTCGCCGCTCAGCTGGGCCTGCTCGGCACTGCGGTGTTCTTCAATGAGACCTGGGTGCCGTACGACGAGCGCCAGAACTACCTGCTGGAGGCCGACGCCGGGGTGAGCACGCACGGCGTGCATCTCGAAACCGCGCTGGCCTTCCGCACCCGCATCCTGGACTATCTGTGGACCGCCTTGCCGATGGTGGTGACGACGGGAGACACGTTCGGCGAACTGGTCGAACGCGAGGAGTTGGGGGTGTCGGTCCCTCCCGGCGACGCCGATGTCTTGGCGAGCGCCCTCGAGAAGACGCTCTTCGACAGGGCCTTTTCGAAGAAGGCGACGGCCAACATCCGGGGCGTTCAAGACGCATTCCGCTGGCAGACCGTCCTGGCTCCGCTCGCGGACTACGTGCGTGACCCATGGCCCGCGCCCGACCGGGAACTGGTGCGCCGCACGCGTTCGGTCCGTGTGAGGCTCGTCAAGCAGTACGGGTTGCGCTACAACCTGGACAGGATGCTGCACTACCTGCGCCAGGGAGGGTGGGCAGCCGTCGCCGACAAGGTCCGCGAGCGGCTGCGGTCGTCTCCGCGGGCCGTGACTCCCTCGTGACCGAGCCGAACGACGTGCTGCCGGTGCTGCCACCGACCGGGGGAGCGCGGGGACTGAGCAGGCGCATCCTCGCCTTCGCCGGGGTGCCATTCCTCGCTCTGCTCGCACCCTTTCTCTTCCTGCCCGTGCTCTCGCGGGTGGCCGGCGCTGAGGCCTGGGTGGCGATCGCGGTCGGCCAGTCAGTCGGAGGTTTCGTTGCCTTGGTGTCCGGACTCGGGTATCCGACCCTCGCCCCGCCTCAGGTCGCGATCGCGACCGCTGAACGGCGCAAACGCATCCTGGCGACCAGCCTGCACACGCGGGTCCCGGTCTGGCTGCTCGGCGCAATCGTCGGTGCGGCGATCGCGGCGCTGCTCGCCCCGGCGTCGCACCGCGGCGAAGCGGCGGTGATGGCCGCGTCGATCAGCCTGGCGGGCCTCGCACCCACCTGGTACTGGATCGGCGTCGGCCGCGCCCTGCCGATCCTGTGGTTCGAGGTGCTGCCTCGTATGGCGGCGACGCTAGCCGCCACCGGCATCCTGCTCGCCGGCGGAGGGCTGCTCTGGTACCCCCTCCTGCTCGGAGCCGTGATGATCGCGGGACCCGCCATCGTGTACGCCCGCTTCGCGGGCCGAGCGGTGCTGCGTCCGGCTCGCGCCGACATCGGCGCAGTCTACCGCCAGCACCCGCCCGCCGTGATCGCCGAGACGGCGGCCGGCGCGTACAACGCGCTCGCCGTGGCGCTCGTGACGGGCGTTGCGTCCACCCACCAATCGGCCCGCTATGTGTCGGGCGACAAGGCCTACCGCATTGGGCAGTACGCGGTGACCGCGCTCGGCAATGCGCTCCAGGGCTGGGTGGCCGAGGCGCTCGAGCATCGCGCGGCACTCGGCCGCCGGCTGCGCATCGCCGTCCTTCTGCATGCCTCACTGGGCGCGCTCGGTCTGATCGCGTTCACCCTGATCGGTCCGGCGCTCACATCGATCCTCTTCGGCCATGCTGTGGCGATCGACGGTCTGACGGCGTTCGGATTCGGAGTGGCCACCCTCGGCATCTCGTTGGGCACCGCCTGCGGAAGGATCGGCCTGGTGACGCTCGGAGCGCGCAAGACCTTCATGGTCTGCGTGCTCATCGCGGCCGGTGTCGGTGTGCTGGGTTTGATGGTCGGCGGCGCATTGTGGGGCGCCCCGGGCGCCGCATGCGGGTTGGGCATCGCCGAGCTGACATCGGGGATGCTGCAGGGCGCCGTCCTGCTGGTGCGGTGGCGCCGCGGTGGCGGGGATCACGCCCGCTAGACTCGACCCCTATGAAGGTGCTGGTGGCCGTTCCGGCGCTCAATGAGGGAGCGGTTCTCGCCCAGGTTCTTGAGTCACTCGCGACGGTGCACCCCCTGGCCGACGTGGTCGTCGTCGACGACGGCTCGAGCGACGCGACCGCCGTGATCGCCCGTGCGGCGGGCGCGACGGTCATCTCCCACGCCATCAACTTGGGCGTCGGCGCAGCCATGGGGACCGCCTTCAAGTACGCGGCACGGTCGGGCTACGACGCGGTCGTGCAGTTCGACGGCGATGGTCAGCACCGCCCGGAGCACATCGCCGAACTCGTGGCGGCCCTCGACGAAGCCGATGTCGTCATCGGCAGCCGATATGCCAAGTCGGGCGGCTACAAGTCGTCCGCCGCTCGCAGAGGAGTGCAGCGGCTCATCGCCCGCGTCGCGTCGGCGTATGCGCGCACGCGCCTGACCGACGCGACCAGTGGATTCCGCATTGCAGGGCCGCGCGCTCTGGCCGTCTTCGCCCAGTACTACCCGGTCGAATGGTTGGGAGACACGGTCGAGTCCATCGTCCTGGCAACCCGGCAGGGACTCCGGGTGCGAGAACTGCCGGTGGGGATGAACGAGCGGGTCGGCGGAGTCCCCTCCCAGTCGGTCTTCCGCGCGACGCTGTATACCGGGAGGATCTTGTTCATTCTGGGGCTGGCGAGCATCCGGAGCGTCCCACCGCAGGTTCGCGGCTCTCGTCGGCCTGACGGGGCGAAGGAGGCCGCGTGACCCCGCAGATCCTGGCAATCGTCATGGCGGTCGTTCTTCTTCTCGCCGTGATCGTGCTGCTGCGCTCCTACGTGCTCCCCGAGAAGTACGCCGTCATCTGGATCCTCGCCGCCATCGCGGCCATCGTCCTGTCGGCCTGGCCGGGCCTGTTGGCTGCGGTGAGCGCCTTCTTCGGCATCTCGTCGCCCATCAACCTGTTGTTCGTGGGCGGGTTCTTCGTCGTCCTTCTCCTTCTCATGCAGGTGACGCTGGAGTTGGCGCGCACGCGTGACGAGCTCCGCCGGGCCGTCCAGAAGATCGCTCTCGAGCAACAAGAGCAGTCGAGGTCCGATGACTGAATCGCTCACCGTGGGTGGGCTCCGGGCCCTGCTGCGCAGACTCCGGTGGATCCACCTCGCTCCCGTGCTGGCCTTCGTCGCTCTCTCCGCCTGGGCTTTCGCCTCCCCGATCGGTGCGGCGCCCGACGACGATTACCACATCGTCAGCGTCTGGTGCGCAGACGGCGGCAGCGCCGAATGCAGACCTGCTCCGGCGTCCGACATCCGGCACATCTCGTCGGTATTCCGGGGCATCACCTGCTACGCGCAGACCGCGAAGCGCAGCGCGGCCTGTCAGGAGTCGACCTGGAAATCAACGGGGTACTACTACTCCACGCGTGGCAACTTCGTCGGGGAGTATCCGCCGCTGTACTACGCGACCATGCGCCTGTTCGCCGGCGCCGACATCCAGTCAAGCGCCCTCGTGATGCGCCTCGTGAACGCCGCCCTGTTCGTCGCGCTCGCCACAGCACTCGCCGCGCTCCTGCCAGCATCGAGGCGCCGCACCCTGCTCTGGGGCTGGCTCGTCACTCTCGTGCCTCTCGGCGTGTTCTTG
>Ga0209148_1000856_pt1 | contig 21337 bp, 14 predicted proteins | sample AraplaCol_mMF_r2_2_FD_184288 | JGI IMG/M metagenome (GOLD analysis project Ga0209148, IMG submission 184288) | Arabidopsis root microbial communities from North Carolina, USA - plate scrape CL_Col_mMF_r2 (SPAdes) (version 2) | ecosystem: Host-associated > Plants > Roots > Endosphere | place... | reverse complement strand
GTCACGCTCCGTGCGTCCCGCGGCATCCAATTCGGCCAAGGTGAAGATGGGCGCTCCGTTGGCATCGACCTGTTCCGCCGCGTCGTCGACGACGAGCGCGGCCACGTTGGCATCGCGCAGCGCGAAGGCCACACGCTCCGCAGGCCAGCGCGTGTCGATGGGAAGATAGGCCGCACCGGCCTTCAACACGGCGAGGATGACCACGACGGCCCCGACCGAACGATCCATCAGCAACGCCACGTAGCTTCCGGGTTCCACGCCGGCGGCCAGCAGGCCGCGCGCTACGCGATCGCTGCGCGCGTCCAGTTCGGCGTAAGTCAGCCGTGCGTCGTCCGATACAAGTGCGACGCGGTCGGCGCAGGCGCGGGCAACGGCGGCAAAGCGGGCGTGGACGGTGGGCGTGTCGTGCCCGGAGAGGGAAAGCGCGTTGCTCATGATCTGGCCTCGTACCCGCGGGGAACACGTGAAGGCATAGGCCGAATGGTCGATGCGGCACACCGGACGATCAGACCGGCCCGGTCGTTACGCCGTTCACCGACGTGCGTGCCCCTGGTCATGCTCATCCACCCCGCCGTGCCTTCGGCTTTCATGCGATCCCCTGTCACGCGTGCGGGCCGGGAGGCCCTGCGCGTCTGTGGCATCTTTTATAGCCCCGGGCTCCGAGGGGGCATATACAACTGGCGCGCTAGCCGGGGTTGGGCAAATGGCCGATTGCCGTCGTCGCTAACGGCTCATGCCGCGGCTGTGCTCATCGCAAACACCCCTTGCAGAGCGGTCATGGCGGCGAGGCATGCGAGTGGCGGCTTGCCGGTGGGAGCCAGCCTGCTGGCGAAAAGCCAACGAAGCGGTGTAGCCGTGAGTCATGTCCCCATCGCCAACAGGTTGGCTCCCACCTTTGCTTCGTTGGTGAATCATCGCTTCCGCGAACCGCAAAAAAAAAGGCGCCTCTCGCGAGGCGCCAGGCGCTGTCGGTGACTCAACGGCGGAACTTGAACGTATCGAAGCGCACGACGTCGTTGGCGCGTATCTCCATGTGTCGGATGCGGCGGCGTCCCTTATCGTCGTAACGCACCTCGTGCTGCCTCGTGACGTCTCCGCCGGGAACAGTGATGACGCCACTGATGACGGTCAGATTCGAATCCTTGAACGATACGGTCACGTTGCGATTGACCGAGGTGATCATGAAACGCACCACGTCCCACGGTTCCGCCAGATCCACGAAGAACACGTTGTTGTGGCTCGTGCCCGTCGGATGTATCAACTGTCCGCTTCGAAACGCAGAGCCCGATAGGGCGCGGTATGTGGCGAGTTGCACGGATGCAACAGTGTCCGAATCCGGACACTCAGCGAATCGCCATTAGCCATAGGGCCGCGCCTTGAACCGGCTCGGTGGTCCAGTGCACGCGATATGTGCCGGGTTCTTTCACTTCTCGCCACGCGACGACGCCTTGCACGCCGCTTTCGTCCGGCAACGTGGTGAAGGTGTCGATGACCTGGAAGCCGTCGCTTGGCGTGACCGTCATCCGCTTCACGCCGCCGTCGCCCCACCAGAAGGCCAGCAACGTCGCCGGCCCGTCGACATGGATCGTATCGCTGGCGACGACGGGCGCGGGATCGGCGTAGGACTGCGCCATCGCCTGTACGCGAGTGGCGCGGCGTACTTCGACGAACGGAAGCGACAGTTCTCCCGTCGGCTCACCGCGTTTTCGGATCGATACGGTATGTCCCGGTCCGCCCTTGCCGCCGAGCGCCACATAGGCGCGTACCGCGAAGCGATCGCCGTAGTTTGCATAGGTCATGGATCGGCCCAGCGGTCGCCACGCATTGCGATAACTGTCGATCGGCGCGTCGTCGTTGCTCGCGTAGCCTGCATTGAATGCAACGAAGACGCTGCCGGACGGCTGGGTATCCATCGGCGGCGTCACGGCGGGATCGACGCCGATGCCTTCACCCTGGCCGAGAAACACGTGGGCACCCAGCGCAGGCGGCGTGGCGGCGTCCATGGCGAGCAACGCGAGCGGTGACATCACGGCGGCGAGTGCGGCAACACAGGCACGGAAGCGCATGGGCCTTCTCCAAAAGTTGTACTTGTCAGTATGCAAGGGCTGCGCCACGCTGCGCAGGAGAGGGCGACACGCGTTGCCTCCAGGGAAGTCACGTGGCGCACGAGACCGATTTCATCGATTTGTACCGAAAGCTGCGCCTGGAGCCCGGCTGTACGTTGGACGACTTCAAGCAGGCCTATCGTCGTCATGTCGCGCTCTGGCATCCCGATCGGCGCCGTGGATCCCGGGCGGACACGCTTGCCGCGGCACGCCTGCAACGATTGACCGTGCAATACGCGGCGGCCATGGATTTCCATCGTCGCCATGGGCGCCTGCCAGGCGCACCGATCGGCGCACGCAGCGCGGGGCCACGGGTCGAGGCAGAGCGGGACGAGGCGTCGACTGCCGCTCCTCTGCGCGCTTCGATGCCGCCGTCTGCAAGGCCGCGCGCGCGCGTGGCCATGCGCTGGTGGCTTGCTGGCGTGGTGCTCGGCATTGGTGCGCTCGCAGTGTGGATGTGGCCCGACGATGAGCCCGTCGAGACGGAAAGCGTCGCCGAACCGGTGGCGATGGTGGAGCACGACAGGCCGGCCGCCCGCTTCATTGCGCTGGGTATGACGCCCGCCGATGTGGCAGCGATCGAAGGCGAGCCGACACGCCGCGGTGCGGATCGCTGGGAGTACGGCCCGTCATGGGTGCGCTTCGAAGGCGGCGCGGTAACCGATTGGTACAGCTCGCCGCTGCGCAACCTGCGTACGGCATCCACGCGCGCGCATTGAATCGCGCCGCTCGCGTGGCACGCGATCAACGTGCGCCACGACCGAAGATCACCACCTCCACGGTCTCGATCAGGATCACCATGTCGAGAAACAGGTTGTGGTTCTTCACATAGAAAAGGTCGTACTTCAGCTTCTCGGCGGCGTCTTCTTCGGACGCACCGTAGGGATAGCTCAGTTGGGCCCAGCCGGCGAGACCTGGTTTGATGCTGTGGCGAAGGTTGTAGTAGCGGATCTTCGTCTCAAGGTCGTTCACGAACTGCGGGCGCTCGGGGCGCGGTCCCACGATGCTCATGTCACCGCGGATCACGTTCCATAGTTGCGGCAGTTCGTCGAAGCGCAGCTTGCGGCAGATGCGGCCCACGCGGGTGACGCGATCGTCGTTGCTCTTGGCCCAGCGCGCGATGCCGTCCATCTCCGCATCGGTGCGCATGCTGCGGAATTTATACAGCCAGAACGTGCGGCCGTGTTCGCCCACGCGCTCCTGCCGGTAGAGGATGGGCTGGCCGCGTCCCGATTCGATGCGTATCGCGAGCACCACGGCGAGCATGATCGGCCAGCAGAGCAGGGCGATGCAGCAGGCCGCGGCAAGATCGAAGCCACGTTTGACGAAGATGGCCAATGGCGTCGCGTTGAACCCCCCGGAAAAGACCAGCCACGACGGATCGAGCATGGTCAGCTGTACGCGTCCTGCCTCGCGTTCCACGAACGTGGTCAAGTCGGTGATCTGCACGCCAAGCTGCCGGCAGGCCAGCAGGTCGTCCATCGGCAGGCTACCGCGGCGATCGTCCACACCCACCACGATCTCGTCCAGGCGCTCGCGTCGGGCGAATGCGGCCAGCGCGTCGCCGGGCCGCACCAGCAGCGGTTCCGGAATGGCGATGGTTTCGCTGGGCCCCGGCACGTAGCCGAGCAGACAGAAGCCGCGACGATCGGAGCGGCGGCGCATGCGGTTGTGGATCTGCGCGGCGCGTTCGCCCGCGCCCAGCACGAGCACGCGCCGCTTCAGCGATTCCATTTCCACCAGGCGCATGAACAACGCGCGGAACGCGGACGTGACCACAAAGCCGATGATCAGCGCCATGCCGAGTACGCCTCGGCCGACGTAGGCCTGCGGGATCACGTAGTAGCCGACCACCAGCGCGAGGCCACCGATGACGAAGGCGATGGCGTGCCGCGCCAGTTGGCCGCGCCAGCTCATGCGCAGGGTGGCCCGGTATTCGCCGAGCGCGGCCATGCACAGGAAGATGACGATCGCGAACATCGCTGCGCGTGCCGCCAGCGAATGCGACGACGCAGCCAGGTCCTCCGGCGACGGCGCGAAGCGTATCCACGTTGCCGCATTGATCGATGCCGCGAGCAGTGCGAGTTCGCACGCACCCAGCAGCGTGAGCCAGCGCACGATCGGCTGTCTGAACAGGCGAATCATCGGAAGTCCCCTCCATGCACGCAGGCGCTGCATGCCGTCGCGCAAAGGCTAGGAACGTGCCGCCGCCCTGTCGATTGCACTTCCGGCCTGCACGCGGCTAGGCCGTATGGCCGCCTGTATCAAAGTCGATACACATCGGGAGCGGTGCGCCGTAACATCGTGCGTGACGATGCTTGAGGGGCTCAGGCCAGACCGGTTGCCAACAGCACGCGCAATTGTTCGGCGAGGCGCAGGCTCAACGCGATCACGGTGAAGGTCGGGAACGCCCAGCCTCCGGTCGGGAACACCGAACTGCCCGCTACGTGCAGGTTGGCGACGCCGTGGACCTTGCCCTGCGCGTCGACCACGCCTTGCGAGGGATCGTCTGCCATGCGCGTGGTACCGATGTGGTGCGCCGTGCCATGCACCTCCGGCTCGGCCTCGCCGCGGGTCCAGGGGGCGGGCTCGAAACGCCCGCCGCAGGCAGCCGCGAGGCGTTCACCGGCCAGCACGGTCGTGGTGTGCCAGGTATGCCGGTCGAGATCGTTCAGGCGCCAGTCGATGCGCACGCGGCGCAAGCCGAGCGCATCGCGGTCGTCGCCCAGAGTGATGCGGCTGTCGCGTTGCGGTGCCTGTTCGAAGAAGCCGACCAGTTCGACGCGATCGCTGCGTACGGTGGGCCGGTCGGCCACTTTCTGCGCCACGGCTTTCACCACATCTCCCAAATGCAGACCGAGGCGAACGGCGCTGATGGCGAGGCTCTGCTGCACGGTCACCATGGTGCTGTCCGGTCCGTTCTGCAGGGCGGCGCACAGACGCGCTTCGAGCAGCGTCGCCTCGTCCTGGCGACGAGGCGACCGCAGCGCCGCGCGCACGTCGCGCAGGGCGCGAATGCCATGGGGTACCTGGCCTTCGACGGCGAACGGATGAACCCGTGCGTTGAGGCTGCGATGACGACGCTGTGCCTCGAAGGTCAGGCCGATCTCGGCAGACAGCGGCGCGCGTACCTTGCCGATGGTGCGTTCGTAGGGACGAGACAGCGTGTCGGGCTCGTCGGAAACGACGCTGCCGATACGGCCGCTGGGATGGTCCATGAAGTAACGCCCGACCAGGTCGCGATCGTTGCCCAGACCCGCTGGGGCTACGCTGTCGGACAGCAACAGGATGCGTGCATTCTCGATGCCTCCCGCCGCCAGCACGTAGTGCCGCGCCCGCACATGCCCCCGCCGTCCATCGAGCGAGCCGATGCGTGCGGCGGTCACGCTGCGCGCGCCGTCGCCAGCTTCCAGTTCCATTAGGTTGGCATGCAGCAGCACCGTGATGTTGGCGGCGCTGCGCAAGGAGTCACGGTAGGTATCGCCGAACATGATCGGACTGCGTGCGAAGACGAAGTTCGCCAGTGTTTCCGGATCGAGATCGAGCGGGCGGCGGGGCGGCGGCCCGTCGAAGGCCCCTGGGCCGAAACCGTAGGACGGATCGATGCGGCAGAATTCACGAGCGCGCTCGTACCAGGGTGCCAGGTCCGCATAGCGGAGCGGCCAGCCACTGTCCGGCACCCATTCGCGGGCTTCGAAGTCGCTGTCGGCAAGCGGAATGCAGCCACCGCCCCACAACGTGCAGCTTCCGCCGAACACGCGCATGCGCGACGTGCCGGCATCCAACGGCAGGTCGCCTGCCGAGCTACCCTCGTACAGCGACTGGCTGCGGTCTTCGCCGCATAGGCCGCCTCCCTCGATGAGGCAGACCGTGGTCGAGGTACCGATGAAGGCGTGCGCTATGGCGATACCGGCGGGGCCGGCACCGACGATGCACAGGTCGGCCGAGACGTCGGACGGTGCCGACGGGTCGAGGTAGTCGATGATCACGATGTGTCTCCGGGCGCGTTACCGTCGTCCGTGTGTGTCGTGGTCGGGACCGTCCTGGTGCCCGTAATAGCCTCGGTACCACGTGACGAAGCGGCTCACGCCCTCGGCCACGTCGATCTTTGGTTCGTAGTCGGCCGCTTCGGCCAGCGCGGAGACGTCAGCCTCCGTGTCGGGTACGTCGCCAGGTTGCAGAGGCAACCCTTCCAGCCGCGCAGTACGCCCGAGGCACTGCTGGAGTATGTCGATATAGCGCAGCAGCTCCACAGGTCGTTCGTTACCGATGTTGTAGATCCGATACGGCGCCACGCCGCTCGTGCCCGGGTCCGGCGCGTCGCCCGACCAACGTGTGTTGATCGTCGGTGGCCGGTCGAGCATGCGCACGACTCCTTCGACGATGTCGTCCACGTAGGTGAAGCTGCGCTTGTGCCGGCCATGGTTGAACACCCGCAACGGCTCGCCCGCGAGGATTGCCCGAGTGAACAGGAACAAGGCCATGTCGGGCCGGCCCCAGGGCCCGTAGACGGTGAAGAAGCGCAGGCCGGTGCAGGGCAGGCCGAAGAGATGCGCATACGCATGCGCCATTTGCTCGTTGGCTTTCTTCGTCGCCGCGTACAGCGTCAGCGGATGCTCCGTCGATTGCGTTTCCGAAAACGGCATGCGTGTGTTCGCACCGTAGACCGAACTGGTCGACGCGAACACGAGATGATCGACACCGTGCCGACGGCATCCCTCCAGTACATGCAGAAAACCGGTGACGTTGCTCGATACATACACATGCGGATTCTCTGCGGCGTAGCGCACGCCGGCCTGCGCGGCCAGATGCACCACGCGCTGTGGCCGGTGCGTGGCGAACGCTGCCTCCATGGCGTCCCGGTCGGACAGGTCGGCATGGATGTGCGTATAGCCGGGGTGGCCGTCGAAGTGCGCGAGCCGTGCCTGCTTGAGGCTCACGTCGTAGTAGTCCGAAAGATTGTCGAGGCCGATCACCTCGTCGCCGCGCTGGAGCAGGCGCGTGGCAACGTGGTATCCGATGAAGCCGGCCGTACCGGTGACCAGGATCTTCATGTCGCCTGGACCACTCAGAGCCTGCCGTCCACCACGTCGCGCGGCAGGACGTATTTCACGTCGTAGATCACGCAGGTAGGCTTGCCGAAGGCGCGGATGCCGGTCGCACCCCAGGTCACGAACTGGTGATGCCCCACAGCCACGATGATGGCGTCATAGCTGCCGTGCACGGGTTCGGCTACAGGGTCGATGCCGTACTCGTGGCGGGCTTCGTCCGCATGCACCCAGGGATCGTGCACGTCCACGCGCACGCCGTAGCCGGCGAGTGCGCCAAGGATATCCACGACACGCGTATTACGCAGGTCGGGACAGTTCTCCTTGAAGGCCAGGCCGAGCACGAGCACCCGCGCGTCGACGGGATTGATGCCCTTGCGGACCATCAGGCGGATCGCCTCACCCGCGATGTACGGACCCATGCCATCGTTGGTACGGCGGCCGGCCAGGATGACGTCCGGGTGGTGACCGACCTGCTGCGCCTTGTGCGTCAAGTAGTACGGATCGACACTGATGCAGTGGCCGCCCACGAGACCCGGGCGGAACGGCAGGAAATTCCACTTGGTGCCGGCGGCTTCGAGAACCTCGAGCGTATCGATGCCGAGCTTGTTGAAGAGGATGGCCAGATCGTTGACCAGCGCGATGTTGAGATCCCGCTGCGTGTTCTCGATGACCTTGGCGGCCTCGGCTACCTTGAGCGAACTCGCTCGGTGGGTGCCCGCCGTGATGACGGAGCGATACAGGGCGTCCACGAAGTCGGCCACCTCGGGCGTCGAGCCCGATGTCACCTTGAGAATGCTGCTCACCCGATGGCTCTTGTCGCCCGGGTTGATGCGTTCGGGGCTGTAGCCGGCAAAGAAGTCCACGTTGAAGGCGAGGCCGGAACCGCGCTCAAGCAACGGTACGCAGACCTCTTCGGTACAGCCGGGGTAGACGGTGGACTCGTAGATCACCACGTCGCCGCGTTTCAACACCTTCGCCAGCATCTCGCTCGCGCGTACCAGCGGGGTGAGATCGGGTCGACGCGCGTCGTCGATCGGGGTGGGGACGGTCACGATATAGACGTTGCATTCGGCCAGTTCGCTCACGTCTGCCGAGAAGCGCAGTCGCTTCGCTTCCGCAAGCTCGGCGGTTTCCACTTCGAGCGTGGCATCGTGTCCGCCGCGCAAGGCGTCGACGCGTTCGGAACGAATGTCGAAACCCAGCGTGGCGAATCGCTTGCCGAACTCCACCGCCAGCGGCAGGCCGACGTAGCCCAGGCCCACGATGCCGATACGCACGGTGTCCAGCGAGGGAGCGGCGAAGCTCTCCTGCCGGGTCCACGGCGACGCGCTCGCGTCGGATTCGGCCATGCCAGCGGTGCCGGCGGCCATTCTGCGGCTCTCAGTGTCCATGCCAGCGTCTACCCCTTGGAAGGCGTCACAAACCCCGTCTGACGGGGGCCACCAAAGCGTAGCAACGCGCGCGGGCATTGCCTGTATGGCTTACGGAGGTGGTCGAATGGCCGATATCGGCAACCTGTGCGAGGTCGACTCGAGTGCTTCTCCGAGCATGGCAACGTTTACAAGGTGGCGGCTCCGAGATATGGTTCGTCCCGCATCGCCCACGCAAGTGGGCATTCGATTACAACTATGGCTTCATGGTCCACTCATGTCCGCGCGATCCTATTTTGGCTCTGTGCGCGTGGCCTTGCTGGACGACCACGCGCTCGTCCTGAAGGGGCTGACTGCGCACCTTGAGAAATCTCCCTCCATCGTGATTGTGGGTAGCCACGCCAGCAGCCGGCCGTTCCGCGCGATGCTGGCGAGCATGCCGGTCGACGTCGCCATCATCGATTATTCGCTTGCGCTGGACGACATCGATGGCGTAGCCCTGATCAAGCTCCTGCGGGCGTCCTACCCCAAAATGAAGATCCTGGTCGTCTCGGCGCACGAACAGGGCCTCGTCGTGCACAGCCTGCGCCAGGCAGGCGCCGATGGTTTTGTGGCGAAGAGCCAGGACCCGGACGAGGTGATCCGTGCCATCGACGCGCTGATGACCGGGCGGGAGTACCTGCCGTCGCGCGATGCCGAAGCGGCCGAACGGCCGAACCTGGTGCCGCTGTCGCCACGCGAATGGGAAGTGGTCCGCCAGTTGCTCGAAGGCATGACCGTGGGGCAGATCGCGGCCCGTTCGGGGCGCAGCCTGAAGACCATCAGCACGCAGAAATCAGCCGCCTTCCGCAAGCTGCGCATCACGTCGGACAACGAGCTGTACCTGATGCGCGACTACATCTTCGCGTTGGACGGCGGACCGCCGAAGTGAGGCGCGTCCTTGCCTTGATCCTGGGGCTGTTCGTCGTCGCCGTCGTCGCAGGAACCGAATCGCCGAGTCCGGAAGCGCGCAAGCGGTGGGTCGCGGCCCACCCGACGCTGCGGATCGGTATCGATCCGCAGCAGGGATCGGAGGCGGGTGAGGGCTGGGGCAATCCGCTGGTCAGCCAGTACCTGGAGCTTGTTTCGCGGCATACGGGGCTGCGCTTCGTTACCGTGCGTATGAAGTCATGGGAGGACGCCGTACGTGCGTTCGACGACGGGCGCATCGACATGTTGCCGTCGCTCAGCGATCGCCTGCTTGCGGCGGACGTGGGTGACCGCGCGCTGGTGTCCTCGCCGTTCTACGTCGGTCGCACCGTCATCATCAGCCGCACCGTCGGCCCGGCCACGCTCGACATGCATGCGCTGGAAGGCCGCACGGTCGCGTTCAAGGGCGGCGGCGCGTATGAATCGTGGCTCCGCCGGGAACACCCCGCGATCACGCGCTTGCCCCTGGCGGACATCCACCAGGTACTGGCGGCCGTGGAGAGCGGCATTGCCGATGCCGGCGTCGGCGTGGACGTGGCCTACCATCCCATCGTCCGGCGCGATTACGCGCTGAGCCTGCGCATTGCGGGCAACGTCACAGAAATGCCCGTGGCTGCCCGGGTGGCGGTGCACAAGAATGCGCCGGAACTGCTGGCGATCATCGACGACAGCCTGCACGGCATCGGTCCGGAGGAGAACCGGGCGGTGATCGAGCGCTGGCTTGAAACCGCGTATCTGCGCGCGCCCACCTTGTCGCAGGTGGCGTCGGCCTATCGGATCGAGATCGGGCTTGGCGTCGCGTTGATTCTCGCGTTGGTCTTCGCGCTGTGGCAGCTGCGCCGCGCACAGTTGGCCTCGCATCGTGGCGAGCGGCAGAAGACCATGCTGCTGGCCGTCATGAGCCACGAAGTACGCAATGCGGTAAACGCGGTGGTCTCGTCGATCGAGCTGTTGTCGCGCACCTCGCTCGAAGGACCGCAGCGCGATCTCATGGCGATCGCGCAGTCGAGCAGTCGCAGTCTTCAGAATCTTCTTAAGAGTGCACTCGATTACAGCCGCTCCGAGAGCGAAGGCTTCACCCCGGATCTGCTCGCGTGCGACGCCGTGGGCATCGCACGCAACGTGATCGAAGGGCAGCGCGCCGCCATCGACCAGAAGGGCCTCGACGTTCGGCTCGATCTGCCCATGGGCGCACTGCCGTGGTTGCTGCTCGACGAGACCCGGCTGCGCCAGCTCATGGAAAACCTGCTCTCCAACGCGGTGAAGTTCACCGAGCAGGGACACGTCGGTATCGCGCTATGGCAGACCGCCAGCGAAGCCACCGGCGAGGTGCGTCATCTGGTGGTGGAAGTGTTCGATACCGGTATCGGCGTGCCGCCCGAACGGCAGCGCGAGTTGTTCCGACCGTTTTCGCAGGCGCACGGCGCGCACTCCAAGCGCATGGGCGGTACCGGCCTGGGCCTCGGCATCTGCGCCGAGATCGTGCGCCACCTGGGCGGTCGCCTGGAACTGAGCAGCGACGTCAGCGTGGGCACCGCCGTACGTATCGAGCTGCCCACCAGCCGGGTGCCCGTGGTGCCGGCGACCGACGACGCCGGTGAGGCTGCCATCGACGCATTGCCCGCGGCGGCCGGCACGGTGCTGTTGGTGGAGGATCACCCGGCCAATCGGCAGATCATTGCCGCCCAGCTCAAGTTCCTTGGATACGAAACGGACGCGGTGGATCACGGACAGGCTGCCATCGACACCTTCGTCCCGGGTCGTTACGCAGGCGTGCTGCTGGATTGCGAACTGCCCGACATGCAGGGCTACGACATCGCCGCCGAGCTGCGCGCACGCGAGGCGGCCGCCGGCATCGCACCGACGCGGTTCATCGCCATCTCCGCCAACGATGGCGAAACGCATATGCGCCGTTGCGTCGAAAGCGGGATCGACACGGTGCTCGGCAAGCCGCTGTCGCTCGATCGTCTACGCGACGCGCTGGTCGGCGCGCCCGGCACGACCCTGGCCGAACACACGCTGCGTGAGGAAAGCCTGCGCGATCTCGCCGCGATCCACGCCGCCCTGGAAGACGCCGACCCGGAGCGGGCCCTGCGTGTGACCCATCGGCTGAAGGGCGCCGCGCTGGTCTCCGGGGCCATGCAACTGGCGGAAGATGTGGAGCGGGTGGAGGCGCTGCTGCTGGCGCGTCCGGTGGCGCGTGGCGACATTGGCGCGCTGTTGCAGGAAATTGCGGATCGGCTTTAAGGGTAGCTTCGTGCAAGCGAGCGGCGACGAGAACCTTTAGACGTTCATCATCGTCCCAATGTCATTGGCACCCCCTTTCATCCGACGCAATGGAGTCACCCCCATGACAAGCATCAACGCATCCGCAAGCGGCACGTTCAAGATCGGTGGCGACCTCGAGGTCAATCGGCTCGGTTTTGGTGCCATGCGCGTCACCGGCAAGGGCATCTGGGGTGAGCCGGCGGACCCCAAGGCCGCCCGTGACACCCTGGCAGCGCTGCCAGGCCTCGGCGTGAACCTCATCGACACGGCCGATAGCTACGGCCCGTTCATCAGCGAGGATCTGATCCGCGAAGTACTGCATCCGTACAAGGGCCTGGTCATTGCGACCAAGGGCGGCCTCACCCGCCATGGCCCGGACATCTGGGCGCCCGTCGGTCGGCCCGAATACCTGCGCCAGTGCGTGCTCATGAGCCTGCGCCGTCTGGGCGTGGAACGGATCGACCTGTGGCAGTTGCATCGCATCGACACCAAGGTGCCGCGCGACGAGCAGTTCGGCGTCATTCGCGACATGCAGAAGGAAGGCCTCATTCGCCATGTCGGACTGTCCGAGGTGAGCGTCGAGGACATCCAGGCGGCCGAGCCTTTCTTCAAGGTCGCCACAGTGCAGAACCTGTACAACCTGGGCAATCGGCAGAGCGAAGCTGTGCTCGATTACGCCACCAAGCACAACATCGGCTTCATTCCCTGGTTCCCGCTGGCTGCCGGTGAACTGGCCAAGGAGGGCTCGGTGCTTTCCACCATTGCGAAGAAGCTCGGGGCGACCGACGGACAGGTGGCGCTCGCGTGGCTGCTGAAGCGTTCGCCCGTGATGCTGCCCATTCCGGGCACCGGCAACCCGCATCACCTTGCGGACAACGTCAAGGGCGCGTCGCTCGAGCTGTCCCAGGAAGATTTCGAGGCGCTCGAACACGCAGTGAAGTAAGGGATTGACGAAGCGCGGGAGACGACGAACGCCACGTCGTTCCCCGCGCTTCGCCATCTCAATGCAATTTGACGGGCGGCAGTGTCGTGTTGCGCAAGCCGTCTGCCAGCCACAGCGCCAAGGCGCGGAACCATCCGTGCAACGCGACGCGATGCATGTGCTGCAGCCATACGTAGAGTCCCTTGGCGAGCAGGCCGCGCATGGGAATGGGCGTCTTGCGTGGCACGGCGGGGAGTTCGCCGGTCGCCTGGCGTTCGCCCAACGACACCAGCGTGCCTTTCGATCGATAGACGAAGGCGCGCACGGTCTCACTGCGCAGCGCGCGGGGCAGGGCGTCCGCCAGGTAACCCGCCTGCTGATGAGCCGCCTGGGCGGTCGGTGGCACGCTGGCGCCCTCGGCGCCGGCCGGCGCATAGGCGCAATCGCCGATGGCGTACACGTTCGCCACGCCCTTCGCTGCGAGGCGTTCGTCCACGACGATGCGCCGGTCCTTCGATAGCTCGAACACCCCCAGCTCCGCCACGATCGGATGGCCTGTGACGCCCGCTGCCCAGACGCGAATGTCGCAGGGCACGGTGCTGCCGTCAGACAGATGGAAGGCTTCGGGTGTCACGGCATCTACGCCGACGCCGAGACGCACGTCGACGCCGATGTCTTCCAACGTGCGCTGCGCAGAGGCCGACGTGCTCGGATCTACCGCAGGCAGCACGCGTGGCGCCATGTCCATCAACGTGATGTCGAGCTTGGACGCCGAGCCCAGCCCGCCGTAGCGGTGCATGTCGTCAAAGGCGTGGTGCAACTCGGCCGCCAGTTCGACGCCGGTGGCGCCTGCGCCCACGATGCCGATGCGGATGCGACGGTCCGGATCGCCCGCGCTGCGCAGGGCGAGTGCGAGGATCTTTCGACGCAGCGCGATCGCCTGGGCGGGGCTGTCCAGCATGTCGCAGTAAGCGAGGACGCCGGGCGTGCCGAAGTCGTTCACGCGGCTGCCGATGGCGAGCACCAGCGTGTCGTAGCGCAGCGAGCGCGGCGGGAGGATCAACTCGTCCGTCATGGGCAGGCGAACCTCGTCGAGGTCGATGCGACGTGCCTCGACGTCGAGGCCGCGCAAGGCACCGGGCTCGTAGCGATAGCCGTGGGACTGGGCGTGGGCAAGGTAGGGCACTGCTTCCTCGCCATCGCCCAGCAATCCCGCGGCCAGTTCGTGCAGGCGCGGCTTCCAGAAATGGCTGGCATCGCGATCCACCAGCGCCACGTCGAGATCGCCGCGCTTGCCCAGTCGTGTCGCGAGTTCGATGCCGGCGGCACCGCCTCCGACGATAACGACGGTATGCATGCCGCGGTGGTCAGGGAGTGTCATCGAGTGGGTCCTCCGAAAGTCTTCGGTGGACAGCATACGGAGCACGTCGTAGCCGGCTTGCGAAGACCTGCGATCCCGTGCACGGAACCGCCTTCTCTTGTGCGAGCCGCCGTGGCGGCGAGGAAACCTCGCCACACGCTTGCAAGCTTTCTCTCGCCGCCATGGCGGCTCCTACGAGGGGCTGTGCCTGCCACCGCGACGCGGCGTATAACGGGGGCGTTCCGTCAGGAAAACGCCCATGTCTTCCACCGATAACCCGTCCGTCTGCCCGATCTGCGACGGTGAGGGCACCGTGCTCCATGTGGACGAGGAGGTCGGCTGCCAGGTCGCGCTGCCGTGCTGGGCGTGCGCGCCCAGCACGGCGCGCGAGGATCAGAGCTTGTAGTTGACGCCGAACATCACCGTGCGACCGAAGGTGTCGTATTCCAGAGGTCGGGCGACCTTCACATTGTTCGGCAAGCCCGAGATCTGTTCGGTCTTCATCGGCGAGTTGGTGAGGTTGTTCACCTGCAACAGGATCGACAGGCCGTCCCACGTGCCGTGCTCGAACGCGTAGCCCAATTGGAAGTCGGTCTGCTTGTCGGCCAGTACGCGGGTGTAGCCGAGCTGGTCGAACAAGGCCACCGCCTCACCAGTGAACGAGGAACGGTAGCGCTCGGCGATGCGCACCGACCAGCCGTATTTTTCATAGTACAGCGCCAGGTTCGCCACCTTGCGCGACAGACCCGGCAGCGTCGACGGGCTGCCCGGAATGCTCGACACCGCGCTCACGGGCAAGGTGCTGTTCGTCAGCGAGAAATTCGCCTGGGCGCCGAAGCCATCCAGCGCGCGGGCGATCAGGCCGCCCTCGATCGCGCCCGAAAGTTCCAGACCCTGCATCTTGCCGCCGGTACCGTTCTCGGGCCGCGTGAACGAGCCTCGCGTGCTGGTGGGCGTGAGCGTCGGGTTGTCATTGACGTAGCGAGAGAAGTCGTAGTCGAGCGTTGTCTGGTTGTAGATGTAGTTGAGCAGGTTCTTGTTGAACACCGCGGCGGCGACGTAGCTGGCGGTACCGAAGTATTTTTCCCAGGACAGATCGGCGCCCACGGCGATGTATGGCTTCAGTTTCGGATTGCCGCCGCTACCGGACCACAGTACCTGGCCTGCGGCAGGGCCATCGTTGACCAGGGCCACGCCGGCGGACGTCGCCACCTTCTCGTCGTCGATACGCCCGCGGGCCATGGTCTTGGCGAGGCCGAAGCGAAGGAACTGCTTGTCAGCGATCTCGGCTGCGAGGTTCAGGCTCGGCAGCACTTTGGTGTAACGGGTGCCATCCGAAATGCGACCGACCAGCGTGTCGCCGTTGGTCTGCAGGGCTTCCGAGGATTGGTCGGTACGCACGGCCTGTACGCCGACGTTGCCGCGCAACGGTACATCGCCCAGCGTCGTATCGATGTTGAATTTCACGTACGCGACGGGAACCTTCTCCCGCACCGAGTAGTTCCGGCTCCAGTCCGCCTGGCCGTTGCGCTGGGTGAGGTAGAACTGCCCCGCGAGCGCGCGCAGCACGTCGTAGTTCACGACGCCCGGGATACCGCCGTAGCTGAGGTCGGTGGTACCACGCAGGTACGACGGATCGATCGGTGCCGCGAACCCGGGCTGGTAGTCGTCAGCCGTCGAGCCGTTGCCATTGAGCCAGGCGAAATAGACGTCCGCCTGCTTGGTCTTGCGACGGTCCGAATAATTCACGCCGACGTTCACGTCGGAGAAGATCCAGCCCACCGGGTGGCTGACTTCGAGGCGGAATGCCTTGATGGTGTCCTTCTGGTGGTCGAATTCCTCGCGACCGTTGTAACCGTAGTCATTGGGGTCGGTAAAGAACATGGCCGAGGGATCGGCAAAATTGACGCCTGGGCGAAAGTCGGGAAAGCCCTCGTGCTCAGGGGTCGCGAAGTCCGTCGACGAGGTCGCCTGGCCCGGCAGGCCCGCGAAAAGGTAAGCGTCGTGAAGGCGCTTCTTCGCGCTGGAATACGATGCATCGCCCGTGATCACCCAGCCATTGCCGAAGTCGTATTGGTTGTTCCAGCCGGCGGAGAAGAGCCGGTCGCGTTCCTTGGTGTAATCGTTCTGCAGGATCGACTTCAGGCCGTCGATGTGGCCCGTGGTGACGATCGGATAGGGCAGCGCCGGCACGTAACCGACATTGTTGTAGGACACGTTGTCGTACGGGCTGCTCGACCACTGCACGCCGTTCAGATAGGTCTTCTGGTCGAAGGTGGAGTAATACAGATCCAGCGTGGAGTGATAGTTGTCGTTCGGCGCCCATTCCAGCACGGTCATCAGACCGTTGCGCAACTGGTTCTCCGACTTCGCACGAAGCTGCATGCCTTCCTGCGAGATCACGTTGTCCGGCATGCCGGGCGTATGCGGTGCGCCCCAGTTCGACTCCGCACCCTGCGAGCCGTTGTTGAGGCTCCACCACCATGCCTGGTACTGCTTCTCCTGCACGGGAGAGTCGAGCTGGGCGAAGCCGACCGCCAGGCCCAGCGTGTGATCGAAGAACTGATCGATGTACGAAAAGCTTGCACGGTGCCCCGTGTCGCCAACGCCGGTGCCGTGATTGAGGCTGCCATTGGAGTTGTTCTCGCCGCGCAGATTGGCGGCAAAGGCACGCTTCGGCAGGTCAAGCGGCTTGATCGTGTGCAGGTCCACCGTGCCCGAAAGACCCTGGCCGATCAGGCTGGCGTCCGGCGTCTTGTAGACGGCTGCACCGCTGATCAGCTCCGAGGGATATTGGTCGAAGTCGACACCGCGGTTCTCGCCGATGGTGGCCTGCTCGCGGCCATTCAGCGTGGTGCCGGCGAAGTCGGGCGACAGGCCGCGGATCGAGATCTGGTTGGCACGACCGTCGACGCGCTGGGTCGCGAGGCCCGACAGGCGCGCCAGGCTTTCGGCGATGCTGCTGTCCGGCAGCTTGCCGATGTCCTCGGCCGAAATCGCCTCGATGATGTTGTCGGAATTCTGCTTGGCTTTGATCGCGTTCTGGATGCTGCCCTGGATACCCGTGACGATCACGGCATCGAGCGTGCTTGCCGCATCCGGATTCGCGGTCCGCTTGTCCTTGGGCGTAGCCGACTGCGTCGTCGTCGGTGGCTGCGTCGTCGATGACGCGGACGATTGCTGCGGCGCTGCCGATGCGTCCTGGGCCGGCGCCGGCTGCGTCATCAACGCCGCGATGCAGGCGGTCGCGAGAAGCCGCGGGCGGAGCGAGGGCACGGCGCGGCCATGCGTCGGGTGGCGACGAGTCATCATGTTGTTCCCTGCGTTCGTAGATACCGGCGACCCCTTCCGCCGTGGGCCGCGAGAATGAGGGAGTGCCACGCAACTGTCATCCTGCGTCGCAGCAGAATGTTGCGACGGTCCGTTCACCGCTGATGCAACGCAACATACCGTCACCTATGCAAATTCGGCCGTTGACGGCGATTTGACGGTGCGCTATACCTTGCTCGCCGCGATGCCTCCGAATGGACGTCCATCGCGCGCGGCGGCCACATGCATGGGGTATGTCGGCCAGCGCAGCTCGCTATGAATGACGGGACAGCCACGATGCGTCGCCTCGATTCAAACCAAGCGAATCCAAGCTGCGCCTTCACGGGACGCACGTTCCCACACGTCATGGCCGATGGCCTTCCCATCCTCGCACGCGCCAAGTTGAGTGCATTGCGCTCGCGCGGCAAGTGCGTTGCCGGTTACTCCCCCCCGCACAGCGTCCGCTGATTCCTGATCGACTGATCGGCACGTTGCTCCGTTCCGGTGGCCCGTCGCGTCACGCCTGCATTCGCAGGTGCCGTGGCTATGCGTCGCGCGGAACTCGAAAGCGAACCCGCTGATCAGCGGACGACGCCATGCGCGGCGAGGGCACGCGCGGCGGCCTATCGAACACTTTCGGGGTGGGGTGACTTGTGCGTAACGAACAGGGTCTTTGCAGGAAAACGCTTGTCGCGGCGCTGTGTGCCGCTCTGGGTACGCTGGCGGTGCCGGCGTTTGCGCAGCAAGCGGCGCAGACGCCGCCGACTGACGGCAGCACGGCGACATCGGCGCCAAACAAACCGCCGACCAAGGACAAGGCGGTGCAGATGAAGGCGCTGAGCGTCGTCGCCAACCGCTACGACGCAACCAATATGCGCATGGACTCGGTGAACACCGTCGAGGTGCTCTCCGCAAACGATCTGCAACACACGGCCGTACACAACGTGGCCGAGGCGCTGGGCCTCATGTCCGGCGTGAACGTGACGACGACGGGCACCGGTTACTTCGGCGGCATCGATGGTGCGGCGCGCGGCGAAGGCATGTTCGCATCGGTGCGTGGTCTGCCGTCCGAGTACAACGTGAACCTCATCAATGGCAGCAACGTCGCTCAGGGCATGCCGTACAGCCGCAGCGTCCAGTTGAGCCTGCTTCCCCCTTCGGGCTTGCAGACCATCGTGCTCAACAAGACCTCGATGGCGGACATGGATGGCGATGCGATCGGCGGAACGATCGATTTCCGCACGCCGAGCGCGTTCGACTTCAAGAAGGATTTCAGCGGCAGTGTCACGGCCAGCGGTCGTTCCGAAAGCCGTGCGCGCGACTACGGCGGCAGCGGACTCGGTAGCGGCTTGGCGGCGGAACTGCAGACCAAATTCGGCGCGGAGAAGCAGTTCGGCGTCTACGTGAGCGGCTACTACGACTATCGCAACATTGCCAACAGCGAGATCGGCGCGGCCGAAAGCGCATCGAACGATGGGTCGTGGGCGTTCCTGCATGCCACCGCCGAGGGCGACAACGCGCCGGGCTACGATCCCGCACACAACCTTGTCAGCACCGGTACCAACGTCGGCATTGCGTCCGGTTTCGAGCGCCGCTATGGCGGCAACATCTCCCTCGACTGGAACATCGATCCGACGCTGAAGGCCTACGCGAAGATGACCTACGCGTATGCGCTGACCGAACAGAACACGACGTACACGCAGTTGCTGCCGTCCAACGTCACCTACGTGCCGACCGCCACGCCTGGCGTGTACGCGCCGAATATCGGGCGCATCGCCAACCGCTTCTGGTTCGAGACCAACCCGGAACGCGCGGACCTCGCCACCTTTCAGTTCGGCGCGGACAAGACGGCGGGCGGCTGGACGATTTCGCCGAACGTCTTCTGGAGCTTCGGGCGCAACGATCGACCGAATCACGTCGAGATCGACGGGCGGGAGGACAAGTACTCGCAGGACAACTTCGCTTATAGCGGCAGCTCGCTACTGCGCTACGGCAACGGCGGGTTCCCGTATCCGCAACTCACCCCTGGTTTGCTCGGTTCGGTCAACAACATCGGGGCGATGTGGGCCAACGACTATGGCGAGGTCACCCGGATCCGCTCCGGCCAGAAGCGCGGTGGCGCGAAGCTGGACCTGCGCTACGACTTCGAGAACGGTCCGGTGTCGTCGGTGAAGTTCGGCGTGAAGTACAGCGACAGCTCACGCGAGTTCACCAATCGCGACTGGTCCACGGGTGGCATCAACGACGGTGTGACTACGTTGGAGGATCTCGGCATCTTCAAGGGTTACTACAGTTCGATTTTTCCGGACAAGTACCACTGGCGCGCACCTGACGTGAGCCGCGCTGCGGTCGCAGCGCTGATCGACCAGCACGTGTTGCCTTCCGATCTGGATACCTGCAGTCAGCTGGATTTCAACAACTACAACTGCGACACCATGCGCGGTACCGAGGCCGTCACGGCAGCGTACGCGATGGCAACGATCGAGCAGGGTCCGCTGGAGATCATTCCCGGGGTGCGCTTCGAGCACACGTCGATCCACAACACCTTCTGGACCACGCCGACGGATGCCAACGGCAACGAACTGCCCGGCTACTTCGACAACAACCGCACCATCTACAACGAGCCGCTGGGCAGCCTGTTCATCAACTATCGACCGAGCGGCAACGTCGTCTATCGCGCGTCCATCTGGCAGAGCTATACCCGTCCCGCGTTCGTGCAGCTCGGTGGCGGGTCGCAGATCAACACGTCCGACGGCGTGACCACGATCACGCGCGGCAATCCCAATCTGAAACCCATCAAGTCCACCAACGTGGATCTTGCCGCGGAGTGGACCACGGAGCGCGGCGGCTATGTGTCGCTGTCGAGCTTCTACAAGAAGCTGCGCGACTACATCTACGACAGCGGTGGTGGTCAGGCCAACCCCGATACGGTGGGTGAGGGCACGGTATTGACCAAGACCCCGACCAATGGCGGCGACGGCAAGGTCTACGGCCTGGAGGCGACGTGGCGGCAGAAGTTCCAGGATCTTCCGGCGCCGTTCGATGGGCTGGGCTTCAGCGTGAATGCCACGCGGCAGAACTCGAAGGTGGATCTCGGTCGCGACGGCTTCGGTAACGAGCGTCTGCAGGCGGCACCGCAGCGCATGGCGAACGCCGAGCTGTTCTACGAAAAGAATGGCTTCTCGTTGAACCTCAGCTATCACTACACCGGTTCCTACCTGTCCACCTACGACTTCCTCAACCAGGGAAGCCCGTGGGACGACCTGTGGATCCGGCCGATCCGGCGCGTCGACCTGCATGCGGGATATCAGCTCCCGAACGGCATTCAGCTCGACCTGCAGGTGAGCAACCTCACGAAGCAGTACTCGTACTGGTCGCACATCGGCAGGAACAGCCTTGCCAATTCGGACATCGTCGATGCAGGCATGACGACGCTGCTCACCGTCAAGTACGCGTTCTGATCGTGCAGCGAAGGCACTTCCTCGCGTTCTCGCTGCTCGCGCCCCTGGCGTGGGTAGCGAGGCCTGCCCTGGGACGAACGGCACCGCCGTTTCGTCCTGTGGCGCCGGACGGGCGCCCCCATCGTTTCGCGCTCGGCCGCCGATCCTTTCTGCTCGACGGCGAATCGTTCCGCATCCACAGCGGCGAGATGCATCCTGCGCGCATCGCGAAAGCGCATTGGCGCTCGCGCATTCGCACGGCGCGCGCGATGGGGCTCAACACCATTGCGCTCTACGTCATGTGGAACCATCACGAGCGCGAGCCGGGCGTGTTCGACTTCGAGGGCGAGAACCGCGACATCGAGGGATTCATCCGCCTGTGTCAGGAAGAGGGCCTGTGGGTGTATCTGCGTCCCGGTCCCTACGTATGCGCCGAATGGACCAACGGCGGTCTTCCGGCCTGGTTGTTGCGCGACCCCGACACACGCCTGCGCGATCGGGACGATCCCCGCTACATGGCCGCCGTGCGGCGCTACGTGGCCG
>Ga0209148_1000855_pt1 | contig 21345 bp, 18 predicted proteins | sample AraplaCol_mMF_r2_2_FD_184288 | JGI IMG/M metagenome (GOLD analysis project Ga0209148, IMG submission 184288) | Arabidopsis root microbial communities from North Carolina, USA - plate scrape CL_Col_mMF_r2 (SPAdes) (version 2) | ecosystem: Host-associated > Plants > Roots > Endosphere | place... | reverse complement strand
ATGATGGTGGAGCCGCTCTTCCCGATCCCGCCGGAGGTCTTCACCTCCTGCCCGAGCTACCATGATTTCACCGCCGGCGAGACGCTGGAGCTTTATCACGGGCTGAAGATCCGCACCGCGGCGCTCAACCATCCCAATGGCGCGACCGGCTATCGCATCGACTGGCAGGGCAAATCGATCTGCTACGTGACCGATTGCGAGCATCGCGCCGATGGCCCCGACCGGGCTGTCATCGACCTCATCCGCGGCGCCGACATCTTCGTCTACGACAGCACCTACACCGAGACGGAGTACCCCAAGCATAAAGGCTGGGGCCACTCGACCTGGCAGGAAGGAGCCAAGCTCGCCGACCTCGCCGGGGCCAAGACCTTCGTGCTGTTCCACCATGACCCGAGCCACGACGACAGCTTCATGGATGCGATCGCCCGCGAGGCCGAGGCGCAACGGCCAGGTACCCTGGTCGCCAAGGAAGGCATGATCCTTACCCCGTGACCGGCTGAGACCGGTCCGGCGGCGTCTCGCTCATCCCAGAATCAGAACAAGCGGTTGCTAGCGGCCTAGTTGTGGCTGCCCAGATCAGGCGCTGCCTGGCAGCCGGGTTTGCCTGGTGCGGCAAGAATGGCACAGAACCAGGTGGCCCCGGTCTCGGCATTGACCCGCCAGGCTGTCTGGTTGCCGCCGGCGGAAATCTGCCAGGGGCCCGTCCTGTCGGCTTCGCTGCTGCGGCTGAGGCCAACGGTCAGGACCGCGCCGGCAATCAAGGCGAGGCCGAAGAACACGGCCTGCGCCAAAGTCAGGGTGGATTTCATGGCTGGTCCTTTCCGTCGCCGCCGCGTGGGACCGCCGCCGATCGGCCGCGGTCCAGGCTTAGAAACGGATCAGGACCCTGTCAGTGCCCGTGCAGCCCAGGGATGCGGGCTTCACGATCGAGCGATTGCGGCTCAGCGGGCGTCGATGGAATCGACCCGGTCGGGATAGAAGGCGAGGTGGTCCTTGATCTCAGCGACTGCCGCATAGGGCTGCTCATAGGTCCAGACCGCATTGGTGGCGCGCTCGCCGCCGGACGGGATGCTGAAATAATGGCACTCGCCCTTATAGGGGCAATAGGTGGTGTGATCGGTCCGCTCCAGCGCCGCCATGGCGACGTCCTTGCGCGGAATATAGAAGACCGGTGGATAGCTTGCTTCCTGGACGATCAGCGCGTCATGGCTGTCGGCGATCGCCTTGCCATCGACCATGACCACCACCCGGCGGGCGCTGGGCTCGATTGTGATGGGATGATCTGGACCGGGCTGCTTCACGGCTCTGGCGGTCATGGCAATGTCTCCTTTGCATCTCTGCGGCTGGCGCAGTCTAGCAAGCTGGCGAAGGGAGGGAAGGCGCTTTCCTCTGCGCCCTAACGACTGTTGGGGATGTGGTGGGCGTCATCGTTCCTGGCAAGCAGGTGATTTCGTTCAGCGCGCGTCGAGCCGGATTGCGACGGTGGGATCGAAGACGTCCGGCAGATGTTCGACCGGCTTGCCATGATAGGTGGTTTGCGGTTCCAGCACGCCGATCACCGAGCGGAAATCCTTGATCTTCAGCCCGTAATCCCCTTGCCGCTGCCAGATCTCCTCGACTACGGCTCGGGCCTGGTCCGGGCTGTAGCCGCTGCCGCCGACGGTGATAGTCTCGCCCGGCTTGGCCATGGAGAGCAGCACATCGGCGACTTCCGCCGGTGTCTGGCCAAAGATTCTCATGCCGTTTCCCGCCGTTGCAAGTCCATGAACATCAACACCGGTTCAGGGAAGCGGTTCCCGCCGCGGCCTCCTGCGGCTGTTGCCGCGATCGATCGCGCGGCCTGGCCAATGGGACGCCCAGTGCGAACCGCGCGAACGAACGACCGGCGATCAACATGATCCGCCGGCCGTCCGGATGCAGCGTCTTGTGCCGGTCAATCGCGGCCGCGGGGCTTTCTTCCGTCGAGCTTCAGGCCGCGTGGCAGGACCGAAGGCGGAATGCCGACGACGCGTCCGACCTCACGGAGATCACGTTCGAACTGACTGCTGAGCGGCACGGCGGTCAACACCCGGTCCGGCAGACGGTCTTTGACCCGGTAGAGGGCGATCTCGATGTGTCGCAGGCTTTGGCGTGTCAGGGCCTTGGCCGGCACGCGGACATCGAAGTCATAGCTCGACATTTCGTAAATATGGTGCCGCATCTGCTCCTGCGTACCGGCGGGATGGACGAAGGAGCGGAACACGCCGAGATCGGGCAGCGAGCCGGCATAGAGCAGGCGCTCGCCATCCGTGACCTCGTAAGCATGGCTGCCGAGGAAGCTCGGGTTCTGCAACAGCGGACTGTCGACCAGATGGCTGTCCACCACGGAGAACTCTCCGTCCTCGACATGGATCTGCAGGCGCACATACTGGTCGGCGCCGTGCGGCGCGCGACGACCCGGATCCTGGTCGGGGAGCTCGCGATCCGGGGGCAGTTGGCCGCCTCTGCCGGCGGCTTTGGTCGCGGCCTTCTTCGCGGCGGCCTTGGCGGTCGGCTTCAGCAGCGTCTTTCCCTTGATCGATTGGCGCGGTGCTGCGGCGCGTTTGCCGCTGCCCTTGCTGGGGCCGGTGCCTTTGCGCAACGTAACCTTGGCGCCTTGTTCCGGCTTGGTTGGCAGTGATTTCTCAGCCATCGTCGCCTCCCTTCACCAGTTGCGGCCATAGCGGTAATTGTGGATCCAGCGGTAATAGATCTTCTGCAGATGCAACGCGCGATAGCCGCGGATCATCCCGAACCAATCATGGTTATGGACGAAGAGATCCGGCTTGCCCCGGGCGCCTTCGAAATTGCAGGTCTCGAAGCGGTCGTTGGGACCGAGATTCCATTCGCCGATCCAATCGCCGACATAATTGGCCGTCAGGGCGGTGCCGTTTGTCAGCATGCGGCCGAGATATTCCTCGGCCCAATCGGCGGAATTATAGGCGAATAGGTCGGTCTTGCCATCGCCGGTGATATCGGCTGGGAAGAACAGGTCGTGCCGCGCCATGCCGCCCCAGCCTGGGACGTCGCCGTCATAGCGATTGACATATTGCAAGCCGCTGCCGGTCGAGCGGAACATGCCGAGATAGGGCATGCTCCAGTCGTCGCCGTTGAAGATGTAGATATCCGCCTTCTTGTCGCCGTTGAAATCGCCGACCATCAGGCGGTCATGCTGGGCGAGACCGCCCCAACCCGGGATATCGCCGTCATAGCGGGCGGTCATCGTCAGGTTCGAGGCGGAGGCGCGGAACATGCCGACATAGCTCATGCTCCAGTCGTCGCCGTTGAAGATATAGAGATCGTCCTGGCCGTTGCCGCTGAAATCGCCGACGAAGAGCTGGTCGTGGCGGGCGAGACCGCCCCAACCGGGGATATCGCCGTCGAAGCGGTGCACCAGATTGAAGCCGGTGCCGGAGGAGCGCAGCATGGCGACATAGGTCATCGACCAGTCGTCGCCATTGAAGACGTAGAGATCCTTCTTTCCGTCGCCGGTGAAATCGCCGACATAGAACTTGTCGTTGCGGGCGAAGCCGCCCCAGCCGGGAATATCCCCGTCATAGCGGGCGATCAGCCGCAGGCCGTTATTGCCGTCATCGACCAGCAGGCCGAGATAGGGCATGACCCAGTCGACACCGTTGAAGACGGCGACCTCGTCCTTGCCGTCGCCGTTGAAGTCGCCGATGTAGAAATGGTCGTTGGGCTTGAACTGCCAGGAACCCGGCACACGCTCGACCGCGCTGGACACGAAATCGAGCTGCGCGCCGTTGGAACGGAAGATCTGGATCGAATTGTCGGCATGGATCAGCACATCGCTGCGCCCGTCGCCGTTGAAGTCGCCGGCATAGCAGTTGAGGAAATGATGGCCGGTCCAGCTGTCATACTGGCGCTTGAAGGAGGTGTAGCAGACCGGGCAGTAAGGCGGTGAATTGCTGCGCATGCGGCAATTGACGACCGGGCGATAGATGCCGGTCTGGTTGGTGTTGCCGCCCTCGAAGAGGCCGACATCCTGGTTGTCGTCCCAGGTGGCGGGCTTGGTGCCCTGGTTGTAATCCGCGCAGGCGCCGACGCCGGTCGGCACCGGCGTCGAGGGGGCGATGAAATTGCCCCATTTGGTGGTGGCGCGATCGGTATTGATGGTGAGGTCCACCGCTCCTGGCTCGCTGCCGGTATAGGCGCCGTCGACGCAATATTCATCGGCGAGGCCGCCCAGGCCATGGCCAAATTCATGGGCGATCACGTCCCAGCTGTCGCCCAGCGTCACATGGGCGCGTCCGTTGCCGCCACAGCCGCCATAGCTCAAGGTGTTGAGCACGATCAGCACGAAGTTGTAGTCGGGCACCCATTTTTTCAGGGCGGCCTTTATCCGGCTGTCCGTGTCAGTGCCATATTCCATCCAGCAATGCGCCCAGGAACCGCTGAAGATCATGTTGAGGGCGGTGTTGTGGATGGTCTGGCTGCTGATCGTATCGTCGGATGGATCGGCGGGCGTACCGTGCTCGTCATAGGTCCGGGTGCTGACACCGGAATCGACGGATTCCAGATTGACCCGATAGATGTTCCAGGCGGAGGCATCCTCGAAAAAATAATCATGGGTGAAGACGCCATTGATCAGCGTGTTCTGCACCCAGTTGTTATAGGTCGCCTGATCTCCAGCGGCGAAGCCATCTCCCAGGATCGCCAGATTGCGCTTTGATCCCACCGGTCCCGCGGCGCGCAATTGCGTCATACTGTCAGCCATGTCGGGCTCCTCTCAGCTTTGTCCGTCGATGTCGAGCGTCAAGACAGAACTACAGCCCCACCGGGAGCGCTTGCTCCGGGTGTGCTCGTGAGGTGGTATCGGACAAAGCCAGAAATACGGTCGCCGGCGACGACGTCAGGACCGTACCCAGACTCTGGAGCCCCCGATCCGATGATGTGGAATGGAAACTTTCGTTTCCCCCTTCAACGCGCGTAACGCGTAGCTTCGATGATGAACCCGGTAAGAAAGTTGTCAAGCACCAAAGGTTGTCCGCGTGCGTAACACACGCAGATGCTGCTTGCCGGAAGCGGTCCCCGTCATCGCGCGTCCTGCCGTCACTGCCGCCAGAAGGTGATGGTCAGTCCGCCGCTGATGATGAGGAGACCGCCGACCAGGATCGGCAAAGTGGGCGCCTGGCTGAAGGCGATCCAGTTGATGGCCTGAGCAACCACGAAAAACAGCGTCACATAGATGCCGAGCAGCCGGCCGAAATCCCAGGCCGGCGCATTCACCGTCAGGCCATAGGCGAAAAGCACGACGGCACCGAGGACGAAGAAGAGGCTACGCATCGGCCAACTGCCGCTGCTGATGCCATGGCGCACCAGCGCATCGCCGCCGGCTTCGAGCACGGCCGCCGCCAGCAGAATCAACAGATAGGTGAGTTTCGCCATGCTTCCCCCAAGTCCTTCTCTCGCAGCACGCGTCGGTCCTGTCGCAAGATCACCGGGATATTCACGCGGGTCCGAGACTGAGCCGATTCATTAACGGCAGTTCGCGGCCATGACAAATTTATGCTCTCGCTCGGCGACCGCCGCTCGTCACCTGATCGGACATGGCAAACATTGCCGGCGCTTGATCTGCGTCAAGATGGGGTTGATCTCGCCCCCCTAATCTGTGCAACCTAATCAAGTCGGTTCAATACAACCGGAAGGCGCCAAGCAGCAGCCAAATCCGGAGACCTCGTCCTTGCAGATGGTGATGGGGGTAGCATGAACTGGTTGCGGGAAGCCAACATCAATGTGTCTCATCGGCCCTGGCGGCGAACTATCTACGCCGCGCTGTTCGCTGCTGCATTGATCTATCCGAATGCCGGCATCGCCCAGGATGAACAGGCTGCGGCACCGAATGCGGCCGAAGCCGGTGCCGCCGATGCCGGCGCGCAAGGTGCTCAACTCGATGCGGAAGCCTTGCGTGTCCTGGTGGCGCCGATTGCGCTTTATCCTGATGAGCTTGTCTCCGTGGTTCTGCCGGCCAGCACGACCGGCCTGCAGATCGTCCAGGCGCAGCGTTACCTCGACAAGCATAAGACCGATCCGTCGGCACAGCCCAACAGCGATTGGGATCCCTCGGTGCTCGCTTTGCTGAATTACCCCGAGGTGCTCGCGCGCATGAATGCCGATCTCGATTGGACTGCACGCCTTGGCGATGCGGTCATCAATCAGCAGAGCGATGTGATGGATGCGATCCAGCAGATCCGCAATGAAGCGGCTGCCTCGGGTTATCTGAAATCGGACGAAAAGCAGGTGGTGACCCAGGAGAAGGAGACCGTCATCATCAAGTCGGCCGACCCGGAAGTGATCTATGTGCCGACCTATAACCCTGAAGTCGTTGTCCAGCAGACCTATGTCACGGCGCCGCCGCCGGTCTATACCCAGCCCTATCCCTATTACTACTCGCCGGCCGCGACCTTCTTCACCGGCGCTTTCATTGGCGCTGCCTTCGCTTACGGCATGGACTGGCACAATGACGATATCGACATCGATATCGACAACAACAACAGCTTCAACAACAGTTTTAATTCGAACCGCAATTTCAATGGCGATAAATACAACTTCCGCAACAAGCCGACGCCATACGGCAACAAGACGACCTGGAATGGGGCGAACAAGCGGCCCAGCACGCAGCCGGCGGGCAGACGGCCGTCCGGCGTGGCGCCGGTCAATCGGCCCGGGGCCAATGGTGGTGGGATCAACGGTGCCAATCGTCCGGCCGGCGGCCAGACGAAACCTGCCTTGTCCGGCCAGACCAAGGCCAATCAGCCGAAAGCGGGCCAGCTGAATAAGCCGGCCAATCGCCCGGGCAACAAGCCTGCAACGGCCAAGTCCGGCAGTTCGCTCGGTTCCTACACGCCGGGTCGGCAGACCGCGAAAGAGAGCAATCGCGGGCAACAGAGCCTGTCCAACCGGGCGCGGCCATCGGCTCCGGCGCGGCCGAATACGTCGTTCCAGCGACCCAATCAGGGCGCTTTCGGCGGCAGTTCTGCCGGCAGCAATGCGGTGAGGCAGCAGAACCGTGGCAATCGTAGTCTCGGCGGCCGCGGTGGCGGCGGCGCCCGCCGCCGATAGATCGGGTGGCGAGGCAATCGGGCGGCGAGATAGGGGAGAGAGAGAGATGAAAACCGGCAAGATGGCAATCCATGTGTCCCGCGCGGCCGTCATTCTCTGCTGCTGGCTTGCAGCTCCGGCATTGGCGCTGGCGCAGAGCGAAATACCAGCCGCCACTTATGACAGTCCGGAAGCGGCCGCCAAGGCGTTGATCGATGCCTTGGCGAAAGACGACCACCAGGCGCTGCTCGCGGTGCTTGGCAACAAGTACCAGGATCAGCTGTTCATCGACGAGGCTGAGCGCGAGAAGGCGCAATTCGCCGATGTCGCCAACCGGGCGAAAGAGGCGATGCAGCTGCGTAAGGATGACGACAACACCCGCGTGATGGTGATCGGCAAGAATGCCTGGCCGATGCCGATCCCGATCAAGCATGTCGACAAGGGCTGGCAGTTCGACACCGCGACCGGCATCGATGAGATCTTGGCCAGGCGTGTCGGTGCTGACGAGCTCGCCGCCCTGGATCTCCTCAAGACCTATGTCGATGCCCAGGTCAACTATGCCTCGGAATATCGCGATGGCAGCGATGTCGAGAAATACGCGCAGCGCATCGTCAGCACGCCCGGTCGGCAAGATGGCCTTTACTGGCCGGCGAAAGAGGGCGAAGAGCAGAGCCCCTTCGGTCCTTTCGTCGCCGAGTTGCCGCCTTATATGCAGGATCGCGATATGCAGAAGGCGGGCAAGGAACCCTATATGGGCTATTACTTCCGTATCCTCACAAGGCAGGGCGAGAATGCGCCCGGCGGCCGCTATGACTACATCATCAACGGCAATATGATCGCCGGTTTCGCCATGGTCGCGACGCCGGCGGAATATGGCGAGACCGGCATCATGACCTTCGTCGTCAATCACCAGGGCAAGATCTTCGAAAAGGATCTCGGCGACAACACGGCGCTGCAGGCAGCGGCGATCCAGGAATACAACCCCGATAACAGCTGGAAGCTGGTGGATAAGGACGACCAGTGACGGTTACCGCGGCCTGAAGCGGGATCGGCTTCCCTGCCATACGGCGCCGGCCGACTGGCGGTAGTGACCATCGACGCGACGAAGTCTACTTGATCATGCGCGCCATCAACGCATTGCCGTTTCATCGGTGTTGTGCGCGATCAGAAAACATATCTGTGCAAGCGTCACGGCGTTTTCCGCCTTTGCCATGCGCGCAATCAGCGCTCGCTCGGCAACGCCGTCCCGCATCTCCGCTTGCTCCAGCTCACTGATCAGGCTGCCGACAGACTGGAGCGCATCAGATAGCACGGAATTTTCGGCGCCATCCTGTGTGACAGCAACCCAAGCAGCCCTCATCCGCTCGCTCCACGAGCCATACAACGTGCTACGGTCATGAATGCACTGGTAGACCGTCCACCAGACATCTTCCTGGTCTTCGAGCGACAAGCCGTCGAGAGCGGCGACGGCCAGTCGCGCAGCGGCGGCGATATTGGACATCAATCAGGGCTCTCCATGGGCGGCACCAACCAGGCGAGCATCTAGGCTCGGTGGTGAAATCGTCTCATGAACGACGCCCGATCTCCAGGGGGATCAGACTGGCATTCCGACGCCTTACAGCAGCATCGGCTGCACCACGGCATCGGCCACGGCCGGCAGGGTGACGGTGACAGAGGTGCCTTCGCCGAGCGTGCTGTCGATGGTCAATCGGCCGCCATGCAATTCCACCAGCGACTTGACGATGGGCAGGCCAAGCCCGGTGCCGTCGTGCTGGCGGCTCATCGCGTTATCCACCTGGCCGAAGCTGCTCAGCACCTTGGGGATGTCGGCGGCGGCGATGCCGATGCCGGTATCGCTGACGGTGATGGCGACATAAGCGCGCTGGCCGGCATGCACCGGGGCGGGGGCGACGCTGACCGTGACCTTGCCGCCCTTGGGCGTAAATTTGACGGCATTGGTGAGCAGGTTGGAAATGATCTGCAAAGCGGCGCGGCGGTCGGCCCAGAGATCCGGCGTCTTGGGATCGATCTTGCTCTTCAGCTTCAACTTGCCGGCGGCGGCGCGGTCGCGCACCAGCCGCATGGCGGAATCGATCAGGCCATCGAGGCTGCAACGCTCCTCGCTCAGCGTGTAGCGGCCAGCTTCGATCTTGGAAAGATCGAGGAGGTCGTTGATCAGCGACAGCAGCAACTGGCCGCTGTCATGGATGTCGGTGACATAGCCGCCATATTGCGGGGCGCCGAGCTGGCCAAAGAGGCCAAGCTTCATCACTTCCGAGAAGCCGATGATGGCATTCAACGGCGTGCGCAATTCGTGGCTGATATTGGCGAGGAACTCGGTCTTCGAGCGGTTGGCGAGCTCGGCCTGGTTCTTTGCCTCGCGCAGGCTTTCTTCGGTCCGCATGCGCGAGGTGACGTCATTGATGATGCCGATGAAATGCCGCACCGAGCCGTCGATCTCGCTGACCGGGCTGATATGGAGATCGTTCCAGAAGGTCTTGCCGTCCTTGCGGTAGTTGCGCAGGACCGCCTGCACCGGGCGCTTCTGCTCAAGGCCGCGGCGCAGCTTCTCGACCGCCGCAGGATCGGTGTCGCGGCCCTGCAGGAAGCGGGCGTTGCGGCCCAGGATCTCATCCATGGCATAGCCGCTGATACGGCAGAAGGCGGCATTGGCGAAGGTGATCGGCAGGTCCGGCTGCTGCGCATCACAGATGATGATGCCGCTGCTGACCGAGGCGATGGCGGTGGCGAGCACGGCATTGCGCTCGGCGAGCTGGGTCAGGCGCAATTCGCGCGCCTTCACCGCGGTGATGTCGCTGACGATGCGGAGCGTCCCGCCATCGGCGGATTTCGATTCAATGATGCGCAGCCACTGGCCGTTGGGCCGGCGGATCTCCTGGCGCCAGGGCAGGTGGCGATGGCGGTCGAGGAGCGCGGTGATCAGTGCCTCCGGGTCGGCGGCGGCGCTCTCGCCGGACTCAGCCGCGGGCGGCTGCTCCGCTGTTTCGGGCTTGTCGACGTGGCGATCCTCGATGGTGAAAGGCAGTTCGCGGCTCCGCGCCGGGGCAGGGGTAGCACGACCGCGCAGGGGATCGCCGGTGACGCCCTCGGCGGTAAGGCCGTTGCGCAGCACGTCGAGCCGGGTGAGATCGGCGTAATGGACTCCCGGCCGCAGTTCGGTCGCCAGCTCGGTATGGAGATGGAAATAGACCAGGTTGACTGCCACCAGCCGGTCCTCGGCATCGAAGATGGCAATGCCTTCCGGCAGATCGGCGATGCTGCGCTGGAGGGCGGCAGCGCCACTGGTGCCGGCGATGAAGCCGGCCCGGTCCAGCACATTGCCGCTTGCGGTTCCGGCCGATGGCTCCTGGTCGAAAGCCGGGCGGGCGAGGATGGCGGGCTGTCCGATCACCGGCAGGCCGGCGATATCGCCCCGCTGCCGGGCCTTGGCTTCTTCCTCGGCCCGGCGATCCTCGAGCCGCAGCAGCGCCGCGAAGGCCAGCACCGCCGGCAGGTGCAAAAGCGCCAGCGCCAGCAGGCCGATCCCGCCGCCGAGATTGTTCTCCAGCAGGAGCCGGATGCCGGTAACGAGCAGCGGCAAGGCCGGCAGCAGGGCTGCGGCGCCGTAGCCGAAAAGAAGACGCTCGGCCGCCGCCGGCAGGGCGACCGGCAGGCGGCGGGCGGCAATCAGCCAGATCGCCGGCAGGAAGAGCAGGGGCAGGGTCCAGGCCGCGAGGCCGAGCCAGATCAGGGCGACCAGGGTGCCGGCGATAAGAGCGCCCAGCGCCATGATCCGGTCATAGAGGGCGAGGCCCAGCAGTGCCGCTGCCAAAGCATCGACCGGCAAAGCCCGCAGCCAGCCGCCAGCGGTCGCCGCGTTGACCAAGGGATAGGCCACAGAACAGATCAGCAGGGTAGGGATGCCGATTGCCAGCGCCAGGCCGGCGCCCGCGAGGCCACGGCCGAGCCGGCCATAGGCTTCCAGCCGGGCGCCACCGAAGGCGCGATAGCCGACGGCCAAGCTCAGCGCCAGGGTCAGGTTGAAACCCAGAGCGAGGAGCGGCAGGAGGATGAGCAGGAAGCTGCTCGGGGCGGCATGCGGGTCCATCAGCAACTCAGTTCTTTACTCACCCGTCATCCTGCCCCAGCCTGGCGCGCGCCGCCCCTGATCTTCTGTGATCATTTGATGGCTGGCCGGTCGCACAGCAGGCTCCCCAAGGATTTATCGGTAACGTATTCGCGCCCGCGACGAAACTGCCTGCCTACCACCAGACTATATCACTCAATCATATCATCCGGGCGATTATCATGGTCGAGATCGAAACGCATCGCATGCGGGTGAAATACATCCTTGTTTTTCATCAAGATGACATCCGCCTCTGCCGTTCTGTCTTCGGCAGTGTACCGAGGATCGGGTATCGGTGATCAGCTGCGCAGGCTCGGCGCCCGCCCTTCCGCCTCCAACCGCGACGCGGCAGCGGCCAGCCAGTCGCGGCTGGCTTCCCAATTGGCTTGCTGCCGGGCCGCCGCCGCTTCACCGGCCGCCAGCAGGTCCGAGACCCAATGGCTGCCACCGCCGAAATCGATCAGCGTGTCGGCTTCGACCGAACCCTGGCGCCCGGCACTGCGCAGCTGCGCCCAGGCGGTGAGGCGGCCCATCATGCCGATCGCTTCCTCCAGCTCGGCAAAATCCAGGCCGCGCCCATCGGCTTTCAATTGATTGAGATCGAGCTTGTCGGCCTCTGGCTGCAGCTCGCGCAGGGTATAGGTCCGCTTCTCCATCTGCAGGGCGGTGAGGAAGGCCGGGTTCATCGCCTGCAGGCGCTTCTCGATGGCGACCACCCGTTCCGCCTCGCTGGCAAAGCGCGGCTGCTTCTTGAGTTCCGGCGCCATCACCGAGCCGGGCTGGAATTTGAGATCGAGCAGCAGCAGGTCACCCTCGGTGCTCAGCACCTGGTCGCCGGCCTTGTTGGGCGCGACGCGGATGAGGATGATGTAACGCGGCAGGCCGAGCGTGCCGAGCCCGGCGACGCGCCAGGCGATGTCGAGGATCTGCCATCTGCCATGACCCAGCTTGCGCTGCTGCCAGGCGACCTCGCGGATCGCCGCTGTCACTGTCTTGCGCTGGGCGGCGGTGACGGGCAGGGCCTTGCCGGTATCGAGGCGCAGGCGACGCTGGTCACTGAGCGCCCCATCTGTCTCGCCGCGATCCTTCTTGCTGTTGCGCTTTTTGCTGCCGCGTTTTTTTTCACCACTATTTTTACCGGCGTGATCGAGGTGGGCGGCGCCGGTGACACGGCTGCGCAGCCAAGTGCTGCCTTCACTGCCCGCTTCCACCCGCCGATCGAGCTTGACCATCAGCTCGCCGATCAGGCCGGTGGTGAGGTCGCGTTCCAGCCACAGCGCCTTGCCGCTGCACAAGGCATCGCGATAGCCGGCGATATAGGTCTTCGCCAGCTTGCCGGCCTGGGCGGCAGAGAAATCGAGCAGCGGCATGGCGAGATGCAATGAAGCGAGGAAGCGCAACAGATCGCGGCTGGCGGGGCCCAACCCGCCTTCGTCGAAATCGCCGATGTCGAAATAGGTGAGGCGGTTCTCGCCGCGATAGCTGCCGAAGTTCTCAAGATGCAGGTCGCCGTTCAGCCAGACGGCGGGAAAGCGGTGGAAACGCTTGGGGAAGTCGGCATGGAAGAGATGCGCGCTGCCGCGGAAGAAGGCGAAAGCGTCAGTGGCCATGCGGCCGTATTTGCGCGCCAGCAAGACGGGCGCCCGTCCGGCATCGCGCGCAATGAGACGATTGATCAGCTTTGCCGAACTTGCCATCTTGCCCGCATGTCTGGTTCGTCTCCCGCACGGCCCGCAGACCGCTTGCACCACCTATCTTGGCCAGCCGGCATGCCTGCGACAAGCCGTAATGGGCCGGCGGGCGACGAATTCAACGCTGCTGCATCGGAGGTTTTCCATCATGCGCTCCTGCTATCTTGCCGGCCCCGATGTCTTCCACCCGCAGTTGACGGCCCTGGCAGCGGGCAAGCGTGAGCTATGTACACGTTACGGCCTGCAGGGCCGCTTTCCGCTGGACAATGAATCCGATCTCGCCGGGCTCGATGGTCGCAGTGCTGCGATGGTGATCTACCGCGCCAATATCCGGCTGATCGAAAGCTGCGACCTGCTGATCGCCAATCTGACACCCTTCCGCGGCGTCAGCGCCGATGCCGGAACGGTCTTCGAGCTCGGCTATATGGCGGCGCGCGGCAGACCCGTCGCCGCCTATAGCCTGAGCGCAGCGACTTATCACGACCGCGTGGTGGCGGCCGGCTGGCTGGAAGGTGTTGTCCAGCAGGGCAAGGCGATCCGCGACCGCGACGGCCAGGAGGTCGAGCATTTCGGCCTCGGCGACAATCTCATGCTGCCCGGTGCGCTGGTCTCACCGGACGGCGTCGACCGCTGGATCATCCGGCAGGGCGACTGGCGCCGGGTCGATGATCACCTGGCAGCCTTCGAGCTTTGCTTGAAAAGCCTCGTTGGTGCGACGCTGACGGCCTGACTCTGCCGGCCTGGGAGATCAGGCCGCCACCAGTTCGAACTTGTCGACATCGACCAGGCCCTGGTCCGTGATCTTGAGATGCGGGATAACCGGCAGAGGCAGGAAGGCTATCTGCAGGAAGGGCTCGGCCAGCGGACAGCCGAGATCGCGCACACCTTGCCGGAGGGCTTTGATCTGCCCGGCCACGGTCTTGAAGTCGCGGTCGCTCATCAGGCCGGCGAGTGGCAGCGGCATCTCGGCGACAACCTTTTCGCCTTCGACGGCAACGAAACCGCCGCCGAGCGTGATCAGGCGGTTGACGGCGCGTGCCATCTCCGCGTCGCTGGTGCCGACCACACAGATATTGTGGCTGTCATGGCCAATCGAGGAGGCCATGGCGCCGCGCGGCAGTTTCAGGCCCTTGACGAAACCGCGTCCCACGGCAACGCCGCGGCCGTCCTGGCCGGTGCGGCCATGCCGCTCGATGACGCAGATCTTCAGCACGTCTTGCGCAAGGTCGGCCTCGCGACAGCCATTGCGGTAGGGCAAAGAGAGCGTCAGGAAATCGGTCAGCACCTGGCCCTCGCGCAGACCGATGACGGGACCGCTCGGGCCACTGGCCGGCACGCGGAAGAGATCGGCGCTGACGGGGGCGAGCTTGATCGAGTTATAGCCGATCGGCTGCGGCATCGTGCGCGCCGCGAACAATTCCTCGTCGACCACGCGACCGGCGGCGATAACACCGCCGATGGCGCAGCTGGCAAGATCGTCGAGCAGCACCAGGTCGGCGCGCTGGCCGGGCGCGATCAGGCCGCGATCCTTGAGACCGAAGCCGCGCGCCGCTGACCAGCTCGCCAGGCGGTAGACATCGATCGGCTGGGCGCCGAGGCGGATCGCCTCGCGCACCAGGTGATCGATATGGCCCTCTTCGGCGATGTCGAGCGGGTTGCGGTCATCGGTGCAGAAGCCGAGGAAAGGCGCCGTCATGGTCGAGATGATGCCGTGCAGGGCATGGAGGTCCTTGCAGGCGCTGCCTTCGCGGATGAAGACCTGCATGCCCTTGCGCAATTTCTCCCAGGCTTCCTCGGTATTCGTCGTCTCGTGGCAATTGCGGATGCCGCAGGCGAGATAGGCGTTGAGGGCGTAGCCGCCGAGCAAGGGCGCATGGCCGTCGATATGCGTATCCCAGAAGGCTTCGATCTTGTCGAGGACCGCCGGCACCTTGTTGAGGACGCCGGGGATGTTCATGAACTCGGCAAGGCCGCTGGTCTGCGGATGGTTGCGGAAGGGCACGAGATCGGCGGCATCGAGGCGCCCGCCCGCCGTTTCCAGATGCGTCGCCGGCACGCAGGACGAAAGCTGGACACGGAGATCCATCGCCGTGTGTTCGGCCGATTTCAGGAAGAAGTCCAAAGCCGGCGCGCCCAGCACGTTGCACAGCTCATGCGGATCGCAGATCGCCGTGGTGGTGCCACGCGGCAGCACGCAGTGATCGAATTCCGCCGGTGCGACCAGGCTCGATTCCACATGCACATGGCAATCGACGAAGCCTGGCACGACGATCTGGTTCCTGATGTCGATCTCGCGCTTGCCACGATACTGGTCATAGGTGCCGACGATACGGTCGCCGCAGATGGCGATGTCGCCCCTGGCGATCTCGCCGGTCACCACATTCAAGAACCGCCCGTTCTTCAAGACCAGATCGGCCTCGACCCGGCCCATGCCCTGGTCGATGATCTTTTCAATCTGCTGGCGTTTGGTGGTCATGCCGTTCTTTCCTCGCAAACCCTGAGTGTAGCACTGCAACGCTCGGCGCGCGAAATTTTTGCGTTTTACGCTGCGGGGCAGCCATGCGACTGGCGCCGGCGACGAAAGGTTGGCGGCCGACGGCGATCTGCTATCCTCGCGCCAAAGCTGAACACCGCAGGGAGCGAAACGATCATGCGCGCCGTCTATTTCGAGAAATTCCGCGAGGCCCCGCGCATCCAGCAGGTGCCGGATCCGACTCCCGCGGCCAATGGCGTCGTCATCAAGGTGCAGGCGACGGGGCTGTGCCGCAGCGACTGGCACGCCTGGATGGGCCATGACAGCGATGTGACGCTGCCCCATGTGCCGGGCCATGAACTGGCGGGTACCATCGCCGCCCTCGGCAAGGATGTGAAGAACTGGAAGATCGGCGACCGGGTGACGACGCCCTTCGCCGCCGCCTGCGGCATCTGCCCGGAATGCCAGAGCGGCAACCACCAGGTCTGCGAGGATCAGTTCCAGCCGGGCTTCACCCATTGGGGCTCGTTTGCCGAATATGTCGCGATCGACCGCGCCGACACCAATCTGGTGCGCCTGCCCGACAACATGGCATTCGCCACGGCGGCGAGCCTCGGCTGCCGCTTCATCACCTCGTTCCGCGCTGTGGTCGACCAGGGCCGTGTCACCCCCGGCGAATGGCTGGCGGTGCATGGCTGCGGCGGTGTCGGCTTGTCGGCGATCATGATCGCGGCATCGCTCGGCGCCAATATCGTCGCTGTCGACCGCACGCCGGAGAAGCTGGCTTTGGCCAAGAGCCTCGGCGCCACCGCCACGGTCAATGCGGCGGAGACCAATGACGTGGTCGCTGCCGTGCGCGAGATCACCAAGGGCGGCGCCCATGCCTCGATCGATGCGCTGGGCCATCCTGCCACCTGTTTCAATTCTATTGCAAATCTGCGCCGCCGCGGCCGGCATGTGCAGGTCGGGCTGATGCTGGACGACCAGGCGCGGCCGCAGATCCCGATGGACCGCGTCATCGCCTATGAGCTGGAGATCCGTGGCAGCCACGGCATGCAGGCCTTCCGCTACGCGCCGATGATGCAGATGATCGCCGCCGGCAAGTTGCAGCCGCAGAAACTGATCGGCAAGGAGATCAGCCTCGATGCCGCGCCTGCGGCGCTGGCAGCGATGGACAAGTTCGAGGGCACCGGCATGACGGTGATCACCGGCTTTTAAATCGCCAATCATGGGCGGCGGCGCCACAGCACATGCCGGTGGGGACCATGCCTGTGCTGATCCGTTACTTTTCGCGTAACGCATCGATTAACTCGGCCGATCGCAAACTCAGATAGCCGATGCGCATTGCCGCGCTATGCGGCACCTGCTAGCGTTATCGTCTCATGCGGGAAAATGTCGGGGGGAAACATGCGTGATCGTCACAGCAGCGTATCCGGACTTGGCTTGCCCGCGGTCGCCCTGGCCGCCGCCCTGCTGCTGCAGGCCTGCGCGACCAGGGCACCGGATGCCACGCAAAATGCCGCGGCCAAGCCCACTGCCGTCGTGGTTCAGACGGGGGTGAAAACGCCCTCGGGCAAGACCCCGCCGCCGCCCTTTGATCATGGCGCCGCCAGCCTGCCGCCGCCGCCCCTCACCATCACGCCGGTGGCCTTGCCGCAAAAACTGGCGGCGCTGGATGCCGAGCTCAACAAGCCCGATCTGCAGAACGAACTCGACATCTTTGCCGGCGCGCCCGCCGACGCCACCGACAGCGCGCAGGCGCTGGTGGTCGAAAAACTGTCCATCAGCGATGAGAGCTTCGCCAAGGCGGCGGATCTCTATCGCCATGCGGCGGCGAATGGCTATGCGCCGGCGCAATTCCGCTTCGGCGTCCTGACCGAGACCGGCAAGGGTGTGCCCCGCAACGAACGCCTCGCCACCTATTGGTACATGCTGGCGGCCGAGCAGCTGCATCGCAAGGCAGCGGTGAAGGTCGGGCTGGCGGCGCTGCAGGGCAAGGCGGTCGCCGTCGATCCGGCCATGGCGCGGCTGTGGATCGGCCGTGCCGCCGATCTCGGCGATCCCTCGGGCCTCTATGCGCTGTCGCAACTCGACCGCCTGGGCATTGGTGGGCCGGTCGATACGGCGGCGGCAGCGCAGTCCTGCCAGAAGGCCGCGCAATCCGGCTTGGCGCTGGCCAAGAGCGATGGCTGCTAGAACCGGATCGTTTTAGACGGAATCGCTGGGCGATTTTGTCTAAAACGTGAATCCGTCTCTCCTCAATAAGATAGAGCGCGCTCTGTCGTCATCCCTACCTCTTCGCGTATCCAGCGGGCGAAGGCGCGGATGCGGGCCTCATCGGCGCGCGCAGCGGCATAGACCAGCCAATAGGCGAAGATATCGGTGATGCCGATGGCGAAAGGCTGGACCAGCCTGCCGGCGGCGATGTCATCGCTCACCACCATGCGCGGCACGAGGGCGAGGCCGCGCCCCATCACTGCCGCTTCCAAGGCGAGCTGCGAGGTGCCGAAGAGCGGTCCCAGCGGCACCTTCCGGGCGGCGTCGAGCGCCATCACCCCGGCGGCGGCGAGCCAGGCCGGCCAGCCACCAAGATCCACGGCGTCCTTGCTGATGCGCTGCCGTGTCGCCGGCACCGCCACCCGCAGCAGGCTGTGATGCAGGACATCGGCGGGTTCCTCCAGCGGCCCCTTGACCAGCAATGAAGGCGCACAGACGGCGACGATCTCGCCTTGGGGCCACAATTTCTCCGCATGCAACTCAGCGCCGTAATCGCCGGGTCCATAGCGCAAGGCGACATCGACACCCGCACTGCCGGTCAAATCCGCCAGAGCATCGCCGGCCTGGAGGCGAAGGTCGATGGCGGGATATGCCGCCTGGAAGCGATGCAGCCGCGGCACCAGCCATTTGGCGGCGATGGTGGGTGCGGCGCTGATGGTGAGCGTTGCCGCTCCCGCCATCTGGCCGCTCGCCTCCAGCTCGCCCAGCACCCGCTCCAGCCGGGCGAAAGCATCGCCGGCCGTCTCCGCCAGCCGCGCCCCGCCGGCGGTCAGGCGCAGGCCGCGATTGAGGCGGTCGAACAGGATGAGGCCAAGATGTTCCTCCAGCGCCTTGATCTGGTGGCTGATGGCGGCCGGTGTCACCGCCAGCTCGGCGGCCGCGGTCTTGAAGCTGTTATGGCGCGCCGCCGCTTCGAAGGCGCGCAGGGCGCCCAGCGGCACGGTCGAAAGGCGGCGTCTGTTATCGGTCATCGGGCCCGGTGCGACATGCTTCAGATGAGCAAAAGTAACCCGAAACCTAAGGAAAGTCGTTTGCCAATTCAGCGCGGCGGCGGGCAGAGTTCCGTCCCGACCCCGCCACCGCTTTCCGCCCCCATTTCCGATCTGGGATTGCCATGACCGAGACCCGCCAGCAAACTAACGGCCGCCATTTCCTCTTCCTCGTCTCCAGCGCCCGCAAGGGCGGCAATACCGAGACCCTGGCCCAGGCGGCGGCCCGATCCCTGCCGGCGGGTGCGCGCCAGACCTGGCTGCACCATGACGAGCTGCCCTTGCCCGATTTCACCGATATCCGGCATAGCGGCGACGGCACCTATCCGCTGCCCGAGGGCCATGGCAAGACGCTGCTCGATGCGACCCTGGCAGCCACCGATCTCGTCTTCGTGGCGCCGGTCTATTGGTACAGCCTGCCCACGGCGGCGAAGCTCTATCTCGATCACTGGAGCGGCTGGATGCGCCTCCCCGGCATCGACTTCCGCCCGCGCATGGCCGGCAAGACCATGTGGGCCGTCACCATGCTGAGCGACCGCGACACCGCGCAGGCCGAGCCGCTGCTCGGCAGCCTGAAATGGACGGCGGAATACATGAAAATGAACTGGGGGGGTGCCCTGCTTGGCTACGGCAACAAGCCGGGCGATGTGCTGGTGGATGAACCGGCGCTGAAACAGGCGAAGGGATTCTTCGCGGGGTGACGATCAGGCGGCTTTCTTCGCCCGCTTCTTCGTTGCGCGCGGCTCCGCCCGCAATTGTAGACCGAGGGCGTCGATGACCTTGAGCACGGTGGCGAATTCCGGCCGCCCTTCCTCGGAAAGCGCCTTGTAAAGGCTGGTTCGGCTCATGCCGACTTTTTCGGCCAGTTGGGCCATGCCTTTGGCGCGAGCGATATCACCGAGCGTGGCACCGACCAGGCCGGGATCCCCATCCTCGATTGCGGCATCAAGATAGGCGGCGATATCGGCAATCGTTGCCAGATGCTTCGCCGGGTCCCAGCGTGTCGTCTTGAGCTTTGCCATCTCCGATCCTAAAGTTGTGCTGCTACTGCCCGCGCCGCGGCGATATCGCGTTGTTGTGTCCGCTTATCGCCACCAGCCAACAGAATCACAAGCTCTTCGCCTCGTCGTGCCAGGTAGATCCGATAGCCTGGGCCGTAGTCGATCCGCAATTCGAAAACACCGCCGCCAACAGATTTGACATCACCGAAATTACCGAGCGACAGGCGGCGCAAGCGGATGTCGATCCGCGCACGTGCGGTCCGGTCCCGTAAGCAGGCAAACCACGCGCGGTAGACTTCCGTCTCGCGGATTTCAATCACTGTAATTGTATCCCATAGAAGACAGATCCGCAACCGGGTGCGGTTCTTACCTGCCGACCCCTACCCGTCGATAACTCAACGCCTCGGCGATCTCGCTCTGCCCCACTGCATCTTTGCCTGAAAGATCGGCCAGCGTCCGCGCGACGCGCAGCACGCGGTGATAGCCACGGGCAGAGAGCTTGAAGTTCTCGACGGCGCGGGTCAGCAGTGCGAGGCCCGCCTTGTCGGGTGCAGCGACCTTGTCGAGGATTTCGCCATCGGCTTCGGCATTGGTAGCGATGCGGGCACCCTCTTCGCCGAATTTCGCATAGCGTTCGCGCTGGATGTCGCGCGCTTGCGCCACGCGGACGGCGACCTCGGCGCTGCCTTCGGCCGGCGGTGGGAGCGCGAGATCGGCAGCGCTCACCGCCGGCACATCGACATGGAGATCGATGCGGTCGAGCAGCGGGCCGGAAAGTTTCGCCTGATAGTCCTGGGCGCAGCGCGGGGCCTTGCCGCAGCCGAGGGTGGCATCGCCGAGATGGCCGCAGCGGCAGGGATTCATTGCCGCCACCAATTGCATGCGGGCGGGATAGGTCACATGCGCATTGGCGCGGGCGATGACTGCGCGCCCGCTCTCCAGCGGCTGGCGCAGGCTCTCCAAGGAAGCGCGCTGGAATTCCGGCAGCTCGTCGAGGAAAAGCACGCCGTGATGCGCCAGCGAGATCTCTCCTGGCCGGGCGCGTGAGCCCCCACCGATCAGCGCCGGCAAAGTGGCGCTGTGATGCGGATTCCGGAATGGACGCCGCCGCAACAGCCTCCCCTCGCTCAGCTGTCCGGCGAGGCTGTGGATCATGGTGACTTCCAGCGCCTCGGCCGGCGACAAGGGCGGCAACAAGCCGGGCAGCCGTGCTGCCAGCATCGACTTGCCGGAACCCGGCGGGCCGCACATCAGCAAATTATGAGCGCCCGCCGCGGCGATCTCCAGCGCCCGCTTCGCCGTCTCCTGGCCCTTGATGTCCTTGAGATCCGCCAGCGGCCCCTCATCCTCGGCGAGGCGCGGCTGCGGCGCGCTGAGACGCTGCGTCCCCTTGAGATGATTCATGAGGGCGATGAGATTGGGCGGCGCGGTCACCTCGATCTCACCGGCCCAGGCCGCCTCGCCGCCTTGCGCCGCCGGACAGATGAGGCCGAGCTCATTCTCTGCCGCGTGAAGTGCCGCCGGCAACACGCCGGCGACCGGCGCGATCGAGCCGTCGAGGCCGAGCTCGCCCAGCACCACCTGGCCGCTCACCTGCTCGGTACTCAGCACCTGCATGGCGGCTAGCAAACCAAGCGCGATCGGCAGGTCATAGTGACTGCCCTCTTTGGCGAGATCAGCCGGCGCCAGGTTGACGGTGATGCGCTGC
>Ga0209148_1000854_pt1 | contig 21377 bp, 21 predicted proteins | sample AraplaCol_mMF_r2_2_FD_184288 | JGI IMG/M metagenome (GOLD analysis project Ga0209148, IMG submission 184288) | Arabidopsis root microbial communities from North Carolina, USA - plate scrape CL_Col_mMF_r2 (SPAdes) (version 2) | ecosystem: Host-associated > Plants > Roots > Endosphere | place... | reverse complement strand
CAGGATATATTCCTGGATCGAGGCGCGGATCCACCACATCGCATAAGTGGCGAGGCGGAAGCCGCGATCGGGCTCGAACTTCTTCACGCCCTGCATCAGTCCGATATTGCCTTCCGAGATCAGCTCGGACGCGGGCAGGCCATAACCGCGATAACCCATCGCGATCTTGGCCACGAGTCGCAGGTGTGACGTGACGAGCTTCGCCGCTGCTTCAGGATCACCATGTTCCTGGAAGCGCTTGGCGAGCATATATTCCTCCTCCGGCTGGAGGAGCGGAAACTTGCGGATTTCCGACAGATAGCGGTTGAGGCTCTGCTCCCCGCCGAGCGCCGGAATGGTTGCCACCGCACTAGTGCCGTTGGCCATAAAGCTTACTTCTCCCCGGACCTATTTCGGTCCCGATCCGTCCCTTAAGAGGCAACGGCTCGTCTTGATGGTTCATACCTGAAGTTGACTGAACAGTTCCTGCATGTCTGCCGGCATGTTGCTTTCAAACGACAAAGCCTGGCTTGTCACCGGGTGTACAAAACCGAGCAATGCCGCATGGAGCGCCTGGCGCCGGAACCCAAGCTCCTCCAATAACGCGCGGTGGTCGCGGGACCCGCGTCCACCATAGACCTGATCTCCCAGCAAGCTATTCCCGATCGACGCCATATGGACGCGAACCTGGTGGGTACGGCCGGTCTCCAGCCTGCATTGCACCAAAGCCGCGCCATTCAAGGGCGCCAATGTGGCATAATGTGTCACCGCATGCTTGCCCTGGCCCGCTCCGACTATCGCCATTTTCTTGCGGTTGCTGGAGCTGCGGCCCAAATTTCCTTCGATCCTTCCTTCTGCCGGTTTGGGCCGGCCGGACACGATCGCCTTGTAGCGCCGGTCGATACTGTGATCGGCGAACTGCGCGGCGAGGCCGGCGTGCGCGCGGTCGGTCTTGGCGGCGACCATCAGCCCCGACGTATCCTTGTCGATGCGATGGACGATGCCCGGCCGCTCGACCCCGCCAATGCCCGAGAGCGATCCCTGGCAATGGTGGAGCAGAGCGTTGACCAACGTCCCGTCGAGATTGCCGCAGGCCGGGTGGACGACCAGGCCGGCAGGTTTGTCGACGACGATCAGATGCTCGTCCTCATAGGCGACGACGAGCGGAATCTTCTGCGCCTCGTTGTGCGCTGGCTTCGGGTTCGGAACCGCGACGGACACATCCAACGACCCCGCGACCTTGGTCGCAGGATCGCGTACGATCTTGTCGCCGACCGTGACATTGCCGGCCGAAATCAGCGCCTTGAGACGTTCCCGAGACAAGGTGGGGATGACGGCCGCGAGTGCCCGATCGAGGCGCCAGCCAGCCATTTCGGCCGGCATCGCCGCATGTTTCACTTGGAACCCCGCGTCCACTTGGACGGATATGGGGCGATGCAGCGGATTTTCAAGGGGTGGAGTGTCGTTCGCATGACCGCTTTCCACCCAGTTGCGGACACTAGACGGTGCTGTCACCCTCGCCTTGCCATGACTGAAGATAGCCGCCTTCAAACGGGAGACCGCGTGCAGCTCAGCGGTGGCTACAGCTTTGAGCCCGAATGGCTGTCTGGACGAGGGTGCGTCGCCGGAACGGTTGCTGAATTCATACCGGGCCAGAACGAGACGCCCGCTGCCGTGATTAAGCTCGATGAGCCACTTACGACCCAAGGTGTGACCGGCGACCTGTTGGTGCTGGAGCTTCGTTATGTGGGCGCGTCTTGGCAGTCCACCGGAACTGTTCACGTTGAGCTATGTGATTTCGCACCGGAGCCGGAGCGATGGCAGGACCGCCGACAAGGTAAATGGGTTGAGAGCCACGCCACCTTTCAGCGAGTATCGTAGCACTGAGTCCTCTTTCCACCCGAAAGGCGCCCTTCTCCATAGGGCGGTCGGATCAGTGATCTGCCCTGCGGACTATTGGCGAACCTGCGCCGGTCCCAGATAGTCGTCGCCATAAACAGCGCGGCGGAAATCGCGGTGCAATTTGCCGTCGAGCGGGCGCGTCTGGGCGAAATAGACCACCGCCATGTGGTTGACCGGATCGACCCAGAACAAGGTCGAGGCGGCGCCGTCCCAGAAGAATTCGCCGACCGTGCCGCGATTCTCCTGCGCGTCCTTCGGTGGACCGACGCGCACGGCGAAATCCAGCCCGAAGCCCATATTGCCCTTGCCGACCAGCCAGCTGCGCTCGGTGATCTCGGGGTCGAGCTGGTTGGTGCTCATCAATTTGACCGTCTGGGCGCTGAGGATGCGCACGCCGTCCAACTCGCCCTGGCCGAGCAGCATGCGGGCGAAGCGCATATAATCGTCGATCGGCGCGACCAGTCCGTAGCCGCCGGGCGTGAGCTTGCGCGGCTCGAAATTGGTCCGGCGCGTATCGGCGTCGGCCTGGCGGGTCAGGTGGCCGCCTTCGGGCGCGCGCAGATACAGCGCGGCGAAGCGGGGAAGGATATCCTTCGACTTAGTCCAGCCCGTATTGCGCATACCGAGCGGTTCGAGGACGTGCTGGCGGACATAGTCCTCGAACGGCTGGCCGCTCAGTTTCTCGACCAGAAGCGCCTGAACGTCGGCGGCGGCGCTGTAACGCCACTGGGTGCCGGGGTCGAACAGCAAGGGTAGCTGCCCCATCCGCTTGCCCATCTCGCTCAAATCATGGTCGAGCCCGAGCGGATCGGCCTTGGAGAAGGCGACGTCGGCGGGCTCCTGACCCATGCCCGTGCCGTAGGAAAAGCCCGCGGTGTGGCGCAGGATATCGCGCACCAGGATCGGCCGGCTGGCCGGATGGAGCGTGCCGTCCTTGTCCTCGACCTGCATGGTCGCGAATTCGGGCAGATATCTGGAGAGCGGATCGTCGAGCCGAAACTTGCCCTGTTCCCACAACTGCATCAGCGCGACGCCGGTGACCGGCTTGGTCATCGAAAACAATTCGACCTGCGTGTCGCGCGTCATCGGCAGCTTGGCCTCGCGGTCTGCAAAACCGGCCTTGCCGAAATAGACTTCGCGCCCATCCTTCCAGATCAGGGCCGATACGCCCGCGGCGTGCCCGCTCGCGACCATATCGGCGAGCGCGGCGTCGATCCGGGCCTTGTTGATGCTAACCGGCGCCTGCGCATTGGCCTGGGGCGGTGCCGCGGGAAGGGCGCTGGCCGCTCCGATCAAGAAACCTGCCAAAAGCGCGGCAACTAACGGACGGCCCATATTCACCCCCTCTATTCTTATTCCTGACCAGCAGGTTTGCCTGTTCGATAGCAGAGCGAAGGGCGGCTGTGGATCGGCGCTACCCAAGACTTTGGTCGGTATCGTCAAGGCGGCCGCCTTGCCGTTGCGGCCGCTCCCAAAGTCCGGCAATATGTCTGAGTAATGATATCCGCCGCGCCGCCACGGACGCGGAATGATAGGGGAGAAAGCCATGAAACGAGCCGTTGCGATGATGTTGGCCGCCTGTGCCGCGATTGGTCCGGTCTCTGCGCAAACGACCGCGCCGGCGATCGTGGAGGATTTCAAGCCATCCTCCCTCAATCAGCCCGGTCAGCAATATCCGCAGGTCAATTCGCAGGGTTATGTCCGCTTCCGGATCGCCGCGCCCGAGGCGCAGAGCGTGAAGGTGAGCCTCGGCCTGGGTGGGCGAGGGGGCACGACCCTGACCAAGGCCGCCGACGGTTCGTGGACGGGCACGACCGAAGGCCCGCTCGACGAAGGCTTCCATTATTATCACCTCAACGTCGACGGCGGCACGTTCAACGATCCGGGGGCGTTGAATTTCTACGGCTCGGTCCGCTGGGAAAGCGGCATCGAAATTCCGGCGCATGACGCGGATTTCTACGCGCTCAAGGACGTTCCCCATGGCCGGGTGGACCAGATCCTGTTCCCGTCGCCCAGCACCGGAACGCAGCGCCGTGCCTTCGTTTATACGCCGCCCGGCTACGACAAGAACTCGCGCGAGCGCTATCCGGTGCTCTACCTCCAGCATGGGTGGGGTGAGGATGAAACCGCCTGGTCCAACCAGGGTCATGCCAATCTGATCATGGACAACCTGATCGCGGAAGGGAAAACGCGGCCGTTCATCATCGTGATGACCTACGGCATGACCAACGATATCAAGCCGGGCAGCCCGGGTGGCCTCGCCAGTTTCAATATCCATCCGTTCCAGACGGTGCTCGTCAACGAGCTGATTCCGTACGTGGACAGCCACTTCCGTACGCTGGCCGACCAGCGTCACCGCGCAATGGCGGGCCTTTCGATGGGCGGCTTCGAGACCAAGCTGATCGCGCCCGCCAACCTCGACAAGTTTGCCTATATCGGCCTGCTGAGCGGGGGCACCTTCTCGCTCGACGACGTCAAGAATACGCCCGGCTTCCGCGAGAAGGTCAAACTGGTGTTCGTCAGCTTCGGCAGCCGCGAACTCGAGCGCGGCGGGATGATGGCTCCTCCGGGTACCCCGCGTGCCGATCCGCGTGCCAATGCCGACGCGCTCAAGGCCGCGGGCATCAACAGCGTCTTCTACGTTTCGCCGAATACTGCGCACGAATTCCTGTCGTGGCGGCGCAGCCTGCATGAAATGGCGCCGCTCTTGTTCCGGGATTGAGAGATATGCGAACGCGCGGCCGGCATTCCTCCTGTTTGAGGTTGCCGGCCGTGTGGCGGATGGCAGTCGTCTTGCGACACGCTAAATAGTCCGGATGAACGTCACGATCGGCCGCGCGACCATCGACGCCCTGCTGGACATGGCAGCTGCCGTTCCTGACCGCGAGCAATGTGGATTGTTGTTCGGCGCATCCGATCGGATCGATCGCGCCCAACCCGCGGATAATGTCGCCGACCGGCCGGGCGACACGTTCGAGATCGATCCACGCGCCCTGTTCGCCGCGTTGCGGGCGGAGCGGGCAGGGGGCGAGCGGCTGATCGGCCACTATCATTCACACCCCAATGGCTCGGCCGAGCCGTCGCCGCGCGATCTGGCGTCGGCGGAGCCGGGCAGGCTCTGGCTGATCCTCGGCGGCGGGGTCGCGCGGCTGTGGGTGATGGAAAATGACCGGTTTAGAGAATTGCAACTTGTTGTGACGGATTGAGCGCGCCATTGGGCTGGTCTTGCGTTAACCAAATCCACCATTTTCGGAGCATCGTCTTTCATGTCCGACAGCTCGGTCGAGTTCGCCAGCCTGCTATGCTCGCGTCTGTGCCATGATTTGTTGAGCCCGGTGGGCGCGATGAACAATGGGATCGAACTGCTCGCCGACGAGCAGGACCCCGACATGCGCGAGCGCGTGATCGAATTGCTGGCGGACAGTGCGCGCGCCTCGGCCGATCGCCTCAAATTCTTCCGCCTGGCCTTTGGTGCCGGCGGCGGCTTCGGCGAGACGCTCGACGCCAATGAGGTCCGGCAAGCGGTTCAGGGGCTGGTACGCGGCAATGCGCGGATCGAGCTTGGCTGGATGGTCGAGACGCCCGCCATCCCCAAGACGGCGGCCAAGATCCTGCTCAACCTGGTCATGGTCGCATTCGATGCGCTGGTGCGCGGCGGCCGGCTCGACGTGGGCGTCGAGGGCGGCGAGGTAGTGGTCCGTGCCGAAGGGGCGCGGATCGTGCTCGACGCCGAGATTCGCGAAGTGCTGGCTTCGGGGCGGGGGCCGGTGACCTCGCGTACCTCGGCGGTATGGCTGACGCGGCGCCTGGCTGATGACGAAGGCGGCAGCATCAGTCTTGCCGATCAGGAGGAAGGCGTGCTGCTGCTGGGCGCGCATCTGCCGGGCTGATCGCGCTTACAGTTAAGGCGTTCTTTACGCCTGTCGTGCCACAGCCGTCCGGAAACTGGCGGACGAGTGCACGTGGACGATCTTCTCACGGATTTCATTGCGGAAACGCGCGAGACGCTGGAAGCGCTCGCGGGCGAGATCGTCGCCTGGGAGGCGGATCCCGCCGACAAGGCGCGGCTCGATGCGATCTTCCGCTTCGTCCACACGGTCAAGGGCAGCTGCGGCTTCCTTGATTTGCCGCGCCTCGGCAATCTTAGCCACGCCGCGGAGGATTGCCTGGCCGAAGTCCGCTCGGGCAACCGTATCCCCGACGCCGCTCTGGTGAGCGCGGTGCTGGCGATTATCGACCGGATCGGCGAACTGACCGACGCGCTCGAAGCCAACGAAACCTTGCCCGAGGGCGAGGACGAATTCCTGATCGCGGCCCTGGCGAAGGGCGGCAACGCGCCGGCCCCGGTCGAGGAGGCCGCCGTCGCCAAGATCAATGTGCTGCCGGCGGCTACGCCAACGCGCGCGGTTTCGCGCAGCATCCGCCTGCCGGTCGAACTGCTCGACCGGATGATGGCGGGCGTGTCGGACATGGTGCTGGCGCGCAACGAATTGTCGCGACTGTTGCGCACCACGGGCAACGGCAATGCGACCGACGTGGCGTTCGAGCGCCTGTCGCTCTGTGTCGGCGAAATGCGCGACGCGATCACCCGCACGCGCATGGCCCGGATCGAGGCTTTGTTCTCGGCGCTGCCGCGCATGGTGCGCGATTTGTCGGCGGAGCTCGGCAAGACGGTGCGGCTGGAGGTTGACGGCGGCGACGTCGAGCTTGACCGCGAGATGATCGAGATGATCCGCGATCCACTGACGCATATCGTCCGCAATGCGCTGGATCATGGCATCGAGAAGCCCGAGGAGCGCAAGGCTGCGGGCAAGCCCGAAATCGGCCGGCTGCGGATCGGCGCGCGCCAGTCCGCCAACCAGATTCTGATTGAGGTCAGCGATGACGGCCGCGGCATCGATGGCGACCGCGTCGTGCGCAAGGCGATCAGCGCGGGCGTGGTCACGACCGAGCAGGCGGCGGCGATGAGTTGGTCGCGCAAGCTCGATTTGATCTTCGAGCCGGGCCTTTCCACTGCCGAGCAGGTGACGGGGGTCTCCGGCCGCGGCGTCGGCATGGATGTGGTCCGCGCCAATATCGAACGGATCGGTGGCACGGTCGACATCGAGAGCAATCCCGGCCAGGGGTTGCGTCTGTCGCTGCGTGTACCGCTGACGCTCACCATCATTCCTGCGTTGACTGTCAGCACCAAGGGGACCTTGTTCGCGATCCCGCGCTCCGCGATCGACGAATTGGTCCGTCCCAAGGGCGATCAGGTCCGGCTCGAGCGGATCGGCGGCGAGCAGGTTGTCTTCATCCGCGGCAAGCGCCTACCGGTGGTCGATCTTGGCCGCTTCATGGGGCTGACCGACGCGGTGGAACCCAGTCTGCTGGTGGTACTGCGCGCGGGTGGCGGCGAGCGTTACGCGCTCGGCGTCGAGGCGGTGCACGATCATGAGGAACTGGTGGTGAAGCCGGCCGCGCCCGCCTTGATGGCGAGCGGCATTTACGCGGGCACGACCTTGCCGGACAACAGCCGCCCGATGTTGCTGCTCGACGTGGCGGGCATAGCGGCGGCGGCGAATGTCGGCCGCGATCAGGAAGCGATCGAGGAAGAGCCGGTCGAGCAGAAGAAGGCCAAGGCCGCTTTGCCGACCCTCATGTTCCGCGATCTCGACGGCGTGATGCGCGGCGTGCGCCTGTCGTTGGTCGAGCGGATCGAGGATGTCGCGATCGAGAGCGTGGTCGAGACGGGCGGTGTGCAGATGTTGCCGCTCCAGGACAAGCTCACGCGTCTCCACAGTGTGTCCGCGCTGCCCGCCAGCGAGCGCCTGCGCGTGCTGCGCCTGAGCGACGGGCAGAATGCACTGGCTTATGCGATCGATCAGGTCGCCGATGTGGTCGATGTGCGCGCCGAACTGGCACCTTCTCCCGTCGCCGGCCCGATCGCGGGCGTGGTACTGCACGAGGGCAATCCGATCGAATTGCTCGATCCCTTCTGGCTGTTCACGCATTCGGTGACCATGCCCGCCAATGACGATTCGCCGCTCTGCCTGGTGGCGGATGCGGAGGATCCGTGGGCGCGCGAAGTATTGGCGCCCTTGCTTGGCGCCGCGGGCTATCGCGTCGCTTTCGCGGGCGAGCCCAATAACGACCGCGTCTCGGTGATCGTGACCACGGCCGCAGCCATACCCGAAGGTATCGACGCGCCCGTGGTCCGGCTGCGCGGCACGCCCGATCAAGCGGGCGACGAGAGCATCTACCGTTATGATCGCGACGGGCTGCTCAGTGCGCTGCGCCGGCATGTCGCAGGGGGGAAGTAAGATGGCGCTCTATCTGATCGCGCGGATCGACCAGGAAGTCGTGGCCTTGCCTGCGACCGAGATCGGGTCGGTGGTCGAGGTTGACCAGATCGCGGCCGTGCCGCGCGTGCCTGGCCATGTGGCGGGCCTGTTCGCGCTCCGCAGCCGGGTGCTGACTGTGATCGACACGCGCGCCTCGCTCGAACTGGGCGCGATCGACCGCGCTGCCGCGATGACGGCGGTGATCGTCGAGCATGAAGGCCATAGCTATGCCTTGCTGGTCGACGAGGTTGAGGACGTGATCGAGGCCGGTGCGCCCGATTCGTGCCCGGCCTTGCTACCGCCTTCGTGGCGCCGAGCCGCCAAGGGAACGATCCGCCGTGGCGAGGAAGCGATCCTGCTGATCGATCCCGCTGTCGTGGTCGCCGGCCCCGAGCCATTGGCGGCGTAATTGTCTGTTTCAGCTGCGCTGGTGCCAATCCAGCGAACCAAACAAAATGCTCGTTAACGCGATCCTTACCTGGGCCGCGTAACTCTCTCAGACGTAACGCTAAGGCGAGGACGACCGTATCATGAAGAGCTGCCTGGTAGTCGACGACTCGAAGGTCATTCGTAAAGTCGCACGACACATCCTCGAGACGCTCGATTTCACGGTCGACGAGGCTGGCGACGGGCAGGAGGCGCTGATCGCCTGCAAGGCATCGGCCCCTGACGTCATCCTGCTCGACTGGAACATGCCGGTCATGAGCGGCATCGAATTCCTGCGCGTGCTCGGTGAGACCGAGCTGCCGCACCGCCCCAAGGTCGTCTTCTGCACGACCGAAAATGGCATGGGTCACATCCGAGCGGCGATCGACGCCGGCGCGGACGAATATGTGATGAAGCCGTTCGATCGAGAAACGCTCGAAAGCAAGCTTCAGATCGTCGGCGTCGCCTGAGGCGAATCCGGGTGCTGGCTACGCTTCCAGCCCAGGCGAAGCGCCCGACCGCCGGGCGCGCGCAAGCCCCCATCCGGGTGCTGATCGTCGACGATTCGGTCGTCGCACGCGCCGTGCTGACGCGCTTGCTCGGCGAATATGACGACATCGAAGTCGTAGCCCAGGCGGGCAGCGCCGAATCGGCGCGCACGACCCTCGAAGGGACGAAGGTCGATATCATCCTGCTCGACCTCGAAATGCCGGGCATGGGCGGTCTCGCTGCGCTGCCCGATCTGATCCAGCACGCACGCGTCCTGATCGTATCGTCGGCCTGTGCCGATGGCGCGGCCTCCTCGATCGCGGCACTCCGGCAGGGCGCGGCCGACACGCTGCTGAAGCCGGGCGCGGTTCAATATGCTGGCCGCTTCGCCGAGGAACTCGTCGATCGCCTGCGCCGTATCGCGCGGCCGGGCAATGCCGAGCCCCAGGCGCGCGGCAACCGAAGCGGCAGCGAGGCGCAGAAGCCCGCGAGCCGTCGGCTCGAATGCCTCGGTATCGGCTCCTCGACCGGCGGCGTGCACGCGCTGGCGCGTTTCTTCGGCGCCTTGCCGCGGAGTTTCACGACCCCGATCCTGATCACGCAGCATTTGCCAGCGCCGTTCATGCCCTATTTCGCAGGACAGTTGGTCGAAATGACCGGGCGCCCAACCCGTGTCGGCGCGCCGGGGCTGCAGCCGCGCCCGGGCGAGTTGCTGCTGGCGCCGGGCGATGCGCATATGACTTTGGTCCAGACTGGGCCGGTGATTCATGTCCGTCTCGAGCGGAAGCGTTCGGTCTCGGGCTGCATGCCCTCGGTCGATCCGATGCTGGCCTCGATCGGCAAGGTCTATGGTAGTACCGCAGTCGGCGTGATCCTGAGCGGCATGGGCCGGGACGGCCTGCTTGGCGCGGGCGAATTGGTTGCAGCCGGCGGCACGGTTCTGGCGCAGGACGAGGCGAGCTCGGTCGTGTGGGGCATGCCGGGCGCGGTTACCAATGCGCGCCTTACGCAGGCGGCGCTGCCACCCGACGAACTGGCGCGCCGGATCGCAGCCTGGAGCGAAGGCGACACCGCGTGGACATGACCCCGCTCGCCGCGCGCTCGCTCGCGGGACTACTCGAACAGATGACCGGTCAGCAGCTTGCCAACGCACGACGCTGGCGGATCGAGACCGTGTTGCAGCCGGTCATGCGAAAACACGATATAGCGAGCCTGGATATGCTGGCAGGATTGGCATCGCAGCCGGGGTCCGCGCTGCGCGAGGACGTGGTCGAGGCTTTGCTCAACCATGAGACAAGTTTCTACCGCGATCTCGCCGTGTTCAAGGCGATCGGCGACGAAGCCCTGCCGGTGATGGCACAGGCGCGTGCCGCGGGGAAAAGACTTCGCATCTGGTCGGCGGGCTGCTCGACCGGGCAGGAAGTCTATTCGCTCGCTTTCCTCTTCTCGAACCAGAAGGCGGCCTGGGACGATTGGCAGATCGACATCCTTGGCACCGACGTCTCGCCTCAGGCGGTCGCGCAGGCGCGCAACGGCACCTATTCGCAGTTCGAGGTGCAGCGCGGGCTGCCGATCACCGATCTGATCGGGCGCTTCGACCAGGAAGGCGACGATTGGCGGATCCGCTCGATGCTCAAGGCGCGGACCAATTTCATGGTCCACAATCTACTCGAGCTTCCACCGGCAGGGCGCTTCGACATCATCCTGTGCCGCAACGTATTGCTCTATTTCTCGGCCGAACGTCGCCGCGCGGTGCTCGATCGGTTGGCGAGCGCGATTGCCTCCGATGGCATGCTCGTCCTGGGGGCAGGGGAGACGGTGCTCGGCCAGACCGACGCGTTCGTGCCGGACATGCAACTGCGCGGAATCTATCGTCCAAGAGCCTGATCGGAGTTGGTGGAAATGCTCCGAAGTTCCGCCAATTTCGTGAATCAGGCGACCAATAGCCCCCGCCGCCTGAAAAAGCTGACGGGAGCCTGCGCAGGCGTTATGCGTCCCGCGGCATGACCGACGGCATTATCGAGCGCCCTTCGCCCAACTTCGACGCGCGCAAGCTGCCGATCTCGATGATTGTCGTCCATTATACGGGCATGGTCGACGCAGCCTCCGCGCTCGATCGGCTCACCGATCCGGAAGCCAAGGTTTCCAGCCATTACCTGATCGCAGAGGACGGGCAGGTCTATCGTCTGGTCCATGAGACCAAGCGAGCCTGGCATGCGGGCAAGGCGCATTGGCGCGGGATCGACGACGTCAATTCGGCTTCGATCGGGATCGAACTGGTCAATCCCGGTCATGAGAATGGCTATCGCCCCTTTGCCGAACAGCAGATGGAGGCGTTGATCCCGCTGATGGCGGGAATCGCGCGCCGCTACGGTATTACGCGCGGCAATATCGTGGGCCATTCGGATGTCGCGCCCGCGCGCAAGAACGATCCGGGAGAATTGTTCGACTGGGAACGGCTTGCCCGCTTCCGGCTCGCGCTGCCGCGGCCCAATCGATATCTCACCGATCCCTTGTGGAGCGACGCCAGCTTCCTGCTCGCTCTCGAACGCTTCGGCTACGACGTGGTCGATAGCGAAGCTGCGGTGCGCGCCTTCCAGCGTCGTTTCCGCCCCAATCGTATCGACGGCGTCATCGATGGCCAGTGCCGGGCCATCCTGCTTTCTTTGCTGACGGGCGGCGATAAGGGGGCGGAGACGCGCCAGGGCCGCAAGGGCTGACTTAACCGAACTTCGCTGTTATGCGCCGCTTCGCCAGAGGGCCGGGCGGCCGCCGGTGCGCAAGCACGGGAGGAAAGTCCGGGCTCCGCAGAGTGACGGTGCCGGGTAACGCCCGGCGGGGCGCGGGGAGACCTTCGCCTTAGGGATAGTGCAACAGAAAGCAGACCGCGACGGCTTCGGCCGCGTAAGGGCGAAAGGGTGCGGTAAGAGCGCACCGCGTTTCCGGTAACGGCGACGGCACGGTAAACCCCACCGGGAGCAAGACCGAGTAGGGACGGCATATGGGGTGACTCGCCCCCGTCGTCCGGGTTGGTTGCTTGAGGCGGCGTGCGAGCGTCGTCCTAGAGGAATGGTCGCCCATCCAGTTTCGGCTGGTGGACAGAACCCGGCTTACAGGCCCTCTGGCAAATTTTTCCGCGTTTCCGGCCATGGCCTATTTACGCTGAATCCCTATGTAGGCCCGATGGCGCGTTCGACCCGATCCAATGACTGGGGATTCCCCCGCTGGCGCGGCTATGGCAGCGAGCGCGGCGCGACCCAGGTGCGCCTGTGCGACCGCGATGGCTGCGACAAACCCGGTGACCGGCCCGCGCCCAAATCGCCCAACAGCCCCGAACGCTGGTATTTCTGCGAGGAGCATGCCGGCGAATACAATCGCAACTGGGACTATTTCCAGGGCCTGAGTGCAGAGGAAGCGGCCGCGCGCGAGGCGAACGAGCGGCGCGACGGCTCGGGCTTTGCCGATGCCAAATATTATGGCTGGGGCGGACCAGGCGACGGCAGCCGGTCGCGCGACGAGATGCGCGCGCTTGGTGTTCTGGAGCTCGAAAGCGACGCCAGCTTCGAAGATATCAAGCTGGCATGGCGTCGGCTCGCAAAGGCCAATCATCCCGACGTGCGGCCCGACGATGCCGAGGCGGCCGAGCGCTTTCGCGCGGTGCAGGCGGCGTGGGACGTGCTCCGTCAGGCCGAGGAGCGACGCGCGGCGTGATCCTCGATCTGCCCGCCAGATGGCGCGCTTCGATCCTGGTCTGCGCCAAATGCGAAAAGAAGCTCGATAAGAAGGGCTTCGGGCCGAAGGGCGACAAACGCCTGTCCAAATTGCTGCGCAAGCGCTTCGGCGGAGGCTGGGGACGGAAGGCCAGGATCGGCGTGATCTCGACCGGCTGCCTCAAAGTGTGCCCGCGCTACGCGGTGACCGTGATCGACGCCGCGCGGCCGAAAGACTGGCTGATCGTCCAGGCGGGCACGCCGATCGAGCAGGTCGAGGCGAAGCTCGGCCTGAGCGAACCCGAAGCGACAGCGGCGGAATAGCCGTCCTCGTCACTGATTGCTTTGCTGCGCTCGCAGTGACCACCTGCTGTCAGGCGTATCGTTTCGCGGTCTCGCGGATCAAGGCGATCATGTTGGGAATGCCCTGCGTCCGGTTCGACGAGAGCTGGCGTGTCAGCTCGAACGGGGCGAGTGCGCCTTCGATATCGACCGCACCGATTTCGGCGGGCATGCCGTCCTGCACCGTCAGCAGCACCAAAGCGATGATCCCCTTGGTGATCGCGGCATTGCTGTCGGCAAGGAAATGGAGTCGCCCATCGTCGGTCCGCGTCGGATAGACCCAGACCGACGCGGAACAGCCGCGCACGAGCGTGGCGTCGGTCTTGAGCGCTTCGGGCATAGCCTCGAGGTCGCGGCCAAGTTCGATCAGCAGGCGATAGCGGTCGTCGGCGTCGAGAAATTCATAGTCTTCGAGCAGGTCGTCGATGCGGGACATGGTTCGCGCGGCTAGCAGAGCCTTTATGCGTTCGGAAGACTGGACGCGCGGGGTTTTGCTACGCTAGGGGGCACTCGCAGTGCGGGTGTGGTGAAACTGGTAGACGCGCCGGACTCAAAATCCGGTTCCGCAAGGAGTGTCGGTTCGAGCCCGACCACCCGCACCACCTTCTTCCTATAAGACATGAAAACGGGCGACGGATTGCTCCGCCGCCCGCTTCGCTTCTTGTATTGGGTCCGCTGCGTTAGTCGCAATATTGGACCCGGACATAGCGGCGCGCGTAGCCGTCCCAACGCCAGTCGCTGCGGCAGTAAGGGCCGCCATAATAATAGCCCGGAGGCGGGGGCGGCGGGGCATAATAAGCCGGGCCGTAGTCGTAATAATCGCGCCCGTAATAGCCGCGGTCGCTGCTCGCGATCGCGGCGCCCGCGGCCAGGCCGAGAATGCCCGCCGCCACGGCGGTGCCGCCACCATGATAATGATGGTAATAGCCACCATGCCAGCCGCCATAATAGCGCGCCTCGGCCGGAGCCGCCGCGCCCAGGGTGACGCCGCCCAGGGCCAGCGCCGCAGCGGTCGCAGTCAAGATCTTACGCATGACAAACATCTCCAAAACTGCCCGGTGGTCTCCTCTCCACCTTGCCCGTCGTTTTAGACTGAGTCGTCTGAACCGACGGGGAATCAGATGTTTATCGAACGTTCACCGTAACAAGACGCTGCTCGGCTCGTCGCGTTTTGCTCTGCGGTTGGCAGCGCGCATGTCTATCCTGTAGAGGCTCGGGCGATGGTGCGTACGCTGCTTAAAGAGGCCCCGTTCTTCGAGGACAAGAACCGTGCCTTCTGGACCCTCCAGTCGGCGGGGTGGGCGGGCTATTTCATGCTGCGCGTGCTGACCGGCGTCGCCAATGGCTTCACCTGGCTCAACGTGGTCCCGATCGCGGTCGCGACCGCCACCGGCTATTCGCTGACTTTGCTGATGTCCGCTGCCTATCGCCGGTTGTTCCATACGCGGCCGATCATCACCTGGGGCGGGTCGATGATCATCGTGATCGTCGCTTCGGTGGTCTATTCCTCGATCGACACCTGGTCGCACGCGACCTTCTACCGCAACGGGCCGCTGCCCGAGGGCATCCAGCTCCTGTCCGCGATCCTCCTCGACTTCGCTCTGCTCGCGGCCTGGTCGGCGCTCTATTACGGCATCAATTTCTACATCCTGGTCGAGGAGCAGCGCGATCAGCTGCTCCGGCTGGAAAGCCAGGCCTCGTCCGCGCAGCTGGCGATGCTGCGCTACCAGCTCAATCCGCACTTCCTGTTCAACACTTTGAATTCGATCTCGACCTTGGTGCTCTTGAAGCAGACCGAGCGCGCCAACGCGATGCTGTCGCGCCTGTCCTCTTTCCTGCGCTACACGTTGGTAAGCGAGCCGGAGGGCGAGGTGCCGGTGTCGAAGGAGATCGAGACGCTCAAACTCTATCTCGATATCGAGAAGATGCGTTTCGAGGAACGGCTGCGCACCAGCTTCGACGTCGATCCCGCCGCGGCGCAGGCCTGCATCCCGTCGCTGCTGCTTCAGCCGCTGGTCGAGAATGCGATCAAATATGCGGTCACGCCCAAGGAAGAGGGTGCGGATATCGCGGTTGGCGTCCGTCGTTTGGGCAATCGCGTTCATATCACGGTCAGCGACAGCGGCCCAGGATCGCAAGCAGGGCAATATGACGGCGGGGCTTCGACGACTTCCTCGACCGGCGTAGGCCTGGCGAACACGCGGGATCGGCTGGCGCAGGCTTATGGCGCCGACCATCGGTTCGAAACCGAGGCTGGTCCCAACGGGTTCACCGTAACGATCGAGATACCATATCAGTCGAACACGACGAGGGCCTGATTAGATGACCATCCGCACCATCCTGGTCGACGACGAATCCTTGGCTATCCAGGGCCTGCAACTCCGTCTCCAGGCGCACGAGGATGTCGAGATCATCGACACCTGCACCAACGGCCGCGAGGCGATCCGTTCCATCAAGACGCACAAGCCCGATCTTGTCTTCCTCGACATTCAGATGCCGGGCTTCGACGGCTTCTCCGTCGTGCAGGGCCTGATGGAGGTCGAGCCGCCGTTATTCGTCTTCGTGACCGCCTATAGCGACCATGCGCTGCGCGGGTTCGAGGCGGGCGCGGTCGATTATCTTATGAAGCCGGTCGAGAATGAGCGGCTGGCCGATACGCTGGAGCGCGTGCGCCAGCGCCTGTCCGAAAAGCGTGCGCACGAGGAAGTGGCGCAGCTCAAGGAAGTGATCGCGGAACATGCGCCCGAGCAGGTCGAGGCGATGCCCGACAGCGCCGATGCGCATGCTTCCAGCCGCTACGAGAAGCTGATCAACATCAAAGATCGCGGGCAGATTTTCCGCGTTGACGTGGATTCGATCGAGCGGATCGACGCCGCCGGCGATTATATGTGCATCTATACCGGCGATAATACGCTCATCCTGCGCGAGACGATGAAGGATCTGGAAAAGCGCCTCGATCCGCGCCGCTTCCAGCGCATCCACCGCTCGACCATCGTCAATCTCGACCTGGTCAAGCAGGTCAAGCCGCACACCAATGGCGAATGCTTCCTGGTGCTGGGCTCGGGCGCGCAGGTGAAGGTCAGCCGTTCCTACCGCGACGTGGTGGCACGCTTCGTCCACTGAAATCCTCCCCGGAACGGGGAGGGGGACCGCGCGTAGCGCGGTGGAGGGGGCGTGCGGCAAAGGGGTTGCCTAGCGGCGATCCCCCTCCACCATGCTGCGCATGGTTCCCCTCCCCGCGAGCGGGGAGGATAGGATCAGCCGAAGCGACCGGTCACATAATCGCGCGTGCGGCGCGAGCGTGGGTTCGAGAAGATGTCCGCGGTCGGGCCGAATTCGATCATGCGGCCGAGGAACATGAAGCCGGTATAGTCCGAGATGCGGCTCGCCTGCTGAAGGTTGTGGGTGACGATCACGATCGTCACGTCCTTCTTGAGTTCGACCAGGGTCTGTTCGAGCTTGGCGGTCGAAACCGGGTCGAGCGCCGAGGCCGGCTCGTCGAGCAGCAGGATTTCGGGCTGCACCGCGATGCCGCGCGCAACGCACAGGCGCTGCTGCTGGCCGCCCGACAGGCCCAGGCCCGACGAATGGAGCTTGTTCTTCACTTCGTCCCACAAAGCCGCGCGCGTCAGCGAACGCTCGACGATGTCGTCCATCTCCGCCTTGGACTTCTTGTGGTAAAGGCGCACGCCGAACGCGACATTGTCGTAGATCGACATGGGGAAAGGGGTCGGCTTCTGGAACACCATGCCGACGCGCGCCCGCAAAGCCGCGGGGTCGCCGCCGCGCAGCATGTCTTCGCCGTCGAGCATGATTTCACCCTCGGCACGCTGGCCGGGGTAGAGCGCGTAGATGCGGTTCAATGCGCGCAGCAGGGTCGACTTGCCGCATCCCGACGGGCCGATCAGCGCGGTGATCTTGTTCTTTTCGATCGGCAAATCGACACCATGGAGCGACTCATTCGCGCCATAGAAGAATTTGAGCTCGCGCGCCTCGAGCAGCAGCTCGCCCTCGGGACGGGTCATGAACTGCTCTTCGCCAGCCGAGGTGGATGGCGGGTTCATCACGGCGGTATCGGTCATGAGTGGGACTTCTCCCGGGCGAGAACGCGCCCGACGATGTTGATGAAGAGGACGGCGACGGCGATCAGCAGCGCGCCGACCCAGGCCAGGCGCTGCCAGTCGTCATAGGCCGACAAAGCGAACTGGAAGATGGTGGTCGGCAGGCTCGCCATCGGCTGGCTGAGCTTGGCATTGTAGAATTGGTTGCCGAGGCTGGTGAACAGCAAGGGGGCGGTTTCGCCCGAGATGCGAGCGAAGCCGAGCAGACCGGCTGTGAGCAGGCCGGTGCGCGCCGACTTCCAGATGATCTTGCGGATCACGAAGGCGCGGCTCGCGCCCAGCGCCATGCCCGCCTCGCGCAGCGCGCCCGGCTGGAGCGTCAGGATATCCTCGGTCGTCCGCACCACGATCGGCGTCGCAAGGAAGGCGAGCGCGACACCGCCCGCATAGCCCGAAAAGCCGTGGAAGGGCGCGACCAGCAATTCGTAGACAAACAGGCCGATCAGGATCGAAGGTGCCGAAATAAGCACGTCGTTGAAGAAGCGCACCACGTGGCCATACTTCGTGCCCGCGCCATATTCGGCGAGCCAGGTGCCGGCGAGGATGCCGATAACCAGCGCGATCGCCATGCCGAGCGCGCACATGATGAGCGAACCGACGATCGCGTTGCGCAGACCGCCGGGCGAGCCCGGGGCCGGCTGATCCTTGGTGAAGATCATGAAGTCGATCCCGCCCAGACCCTTGCTGAGCAGGGTCCACAGAATCATCACCAGCGCGGCAAGCGCGATCGCGGTGGCGATACTGCAGAGGACAACGAACACGCCGTTGAAGGCGCGGCGATAGGCAGCGCGGGTCATCAGACTTTTGCCTCGCGGAGCAGCAGGCGGGCAACCGCCAGCACGATAAAGGTGATTACGAACAGCAGGAAGCCGAGCGCGATCAGCGCGGACGTATGCAGGTCGCTGGTCGCTTCCGCGAATTCGTTGGCGACGGTCGATGCGATGGTCGAGCCGCTGTCGAACAGCGAATGCGGGAAGCTGTGCGAATTGCCGATGATGAAGGTCACCGCCATCGTCTCGCCTAGCGCGCGGCCTAGGCCGAGCATGATCACGCCGATCATGCCCCGGCGGACATAGGGGATCACGACCGCCTTGATCACCTCGAACGGGGTGCAGCCCAGACCATAAGCGGCCTCGCGCACCTGCGCCGGGACGGTCAGGAACAATTCGCGGAACACCGCCGCCATGTAGGGCAGGATCATGATCGCGAGGATCAGCGAAGCGGTGAAGATATTGGCGCCGTTCGGCGTGCCGCGGAAGATCCACTCGACCCAGCCGCCGGGCGCAGCGTTCATGATGATCGGGAGTTGGACGTGCGCGGCGAACCAGGGGGCGAGCACGAACAGGCCCCACATGCCGTACACGATCGAGGGAATGCCCGCGAGCAGCTCGACCGCGATCGCGATCGGACGTGATAGCTTGGGCGGGCAGAATTCGACCAGGAATACCGAGACACCGAGCGCAAGCGGCAACGCCAGGAGCAACGACAGAAAGCTCGTGATGAGCGTGCCCGCAATCGGGCCGGCGGCACCATAGACTTCGCTCACCGGATTCCAGGTGGTTGAGGTCAGGAAGCCAAAGCCGAACGCGCGGAAGGCGGGCAAACCGCCGATGAACAGGCTGACCACCACGCCGGCGAGCGCTGCCAGCAGGAAGGTCGCCGCGCCCAGGCAGGCATATCGGAAGAGGACTTCGCCCAGCGCATGGCCCGGAGGCGCCCCGCGCGGGCTGGCGAGTTCTGTAGTGGCCATGCTGGACTCGTAAAGCGGGCGCCGAGACGGAATAACAGCCTCGGCGCCCATGGTCATTTACTTACTTCGCGACGTAGACCGGCTTGCCGCCGGCCGTGATCGACTTCGCCCACTGCTTCTTGAGCAGCATCTTCACGTTCGCCGGAAGCGGAACGTAATCGAGGCCGACAGCGAGCGCGTCACCCTTGTTGTAATCCCACTCGAAGAACTTCAGCACTTCGGCTGCAGTCGCGGCATTGTCCTGATTGCGGTACATCAGGATGAAGGTCGCGCCGGTGATCGGCCATGCGGCCGGCGACGGCTGGTCGAGCAACAGGATATAATTGCCCGGCGACTTCAGCCAGGGCGCGCTGCCAGCTGCGGCGCCGAAGGCGGCTGCGGTCGGCATCACGAACTTACCGGCCTTGTTCTGCATCGACGCGAAGGTCGAGTGGTTCTGCTTGGCATAGGCATATTCGACATAGCCAATCGAGCCAGCGGTCTGCTTCACGAAGGCCGCGACACCGTCATTGCCCTTGCCGCCAAGACCCGTCGGCCACTGGACAGAGTCGCTCGCGCCGACCTTGGAGGCCCATTCCGAATTCTTCATCGCCAGATAGGAGGTGAAGAGGAAGCTGGTGCCCGAACCATCCGAACGGTGCACGACTGTGATCGGCAGGTTCGGCAGCGGCACGCCCTTGTTGAGCGCGGCAATTTCCGGCGCGTTCCACTTGGTGACCTTGCCGAGGAAAATGTCGCCCAGGACCTGGCCGTTGAGCTTGATCTGGCCGGGAGCGATCCCGGGGAGGTTCATCACGGGAACCACGCCGCCGACGACCGTCGGGAACTGATAAAGACCGGAAGCGGCCAATTCATCGGGCTTCAACGGCTTGTCCGAAGCGCCGAAGTCGACCGTCTTGGCCTTGATCTGCTTGATTCCGCCGCCCGAGCCGATCGCCTGATAGTTCAGGCCAACGCCGGTCTGGGCCTTATAGGCTTCAGCCCACTTGGCATAAACCGGAGCCGGGAAGGTGGCGCCGGCGCCGGAAATATCGGCGGCAGCCGCCGTGGTCGCGATGGCGAGGCCGCCAATCGCCGCGACGAACGTCTTCAGCATGTTAGTCCCCTGGAAAGAAAGGCGGCCTTAAACCGCTATCAGGGGCTCTATGGGGGTTCCGTGACTCTTGTGTGACAATGGAACCCCCGCAGGGGCTATTCCGGCAGGACTCTGACAGCGCCGCGCGAAGCATTGCCCGCAAATAAGGCATAGGCCTGCAATGCCTTGGAGACGTTGCGCTTACGTCCCAACGGCTTCCATGCTTTCGCGCCACGATCTTCCATCGCGGCATGGCGTTTGGCGAGAGTGGCGTCGTCGACCAGCAGGCTGATCGTGCGGTTGGGGATGTCGATCTCGATCAGGTCGCCATGTTCCACCAAAGCGATCAGGCCGCCCTCGGCCGCCTCGGGCGAGACGTGGCCGATCGACAGGCCCGACGATCCGCCGGAGAAGCGGCCGTCGGTCAGCAGCGCACAGGCTTTCCCCAAGCCTTTCGATTTCAGGTAGGAGGTCGGGTAGAGCATTTCCTGCATTCCCGGACCGCCCTTGGGGCCTTCGTAGCGGATGACGACGACGTCGCCTTCCTTGACCTGATTGCCGAGGATCCCGACCACCGCCGCGTCCTGGCTTTCGAACACGATGGCACGGCCGGTGAAGGTGAGGATGCTCTCGTCGACGCTCGCCGTCTTCACGATACAGCCCTCGGGCGCGAGATTGCCGAACAGCACCGCAAGCCCGCCATCCTGGCTGAACGCATTGGGCTGCGATCGGATCACGCCCTTGGCCCGGTCGAGGTCGAGATCGTCCCAGCGGCGCGACTGGCTGAACGCGGTCTGCGTCGGCACGCCGCCCGGGGCCGCGCGATAGAAGGTGCGGACCGATTCGCTGTTGGTGCGCGCCACGTCCCAACGGCCGAGCCCTTCGCCCAGCGTTGAGCTGTGCACGGTCGGCTGCTCGACATCGAGCAGGCTGGCACGGTCGAGTTCGCCCAGGATCGCCATGATCCCGCCCGCGCGGTGGACATCCTCCATATGGACGTCGGCGGTGGCGGGCGCGACCTTGCACAGGACGGGCACGCGCCGCGACAGCCGGTCGATATCGGCCATAGTGAAATCGACCCCCGCCTCGTGCGCTGCCGCGAGCAGGTGGAGCACGGTGTTGGTCGATCCGCCCATCGCGATATCGAGGCTCATCGCATTTTCGAACGCGGCGAAGGTGGCGATGTTGCGGGGCAGGGCGGTTGCGTCGTCCTGTTCGTACCAGCGCCTGGCGAGATCGACGATCGTGTGGCCCGCCTCG
>Ga0209148_1000853_pt1 | contig 21443 bp, 11 predicted proteins | sample AraplaCol_mMF_r2_2_FD_184288 | JGI IMG/M metagenome (GOLD analysis project Ga0209148, IMG submission 184288) | Arabidopsis root microbial communities from North Carolina, USA - plate scrape CL_Col_mMF_r2 (SPAdes) (version 2) | ecosystem: Host-associated > Plants > Roots > Endosphere | place... | reverse complement strand
TCAGGCCGACTTCGCGCGAGGCGTTCAGCTCGTCGAGGCGCGGGCGGGCCAGCGTCTTGTTGGCGCCGAAGCGCACGATCTGCTGGTCCGGCAGGCTCCAGATCAGGTTGATGCTCGGCAGGTAGTCGTTGTACTTCTTGCCGTCGGTGAGCGGCACCAGGTCGGCGAACGGCCAGGCGCGCAGGGTCTGGGCGGTCGAGCTCTGGTCGGTGTGCACGGCCTGGATGCCGACGTTGCCGCGCAGCGGCATCGACAGCAGCTCGGTGTCGATGTTCAGCTTGGCGTAGCCGGTCTGGACCTTTTCCGTGATGTTCCAGTTCTTGGTCGCGCCCCACGGCACCAGCACGGCCGGCGTGTACGGTCCAAAGTTCTGCGCCAGCACGGTCGGGATGTCCCAGCTCAGCGTGTCCGGCAGCGCGTATAGCGACTGCGAGCCGTTGACCGCGCCGGCGCCGATGGCACCCGTGCCCAGCTTGGTGAAGCCGGTCTCGAGGTGGCGCTTTTCCTTGTCGCGCTTGGACGAATTGAAGCCCACTTCGACGCTATTGAACAGCTTGCTGTCAAAGCGGTATTCGGCGCTGACGCGGAACGAGTTCAGCTTGTCGCGCAGGTGCGGCGCGTTGACGTAGCCATCGCCGTACTGGCCGCCGATGGCCAGCTGCGACGCATCGTTGTACACGCCCGTCAGGCCGATGGCCGGAATGGTGCCGTTCGCGTAGTCGAACGTCATCGCCTGGCGTGCCGCGAGGCTCGTGTTGATCTCGTCGAGCTCTTCCTTGTGATCGGCCTGCGAGTGGCTCAGGTCCGCGACGAAGGTCCAGTCGCCCGCGATGTATTTGTTGTTCCAGCCGTAGGCCGTCAGCACGTCGTTCTGGTGATAGTGGTTGTTGCGCACCACCGGGTTGACGTTGTTGGCGGTGCCGGCCGTCATGATGCCGTTGCCGTTGACGGTGCCCGGCGTGAACGTGACGTTGTTGTCGTCCGTCAGCTGGACTTCCATGCCGCGGCGGTCTTCATCCAGCTTGAAACGCGAGTGGTAGGCGTCGACGGTGGACGTGAACTCGCGGATCGGGTGCCATTCCACGACAGCCATCAGGCCGTCGCGCACCTGGTTGCCGGTCTGCGCCAGCGACTTGATGCCTTTCGGGACCTTGACGGTCGAACCCGGCACGGACGTGGTGTTGTCGACCCAGTCCCAGGTCTCGAACTGCTTCGACTCGTTCGGCTTGTCGGCACGCGCGTAGCCGACCGCCACGCCCAGCGTGTGGTTGAGGAACTGGTCGACGTAGGACGCGCTGACACGGCTGCCCGTGTCCTTGCTGCCCGCGCTGACCTTGCCCTGGCTGTTCTTTTCGCCGCGCACGTTCAGCGTGACGACGCGTTCGCGCAGCAACAGCGGCTTGATGGTCTGCAGGTTGACCGTGCCCGACAGGCCCTGGCCAACGAGGGAGGCGTCCGACGTTTTATACACCGTGACGGCGTTGATCAGCTCGGATGGATACTGGTCGTACTCGACCGTGCGGTTCGCGCTCGTGCTGACCTGTTCGCGGCCGTTCAGCAGCGCGGTCGACAAGTCGCCCGAGGTGCCGCGGATGCTGATCTGCTGCGCCTGGCCGTTGACGCGCTGCGCCGACAGGCCCGGCAGGCGGGCCAGCGATTCGGCGATGCTGATGTCCGGCAGCTTGCCGATGTCCTCGGCGGAAATCGTTTCGACGATGCTGGTCGAGTCGCGCTTGACCGCGATCGCGTCTTCGATACTGCGGCGGATGCCCGTGACAGTGACGGTCGCGACCGGCGCCGCCTGCGCGCCGTCGGCAGCCTGCGTCTGCGCGGACGCCTGGGCGCCCGCGAGCGCCAGGAATACGGCACAACCCACCGCGACCGGGCTCAGTTGGAATGCGGGCGCGTGCGGCCCCTTCGAAATCTTCATGTGTCCCCTCGACGTAATCAGTTTGCTTATCAGAGGAACGTCAGCCACTTGCCGAAGCACGTGCCGGCCGCAGGCTCCAACGTTCGGAACCGATTCTGTATTAAAACTAGATTACGTGTCAACGAAACATGAATTTTAGTGAAGCATCTGTGGTTTTCGCCCACAGAATGCCGATAAAAGAGGGTTTAGCACGCAGTTTTAGTAAATACATACCTCTCGCAAATGTAGTTCGAGTACAAATTTCCACATGAAAACGTTTACATCGCCGGCGCCTTGCAATACTCCGCAATGAACGCCGCGTGACCGGGCATGAAGTCCACGCATTTGCCGATCACGTCCGCCACGCTGTCCATGTATTCCTGGATACCCTCTTCCGATTGCACGTCCACCAGCGGGTGGTAAGCCTGCGGGTGGATGTTCTGGCCGATCAGCACCTGGCGCCAACCGACCTCGGTGAACAGCTCGTTGTCGACGCGGCGCAGGCGGCCGTGGGTGCGGTACAGGTCGACCTTTTCGCGCAAGGTGGCCGGGATGTCCATGTGCGCGCAGGCGCGCCAGAACTCGGCGTCGTCGCGCTGGTTGGCATGGTAGTGCAGGATGATGAAGTCGCGGGTGCGCTCGTAATGGAAGCGCGACAGGCGGTTGAACGCCTCCACGTCCGGCTGGCTGAAGCCCTGGTCGGGGAAATAATCCAGCAGGCGCTGGATCGAATCCTGGATCATGTGGATGCTCGTCGATTCGATCGGCTCCAGGAATCCGCTCGCCAGGCCGATCGCCACCACGTTCTTGTCCCACGACTTCTTGCGCATGCCGGTCGTGAAACGGAGCGGGCGCGGATCGGCCAGCGGCTTGCCGTCCAGGTTAGCCAGCAGCACGGCCGCGGCCTCGTCGTCGCTGATGTAGCGGCTGCAGTAGACGTGGCCGTTGCCGATGCGGTTCTGCAAAGGAATCCGCCATTGCCAGCCCGATTTGTGGGCGGTGGCGCGCGTGTACGGCGTAAGGTCGGGCACCGATTCGCACGGCACCGCGAGCGCGCGGTCGCACGGCAGCCAGTGGCTCCAGTCTTCGTAGCCTGCCTTCAAGGTCTGCTCGATCAGCAGGCCGCGGAAGCCGGAGCAGTCGATGAACAGGTCGCCCTCGATGCGGTCGCCGTTTTCCATCACGACGGCATCCACGTGCCCGTCGTGCGCGCATTGCGTGGCGTGCGTGATCTTGCCCTCGATGCGCTCGACGCCGCGCGCCTCCGACAGCTTGCGCAGGTGGCGCGCGTACAGGCCGGCGTCGAAGTGGTAGGCATAGGTGATCTCGGCCAGCGGCGAATTGCCCAGGTCCGCGCGCGGGAGCATGAACTTGCCCGCGCGTGCGGCGGCGCGGGTGATGGAATAGTCGGCCAGGTCGCGTGCGCGGCCCAATGCGCGCATCTTGTGCCAGTACTGCTCGAAGCCGACCATCCACAAGTCCTGGCCGAGCCGGCCGAAGCCGTGCATGTAACGGTCGCCCAGGCGGCCCCAGTTCACGAATTCGACGCCGAGCTTGAACGTGCCGTTGGTGGCCTTCAGGAATTCGGCTTCGTCGATGCCGGCGACGGTATTGAAGCGCTGGATCATCGGGATGGTGGCTTCGCCCACGCCGACGATGCCGATTTCCTCGGACTCGACGAGGCGGATGCGGTAGCGGCCGCGCAGCGCGGTGGCCAGGGCGGTGGCGGTCATCCAGCCGGCGGTGCCGCCGCCGACGATGACGATGGTATTCAGGTGAGGGACTTGCATGCGGGGCCTCGCACTTTACGGATCATGAAAAAACACCCCTGCGACCAGGGCCGGCAGGGGTGCTTGTGTAACTGTCGACGCTGACAGGATACCGTAGGGCGAGCGGCCCGTGCCCACCCGACCGATGATGTTAGAACTTGTAGCTCGCGCCCAGGCTGTAGGTACGGCCGAACGTGATCTTCTCGGCGATGTCGCTCGGGTCCGCCGCGTAGCGGATGAACGGCGAGTTCGTGAAGTTGTTCACGGCAGCCGTCAGCGACAGGCCCTTCAGCATCGTGTGGTCGCCGAACTCGTAGGTGAGCTGGCCGTCGACCGTCGTGTTGCCGCGGATGAAGGTGAGCTGGTTGTTGTCCTGGAAGTCGCTGATCTCACCCAGGAAGTCGCTGCGGTGCTTGGCCGCGATCGACGCACGGAAACCATTCGCTTCGTAGTACAGGCGCAGGTTGGTCACCTGGCGCGACAGGCCCGGCAGCGGGATGGTGGAAACGCCGCCCGTATCGATCACGGTCAGGCCCGTGGTCAACAGGTTCACCGAGCTCAGGGTGCTCGAGTGGTTGACCTCGACGCCGAAGCCGCTCAGGTACTTGGTCAGCATGGCGAACGGCAGCGACGCGGTCAGCTCGATACCCTTGATGTTGCCGCCCGTACCGTTGACCGGGGTGTTCAGGATACCGACCGTGGAGCCGGCGAACGGACCCGATGCCGGCAGCGGGGTCTTGGCGCTCAGCAGGCCGGTCGTGGCGAAGTCGACGCTCTTCGGCACGGTCAGCACGTAGGTGTCGAGCTTCTTGTAGAAACCGGCGACGGCGACGTAGCCCTTGGCACCGTTGACCGAGAAATATTTTTCCCACGACACGTCCAGCGCCTTGGCACGGAACGGTTCCAGGTTCGGGTTACCCGCGCTGCCCGACAGGATCGGACCGTCGTGGTAGGTGTTGTTCAGGCTCACGCCGCCACCCGGACGCAGGTCGCTCATCTTCGTGCGCGACAGCGTCTTGCCCAGGCCGAGGCGCAGCATCTGGTCGTGCGGCAGCTCGAAGCCGAGGTTCATGCTTGGCAGGAAGTCGTTGTACGAGTGGTGGCCTTGCACGACATACGCCGGGCAAGCCTGGCCGGCGACGCCGGCACACTTGCTCGTATCGACGACGGTGCCGGTCGAGCTCTGGTTCGTGTGGATGTACTGGCCGCCGATGTTGCCGCGGTAGGACAGGCCGAACAGTTCGCCTTCCAGGTTACCCATCAGGTAGCCGGTCGAGACCTTTTCCGAAATGTCCCAGTTCTTGTCCGTCTGGATCGGCTGGTCGACTTTCGGCAGCAGCTGGTAGATCGAGCCGAGCGAACCGAGCGGGTTCCAGGCGACGACCGGGATGCCCGACTGCGGGGTCACGACGACGTCCGTGCCCGGCACCGGTGCCGAGCCGTACGGGCCGGTGCCGACCACCAGGTTGCCTTCGTTCTGGTCGCGGTTCTTGCGGCGGTTGGTGCGGTTGAAGCCGAATTCGACCGACGTCAGCGGACCGAGTTCAAGGTCGTGCTTGGCGGACAGGCGGCCCGACTTGATGTCGTCCGTGGTCACGCCGACGGCCACGTAGCCGGCCTGCGGATTGCCGGTCAGGCCGCCGCCCCAGCCGGCGTGGTCGGTCAGGACGACCTGGCCACGGTCGGCATCGTTGAGCGACGTCGTGTAGACCGGGCTCAGGTTGTCCTTGCCGGTGAAGCCGGTCCAGGAAATGGTGGAGAGGTTCGCGGCGTCGCCCGGCTGGCCGGCCGTCGTTTCGTAGCGGCTCGAATCGTGCTTGACCTTGGAGCCGGACAGGTCGCCCGTCACGGTCCAGCCTTCGTGGCGCAGGCGGCTGTTGATGCCCCAGGAATTCAGGGTGTCGGTCACGGCCTCGATGTGGTTGCGCACGTCGCCCTTGAAGTTCGAGCAGGTGCCCGACGTGGCGACGCCGTCGACGATGGTCGCGTTGGTCAGCACGCCGTTCGGGTCGTACGGGCCGGTGCTGCCGCAGACCGAGCCTTCCAGGCCGGTCTTCTTGGTGTTGTCGGTGTTCTTCGAGTGGAACAGGTCGACGGTGGTCAGGAAATCCTTGTTCGGACGGAACTGCAGGATGCCCATCACGCCCTTGTTCGTCTGCGGGTCACGCTGGACGTCGGTCTTGAAGCCGTTCGGCACGGCCACGGACTGGCCGTTGTACGTGGCCGAACCCGGCGAACCACCCCAGCCGTCGGCCTGGAACTGCTCGGCGCCGGTGTCGTTGAACTTGACCGCGCCCAGGGCCACGCCGATCGTGCGGTTGGCGAACTGGTCGATGTAGGTCAGGGTGCTGCGGTAGCCGGTGCCGGTGCCGAGACCTTCGTTGTGCTCGCCGAAGCGCATGGCCTTGTAGCCGACGGCGATGGTGCGCTTGGCGAAGTCCAGCGGCATCACGGTGCGCTGGTCGATCGTCGACGCGATGCCCTGGCCCATCAGGCTGGCGTCCGGCGACTTATAAATGGTGATGGTGCCCAGCATCTCGGCCGGGTACAGGTCGAACTTGACGCCGCGGCTGTCGCCTGCCGACGCCTGCTCGCGGCCGTTCAGCAGTGTGCCGTTGAAGTCCGGCGACAGGCCGCGGACGGAAATCGCGGACGCGCGGCCCGACGACTTGTCGCGCTGCGCCGTCACGCCCGGCAGGCGCGAGATCGACTCGGCCACGGTGGCGTCCGGCAGCTTGCCGATGTCTTCCGCCGAGATCGCCTCGACGATGGAATTCGAATTCTTCTTGATGGAGATCGCCGCCTCGATGCCACGGCGGATACCGGTCACGGTGACCTGGCTGATCGGGTTGCCGTTGGCGTCCGTCGTCTGCACGGCCTGCGTGGTGGAGGTGGTGGCGTCCTGCGCGTACACATTGGTGCCGAGCGCCGACAGGAACACGGCGCAACCGGCAGCCACCGGGCTCAGCTTGAATACAAGTGCGCCATTGACGTTACGCGCGTGCTTGCCATTAAAAATCTTCATTTGTCCCCTCAAATCATCAGATCTCATTGTTTTCCCGAAGACGACAGCGTGAGCCCGGGTGCCAGAATGCAAACGTTTATAAGTACGTACGTTCTGTCAAGGATTCTGTATTAAAACTAGATGCACTGTCAACGCGAGTTGCCTTCGATTACGAGAATGTAGGGTTTTTACGGCTCCCAGGCCGAAAAATGGCGTTTCTCGTTGTATTCGAGCTACAAAAGATACGCACAGCCGATGTAGTCACGCTACAAATTGATTCCTTTGCACCATTCGAGTCATTGATTGCACCGTTTTGGCGCAAAATTACGTAGTAGTTTTACCGAATGTTGGCATTAACCCACATTCGGCCTTGTAGTCCCCTTGAAAACCGGTGTAGCAAAACTAGTAGATACAGATGCGCCCTTCGTTGCTGGGCTCAATCGTCTGTAGTATTCTCAAGCCAATAATGTAATAAGCACATTGCATTCGAGAAATTATTCGAGCACCGCGATGTAGTTGCACTACGCGTCGATGCCGCCACTCCTGGAGACCAAGATGTCCGCCCCTCCCCGCCGCCCGTCCCGCCCGGCCTCCCCCGTCACGCCCGATGGCCGGCGTCCAGTCGCAAAGGCCGTCGTCGCCGGACTGGCGGTCGGCGCCGCCTTCCTGGCGGGCGCCGCGGCGGCCTCCCGGCCGGCCCAGGCCGCGGAAGCGCCGCCGCTGCGCTACGACATCTATGTGCGCGGCGCCTTCAACGGCTGGGGCACCGACAACGTCCTCGCCTACCAGGGCAAAGGCGTGTACCAGGCCGACATCCTCGTCAGCCCCGGCAACCACGCCTTCAAGGTCGGCAGCCGCGACTGGGCCGCGGAGTGGGTCGCCGATCCGGCCGCCAGCGTCAACGTCAAGCTGGACGCGGCGTACCCGCTCGCGACGGAAGCGGGGCCGGAAGACTATCTGTTCACGAAGCGCACGGCCACGTTCCGCTTCCGCGTCGATGCCGCCGATCCCACGCACCCGGTGCTGACGGTCGCGCGGATCGAGACGCCCACGGCCGGTCCGGCGCACGACCCGCACGCGGGCGCGGGCGCGACGGCCGCGCTGACCTTCCCCACCTGGGACGGCAAGCAGGAAACGGCACGCTTCTCCGTGCGCGATCCGCAGGCGCCGCTGCGCAGCTACGCGCAATCGACGACCCTGCAGCTGCGCGATCCCGGCCCGCAATCCACGACCTATGACGAAGACGCATCGCTGCCGGTCGTCCGCAGCGGCAGCCTCGCGTTCGATGCGCTGTTCGCGCTGGCCGGCCACGAGATGAAGCTGGATTCGGTGAAGGAGATCCGCGACGGGAACTACAACGGCGGCGCCGCGATCCCGTGCGACTGCTTCGAGACGGGAGAGAAATGGCATTACGTGTGGACGCGCGACCTGTCGTACGCGGCCGACCTGGGCCTCGCGCTGCTGGATCCCGAGCGCGTGCGCAATTCGCTGCTGTTCAAACTGTCCGGCTGGCGCGCCGGCGTGACGACAGCCGATCACGTCGCGGGCACGGCGGACGGCCTGCAGGTCGTGCAGGACACGGGCAGCGGCGGCAGCTGGCCCGTCAGCACGGACCGCGTCACATGGGCCTTCGCGGCCGAAGAAGTCCTCAAGACGCTGCCGGCGAAGGAGCGCGCGGCGTTCGCCGCGACGGCGCTGCATGCGCTGTCGAACACGATAGACAACGACCGCATCGCCGCGTTCGACCGGGCGACGGGCCTGTACACGGGCGAGGAATCGTTCCTCGACTGGCGCGACCAGACCTACGCGGCGTGGATCCCGGACGACCTGGCATCGATGGCCGGCTCGAAGGCGCTGTCGACCAACGTCGGCCACTACAAGGCGCTGACGGTGGCCGCCATGCTGGCGCGCGAACAGGGTGACAAGACCCGCGCCGCGCGCTACGAGGGCTGGGCGCGCGACCTCAAACGCGCCATCAACGCGCGCCTGTGGCTTGCCGATGCCGGCATGTACAGCAGCCTCACGGCCGCCCACTTCGACGGCGCGCCGCTGCACAAGTTCGACTGGCTCGGCCAGGCGCTCGCCATCGTCACGGGCGTCGCCGACGGCGCGCGCGCGAAAACGATCCTCGCCAGTTATCCGCACGGGCCGATGGGCGCGCCCGTCATCTGGCCGCAGCAGCAGGACATGCCCATCTACCACAACCGCGCGATGTGGCCGTTCGTCACGGCGTACGGCCTGCGCGCGGCCATTCAAGGGCGCAACGTCGCCGTGGCCGATGCGGCGTACGATGCGCTGATGCGGGGCGCCGCGCTGAACCTGTCGAACATGGAAAACCTCGAGTGGCTCTCTGGCCAGCCGCTATTGCTGGACGAGGCGCATCCGAACCTGATCGGCCCCGTCATCAATTCGAAGCGCCAGCTGTGGTCCGTCGGCGCCTATCTCGGCATGGTGATCCGCGACGTGTTCGGCGTGTCCACCACGCGCGACGGCATCGAGGTGAAGCCGTTCGTGACGGCGAAGCTGCGCGGCGGCGTGTTCGCGGCCGGCGACACCGTCGCCCTGTACAACCTGCGCCTGCGGGGCCACGCGGTCAACGTCAAGCTGCACCTGCCGCCCGCGCCGGCGGCCGGCGGCAGCGGCTATTACGCGGTCGAGCGCATCATCGTGGACGGCAAACCGGCAGGCGCCACGATTCCCTGGGACGCGCTCGGCGAACACAGCGACGTCGAGGTCCAGCTGGGCAAGCTGGTCGCGGGAGATACCACCATCCATCGCGTGAACGCCGATCCGTACGAGGAAGCGCCGAGCGTATTCGGCCCGCGCGAGCCGCGCATCGCGTCGATCGCGCGCGCGGGCGCACGCACGACCGTCACGATCGCACCGGCCGACCGGCAGGCGGGCATCACGTACAACGTCTACCGCGACGGCAAGCTGGTGGCGTCGGCACTGGCGGCCGGCGCGTGGACGGACGACGCGGGCGGCGCGACCGCCTGCTACGCCGTCGAAGCGCAATACACGGCGTCGGGCAACCGCAGCCACCACAGCGTGCCGCGCTGCGTCGACGCGGGCGTGGCGGTCGCGGCGACGGACCCGCGCGTGCAGGCCGGCGTGGCGCTCGCGCCGGCCAACGCGCGCTTCGCCGAGCCGCATCTCGCCAACTGGGGACAGCCCGCCGACCGCTTCACGGTGCGCGACGTGCGCGTGCCGAAGGCGGGCGACTACGCGCTGCAGGTCCGCTACCACAACGGCGCCAACCAGGTGAACCTGGGCATCAGCGGTGGCGTAAAATGGCTGGCGCTCAAGGATGCGTCGGGGCGGATCGTCGCGCAAGGCGTCGTGCAACTGCCGCACGCGCGCATCGAGAAGGCGAACACCCCGACCGTCTATTCGACCCCGCTGGCGGCGCGCCTGAAGGCGCACGTGCCGTACCGGATCGAGATGAGCGATTTCTACAATATGAGCTATTTGGACAGCAACGCCACCTTCGGCGCGGCGGGCGGCATCGACGGGCCGTCGAACCGCTTCGACATCTACGGCATGCGGCTGCTGGCCATCCACGGAACGACACCATGAAACGAATCGCAATCGCCGCCGCTGCAGCAAGCCTGATGCTGATGCAGGCGCCGGCCGGCGCCACCACCGTCCGCGTGCACTACGCGGCCGGCAAGGACGTCATCCAGGTCCGCGCCGACAAAGGCGCCGCCGGCTGGTCGCAGGGCGTGCCCGCCACGCTAGCTGCCGGTCCGCTGAACGTCTGGACCTTCACGTGGCCGGACGCGCTGGGCGACATCCAGATGAAGCCCGCGCTGGGCGCGGACAAGGTGTCGGTCGGCGGCGTCTACAAGGTGCCGGCGGGCGCCACGCTCGACGTCTACCCGTTCTTCGGGCCGCCGTTCGGCAAGGTGACGACCGTAAAGGACTTCGCCTCGCCGCAGCTGAACAACAAGCGCGCGCTGCGCATCTACCTGCCGCCCAGCTACGGCGAAAACGCCGCCAAGCGCTATCCCGTGCTGTACATGCACGACGGCCAGAACCTGTTCGATGCGAAGACGGCGTCGTACGGCGTCGAATGGGGTGTCGACGAGACGATCAACCGCCTCGTCGCGACGGGCGCGATGGACGAGGTGATCGTCGTCGGCATCGACAACACGCCGGACCGCATCCCCGAATACACGCCCTGCTGCGATCCGAAATACGGCGGCGGCAAACTGAATGCCTACGACGCCTTCATCGTGGAGACGGTGAAGCCGTACGTCGACCGCACGTACCGCACCCTGCCCGGCAAGGACACGACGGCGATCATGGGCTCGTCGCTGGGCGGCCTCGCCTCGGTGCTGATCGCGCAGCGCCATCCCGACATCTTTTCGAAGGCGGGCGGCGTCTCCAGTTCGTTCTGGTGGAACGGCGGGGCGACGGTCGCGAAGGCGCCCGGGCGCGTGCCCGTGAAGTTCTACATCGACGCCGGCACCCGCGACGACGGCCTCGACGACACGACGAAAATGCGCGACGCCATGCTGGCCCAGGGCTGGCGCGACGGCGACGACCTGATGTTCTACAAGGCCGAGGGCGGGCGCCACAACGAGGCGTCGTGGGCCGCGCGCGTGGACAAGCCGCTCACGTGGTTCTTCCCGTGGGGCTCGACCCGGCAGTAACGCTGGGCAATGCGGGTTGTTCGAACGCCAGGCTGTACAGATTGCTGCCCGCATCGCCCGGCACCAGGTGGACGACCCGTTCGAACCGCATCCCCATCTTGCGCAGCAGGCCGTTCGACGCGACGTTGCCGGGCGCCGTGATGGCCAGCACGCGGTCGAGGCCCAGCGCGGGCGCGAAAGCGAGCACGGCCATGCCGGCCTCGTAGGCGTAGCCGCGGCCGCGGTAAGGCGCCAGGTAGGCGTAGCCGATGTCGACGCCGTCCAGCGTCTCGCGCTTGATCAGGCCGCACATGCCGACCGGCGTACCGCTGCCCTTGAGCTCGACGACGTAGAGCGAGTGGCCGCGCGCCACCTGCATCGCGATCGGGCCGTCGAGCAGGGCTTGCACCGCGTCCTCGCGCGTGCGGATGCCGCGGTCGCCGATGTGTTCGAGAAAGCCGGGATCGTTGACGAGCGCCAGGTAGAAATCGGCGTCGGCGCGGTCGACGGTGCGCAGGCGCAGGCGCGGGGTCGCGACGATCTCCACCGGCATCAGTCTTCCTCGGGCAGCGGCCAGCGCGCCGGGTCTTCGAGCAGCTTGTACATCACGTACGCATCCACATAGCCGAGCCGGCGGTGACGATACGCCTTGGGCAGCGTGCCGACGATGGAAAAGCCGAGCCGTTTCCACAAGTAGATCGCGGGATTGTTCGTACTGACGACGAAGTTGAACTGCATGGCCAGGTAGCCCTTGCGCCGCGCCTCGCCGATGCTGTGTTCGCCGAGCAGATAGCCGACGCCGACGCCCTGCGCGTTCGGACTCACCATGTACGACGCGTTCGCCACGTGCGCCCCGCGTCCCACGTGGTTCGGCTGCAGCTTGTACATCCCGAGGATCCGCTCCTCGCCGCGCACGGCGACATAGGTCGACGCCTCCGGTGCGAACCAGTAGTCGTAGGTCTCCTCGCGGCTCGTGCCGGCGTCCTGGGCATAGGTCTCGCCCTCGGTCGCGTGCGCCTGGAAAATGGTCCACATTGCATTGAAATCAGTTTCAGTAGCGGGACGAATCTGGATATCTTTCACTGCGTGACCTACTGGATGTATCGAAAGCGCAAGATTCTACCTAAGGATTCGCGTGCACGGCTGCGAATCCCGTAACCGAACGTAGAAAATTTCCGTTGAATAAAGGTAGGAAAGACTTCGTGCCGTGGGTTACTGCCCGGCTCGACTGGCAGTTCCCAACCGGAAATCCACCGTCGCCGGCCGGTCCGGCAGGTGCAAGGTGGCACGCGCAGGCGGCGCTTCGCTGACGACACGGCCGCCGCGCAGCACGAGCCGGCGCGCGGCGCGCAGGCGGATCGCTTCGACGGGGTCGGCGGCGTCGAGCCACACGAGGTCCGCGCGGCAGCCCGGCGCGATGCCATAGCCCTGCAAGCCGAGGATGCGCGCGGGCGTTTCCGTGATTGCCTGAAAACACTGGCGCATCGCGGCCTGGCCCGTCATCTGCGCGACGTGCAGCCCCATGTGCGCCACTTCCAGCATGTCGCCGGAACCGAGGCCGTACCACGGGTCCATCACGCAATCGTGGCCGAACGCCACCGGCACGCCGGCCGCCAGCAGTTCCGGCACGCGGGTCATGCCGCGCCGCTTGGGGTAGGTGTCGTGGCGGCCCTGCAAGGTGATGTTGATGAGGGGATTGGCGATGGCGGCCACGCCGGACTCCGCCATCAGCGGCAACAGCTTGCTCACATAATAATTGTCCATCGAATGCATCGACGTCAGGTGCGACCCGGCCACGCGCCCCTGCATGCCTAAGCGCAAGGTTTCTGCGGCAAGTGTTTCGATATGGCGCGACAGCGGATCGTCGCTTTCGTCGCAATGCATGTCGACCATCAGGCCCTGCTCCGCCGCGTATTCGCACAACAGGCGCACGGATGCGGCGCCGTCGGCCATCGTGCGCTCGAAATGCGGGATGCCGCCGACGACGTCCACGCCCATGCGGATCGCGCGCTTGAGGTTGGCGAGGGCCGTCGGGCTGCGCAGCAGGCCGTCCTGCGGAAACGCAACCAATTGCATGTCGAGGTAAGGCGCGACGCGGCGCTTGACGTCGAGCAGCGCTTCCACGGCCAGCAGGCGATCGTCGCACACGTCGACGTGGGTGCGGATCGCCAATAGCCCGCGCGCCACGGCCCAGTCGCAATAGCGCAGCGCGCGTTCGACCAGCGCTTCCTGCACCAGTTGCGGCTTCAGCTCGCCCCACAGCGCGATGCCTTCGAGCAGCGTGCCGGATTCGTTCACGCGCGGCAGGCCGTAGCTGAGCGTGGCATCCATGTGGAAATGGGCGTCCACGAACGGCGGCGTCACGAGGTCGCCGCCGACGTCGATCTCGCGCGCGCCGCGCTGCGGTAAAGCGGGCTCGACAGCCGCAATGCGGCCACCGTCGATGGCGATGTCGGCCCGGCGGCCGTCCGGCAGGGTGGCGTTGCGGAGGACGAGATCCATGCTGATGACTCCTGATGGGTTGGAATCACATCAGATTACCACGATGGCTATCTTGTCAATGATCCAGATCAAACTCTAATGCTGCACCGCAAGATTTCCTTATAAAAACAACATAGAATTCGCTTTTCAACCCGCATAAAGCCATTTACACTCATATTATTGCAGTGCGTCATAAACCATACGGTTATAACCTGAAAGACAAGGAACCCAGATGACTTCACTTTCCGAACAGTTGTCCGCCGTCCGCAAGTCCCAATGGGAAGCCCAGCTCGACGTGTTCCGGGACTTGAGCAAACGCGCGCTCGACAGTGCCGAGCAGCTGATTGCACTTAATATGAAGACCTCCCGCGCGTCGGTCGAGCAAGCCACAGGAACCTTCAAACAATTGCTCGAAGTTAGCAATCCGCGCGATCTGCTGGCCATCGGCTCGACGGCCCAAGGCCAGTGGCAGCAATTCTTTGCCTACGGCCGCGAGCTGCTTGGCATTGCCACCGGCACCCGCGAGCGCGCCTGGAGCATGCAGCAGCCTCCCCTGCAACTGGTGCCCGCCGCGACGGCGAACGTCCCGACGTCCGTGCCGCAGCTGCTGGAACAGGCAGCCATCGCGACGGCCGACGCCGCCACCGTGAACGGCGAGATCTTGAGCGCCGCCGTCGACACCGGCAGTGCGCTGGCCGAAGCGGCGCTGGACGCCGGTGCCCAGGCCATTGGCCGCACCGAGGAAGCGGCCGCGCCGCCGGCGGCCGCAGCGCCGGTGACCACCGTGACCGCAGCGGTCGCCGCGGCGCCGCAGGCCCCGGCCCCCGATCCGGTCGACACGGCCATCGCCGACGACGTACCGCCCGCCAAGGCCAAGCCTTTGGCCAAGGCCCTGAACGACGTCGCGCCGAAGCCGGCCGCCGCCGAGCATCCGATCGCATCGACCGTACCGCTGGAAGCCGGTCCCCAGGTCGACCTGCCGATCGTCACGCCGCCCGAAAGCGCGCCGCTGCGCGTCGTGACGCAGGGCGGCAAGACGCCGCGCACGTCGCGCAAGAAGTAAATATGGCGGGCTCGGGGAGCCCACCCTACGGCTGTAACGAGATGCGTAGGGTGGGCACTCGGTGCCCACGCGTGACGCATGCGTGATGCAAACGTCCAAAAATAGTACAGTAGCGGGCTCCGGCCCGCTTTTTCTTTTTCACGGGGCAGCAACAAGAACAGGATCTTCAATGGGATTGGCAAGGCTGATCGGCGGCTTCGTGCGCCGCCACTGGCGTTCCTACGCGTCGTCGGCGGTGATGCTGTTCGGCGTGGCGCTGTGCACCGTGCTCGTGCCGCGCAAGGTCGGCGCGATGATCGACGGCCTGGCGGCGCACCGCCTCGGCGGGCACGACCTCGTCGTCCAGCTGTTCGAACTGCTCGGACTCGGTCTCGCGATCTACGCGCTGCGCGTCGCGTGGCGCCTGCGCCTGTATTCGGCGTCGTACCGGCTCGGCGTGGAGCTGAGGACCAAACTGTACGACCGCCTGTCGGTGCAGGGTCCGGCCTTTTTCCAGCGCCAGCGCACCGGCGACCTGATGGCGCTCGGCACCAACGACATCGACGCCATCGAGCAGGCCGCCGGCGAGGCGATGCTGGCCGGCTTCGACGGCACGCTGACCCTCGTCATGGTACTGGGCATCATGTTCCTCGGCGTGGACTGGCGCCTGACCCTGATCGCCCTGCTGCCCTTTCCCTTGATGGCGCTGGCGTTCAAGCGCATCTCGAGCCACATCCACACGGCGTCCACCGATTCACTGAAGCGCTTCTCGGCCCTCAACGACCACGTGCAGGAAACGCTGTCCGGCGTGCGCACCCTGCGCGCCCTCGGCCTGGAACAACGCAGCGCCGACCAGTTCGCGCAGCTGGCCGCGCGCGCCGCCGACGCCAGCCTCGCGGCGCAGAAATGGGAAGCCGCGTACGAACCGGCCGTCGGCCTCACGCTCACCGCCGCCACCGGACTCACGCTCGGCCTCGGCGGCTATCTCGTGTGGCAGAACCAGATCACGATCGGCGGCCTCACGAGCTTCACGATGTACCTGGGGCAGCTGATCTGGCCGATGTTCGCGGCCGGCTGGGTGCTGTCGCTGATCGAGCGGGGCCGCGCCGCGCTGGCGCGCCTGCAGCCGCTGCTCGAAGCGCCGCTCAGCGTCGACGACCACGGCACGCTCGAACACCTGGAACGCGGCCCGCTCGTGCTGGATCACGTGCGCTTCGCGTATGGCGCCGACGCGCGCCCCACGCTGGACGACGTCTCGCTGCGCCTGGAGGCGGGCAAGACGCTGGGCCTCGTCGGCGCCACCGGCGCGGGCAAGTCCACCTTGCTGCGCGTGCTGCTGCGCCAGGCCACGCCGCAGCACGGCCGTGCCACGTGGGGCGGCCATGCGCTGGAAGACTACAAGCTCCAGACACTGCGCGCGCACATCAGCTGGGTGCCGCAGGAATCGTTCTTGTTCTCCGCGTCGATCGCGGAAAACATCGCGCTCGGCCACCCCGGCGCATCGCGCGCGGAGATCGAGCAGGCGGCGCGAATGGCGGCGATCCACGACGACATCCTGCGCTTCCCCGACGGCTACGACACGCCCGTCGGCGAAAAAGGCATCACGCTGTCGGGCGGGCAGCGCCAGCGCGTGGCGATCGCGCGCGCGCTGCTGGGGCGAAGCGCGCTGCTGCTGCTCGACGACGCGCTGTCCGCCGTCGATACGGGCACCGAAACGAACATCCTCGACCACCTCGCCGACGTGCGCCGCAAACGCCCGGAACTGTCGGCCATCATCGCGAGCCACCGCCTGTCGGCCGTCGTGAACGCCGACCTGATCGTCGTGCTGCGCGAAGGCCGCATCGTCGAACGCGGCACGCACGACGAACTGCTCGCCCTGGACGGCTGGTACGCCAGCCAGTGGCGCTACCAGCAACTGGAGGCCAGCCTCGATGCCATCTGAGACCAACGACAAGACCGTCAAAAGCGTGACCGCCGCGCAGGCGCGCCAGGCCACGGGCCTGCTGCGCCGCGCCGCGCACCCCGACCGCGCGCACCTCGGATGGGCGACCATGTGGCTGGTGCTGGCCGCCGGCCTGGAAGTGCTCGGCCCCCTGCTGGGCAAGAAGCTGATCGACGAGCACCTGCTGCCGCACCATCTCGACTGGACGCGCATGGCGTGGCTGCTGGCCGGCGTGCTGCTCACCGGCTGGGCCGCGTCGTGGCTGCGCTTCCTGCAACTGGTGCGCCTGTCCGGCCTCGCGATGCGCGCCGTGCAGCGCCTGCGCGAATGGGTCTACGGCCACGTATTGCGCCTGCCGATGGCGTTCTTCGACCGCGCCATCACGGGCCAGCTCGTGAGCCGCGTGACCAACGACACCGAGGCCGTGAAAACCCTGTACATCCAGGTGCTGTTCGTGATCCTGGACTCCAGCATCGTCCTCGTCGGCACGTCGATCGCGATGGCCTGGCTGGACTGGCGCCTGATGGTGATCGTGCTGGCGCTCGTGCCGGCCGTGCTGGGCATCGTGTGGCTGTACCAGCGGCTGTCCGCGCCCGCCGTCACGCGCGCACGCGCGCTGCGCAGCGACATCAACGGCCAGATGGCGGAATCGATCGGCGGCATGAGCGTGCTGCAGGCGAACAATGCGCAGCACCGCTTCGGCCAGCGCTTCGCCCACACCAACGACCAGCACTACACGGCCCGCGTGGCCGAGCTGCGCGCCAACGCCTTCCTGCTGCGGCCCGCGCTCGACTTCCTCAACGTCGTGCTGCTGGCCGTCGTCATCTTCAGCTTCGGCCAGCGCAGCATGAACGCGGTCGAAGTCGGGGTGCTGTACGCGTTCATCAGCTACATCGCGCGCGTCGTCGAGCCGCTCATCCAGATCACGATGCAGTTTTCCGGCCTGCAGCAGGCCGTCGTCGCGACGGCGCGCGTGGCCGCGCTGCTCGATGAAGCGGGCGCCGCGGAACACCTGGCCGGCCGCGTCACCTCCGAACGCAAGGCCGTCGCCAGGGACGTTCCCGCGGTGCGCGTGCGCGACCTGAACTTCGGCTACGTCCCCGGCCAGACGGTGCTGCACGACCTGTCGCTCGACATCCCGCAGGGCGCCTTCTTCGGCATCGTCGGCCACACGGGCAGCGGCAAGTCGACCCTGCTGTCGCTGCTGCTGCGCTACTACGCGTTCGAGCACGGCACCATCGCGCTGTTCGGCGAACCGCTGGCGACCATCGGCAACGAACGGTTCCGCGCCGAAGTCGGCCTCGTCCCGCAGGACCCGTTCCTGCTCGCGGCGTCGGCGCGCGAGAACATCGACATGGGGCGCGGCCTGCCGCAAGAGGCCATCGAGGCGGCGGCGCGGGCCGCCCACGCGCACGAGTTCATCGCGCGGCTGGAGCAGGGCTACGACACGCCGCTGGGCGAAGGCGGCTCGCGCCTGTCGTCCGGCCAGAAGCAGCTGATCGCGATCGCGCGCGCCCTCGCCGGCAAGCCCCGCATCCTGCTGCTGGACGAGGCCACGTCGCGCATCGACAGCCAGACGGAGCAGGTCGTGCAGCAGGCGCTCGACGAGCTGCGCGGGCAAGTCACGATCATCGCCATCGCGCACCGCCTGTCGACGATTCGCGACGCCGACCGCATCGTCGTGCTGAACCACGGCCGCATCAGCGAATCCGGCAGCCACGACGCGCTGATGCGCATCGAAGGCGGCCTGTACCAGCGGCTCTATTTGCTGCAGCAACTGAGCGTTTGAACTTGTCGTTTTGCCTGCCCGCCGACATTGCCTTTTCACCAACTTTATTATCTGAACATTATTTTTGCAGCGGCGCGGCTTTTTCGATACGAAATTGTATTTTTTCCGCATAGATCGCTCTAAATCTTGATCTTTCTCAATTGCAAGAGCCTATAATTGCATAGACAGGTGTCCCGAATTGAGGGACCACACTTCCTCGGGGAGCTATGTTGGCAGGCCTATACCGTGCATTGCAGCACCGACGCAGCCGTGCGCTGCTGGCCCTGCTATTGCCCGTTGCCGGCGGCGCCCTCGCGGCGGACGCCGCGCCCGTGCGCGACCGCTATGCCGAACTCGTGGAAATCATCCGCGTCACGCCCCAGCATGGCGCGCCGCTGCTGGCCGCGCTGCAAGCCGAGGCGCTCCGCACGCCTGCCGAACACGCCCGTTTCCTTACCCTGTCCTGTGACCTGAGCCACCGCCTCGGCAAGCACGAGGAAGCCGTCCGCTTGTGCGAACAGGCCCTGCAACTGGGCCGCCAGGCGCATGACGACAGCCTCGTCGCGCACGCGCTGCTGTCGAAGGCCTATGCCGTATTCGGCCTGAACGAGTCGGGGCAGGCGCACCAGCTGGTGTGGGAAGCCGAGCGCCTCGCCGCCCGCAGCCCCGACGTCAGCCTGCGCATCCTCGTGCAGATCTCGTCGGGCGAATCGTTCGCCGAAGAGGGCAACTTTCCCATCGCGCTCAACAAGCTGCAGGGCGCCGTGACGCTCGCGCGCCAGAGCGGCGATCCCCTGCAGGTCGCCATCGCGCTCAAGTCGCTGGCCTACCTGTACGGCCAGATGCGCGAATTCGACAAGGGGTTCGAGGCGATCGGCGAAGCGGAACGGCTCGCGGAGCAGATCAATTCGCCGGGCCGCCTGGCCATCTTCAAGACCACGGAATACATCCTCGCGGTGAACAACGGCGACGTGGTGCGCGGCACGAAAGCCCTGCTGTCCGCGCTCGCGCTGGAACGCAGCATCGATGCCGCCGCGATGGTCTCCAACACCCTCGTCAACCTGGCCGACTCCTACCTCAAGCAGCAGGACTGGCGCCGCGCCCTGACGTATGCCCAGCAGGCGCTGGAGCAGGCGCAGAAGCTGAACGACGACGCCCTCGCCGCCACGGCCCTGGTCAACGTGGGCCAGGCCTATCTCGGCATGGGCCGCCTGGCCGAGGGCAAGAAGCAGATCGAGCAGGGGATGGACTGGTATCAGCGCTCCGGCAACAAGCCCGACCAGCAGGGCGTGCTCGTCGAATACGGCGACGCCCTCGAACGCGCCGGCGACCTGGCCGGCGCGCTGGCCGCGTATCACCGCGAGCGCGCGCTGTCGAACGAGTTGTTCGAGACGCGCCGCCAGAAGGCGGTGATGGAGCTGCAGGAAAAATACGAGGCCGACAAGCGCCAGCGCCAGATCGAGATGCTGCGCCAGGAAAACCAGGTCAAGTCGACGGAACTCGACAACCGCCGCCTGCAGCAGCGCATCTGGTGGCTGCTGGCGCTCGTGTTCGCGCTCGCGTCGGTCATCGTCGGCATCCTGTACCGCAAGGTGCGCAACGCCAATGCCCAGCTCGAGGAAAAGAACCAGGAACTCAAGCAGCAAAGCGCGCGCGACCCGCTGACGGCGCTGTACAACCGCCGCCACTTCCAGGAATTCATGCGTTCGCACCAGGAGATCGAACGGCGCGGTGCGGGCACCAGCGGCGACGAGATCGTCAGCGCCATGTTCCTGCTCGACGTCGACCACTTCAAGAACATCAACGATACGTACGGCCACGGCGCCGGCGACGCGGTGCTGCGCGAGATCGCGGACGCGCTGCGCGAGATCCTGCGCGAGACCGACATGATCGTGCGCTGGGGCGGCGAGGAATTCCTCGCCTTCCTGCCGGCCGTGCCGCGGGGCAGCCTGGACGAGGTGGCGCGCCGCCTCCTGGCCGGCATCCCGGAACGCGCGATCGACTACCAGGGCACCCGCTTGTCGGTGAACGTATCGATCGGCTTCGCGCCGTTCCCGCTGGCGCACGACGGCGGCGGCATCTCGTGGGAGCGCGCGATCAACATCGTGGACATGGCGCTGTACCTGGCCAAGGGCCACGGCCGCAACCGCGCCTACGGCGTGCGCGGCCTGGCCGGCGTCGATCCGGCGGCGATGGGCGAGGTCGAGCAGGACATCGAAAAGGCGTGGCGCACGGGGCTCGTCGACCTGTCCATCGTGACGGCGCACGTGCCGGAATTGCGGATGGCGTCTTGAACGACGTCGTTCCCGCGCAGGCGGGAATCTAAGTTAAATTGCAGATGGCGTCGTAAGAGTCACCGTCGTTCCCGCGCAGGCGGGAACCCAAGTATTTTACGTCGGCGCTAAAACCTTAGGTTCCCGCCTTCGCGGGAACGACGGTTTCAAGGCTACGTGCTACTTCGCCGCCTGCTGCATTTTTTCCCCGGCCTTCTCCACCTTCTGCCCGACCCGCTCCGTCGCTTCCTGCGCGCCCGCGCGCGCCTCGCGCACGGCGGCGTCGGCCTTGTCGACCTGCGCCTGCACCTTTCGTAGCGCCAACTGGCGTCGTTCCCGCGCAGGCGGGAACCCAAGTACTTTACGTCGGCGCCGAACACCTTAGGTTCCCGCCTTCGCGGGAACGACGGTTTCAAGGCTACGTGCTACTTCGCCGCCTGCTGCATCTTTTCCCCAGCCTTCTCCACCTTCTGCCCGACCCGCTCCGTCGCTTCCTGCGCGCCCGCGCGCGCCTCGCGCACGGCGGCGTCGGCCTTGTCGACCTGCGCCTGCACCTTGTCCGTTACCCGGTCGTTGATCTTGTCGATCTTGTCGTTGACGTGGTCGAGCTTTTGCTGCACC
>Ga0209148_1000852_pt1 | contig 21457 bp, 15 predicted proteins | sample AraplaCol_mMF_r2_2_FD_184288 | JGI IMG/M metagenome (GOLD analysis project Ga0209148, IMG submission 184288) | Arabidopsis root microbial communities from North Carolina, USA - plate scrape CL_Col_mMF_r2 (SPAdes) (version 2) | ecosystem: Host-associated > Plants > Roots > Endosphere | place... | reverse complement strand
CTGTTCTCGCCCGTCCGCTATTCCAGCCTGAGCCTGTCCGTGATCGAAGCCATGATGATCGGCATGCCCGTCGTCGCGCTCGCCACGGCCGAAATGGCGACCGTGATCGAGCACGGCGTCTCCGGCTTCGCCATGACGGACGCGCGCCAGCTGGCCGTCCCCATGCGCGCGCTACTCGCCGATCCCGGCCTGGCGCGCAGCCTGGGCGACGCGGCGCGGCGGCGCGCGCGCGAACGGTTTGCCATCGCCCGCTTCAGCGCCGACTGGGATGCCGCGCTGCGTACCGTGACCCGCTGAAGGAGCGCCGATGAAACTCGACGACCACCTGCCCGCCTCCCCCGGCACGGCCCGCCCGGCCGGCCGGCGCCACATCGCGCTCATCAGCGACCACGCGTCGCCGCTCGCGGCGCCCGGCACCATCGACTGCGGCGGCCAGAACGTCTACGTCGCCCACCTCGCCCGCGAGCTGGCGCAGGCCGGCCACCACGTCGACGTGTTCACGCGGCGCGACGCGCCCGGGCAGAGGCCGCTGGTGCGCTGGCGCGACAACCTGCGCGTCGTCCACGTGCCGGCCGGGCCGGCCCACTACGTCGCCAAGGAGCAGATGCTGCCCCACATCGAGGCCTTCTGCCGCTACACCGCGCGCTTCGCCCGCCGCCAGCCGGTCCCGTACGACATCGTGCACGCGAACTTCTTCATGTCCGGCATGGTCGCCCAGCATCTGAAACAGGCGCTGGGCATGCCGTTCGTGATCACTTTCCACGCGCTCGGCCGGGTGCGCCGCCTGGCGCAGGGCGAGGCCGACGCCTTTCCGCCGGCGCGCGCGCGCATCGAAAGCGGCCTGATGCGGCAAGCCGACCGCATCATCGCGGAATGCCCGCAGGACCGGCACGACATGGAGACCCTGTACGGCGCCAGCCGCGAGCGCATCGCGGTCGCCCCGTGCGGCTTCGATCCGGACGAGCTGTGGCCCATGCCGCGCGGCGAGGCGCGCGCCGCACTGGCGCTGCCGCCCGGACGCTTCACCGTCCTGCAGCTGGGGCGCATGGTGCCGCGCAAGGGCATCGACACGGTGATCGAGGCCGTCGCGCTCCTGCGCGCCGCGCACGGCGTCGATGCCGGCCTGCTCGTGGTCGGCGGCGACCCGCAACCGGACGGGCGCGACGGCGCGGAACAGGCCCGCCTGCGCGCCCTCGCCCACCAGCTCGGCATCGCGCCGCACGTGCATTTCGCCGGCCAGCAGCCACGCGCCGCGCTGCGGCTCTGGTATGGCGCGGCCGACGTGTTCGTCACGACGCCCTGGTACGAGCCCTTCGGCATCACGCCCGTCGAAGCGATGGCCTGCGCCCGCCCCGTCATCGGCGCCGCCGTGGGCGGCATCAAGAGTACCGTCGTGGACGGCGCCACCGGCTTCCTCGTGCCCGCGCGCGACCCGCAGTCGCTGGCCGAGCGCCTGGCCCACCTGCAGCGCGACCAGCTGCTGGCGCGCACCATGGGCGAAGCCGGCCTGCGCCGCGCCTACCGCCATTACACGTGGCGCACCGTCGCCCGGCAGGTCGCGGACGTCTATGCCGCCGTCCTCGCCGACATCCGTACCCGCGCCCCCATCGACCTGACCCAACCCCAGGAGTGAACATGCCCGATCTCAACGTCTCGGCCCAGGCCGCCGCCGGCACCGCCTCCACGCCACGAAGCCTGCACGGCAAGGTCGCGCTCGTGACCGGCGCGGCCAGCGGCCTCGGCGCCGCCCTGGCCGCCATGCTGGCCGCCGACGGATGCGACGTCGTGGCGGCCGACATCCGCGCCGATGCCCTGCAGGCGGGCATGCCGGCGCTGCTCGACCACGGGGTGCGTGCCGGCGCCCTCGCGCTCGACGTCGGCGACCCGGGCGCCGCGCGCGCGGCCATCGAGCGCTGCGTCGCGACGATGGGGCGGCTCGACATCCTCGTCAACAACGCCGGCACCGACGTCACGCTGCCCCTGTCCGAACTGTCGGAACAGGACTGGCTCCGCGTCATCAACACCAACCTGAACGGCCCGTTCCTGCTGGCCAAGCATGCGGCCGCGCAGATGCGCCGGCAGGGCGGCGGCGACATCGTCAACGTCGCCTCCACGGCGGCCAAGCGCGCCTGGCCGAACGCCAGCGCCTACCACGCCAGCAAATGGGGCCTGCTCGGGCTGTCGCACGCGCTGCATGCCGAGCTGCGCCCGCTGGGCATCCGCGTCACGGCCGTCGTCGCGGGCGGCATGCGCACGCCGTTCCTGCTCGACCGCTTCCCCGACCTCGATCCATCCCTGCTGCAGGAACCCGCCAGCGTGGCCCTCGCGATCCGCCACGCGCTGCTGCTGCCGCGCGAAAGCGTGATCGCGGAACTGACCGTCCTGCCCGTGCGCGAAACGTCCTGGCCGTGAGGAACCCGTGCACATGAAAGCCGTTTTCCTCGACAAGGATGGCACGCTGGTGGACGACCTGCCCCACAACGTCGAGCCCGCGCACATCGTCCTGTGCCGCGGCGCCGGCCCCGCGCTGCGCCTGATGGCGCGGCTCGGCTACCGCCTGTTCGTCGTCACCAACCAGCCCGGCATCGCGTTCGGCCGCTTCGCCGCGACCGCGATGGACGGCGTCAGCGGCCGCCTGCGGGAACTCCTGATGGACGAAGAGCTGGCGCTCGACGGCTTTTATTATTGCCCGCATCACCCGGAAGGGACGCTCGCGCCCTGGGCCGCCGAATGCCATTGCCGCAAACCGCTGCCGGGTCTGCTGCTGAAGGCGGCGCACGAGCACGGCATCGACCTGCGCGCGTCGTGGATGGTCGGCGACATCCTGCACGACGTCGAAGCCGGCAACCGGGCCGGCTGCCGCACGATCCTCATCGACAACGGCAACGAAACGGAATGGCGGCTGGGCCCGCGTCGCGTACCGACGCGCATGGCGCCCGACCTGTACACGGCCGCCGTGCTCATCGCCAGCCACGGAGACGCAGCATGACGGCGCCCTGGCAACGCGCCCGGCGCATCCTCTGCGTCCGCCTCGACTCGCTGGGCGACGTGCTGATGTGCACCCCGGCCATGCGCGCGCTGCGCCGCGCCGTGCCGGGACGCACGCTGACCCTGCTGGGCTCCCCGTCCGGCGCGGCCGCGCAGCCCTACATCCCGGAGCTGGACGACGCCATCGCCTGGGTGGCGCCATGGGCGAACGCCGGCACCGCCAACGCCGATCCGCAATCGCACACGGGCGGCCTGGCGCTGGTCGCCACGCTCGCCGCGCGCGCCTTCGACGCCGCCGTGATCTTCACGACCTACACCCAGAGCGCGCTGCCGGCGGCGCTGCTGTGCCAGCTGGCCGGCATCCCGCTGCGGCTGGCCCATTGCCGCGAGAACCCCTACGGCCTGCTGACCGACTGGATTCCCGATCCCGAGCCGACGCCGCTCGTGCGGCACGAAGTCCAGCGCCAGCTGGCCCTCGTGCAGCGCGTCGGGTGCCGCAGCGCCGAGCCCGGGTTGTCGTTCGTCCCGCGCCCGGCCGATGCCGCCGCGGCGCGGATGCGCCTGTCCACGGCCGGCATCGATCCGGAGCAGCCGTGGATCCTGCTGCACCCGGGCGCCAGCGCCGCATCGCGCCGCTATCCGGCCGCGCACTGGGCGCAAGTACTGCGTCTGCTCGCCCAAGATCTGCACCTGCCGATGGTGCTGACGGGCAGCGCGGCGGAAGCGGAACTGGTCGACGGCATCCTGTTCGCCAGCGCCGTGCCGGCCGTCTCGCTCGCGGGACGCCTGTCGCTGGGCGAACTGGGCGCCGCGCTGCACATGGCCGCGGTCGCCGTAACCAACAACACCGGACCGGCCCACATGGCCGCCGCCGTGGGCACGCCCGTGGTCGACCTGTACGCGCTGACCAATCCGCAGCACACGCCGTGGCACGTGCGCAACCGCGTCCTGTACCACGACGTGCCCTGCCGCTTCTGCTACAAGAGCACGTGTCCACACAGCCATCAGGCCTGCCTTGTCGGCGTCGACCCGCAGCGCGTCGCCGCTGCCGTGCACGAGCTGCTGGGCGCAGCGCGGCCGGCCGCGGCGGCATTGTCGGCCGCGTCGCCGGCTACCTCCGTGCCCACCTGAGCGGAGATACGACGATGCCGCCGCGCCGCTCACCAACCGGGCTACCGGCCCGCAACGCTCCGCACCGCGGGCGCCTCCGCGGGCCCGGCCGCCGGTGCATCGACCGCGTGGGCGCGCACGAGCGCCTGCAGCGCGTCGCGCTCGACCGTCTCGTGGTCGAGCAGCTGGCGCGCCAGCGCGTCCAGCAATGCCCGCTGCTCGCACAGCGTGGCGCGCACGCGCCGATGGGCGTCGTCGAGCAGCTGCGCGATCTCCGCATCGATCAGGCGCGCCGTGCGCTCGCTGTATGCCGTGGCCTGCGTCGCCGGGGCCCAGGGCGCGCCGGCCGGCTGCTCGAAGGTCGCCAGGCCGACGCGGTCGCTCATGCCGTATTGCGCGACCATGTGGCGCGCGAGGTCGGTCGCCATCTGCAGATCGTTCTGTGCCCCCGTGGACGCGTCGCCGAACACGAGCTCTTCCGCGACACGTCCGCCGAGGAACACATCCATCCGGTCCAGCAATTCGCTGCGCTTGAGCAGGTAGCGGTCCTCGGTCGGCAGCTGCTGCGTGTAGCCGAGCGCGGCGATGCCGCGGGGGATGATCGACACTTTGGCCACCCGGTCGGCATGCGCACGGAATTCCGCCGTCACGGCGTGTCCCGCCTCGTGGAAGGCCACCGTTTCCTTTTCCATCGGATTGATCAGGCGCGAGCGCTTTTCCATGCCCGCGACGACGCGGTCGACGGCCTCGTCGAGCTCGCTGCGCTCGACCCGCTCCTTGCCGCGCCGCGCCGCCAGCAGGGCCGCTTCGTTGATCAGGTTGGCGAGGTCGGCGCCCGCCAGGCCCGGCGTCCTGGCGGCCACGGCTGCGAGGTCCACGTCCGGCGCCAGCCTGACCTGGCGCGCATGCACCTGCAGGATCTTCTGGCGGCCCTTGAGGTCGGGCCGGTCGAGCGCGACGTGGCGGTCGAAGCGGCCGGGCCGCAGCAGCGCCGGATCGAGGATCTCGGGACGGTTGGTCGCGCCGAGGATGATCACGCCTTTATTGGTGTCGAAGCCGTCCATCTCGACGAGCAGCTGGTTGAGCGTCTGCTCCTGCTCGTTATAGCCGCCGACGACGCCCGCCACGCCGCGCGCACGGCCCAGCGCGTCGAGCTCGTCGATGAAGATGATGCATGGCGCCACCTTCTGCGCCTGGACGAACAGGTCGCGCACGCGCGCGGCGCCGACGCCGACGAACATCTCGACGAATTCCGAGCCGCTGATCGAAAAGAACGGCACCCCGGCCTCGCCGGCCACCGCCCTGGCCAGCAGCGTCTTGCCGGTGCCGGGCGGCCCGACGATCAGCACGCCTTTCGGGATGCGCCCGCCGAGCCGCCGGTAGCGTTGCGGGTTCTTGAGGAACTCGACGATCTCCATGAGCTCGTCGCGCGCCTCGTCAATCCCGGCCACGTCGTTGAAGCTGACGCCGGTCTTGCTCTGCATATAGACGCGCGCCCGACTCTTGCCCACATCAAACAGCCCGGCCGCCACGCCGCCGCGCTTGGCGAGCCCGCCCCACATCCAGAACAGCAGCAGCAGCGGCAGCGCCCACGCCACCAGCGTGCTCATCCATTCGCTGCGCTGCTGGCCGAAGTAGCGCACGTGCGCCGCATCGAGGTCCTTGACGAGATCGGGATCGGTCACGCGGACGGCATTGAACGGACACAGCCCATCCGCATTGCACTTGATGGACTGCGCGCGTTCGCGCGGCAGGATGGCGTCGAGGCCGCCGGACTTGAGCGTGCCGGACACGTTCGTCTCGGCCACCGTGACTTCGCTCACCTTGCCGCCGTGCAAAAGCTGCTTGAATTCGCTGTACGCCAGCGGCGACGACGACACGAAGTCCGTCACCGTTTGGAACACCATGAACAGGACGATGGCCAGCAGCCAGTACCACAACATGGGACGGAGGGTCGGACTGCCATTGTTGGGCGCGTTGTTCGGCGTATCGGCGCCGGGCGGGCCGGTGCCGCCCGGCGTCTTCCTCTGATCGAACATATCGTTCACACATCCTCCCCGCGCCGCCCGGCCGCCATGCCCCGTCGCAGCCCTTGAGCCACTGTCTGACAGATCGCCCCCGAATGGCTTTGATCTGGATCAAAATCGCTCACTTGCGCATCCTACGCCGCTAGCTCCATCCTACGCCGCTTATCCGGACGCGCGCGCTCACGAGGGCCGGTCCAGTCGCGCAAGCCGCGCTTCGCACTCGCGCTGTTCACGCCGGTCGCGGCGATAGGTGTACACGGTATTGGTCACGCAAGTCAGGACGGCCGTTGCGATACCGACGGCCGTGCCGACGTCCGCCAGGGTCAACGATGCGCCGATCGATGCCATGCCGGCGACGTAGCTGGCCACGCCCAAGATACCTGGTCTGCTCATAGCTGTTCTCCCCCCTCGACAGTTGCCGCTCCGCCCCTTCACAACGCCCGGCAAGTGGCGTAGAGTATAGAACTCTAAACTGATCAACGTCAAGAACACTAAACTTAAAAAGTTTAGAACACTTAACATGAACCTCTTATCCGACCGCCTCGACTACATCTACAACACGACGCCGCAACTGGAAGGCGAGCGTGGCCAGACTGGCCTCGTGAAGGCTTCGGGCGCCTCGAAAAGCGTGGTGAACCAGTGGCTGACGGGGAAGATCAAGTCGATGGATATCCGCTACGCGCTGAATGTCGAGCGCGAGCTCGGCTTTTCGCACATCTGGCTGATGACCGGCGAGGGCGACCCGCGCCAGGCGCCCTTCCACCGCCTCAAGGGCGGCGTGCCGGTACGCGCGCTTGAAAACGACGATGCGGAATTCGTCCAGATCCGCATGGTCAAGCTGCGGCTGTCGGCCGGGATCACGGGCTTCCAGACGGAGCCGGAACGCCGCGACGGCGGCACGCTCGGCATGCGCCGCACCTGGATCGAACGGCACAACTACCATCCCGACCACCTGATCGCCATCCTCGTCAAGGGCGAGAGCATGGAGCCGTCGCTGTACGCGGGCGACATCGTCATCATCAATACGCTCGATACCAAGCTCGTGGACGGCGCCGTGTATGCCTTCAACTACGAAGGCGAAGCCGTCGTGAAGCGCCTCGCGCGCGACGCCGGCAAATGGTGGTTGACCTCGGACAACCCGGACCAGCGCAAATACCACCGCAAACGCTGCGAGGGCAATAGCTGTCTCGTGCTCGGCCGCGTCGTGCGCAAGGAAAGCGACCGCATATGAAACTCGAGGTCGCCCTCGCCGAGCTGAAAGGCGTGCGCGTGGCCCTGGCGTTTGCGCCGCCGGCCTGGGTCGCGCCCGGCGTCGGCGACGTCCTGCTGGAACGCCTGCGCCCGCACTTCCCCACGCTGCCCTTGATGCTCGTGTCCGTGCAACAGCACGGCGTGCGGGCGCATGCCGCATTCCAGGCGCAGGCGCTCATCGACGGCGCGGACGTGGCCGACCTGGCGCACCTGGCGCGCACGCTGATCGACCTCGACGTGCCGCCGGCGCCGGCGGACGAGCCGCCGCCGTTCTAGGCGCAGGCGCCGAACGGCAGTATCGACAACGGAAATCCGCTTGACGCCACCCAGGCGCACTTGCTATGTTATCGATCACTCGCTTCTGCGAGTTTTTTCTCCAGCCGGAATGTTATCGATAACTAAGTGCCGCCGAATGCGGCCGAGAACAGGGAGACTCACCGTGATATTGAAACCCAAACATCCTCACCCCGCCGTCCTCGCATGGTGCGCCGGCGCCGGCATGCTCGCCTTCGGCTGTGCCGCGCTCGCCCAGACCGCGCCCGCCGCCGGCAAGGGCGACGCGGACCCGGGGAACGTCGTGGTCGTCACCGGCGTGCTGCATGACACGACGGCCGACAAGGCGGCCCTGTCGGTCACCACGCTCGACGAAGACCGCATCCGCGCCGTGGCGCCCGTCAGCGCCGCCGACCTGCTCACCGAGATCCCGGGCGTGGTCGTGACCTCCGACGCCGGCGAAAGCCGCAATACCGTGTACACCCGTGGCATCTCGAACGGCACGAGCGCGGGTACCGTCGGCTATTACTGGAACGCGTTGATGGAAGATGGCCTTCCCGTCGTGGGCGGCCTGTTCTCCAACTTCTCGCCCGACATGTTCCTGCGCGTGGACGCGACCACGAAGACCGTGCAGGCCGTGCGCGGCGGCTCGGCGGCGGTGACCGGTCCGAACGCGCCGGCGGGCCTATTCAACTACCTTTCGAAGAACGGCCTGGACGATCCGGGCGGGATGGCCGCCACGCGCCTCGGCGTCGAGAATAAGGACCATCCCGGCAACCTCTACCAGAAATACGATTTCTACTACGGCACGCGCAGCGGCGACGGCACGCTCGGCTGGTCGGTCGGCGGCGATTACCGCCGCAGCTACGGCTACCGCGACATTGCCTATCCGCCGAACCGGGGCGGCCAGATCAAGGCGAACGTCAAGAAGCTGTATCGGACCGGCATGGGCAGCGGCAGCCTGCTGCTCTCCGTAAAAATCCTGGAAGACCAGACGGGCTACCTCGACATCGTCCGCCCGCTGGCGCACGGCTTCGGTCCGATCTCGTTCGATACCCCGTTCGGCCAGACCGCCAACTTCATCCCGACCGGCGACATCGCGCACGCGATTCCGTCGGGACTGAACGGCCGCACGGACGACTGGGACCCGAAGCGGTTCGCGCAGAACAAGAGCCGCGCGCTGGGCCTGAAATGGGACCACGACTTCGGTAACGGCTGGAAGCTCGGCAACAATATGCGCTACCAGATGAACGAGGTCCACCACAACGAGGCGGAAGGCATCGGCTACCAGTCCATCACGAACGCGTCGGTCATCAACAACGTCGGCGCCACGCTCGCGGGCCTGAACGGCGCGGCCGGCTACTACGCCTTCATCGACCGCGCCACGGGCCAGGTGCTCGCCCGCGTCAACCAGAAGACCAAGGCCGGCACGGCGACCGGCGCGGCATGCGCCGGCCTGTGCCTGCAATCGACGACGCCCTATCTGCTGCCCAACAGCGCGATCAGCGGCGACTCGCCCGTCGCGAACACGAATCTGGTCCTGGGCGTCTCCGCCATCAACAACCGGATACGCAGCACGGACGTCGTCGACCTGTTCACCGCGAACAAGTCGATCAAGCTGGCCGACGCCTCGTCGCTGAACGTGACCGCCGGCGCCTATCTCGCCTGGATCCACTTCGTGCGCGACTCGCTCAACGGCGGCCAGGGCGTGATGCCGCTCCAGAATTCGCCCGACCCGCTCGACGTCACCTTCACCACGCAGGCGGCGACGCCGGTCACCTACCAGCTGACGAATCCGCAAGGCTTCGGTGCAGTCGCAGGGTCCGGCGGCAGCAGCGTCGGCAGCCTGTACGACGACGTGCACACACGCGAGATCTCGCCCCTGCTCGGCCTGACCTGGGAAAAAGATAAATGGCTGCTCGACTTCGGCGCGCGCTACACGGCCTACAACTTCCACGGCAATAACAGCCGCTACGTGACCAATCCGAACGCGGCGAACCGCGGCTTCGGTGGACTCGACGGCAATGCGCTGACCATCTACGACAACGTCTACGCGGTCGCGCCGGCGGCACCGGTCACCTTCAACAAGAACGTGCACTATTTCCAGTACACGGGCGCGGTCAGCTACAGCTTCAGCAGCAAACAGATCGTCCACGTGCGCTACACGCTCGGCCACAAGAACGGCGACGGCTACTGGAACAACTACGACGCCCAGTGGAAGGTCGACGCGACCGATCCGAACATTCTCCCAGTCATCAAGCAGGCGGAGATCGGCTACACCTGGCGCACCAAGGGCTTCAGTATCGAAGCGACGCCCTATCTCGTCGACATCGACAAGGTCGGCGTGACCAGCTACGGTACCCTGGCCGACGGCGTGACGCCCTACACCCGGCCCCTGATCTACAGCCATTTCCGCTCCTACGGCATCGAGTTCGACAACCGCATCCGCCTGGTCCGCTGGCTCGGCATGCACAACGTCCTGACGCTCAACGAAGGCAAGGCGGTCAGTTCGGCGTCCTGGGCGGCCGGTTGCGGCGGCCTGCTGAAGGCGTGCGCCGCCGGCGTGCCGGTCACGCCCGACACCCCCGTCTACACGTCGGGCCCGCAGGAGCGCGCGGCCAAGGTCGTGTACAACGGCACCCTGAACGCGGACTTCGACCACTACGGCGGCTATTACCGCTTCCGCTACATCGGCAAGCGCCCCACGACGTCGGCCGCGCTGGCCTACCTGCCGCCGAACCGCGTGTCGGATATCGGCCTCTACTACAACTACGACGACAGGCTGCGCTTCGACTTCAACGTCAACAACGTGTTCGACGACCGCAACGCGACGCAGATCGGCGTGCTGGGCAGCCTGCCGACCGGCATGACGCTCGACCAGTTCATCGCGCAGTACCCGAGGGCGCTGACGACCGTCCAGACCAACGCGCCGCGCTCGTTCTTCTTCAGCGCGACCCTGCGCTTCTGAAAGGGCCGACCATGATGAAACCTATCGTACTGCTCGCGGCCTTGCTCGCCAGCGCCGCCGGCGCGCACGCCGACGTCCTGCGCTTCGGCGACACGGCCTCCGAACGCGCGCACCACCTGAGCGCGGAACACAGCGACGTCGTCGCGGGTGCGCTGGGCGAGCCCGCGCGCCGGCTACTGCCGACCGGCGGCAAGGACTGGCGCGGCGGCTCGGTCGGGTTCGACGTCGCCGTCGATCCGGCCGCGCAGAACTACGTGACGTTTACCCTGTGGGGCGGAGACGTCAACCACAACCGGCTCGTGCTCTCCTGCGACGGCAAACAGGTCGGCACGCGCCACCTCGGCGACACGGACCCGCTCGACATCGGCAGCGTCGCGCCGATGGCCGCCGGCCGCTTCTTCCACAACACCTCGCCGCTGCCCTTGTCGCTCACGCAGGGCCGGCGCACGCTCGCGTGCCGCATCGACAGCACCGGCACGATCTGGCCCTACGGCCTGACGTTCGAGCAGTTCCAGAAGCCGATGACGGAGCCCGGCCGCGGCATGTATGTGCTGACGGTGCATACCGATCCGTTCGTGCCCGCAGGCGCCCTCGAACGCAAGGGCAGCGCGCCCGAACCGCGGGTGCGGCCGACGCCCGGTCCGGAGGTGCTCGCCGCGGTCAAGGAACGCGTCGGCCGCACGATCGACGGCCTGCTGTCCGCGGACCGCCCGCTGCGCCAACCCGAGATGCTGTTCCTCGCGAACGCGTACGACGTGGCCTGGACGAACGCCCATCGCAACCCCGCCATCGGCCGGATGCTCGTGCGCGGCATGGACGACTACTTCCGCACGTACCGCGCCGACCTGCAGAAAGTGATCTGGGACGCGTCGACCTATAACCCGAGCTGGTTCGGCCTCGGCCAGGCCGCCTGGGCGCTGATGCTGCGCGAGAACGAGGTCAAGCCCTTCCTCGACGAAAGCATCGCGGACCCGAAGGGCGGTACGATCCGCCGCCGCGATGCCTGGGTCGAGATGCTCACCGGCGTGCGCGACTGGCAGCGCACGCATCGCCGCTACTACACGAACCAGACGATGATCGTCGACACCTACGGCATCTACCTGGCCAACCGCGGCATCGCCATGCTCGCGCCGGCGCGCGCCATGCCCGAGCAGGACGTGCGGCGTTACCTGTACGAGGCCGTGGGCCTGGAGCCCTGGCGCGGCGACGACCTGCCCGGCGGCGGGCACCGCTACGGCGCGGGCGGTCCGGACGGCACCGACAAGGGCGCCTATCAACTCGGACAGCACTACGACGAGGTCACCGAGAAAGGGCTGACCCGGGAACTGGGCTATGTCGGCAATTACGGCGAGGTGCTGGACTGGCTCGCCGCCATGTACGAAGCGACGCGCCCGCAAGCTGGTCAGCCGGGCGATCCGCGCATCCTCGCTCAGCTCCTGAAGATCACACACACCCGGGCCTACTTCCGCTATCCGCTGCCGGACAAGGACGGCTATCGCGCCATGTCGCTGGAATCCGTGGTCGGCTGGCGCGACGTCAAGTATCCGGGCGACGTGGTGTATGCGCAGCGTCCGAGCTGGGACGCCTCCGCGATCGAGGTCGCCGCCCTCACCCGCGACCCGGCGTTGGTCGCGTATGCCCGGCAGATGTTCGGCGATAACCAGTTCTTCCATTCGCTGGCGGAACAGATGAAGATGGCCGCCAACCTGCGCGTGACCGCCGGCCTGCTGGCGGTGCCCGACCAGTACGACGCGCTCGCCCGGCTCCCGCACACCGGACCTGCACTGCCGATGAGCGCCGGCCAGCCCGACGTCGTGTTCAGCGACGAGGAAGACGGCGTGGTGGCCGTCAAGGCGGGCGACGACATCCTGTACGCATCCTTGTACTGGCGCGCGCTCAACGCGGTGAACGGACTGGCGCGCGTCCATTACATCACGCCGGCCATGGACCGCATGGCGGTCGTGCGCGAGGACACACGCGTCGACCCGAGCGGCCATACGTGGACGCGCCCGGAGGACCTGCTCGGCGGCTCCGATCCGAAGATCGGCAGGTTCGCGTATCCCACGGGACGCGCCGCCACGGTCGGCGAAACGCTGCCGATCGCGCGCTATCCGGACGATGTGCCCACCAACTACGGCGACGCGTCGCCGTATGCCGGCAAGGCCGAGTTTTATACGCTGCGCTACGGCCCGTTCATCATCGCAATGAACACCACCACCGCCAAGTCGTTCGACGTGACCGTGCCCGCCGGCCCGGCGATGCGCGAGCTCGTGGCGCGCCGCGCGGTGGCCGCCGGGGAACGCTTGCAAGTCGCGCCGCGTTCCACCATCGTGCTGTACGCCGTCCCACACCGGATTGAGACGCCATGAACAAAACCATTCGAACGCTTGCATGCGTGCTGGGCGTATCAGCCTCGGCCGCCACGTCCGCCGCACCGGCACTGCAGACCTGGGACTATCCGCGTCCCGTGCGCTATCGCCCCGGCGATACCGTGCGCGACATGTACCGCAATCCCGAGTTCGTCGTGCGCGTGCGCACGCCGTCCGGCGCCTGGCAGGATCTATACGAGCACCGGGTCGACGTCGACTGGAACGACCCGCACAGCGCGACCCTCGTCCGCTTCGACTTCCAGGGCAAGGTGGAACTGGCGATCCAGCGCAGCTATGCCGGCTTTTCCAGGGTGGCGGTGCGTCCCGCGCATCTCGGGCTGACGCCGCGCATCGAGGACGATACCGTCTACATCACGCTAGCCCAGCCGGCCAATTTTTCAGTGGAGTTCGACGGCGACAAGCACCATAACCTGCACGTGTTCGCCGGCGCCATCGAGTCCTCCCCCAAAACCGACGCGCCCGGCGTCGTCGTGTTCGGGCCGGGCGTCCACCATCCGCCGGACGGCGCCAAGGTGTTCAGCTTCCAGTCCGGACAGACCATCCTGATCGACGGCGGCGCCGTGCTGGACGCCGGCATCTCGCTCGACAAGGTGCATGACGTGACCATCAAGGGCCACGGCCTGATCGAACGGCCGACGGGCGACGTCCGCATGACCAATACGGCGGTCCACGACAACACGCCGGACGCCCACATCGACGGTTCGGCCGCGATCGGCATCCGCGATTCCCGCAACATCCGCATCGAAGGCATCACGATCATCGATCCCCCCGGCGTGTCGCTCGGCTGCATGCAATCGAGCGGCGTGCGCATCGTCGACGTCAAGGCCTTCAGCGCCGGCCCGTGGGCGGACGGCATCGACGTCTACTCGTGCCAGGACGTGGCCATCGACCGCGTCTTCCTGCGCGTGGCCGACGACTGCTTCGCCCTGTACAACCGGCGCTGGGACCTGCGCGGCGACGTGCGTAACGTCCGTGTCGAAAACTCCACCTGCTGGGCCGACGTGGCGCACGCGATGTACATGGGGCTGTTCGGCAGCAAGGACCAGCCCGAGGTGACCGAAGACATCGTGTTCCGCAACATCGACGTCCTCGAGATCAACGAAACGCAGCCGCGCTTCCAGGGCGTCATGGCGATCAACGCCAACAATGCCACCATCGTGCGCAACGTCCTGTTCGAAGACATCCGGGTCGACCACATGATCGAAGGGAAGCTCTTCAACTTCGCCGTCATCGGCGACGACCGCTTCAGCCTGAGCCCGGGCGGCGGCATCGCCGACGTCACCCTGCGCAACGTCTCGTATTCGGGCAGGGGCGTGGCCGGGCCGTCGACCGTCTTCGGCTACGACGCGACGCGCGGCGTGCGCGGCATCACCCTGGACAACGTCCGCGTCGGCGGCAAGCGGCTGACCGGACCGGATCCCGCGTTGTTGCGGATCGGGCCGTACGCGACGGGTATCCGTTTCCGCTGAACGGCAGGTTTCGTCCGAAAAACTCTAGTTAATCGTTTTCCTATTTTTGTTGACATCGCTTTGTCTTGTGATTAGGATTTACTCGACAACAAGACAAGCGAGGAGACAAATCCATGCTCGACCGGGACGTCCGGCCTGCGCGGCAGATTACGAAAACGATTTTCTGCGCGATCCTGCTGGCCGCCTCCGCGGCGCGCGCCGCGGAGCCGATCGGCGCGGTCATCGACCGGGATATCCAGGTGGCCGCCGCGCAGTATCGCATCCTGCTGGACAAGGCCGCCGGCAAGACGGGCTTTCCACGCAGCGTCGCGCGCGGCGAGCTCAACATGGTCTGGCCGGGCGACTGGACCGCCGGCTTCTTTCCCGGCTCGCTGTGGTATCTGTTCGAAGCGACGGGCGACGCCAAATGGAAAACGGCCGCGCTGCGCTACACGGCGCTGACGGCGCCCGCGAAATTCGACAAGTCCCAGCACGATCTCGGCTTCATACTCGGCACGGGCTATGGCAACGGCCTGCGCCTGGTCGACGATGCCGCCACCCGCAGCGCCTATCGCGACGCCCTGCTGGCCGGCGCGACGACGCTGATCACGCGCTTCAATCCCAAGGTCGGCAGCATCCAGTCGTGGGACCCGTGGCCGAATACGACCTGGGCCTTTCCCGTCATCATCGACAACATGATGAACCTCGAGCTCCTGATGTGGGCCGCGCGCGCCGCCGACGAGCCGCGCTACCGCGAGATCGCCATCGCGCATGCCGACACCACGCTGAAACACCACTTCCGTCCCGACGGATCGAGCTACCACCTCGTCGACTACGACCCGAACACGGGCGCCGTGCGCGCGCGCATGACCGTGCAGGGCTACGCCAACGGCTCCGCCTGGGCGCGCGGCCAGGCGTGGGGCCTGTACGGCTACACGATGATGTACCGCGAAACGCATCAGGACGAATACCTGGCGCAGGCGCACCGGATCGCCCGCTTCTACATGAACCATCCGCGCCTGCCGGCCGACAAGGTGCCCTTCTGGGACTTCGACGACCCGGCCATTCCCGACGCGCCGCGCGACAGTTCCGCCGCCGCCATCGCCACGTCCGCCCTGCTGGAGCTGGCGTCCTTCTCCGACCGCGAGACGGCCGCGCGCTACCGCGACTTCGCCGAACAGACCGTGCGCAGCCTGTCGTCGCGCGCCTATCTGGCGGCGCCCGGCGACAACGGCGGTTTCCTCCTCAAGCATGCGACCGGCCACAAGCCGGCCGGCATGGAGATCGACGGTCCGCTGAACTACGCGGACTACTACTTTCTGGAAGCACTGCTGCGCATGAAGGCAGCGGATACCGGGATCGGCAGTTTTCATTAGAAAAACAAGGAGACGTTGTGAGCAAGCAGAGAACATCGGGCACGCAGATCGCGATCAGGCCCGTGGCGGCCGTCGTCGCGGTTGCCGTCGCCCACTGGGCATCGCCCGTACAGGCGCAAGAAACCGAGGCTAACCCGAACCAGTTGCAGACCGTGCTGGTGACGGCCAACAAGCGCGTGGAGCGGCTGGACAACGTGCCGGAGTCGATCTCCGTGCTGTCCGACGCCGAGATCCAGCGCAACAACGTACGCGAGATCGAGGACGTCATCAATCTGACGCCATCGCTGACGCTGTCCTCGGGCACGACGGCCGCCAACAACGCCATCTTCATGCGCGGCATCGGCACCGTGTCCGTCGGCATCGGCGTGGAGTCCGACGTCTCCGTCATCATCGACGACATCCCGATCGCAAGCCAGTTCCAGGCCTTCCGCGACCTGGCGGACGTGTCCCGCGTGGAGGTATTGAAAGGTCCGCAATCGACGCTGTTCGGCAAATCCGCGGTGGCCGGTGCCATCAACATCGTGACGAAGCCGATCAGCGGCCCGATCGTCTACCGCGCCAATGCGTACTACACCAACGATCACGAGTGGCGGGTGGGCGCGTCCGTCGGCGGCAAGCTGCGCGACGATTTCGGCATGCGCATCGCCGTCAGCCAGAGCGACATGCCGGGTAACTTCACGAATCTCACCAACGGCCAGAAGGTCAACGGCTCGGGCGGCAAGACGATCATGACCAAGTTCCAGTGGACGCCCATCAAGGACCTGGAAATCGACTTCACCCCGCACTACAACACGCAGGAAAACAGCCGCGGCGTGACGGCCGTGAACGGCTTTAACCGCACCACCGGATCAAGCGCAGCGGGCAACCTCGTGACGACGCCGGCCGACCTGTCGACCGCTTACATGAACGGCAATCCGCAGCTGCCGGCATCGATCACGCTGGCGGGCATCAACCCTTACGATCCGAACAACCGCAACGTGCGGCGCGACTTCCCGACCGGGATCAACTCGTCCACGTTCGGCTCGGGCCTGAAGCTCTCGTACGCGCTGCCGAACGACGGCACCCTGATGTCGATTTCCTCGTACGAGCACTACAAGGCAAACGACTACCGCGACCAGGACTTCGTCGACGTGCCGACCATCGCGAAGCCAGGCGAGACCAAATTCTCGGTCGGGAATGCGCAATTCGGCACGTACGACATCCGCTCCAAGACGCAGGAATTGCGCTACGTGTCGCCGGACGCCGGCAAGCTGCGCTACGTGGCCGGCCTGTGGTGGGCGCAGAACGAGATCGACCGCCACTTCATCCGCGGCTTCTGCGTGCACCCGAGCGTCTGCACCGCGAGTTCGCCGTCGAGCCCGACCAACTACTACACCGACATCTACAACGTGAACCGCGCCGTGTTCGGCCAGGCCACGTGGGACCTGTATCCGACCTATACGCTGGTGGCGGGCATCCGCCGCAACGAGGAGACGTCGGGCTTCAACTACCTGCGCAACTTCTACACGGACCAGCTGGACCGCTCGACCTTCGTGCCGGGCCCAGTCGGGCGCGACCAGTTTTCCAGCAGCGGCAACCGCGACTGGGCGACGACGGGCAAGCTGTCGATCCAGAAGCAGCTGAACAGCGACTGGATGGTGTACGCGATGACGGCGACCGGCTACAAGGGCCTCGCGTACGACGTGACGAGCGGCCTGAAAGCGGCGGCCGCGTTCCCGGTGTCGCCGGAGACGAGCCGCAGTGTCGAGCTCGGGACCAAGGCGAACCTGTTCCACAACCGCATGTCGCTCGCGGCCACGCTCTACAAGACGGACTTCAAGAACTACCAGCAGAACACGTCGTTCGTGCTGCCGAACGATCCGACCATCTACACCCAGCTGAATTCGATCCCGAAGATCCGCACGCGCGGCCTCGAACTCGATTCCCACTTCCTGCTGACGTCGAACTGGTCGATGAGCGTGTCGTATGCGTACACGCGCCCGCAGATCGTCGACTGGAAGAACGGCCCCTGCTACCAGGACAACACGAACCCCGCGTCAAGCACGACGGGCCTGGGCGAAGGCGGCTCGCTGGGCGGCTGGAACCGCGCCTGCTTCCCGATCCGCGCCGGTTCGACGACGGGTGTGCAGAACCTCTCGGGCGGCATCTTCCCTGGCACGCCGAAGAACAAGGTCAACATCGGCACCAACTACGATTACCACTTCGCCGACCGTCCGTACTGGGCGTTCGTGAACGCGAACGTGCGTTACCAGAGCGATTACCAGACCAACATCAACAACGACCCGCGCTCGGTTAACAACGCGTACTCGATCTCGGACCTCGGTTTCGGCGTGCGCCAGAACGACGACATGTGGCGCCTGTCCTTCCGCATCAACAACCTGTTCGACCGCTTCTACATCGGCAACGCCAACGCCAGCGGCCCGTCGTACCGCACCGGACCGACGTCGTCCGCGCCGGCCATCACGGTCAACAGCTGGGTGCCGCCGCGCGACGTGTTCCGCTACTACAGCGTGCGCCTCGACCTGAAGTTCTGAGTGTCCTCGGCGGGCCGCGGCCCGCGTTTCCTCGAAGCCGCCGGGGCGACCTGGCGGCTTTTTTTAGTTCGGGCGCTTCAAAGGTCATGCACCGGAACGTGCCCTGACCCGGAATTCAGTCTTCGTAGATCGGGCCGGCGGTCAGGAACGGTCCGCCCTGGTACACGCTGGCGATGTCGCCCGCGTCCGCCCATGCGCCGCCGGCCGGAAAGCGGTCGGCGAAGGCGCGCGAGCTGTGGCGCGGCTCGAAGCCCAGGTGGGCGGCCGCGCCGTTGTCCCACCAGCGCACCGGGTTGTCCGAGACGCCGTACGTGATCGTGTGGCCCACGCGCGGCGTGAACAGGGCGCAGCGCACCAGTTCGACGAGGTCGTCGTACGCGAGGAACGTCACCATCATGCGCGCATTGCGCGGCTCGCCGAACGAGGAGCCGATGCGCAGGCACACCGTCTCGATGCCGAAGCGGTCGAAGTAATAGCGCGACAAGGCCTCGCCGAAGCATTTCGACACGCCGTAGATGCCGTCCGGCCGCAGCGGCGCGTTCGCATCGACGACCTGCGTGGTCGGGTAGTAGCCGACGACGTGGCTGGAGCTCGCGTAGATCACGCGCTTGATGCCGCGCTTGTGCACGGCCTCGTACAAATGATGCAGCCCGAGGATGTTGGCGTGCATGATCGCCTCGAAAGTGTCCTCGACCGAGACGCCGCCGAAATGCAGCACGGCGTCGACGCCTTCCGTCAGCGCCATCACCGCGCCACGGTCGCCCAGGTCGCAGCGCACGACTTCCTCGCCGGGGCCCGCGGGCGCGATGTCCCGGATGTCGCTGAGACGGACCACGTCGGCCCACGGCTTGATGCGCTCGCGCAGCATGGTGCCGAGGCCGCCGCCGGCGCCGGTCAGGAGAAGACGATGGAAGGGCTTGGACTCGCTTGCTTGGGTCATGAACGGGCTCGCATTGTGTTAAACGTTTAACCGAGTATATCCAAAACGCTTTCATTGTCAATTTTTTGGCCGCCTTTTCTGGCCGGACGCCCCTGCCGGACAGGCGGAAACGATTCCACCGACCTTTTCTTGGCCTGGCTCGGGTCCGGCTGTCGGGACGCATGCTAAGATGTGCCGCTAAGTAACGATTAACTGCCATGAAAAAGACCGCCCCGACCATCCGCGATGTCGCCGCCGCCGCCCAGGTGTCCACGGCCACGGTGTCGAAATTCATCAACGGCGCACAGCGCTTTTCGCCCAAGGTCGAAGCGGCGCTCGAGGCCGCGATCGCGGGCCTGGGCTACCGGTCGAACCCGCTCGCCAAGTCGATGATCACGGGGCGCACCAACACCATCGGCCTCTCGGTGCTGGACATCACCAACCCGCACTTTTCCAGCATCCTCAAGGGCGCGAACCGCGTGGCGCACGACCAGGGGTTTTCCGTGCTGCTCGTCGACACCGAGGAAACGCCGAGCCGCGAGCGGCGCACGCTGGAAGAACTGAGCCGGCGCGTGGACGGCATGATCGTGTTCTCGCGCCTGCGCGAAAAAGACATGGCGTGGATGGCCGAGATCGACAAACCGCTCGTGTTCTTCGGCAGCCTGGCCCAGTTGCCGCTGCCGACGGTCGCCAGCGACGACCACGCCGGCGCCTACATGCTGGCCCAGCACCTGCGCATGCTCGGCCACCGCCGCATCGCCTATCTGGGCTTTTCCAAATCGCGCCGCGACGAGGAGCGCCTGGGCGGCATCCGCGAATCGCTGAACGCGGCCGGCCTCGAACTGGCGATTTTCGATGCCGAGGCGCCATCGCTGGCCGAGGGCGAGCGCCTATGCTCCGCCATCGTCCTGGGCAGCCGGCGCCCGGACGCGCTGATCTGCTACAACGACCTGATGGCGCTCGGCTTCATGAAGGAGGCGTCCAATCTGGGCCTGTCGATCCCGCAGGACATCTCGGTCGTTGGCTTCGACAATATCCCTTACGGCAAATACACGACACCCGCGCTGACCACCGTCGACCTGCAAAGCGAACGCATGGGCGCGACGGCCATGGAAAAGCTGCTGGCCGTGATCCGCGGCGAGCACGTCGAAAAGCTCACCAAGGTCGCACCCCAGTTGATCCTGCGCGCGTCCACCATCGCCCGCCGTCCCTGATCCCGCCCCGTTTACTTTCCGGAAGAGTTGGCCTATCCTTTTAGGAAAACGTTTAACTTCACCGGAGACACGCATGCGCCCTACCCTGCCTGCTTTCACGCTGGCCGTCCTGACGTTGCTACCCGCCGCGCCGGCGCTCGCCACCGCGCCCTTGCACCAGACCGTGGAGCAGGCCTACCCGCAACTCGATTATTTCTTCCAGAAGCTCGTGCGCGAACGGGACGGCATCACGATCGACGGCCTCGCCCCGTTCCAGAGCCACGACAAATTCTTGCCCGGTAAAATCGCGACGGGTCTCGCGGACGTGCTGCTGCACACGCCGGCGGACGACCCGCGCCTGCCGGGCATGCTGCGCGATTACGCCGCCATCGCCGACCTCACCGTCGGCATGGAAAACGATACCTGGGGCATCTATTACTATATGGGTGCCTTGTACAAGCTGAAGCAGGCCGGCCTGCTGGAGCGCGCCGTGCATCCCGCCACGCTCGACCTGCTGCGCAAGAAGCTCGACTGGCGGACGTTCGTGCGCCAACCCGCGTTCGAACTGATCAACCTGCCGACCAACTACTATGGCGTCGCCTTCAGCATCGCGCGCCTGCGCCTGCTGATGGGTTGGGAGGACGCGCATGCGAGCGAGGTCCTGCTCGACAAGATGCTCAAGCATTACGCCGATTATTCCGGCACCTATGGCTTCTCGGACGAGACGGATGGCCAGGGCCGCTTCGACCGCTACAGCATCCTGCTGGCGGCCGAGATCTGCGAACGCTTCATCGAGACCGGCTTGACCGTGACGCCGGAACTCAAGGCCTTGCTGCGCAAGTCGGCCGACGTCGCGCTGAACGCGGCCAATGCGGACGGCAGCGGCTTCACGATGGGCCGCAGCCTCGGGCCATACGGCGAGACGGCGATGCTGGAAATCCTGTCGACGGCCGCCTACCTCGGCGTCCTGAGTCCGGAAG
>Ga0209148_1000851_pt1 | contig 21459 bp, 23 predicted proteins | sample AraplaCol_mMF_r2_2_FD_184288 | JGI IMG/M metagenome (GOLD analysis project Ga0209148, IMG submission 184288) | Arabidopsis root microbial communities from North Carolina, USA - plate scrape CL_Col_mMF_r2 (SPAdes) (version 2) | ecosystem: Host-associated > Plants > Roots > Endosphere | place... | reverse complement strand
CGCGGCGTCGGCCGCGAGCAAGGCGCTTTCCGCCTCGGCGCCGCTGGCGGCCAGGTCGACGCGCAGCGGCAGCGCCTGCAGCGCTTCGCTCATGATCTCGCGCGCCACCTCGCTGTCGTCGACGAGCAGCAGGCGCGCGCCGTCCAGTTCCGGCGGCGCGACGGCCACGCGTTCCGGCTCGCCGGACAGCGGGAACGCGAGGTCGAAGTGGAACGTCGAGCCCTTGCCCGGGCGGCTGGCGACGACGATGCGCCCGCCCATCAGGCCCACCAGCTGCTGCGAGATCGACAGGCCCAGGCCCGTGCCGCCGTATTCGCGCGTCGTGCTGCCGTTGGCCTGGCTGAACGCGCGGAACAGCTTGCCCTGCTGTTGCTCGTCCATGCCGATGCCCGTGTCGCGTACGGCGAAGCGCAGGGTCGCGCAGTCGCCGCGGAACCGGTCCGCCGCATCGTCGAGCCGCTGGCACGACAGTTCCAGCTCGCCAGCCGGCGTGAACTTGACGGCGTTGTTGACGAGGTTGATCAGGACCTGGCCCAGGCGCAGCGGGTCGCCCACGAGCATGCGCGGGATCGCGTGCGGCACGTGGAACAGGTATTCGAGATGCTTGTCGGCCGCCTTCTGGCTCGTCACGCTGGCCACGTTCGCGAGCACGTCGTCCAGGCAGAACGGGATGTGCTCGACGTCCAGCTTGCCCGCCTCGATCTTGGAAAAGTCGAGGATGTCGTTGATGATCCCCAGCAGCGACAGCGCGGCGCGGTGGATCTTGCCGACGTAGTCCTGCTGCTTGGGCGAGAGTTCCGTGCGCAGCGCGAGATAGGCCATGCCGATGATCGCGCTCATCGGCGTGCGGATCTCGTGGCTCATATTGGCCAGGAACTCGGACTTGGCGACGTTCGCCGCTTCCGCCCGCACGTTGGCGGCGACGAGCGACTGCTCGCGCTCGCGCCGCTCCGAGATGTCGCGGATGAACGAGCAGAATTCGTGGTCGTCGCTGGTGGCCAGCTGCACGCGCGTGATCGCGAGCTCGATCGGGAATTCGACGCCGTCGCGGCGCAGCGCATACGTCTCGATGCGGCTGTCCAGCACCCTGCCCACGCCGCCGCGTTCGAACCGCGCGAGGCCGTCGCGGTGCGCGGCGCGATGGCGTTCCGGGACGATGCATGTGTCGAGGTCGCGCCCGAGCACTTCCTCGCCCTTCCAGCCGAAGATCTTTTCGGCCTGCGCGTTCCAGCCGACGATGCGGCCCTGGCGGTCCATGCGCACGACGGCGTCCAGCGCCGTGTCGACGATGGCCTGCAGCTTGGCCTGGCTGCCCTGCGCCACGCGCATGGAGTCGACGAGCTCGCGCGTGCGCGCGGCGATCTTTTGTTCGAGGTCTTCGTTCAGGTCGCGCAGCTGCTGCTCGATGACGCTCTTTTCGCGCAGCAGGCCGTTCGTCACCTGTTCGGCGCGCCGCAGCCGGTTCAATGTGTCGCGGAAGCTGCGCACGGCCGACGACAGGCGGCCGATCTGGTCGCGCCGGCCGATGCCGGACAAATGGATGTCGGTCTCGCCGCGCGCCAGCTTTTCCAGCGCTTCCTGGATGTCGGCGAACGGCTGCGTCATGCGCCGCCCGATCAGCAGCACGCAGCCGACGATGGTCAGGGTCAGCACGACATTGGCCATCACCGTATGCATGATCTGCTGGCGCAGGTCGTCGTCGACCTGGCGCCGCGAGAACGCCAGCTCGATGCTGCCGACCTGGTAGTCGCGGTTGCCGTCGTGGTAGGCGATCGTGCGGCCGACGTGGATGGCGCCGTCCTCGTCGTCGCCCGCGCCCAGCGCCGCCAGCACGGCGCCGTTCGGCGCCAGCACGCGCAGCATCGTCACCTCCGGCGTGGCGCCCAGTGCATCGACGACGGACGCCACGGCCGCGCTGTTGATGTCGAACAGCGGCCGCGCCAGCGCGTGCGACAGCACCGAGGCCTGGCGGTCCACGCGCTCGTGCAGGTGCTGGTCGGCCTCGATCCGCAGCGTGTGCATCACGTAGGTCGTGTAGACGCCGGTGGACAGCACGACCGCCAGCACGATGCCGGCGCCGAGCCGGAACACGATGTTCTGGTGCCAGCTGTCGGCGAGGCCTCGCACGCGCCCGCGCGGATGGCGGACCGCGGCGGACGGCGCCGGATTAATGGAGGACTCCCTGCTGGCCGGCCAGCGCGCGCTCGCGGCGGCGGTAGGCAGGGCTCGTGCGCACCTCTTCGATCGTTTTCCAGATGCGCGCGGCCAGGTCCGGGTGCTGCGCGACGAACGCGTGCGACAGGATCAGGTAGTACGGCTTTTCGACCAGCGGCACGGGCAGCACGTCGATGTCGTTCGCATACGGCGTGTGCATCAGGCGCGCCGCGTCGCCGCCACCGAGGGCCGCCGCCACGAGCCGGCCGGCGAGCAGTTTCTGCAGCAGCTCGTCGGCCTGCTGGCTGCCCTCGTCCACGGGCACGTTCTGCGCGCGCAGGAAATCGCCGACGGAATAGCCGAGCTGGAAACCGATGCGGCCGTCGACGTTGGCGAAGTGCTTGCCGTCCCAGTCGACGCGGCTGCCCTTGCGCCGCACGAGCACGTAGCGGTCGACGTGCATGCGCTTGTCCGGGTCGGCCTGGCCTTCATCGCCGCGCATTGGCCCGTGCAGGCCCGGGTACACGCCCAGTGCCTCGCGCTCGCGGCTGAAGCTGACGGCGAACGCACCGCTGACCTGGTTCGCCTTGACCTGGGCGAGGCAGCGCTTCCACGGCATGCTCTGGTAATCGAACACGACGCCGAGGCGACGCGCCACCTCGCCCAGCAGTTCGAAGTTCAGGCCGCCGCCGTCCAGCGTGCGCCATGGCAGCACCTCCTGGCGTTCGAAGCACAGGGGAACGGCCGGCGCCGCCGCGCACGACGGCGCGCCGGCGAGCAGACAGCAGGCGATCCATCCGCGGCCAGAAAAACGCGGCATGCGAAGGAATGGCACCAGCGTCCGTCAGGCCGCGAGCGCCGCGCGGCCGTGGCGCAGCTCGGCCAGCACGCCGGCGCGCAGCCCCGTCTTGGGCACGTCCAGTTCCTCGATCTCCAGCTCTTCCATGAGGCCCAGCAGGATGGCCAGCGCGGCCGTCACGTCGCGCAGGCGCAACGGGCCGAGGCCCGCCAGCGGCGCCCCGCCGCCGCCCTGGGCGAGCGCGCGCGTCGCGAGCGTTTCCAGGCGGCCGCGGGTGATGGGGCCGGGCAGGTCGTTGTCGACCAGCAGCCGCGCCAGCGTGTGGATCGTGCCGGACGCGCCGCACGCGCGGTCGCGCCGCCCCGGTCCGAACACGGGCGCCTCGTCGCCCAGCTTGGCGCGGGTGGAGGCGACCGCGGCCGCGAACGACACCGCGTCGATGCGACCGCCGCCGAAGAACGTCAGCGCCAGGCGCGACGTGCCGAGGCCCAGCGACGCGACCTTCTGCACGCGGCGCCCGCTGCCGAGCGCCAGCTGCGTCGAGCCGCCGCCGATGCCCAGCACCAGCGTGCGCGCGGCGTCGCCCTCGCCGGGCGCGCCGTCGGCCACGCCGAGATAGGTCAGCACCGCCTCTTCCTCGCCGGACAGCACCTGCACGGGATGGCCGAGCAGTTGCTGCGCGGCCGGCAGGAACAGGTGGCTGTTGCGGGCCATGCGCAAGGTCGACGTGGCGACGACGCGCACGGCGGCCAGCGCGTGGTCGTTCAGCCGCGCGCGGATCGCGCGCAGGCAATCGAACGCGGCGTGCATCGCCTCGGGACTCAGGCAGCCCTGGGCATCGAGCGCGGCGGCCAGGCGCAGCGGTGCGTGAAAACTGTCGAGGGGACGCAGGATGCCGTCCTCGACGACGCCGACGAGCAGGCGGAAGCTGTCGGATCCAAGAACGAGTGCGGCGTGAATGGGAGATGTGGTGCTCATGCAGACTCCGAAGTCGAAAACGGCGCCACGATAGCGGGGTTGGATGACGGATCGATGACAGGAGCGTCGTTGATCACATCATGATAAGGCATGCGGGACGACGGCGCCATGGCGGACACAGCCGTGCGTGCGTGCGCCGGCGGCCTGGCGCTCGTCATTCCTCGACCGGCGCCAACGCGGACGCCGCCACTTCGACCCGGTTGCGTCCCGCCTTCTTGGCCACGCGCAACGCTTCGTCGGCGCGGGCCAGCAGGGTGACGGTACTGTCGTCCGGGCGGATCGTCGTGACGCCGAAGCTGGCCGTCATGGAAATCAGCGCGCGTTCGGTCTTGACGCGCTCGCCTTCGATCGCGGCGCGCATGCGCTCGGCGACCATCGTCGCATCGTCGAGACTGGTACGCGGCAGCAGGATCGCGAATTCGACGCCCACCAGGCGGCCCAGCAGGTCGCTGTCGCGCAACTGGCGCTTGCAGGCATCGAGCAGGTGGGCCAGCACGACGTCGCCGGCCGGGTGGCCGTAGCTGTCGTTGATGCGCTTGAACCGGTCGAGATCGAACACGACGAGGGCCGTCGGCTGGCCCGGACGGCGCGCCAGCGCCATCCACGGCGCCAGCAGCCGGAAGAAGCCGCGCCGGTTGGGCACGTCCGTGAGCGGATCGACCACTTCCAGGCGCGCCAGCTCGGCCTGTTCGCGCTCGCGGCCCAGCAGCAGCCAGCCGAAGCCGCCCAGCAGCGCCAGCAGGTACAGCGCGCCCGAGTGGAATTGGCGCAACATGTCGTTCGTCATCCAGCCCCAGCCCGCCGGCGCGAGCAGCACGAGGGCGCCGCGCGTGCCGACGACGATGGCCAGCATGCCCGTGGCCAGCGCCAGGAAGCGTTGCAGCATCGTGGCTTGCGCCCAGCCGCGCGCCAGCGCCAGCGCCACCGACAGGTAGCCGGCGGCGAGGATCAGCGATGCGGCGACGGCGCGCAGGCCGATCGGGTCGACCAGCCAGCACAGCAGGAAGGCGGCGACGGCCAGCGCGAGCGCGGGCACGGTGATGTGGCGCCAGCGCAACCGGCCGGCGCGCTCCCACGCCGCGCCCGATTCCCACGCGACGCCGACGAACACGAGCGCATAGGCGATGGGCAGCGCGAGCCCTTCCGGCATGACGCCCGTGGCGCCGATCGCCAGCAGCAGCCAGCCGGCGCCCTGGTACAGGCGCGACCAGCCCCAGGTCGGCAGCGTGGGCCGCTTGTGGCTGGATTGCTCGAAGAAAAACAGGGTGGCGCAGAGGGCGAGATTGCCGAGTGCCAGCGCCAGTACCATCGTGGTGGAATCCATCGGCGCCTCAGAATTCGTGCACGACCGCGGTCGTGCCGTCGCCGACCCGGCTGGACCAGGCGCGCGTCCAGTAGTCCCGTTCGGCCTCGGTGGGCGGCTCATGCCAGAACACGATCAGGGTGCCCTTGTGGTCGTGGATCTGGGTCAGTTTTTCGACGAAGGCCGGGTTGCCGTCCACGTCCGCCAGCGCCATCGCATAGCCATAGACGCGGTCCAGGCGCTCGATGCGGTCCGGCTCGGTCTGGCTATTGGTGGCGGTAATGGTCGGGTGGTCCAGGAACATGAGGTCTCCGCTTGGGCTGCAACGGCCAGCTTATCAGAAACCCATCGTTCGCAACAAGTTACGCCGTGGAGAGACGAGACCGATATCGATTTCACGTATACTCGGAATGATGCAGCAGCGCAACGACCCATCCCATCCGTTCCCGCCCGCCCCGCCGCTCGTACGCACGCACCGGGGCCGGCGCACGCTGGAATTCGCCCCCGGCGACATCCAGAGCGAAATGCTGCTGGCGCGTCCCGACGCCCTCGTGCTGGCCTACCAGCGCGCGATGATGGGTTTCGCGCTGTTCGCGCCGCGGCCGCGCCATATAGTCATGGTCGGACTGGGCGGCGGATCGCTGGCCAAGTTCTGCCACCGCCACTTTCCAGACGCGCGCGTCACCGTCATCGAATTGCGCGCCGACGTGATCGCCCTGCGCGACGCCTTCCACGTGCCGAAGGACGGCGCACGCTTTACCGTCGTCCATGCCGACGCGGCCGACTGGCTGGCCGCGCATCCCGCCACGGCCGACGTGCTGCTGGTGGACGGTTTCGACGCGCGCGGGCTGCCGCCGCGCCTGGCCGACGCGCCCTTCTACACCGACTGCCGGCGTGCGTTGCGGCCCGGCGGCGTGCTGGTGGCCAATGTGTTCACGTACGACCCGCGCTATCCCGACGTGATGCATGCGCTGCACACCGTGTTCGACGGCCGGACCTGCTGGTTCGACAAGGTCGCGGGCAATAACCGCATCGTGTACGCCTTGCACGCCCCGGACGACGCCGGCGCGCGGCGCGCGGCCCGTTATGCGCGCCGGCGCGGGCTGGGCCTCGGATTATTGAACCGGCTAGCCATAAGGTTCATCCTTGCCAGGATCGCGTCGCGATCTGTTTTGGCCCCGCCACATCTTCGGCTGGTACGCATCCGCTTGTGACAATTTGTTTGCGGAAACTAGAGTTTCTGTGACAAACTGACGCCTCAATTCATGCTCTCGGGCAAGCACTCACCTTACATGCATAGGGATCACTGGATGTCGCGTCGCCGACTGCCGTTTTCGCTCACGCTCGCTGCCGGCCTCACCCTGGGGGGTGGCCTGGTCGCGACCGCGGTGCTGACGGTCGCCGTCAGCCGCCTCGAATACGACAACAAGGCGCTGGCCTTCGAACAGGGCACCGGCGTGCGCGTCGCCGCGCTGCGCCAGGGCATGGGCGAAGCCGTCGAAGTCCTGAACGTCACCAACCAGCTGTTTACGACCGTCCAGCCGGTCACGCGCGCGCAATTCCACGATTTCACGACGCCGCTGCTGCAGCGTAACCCGTACATCCGCGCCTTCAATTTCCACCGCGTCGTGCAGGCCGGCGAGCGGGCCGCGTTCGAGGCGGACCTGCGCCAGTTCCAGCCCGACCTCGTCCTGCGCGAGATGCGCGGCTCGACGCGGATCCCGGCGCCGGAGCGTGCCCGCTATTACGTCGTCGACTACCTCGAACCGATGCAGGGCAACGAGGCGGCCCTCGGCCTGGACGTCAGCCAGAACCGCGAGGTGATGGACACCCTCGCGCGCGCGCAAGCGAGCGGCCGCGCGGCCGTCACCGGGCTGCTGTGGATCGCGCAGGAGCCCGGCGCCCCCAGCTTCGAAGTGCTGATGCCCGTGTACGCCCGCGGCGGCCGCCTGCTGGGCGACACCGCCGCCGTGATTTCCATCCCGACCCTCGTCAAGGCCACGCTGGCGCGCGCAGGGCTGCTGGACGACCACGACATCCAGCTCAGGTTCTACGGCGGCGGCCGCGCCGATCGGGCCCACCTCGTCTACGCCAGCCGCGACGCGGCGCCGTCCGCGCCGCCGTCCGCCCTGCTGTCGGCCGGCTACACGGGCCGCGCCGTGACCACCTTCACGGTCGGCGGCCAGGCGTGGACTGTGGAATCCATCGCCGCGCCGAGCGCGTGGCTGGCCGACCATCTCGGTTCGACCCTGCTGCTGGCCGGCGGCGTGCTGTCGACGCTGCTCCTGTGCGCATTCGTGCAGGCGGCGGGCCAGCGCGCGCGCAAGGTGCAGGAACTGGTGCGCGAACGCACGGCCGACCTCAAGCTCACCAACCAGCGCCTGATCGACGACGTCCTCGCGCGCAAGCGCACCGAAAAAGCCCTGCAGGAGAGCGAGCAGCGCTTCCGCCAGCTGGTCGCCATGTCGTCCGACTGGTATTGGGAACAGGACGAGCAGTTCCGCTTCACGCACGTGACCGGCGACTTCACGGAAAAATCGGGCATCGCCACCGAGCGCGTGCTCGGCCGGCGCCGCTGGGATTATGTGCCCGCGCTGACGGACACCGAGCTGGGCCGCGAGCACATCGTCACGCTGGAGGCCCACGAGCCGTTCCGCAACCTCGAATACCGCGTCATCGACGACAACGGCGAGGAACGCTGGTTCTGCATCAACGGCCAGCCGATCTTCGACGAGACCGGCACCTTCACCGGCTACCGCGGCACGGGCAGCGACATCACCGCGCGCAAGGTCACCGAGCAGCGCGTGCACCACGTGGCCCAGCACGACGTGCTGACCGGACTGCCCAACCGTTCGCTGCTGCAGGACCGCCTGAGCCAGGCCGTCGCCTACGCGGCCCGCAGCGGCCATCCGGTGTGGGTGATGCTGATCGACCTGGACCGCTTCAAGTTCGTCAACGACAGCATGGGCCACAAGGCCGGCGACGTCCTCCTGATGACGGTCGCGGCACGCCTGCGCTCGTCGCTGCGCGACACCGACACGGTGGCGCGCCTGTCCGGCGACGAGTTCGTCGTGATCCTGTCCGAGCATTCGGAACAGCCGCTCACGCCCGACATCGTGCAGCGCGTGATGGATTCGGTGGCGCAGCCCGTCATGCTGGGGCCCAAGGAATTCTTCGTCACCTGCAGCATCGGCGTGGCCGCCTTCCCGAGCGACGGCACGCCGGCCGAGAGCCTGATCGAGCACGCGGACATCGCCATGTACCGTGCCAAGAAACTGGGCCGCAACAATTTCCAGTTCTACACGCCGGCCATGAACGAGGAATCGCTGGAGCGCGTGCGCATCGAAAGCGCGCTGCGCAACGCCCTCGAGCGCAACGAATTCGTGCTGCACTACCAGCCGCAGGTCGACCTGCAGACCGGCCGCATCGTCGGCATGGAGGCGCTGATCCGCTGGAAGCATCCGGAGCTGGGCATGGTGCTGCCGTCGCGCTTCGTCGGCGTGGCCGAGGACACCGGCCTGATCGTCCCGATCGGCGCCTGGGTGATGCGCACCGCGTGCGCCCAGAACAAGGCCTGGCAGGATGCCGGCCTGGGCAAGCTGCGCGTGGCCGTGAACCTGTCGGCGCGCCAGTTCAGCGCCGCCGACCTCGTGCCGGGCATCGAAGCCGTCCTCAACGATACGGGACTGGATCCGTCCTGCCTGGAACTGGAGCTGACCGAGAGCCTGTTCATGAGCGACGTCACCCCGGCCGTGGAATTGCTGCATCGCATGAAGTCGCTGGGCGTCAACCTGTCGATCGACGACTTCGGCACCGGCTATTCCAGCTTCTCTTACCTGTCGCGCTTCCCGATCGACGTACTCAAGATCGACCGCTCGTTCGTCAACGACATCACGCACGATGCCAACGACGCGGCCATCGTCGCCTCGATCATCGCGCTGGCGCACAACCTGCGCCTGTCCGTGATCGCCGAGGGCGTGGAGACCGCGGAACAGCTCGATTACCTGCGCCACCAGGGCTGCGACGAAATGCAGGGATATTATTTCTCGAAGCCGTTGCCGGCCCACGAATTCGAGCAATTGCTGCGCCAGCGGCGCGGCCTGGCGGCCCCGGAAGACGAGCCGCAGGCGGCCACCGCGTGCGGCATTTAGAATTTGCTATAACTATTTAGCCCAAATGCAATAATTGGTGCAATTACTTATAGCCTAACGTACATCGTTCTTCTACAATACCCGGTGACTCTTTAGCAATACTACTTACCGAGTATGACAATGATGACTGAAATGAATATCGACTCCGCCACCGCGACGCTGGCGGAACGCAGGCCGCGCACCGACATGCGCACGCGCGACCTCGTCAACCAGGCCGTGGCATCGGTCCCCACGCTGGGCCTGCAACGGGCCGCCGAATTCCTGGCGGCCATGGGCGTGCCGGCCGAGATCGCCGTGCGCGCCCTCGTGTATCCGAATCGACGCCGGACGAACTGATCGGGTCGGCCTGGTGGACACGGGGTGTCCACCCTACGGTGTCTCGTTACCGTAACGCGTATGGTCGCCCCAGGCGTCCCGTTACTCCTGGGCGGCGATGTCCGCCAGCGATTCACGGCCGCGCGCCGTCAAGTCGAAACCGCCTTCCGCCCGCGCGGCGATATGCGATTTGCGGCTCAGGAACTGCACGACGTCGTCGTCGACAGCTGCCGCCGGGTCGGCCTCGAGCGCACGCAACGCCTGCACGCAGCGGCGCAGGAACAGCAATTCGGCCCCCAGCGCGGTCAGCGCCAGGCCGCCGCTCTTCGCATACTGGATCAATTTCAAGCCCGACAGACGCTTGGCGTTGCGCCCGACACAGGCATTGACGCGGTCGGTCTTCGCGCCGCGCCGGATGAATTCGAGGGCGTCGTATTCGTCGCCCGTCAGTTTCAGATTCTTCATTACCACTTTCCAAGGAAACAAGCCCGCCATGGTAACGGCGGCGGGCCGTCCCGGCAACCCGCGGCGGCGATTACCGCAGCGCCCGCACGGCAGCCCAGACGAGGCCGGCCCCCGCCAGCACGCCCAGCGCCACCGCGGCGTGCATCCGATGCGAGCCCAGCAATGGGCCTCGGCCCAGCGGAATCTTGTTGTACAAGGTGGTGCTCATACGTCTCTCCTCCGAATGTCGTTGGCCACAGCCTTCATTATAAAAACTTTCCCCACCGGAATATGTGCGCCAACGTACGTAAGCGCCAGCTGTGTCCACAAAGCAACAAACCAGCGCGCCGCGGAGATTCTATTGCGCGCCGGGCGCCAGCATGGACTGTTAGTATCGCGCCAACACGACAACGCAATGGAGCACGCCATGAGAACCAATGTACCGAAACCGGACCCCGGCGCCAACGCCCCCGCCAACCTGCACGAAGCGGACATCGGCAGCGGCGAACGCTCGCCGGCCCAGCACGAAACGGACGCCATGATCCGCGAGATCCCGCCGCGCGGCCACAAACAGGGCGGCCACACCCAGGGCGCCGACCAGCAGGGCGGCGGCCAGGAGGCCACCCGCGACGGCCAGCCGGGCAAGGGCTGACCCATCCACCACGTGACGACGGATGGGGCGACTCGGCAGTCCACCCCATCCGCACGTCGTCCATCCGCTGTTCACCCGCTATTCACCTGCCGCGCACCCGCTTTTCACCTTCCATTCACCCGCAACCCGACCTGCCCGCGCCGCGGCGCGGCATCGTCATTGCGCCTTGATGGGCGGTTCCGGCGCGTCCGGTTCCTTCACCGGCGCGCGCGCCGGGGCCGGCACGTCGTCCGGATCGGGGCTCGGTTGCGGCGGCGGCAGCTCCGGGTCGGGCGTCGTGGGATCCGGCGTCGAGTGGGCGTGCTGGCGCATGCTCTCGTCCTGTTCCGGCAAGCTCATCGGTCTTCTCCGACAAGCGGCCTCAGCGGCCTTCCTTCTGCTTCGCGCCACCGCCCGCGCCCTTGCCCGTGCCCGCCTTCACGGTCGACTTGTTGTCGTGGCTGCTCTTGTCCTTGACGCCGGCCTGGCGCTTCTGCACGTCTTGCTCGGACAGATTGCCCGACTGCTTGTTCTGGCTGCCGCTGGATTTCGATTGGCTCATGATCTTCCTCCTCAGTTGTGTGGATAGCCGTCGATGTTGTGTGCAGCCTAGCATGGAAGACCAGCGCGGGTTTTCAATCGTGCGGACGGGCGGCGCACGCTGGTATAGTCGGGTTTCGACATCCCGCCGCCGACCATCCCCGCCATGTCCGCCACCCCGCACGCCGCCCCGATGACGCTGAACGACTACATGGCCCTGTCCGGCCCCGCCCCGGATGCCACCTTGCGCTACGGCGCGGCGCCGTCGCAGTATGCCGAACTGTTCGTCCCGCCCGGCACGGGCCCGTTTCCCGTGGCCGTGCTCGTGCACGGCGGCTGCTGGACGAAGGAGTACGGCGGCATCACGCAGTTGCGCAATATGGCGGGGGCGCTGGCGGCACGCGGCATCGCCGTCTGGAACGTGGAATACCGCCGCGTCGACGAGGCCGGCGGCGGCTATCCCGGCACCTACCAGGACATGAACGCCGCCCTCGACCTGCTGGCGCGCACGGCCAGCGACCATCCGCTCGACACGGGCCGCCTCGTGGCCGTCGGACACTCGGCCGGCGGCCAGCTCGTGCAATGGCTGGCGGCGCGGCCCCGCATCCCCGCGTCCAGCCCGCTGTTCCGCGCCGGCGCCCTGCCCGTGCGCCGGGTCGTCAGCCTCGGCGGCCTCGCCGACCTGCGCCGCGAATCGGCCCTGTTGAAGACGAGCTGCGGCCGCAACGTCGCCGAGCTGGCCGGCACGCCCGACGCCGCGCGGCCGGACGTCTTCGCCGACACGAATGCGGGCGACCTGATGCCGAACGGCAGCCATACGATCCTCGTCACCGGGGAACTGGACACCATCTCGCCGCCGCGCGTGGCGCACGATTTCGCGGCCCGCGCGCGCGCCGCCGGCGACGCCGCCGAGGTCGTCATCCTGCCCGGCGCCAGCCATTACGACGAGGTGGCCGCGACGTCGGCTTCGTGGCCACTCGTGCTGGGCGCGATCGAAGCCGCGCTCGGGCCGGCCGCCTGACGCCGCTCGGTCGGCTCAGTCCGGAAACACGATCCGTTTCGCGAGCCGCTGGTCGACGGCCAGGTCTTCCAGCGCCACCGCCACGCAAGGCAGGATATAGCCCTCGCGCTTTTCGTCGAGGGACAGGCCCGGCCATTCCACGAGATAGCGCACGCTCCCGCGCGCGAGGCGGCAGATGCACGTGCGGCAGGTGCCGTTGCGGCACGAGCTGGGCAGGTCGATGCCGGCCCGTTCGGCGGCGTGCAGCACGGTCGTGTCCGGATCGGCCGGGAAGGACCAGCCGGAAGGCTGCAGGGTGATGGTCAACGCGGTCATGCCGGCGATTGTACCGCCGTCCGCCACGCCTGGCCCAGCCATGGTGGGTTCGTTCCCGCACAGAGCGGTGCCTTGCACGGCACTAACCTGAAGCCAACGCATCTTCAGGCAGAATCCATTGAAAACACGTCGCATCCCCCTACAGATCGCCACGATCGCCATGCTGGGCAGCCTCGCCGGCAGCCCGGCGGGCGCCGCACAACCGCAGGCGGCCACGCACCCGCAAACCACGTCGCCGCAGGCCGCCGCCCACCCTGCGCCGCCGACCCTGACGCCGGCACACGCCGCACCGGCCGCCACGGCGGCACTGCCCGCCGCGCCCGCAGCGGAATCCGACAAGCTGCTGCGCGCGCAGGTGCTGCTCGACCGCGCCCATTTCTCGCCCGGCGAAATCGACGGCGCCTTCGGCTCGAACATGCACCATGCCCTGGCCGGCTACCAGAAGACGCACGGCCTGAACCCGACGGGCAAGCTCGACGACGCCACGTGGAGCGCCCTGAATGCCGACGCGGCGCCCACGCTGCTCACCTACACGCTGGTCGAGGGCGACGTCGCCGGCCCGTTCCGTCCCGTGCCGGACGACATGATGGAAAAGGCCAGGCTGCCCACGCTCGGCTACAGTTCGCCGGCGGAAGGCCTGGGCGAGAAATTCCACGCCAGCCCGGCGCTGCTGGCAAAACTCAACCCCGGCAAGGACCTGGGCCGCGCGGGCGAGCAGATCCTCGTGCCGAACGTCGTCGGCACGCCGCCGCTGGCCCCGGCCGCGCGCGTCGTCGTGTCGAAGGACGAACGCACCCTCCAGTTGCAGGACGCGGCCGGGACCGTCCTGGCGCAATATCCCGTATCGAGCGGCAGCGAACACGATCCACTCCCGATCGGCACCTGGAAGGTCGACGGCGTGCACCGCAATCCGACGTACCACTACAACCCCAAGCTGTTCTGGGACGCCAAGCCGGGCGACAAGAATACGACGGTCGCGGCCGGCCCCAACAATCCGGTCGGCGTCGTCTGGATCGACCTGTCCAAGCCGCACTACGGCCTCCACGGCACGCCGGTGCCGGGGTCGGTCGGCAAGAGCGAATCGCACGGCTGCATCCGCCTGACGAACTGGAGCGCATCCGAGGTGGCGGGCCTCGTCCAGGCAGGAACGGAAGTGGTGCTGCAGGAATGACGAGGTCCGTCCCGGACCGGGCAAGCAAACAATAAGGAGACGGCGATGAGATGGTTGATGACCTTCCTGCTCGGCGTGCTGGTGGGCGCCGGCGGCCTGTTCGTCTGGCTGCGCCAGATGCCGCATGAACCCGCGGCGCCCGCGGTCGCCGTGAACACGGGCGCCCTGCCCGCGCCGCCGCCGCCGGGCAGCGCCCTGGACGGCAGGTTGCCGCCGGCGCCGCAGGTGATGCCCGACCTGACCGAACTCGACCTGCCGCTGCGTCCCGCCGGCACGGACACGCCGGCCACCGCGCCGGCCGCGCCCCCGACCGTACCGCCCGGTAAGCTGCTGGTGCCGGTCGCGGGCATCGCGCCGGCGAAACTCAGCGACACGCACGACCAGCCGCGCGGCAACGAGCGCCATCACGAAGCGCTGGACATCATGGCGCCCAAGGGCACGAAGGTGGTGGCGGCCGCGGACGGCAAGATCGTGAAACTCTTCACGAGCAAGCCGGGCGGGCTGACCGTCTACCAGTTCGATCCGACCGAAAAATACGCCTATTACTATGCGCACCTGGACCGCTATGCGGACGGCCTGCAGGAAGGCGCCCAGCTCAAGCGCGGCGACCTGATCGGCTACGTGGGGTCGACCGGAAACGCCGACCCGAACGCGCCGCACCTGCACTTCGCCGTGTTCGAGCTGACGCCCGAGAAGCAGTGGTGGAAGGGAACGCCGGTGGATCCGTATCCGCTGCTGCAGCCGTAAGCCAATAACCGTCGCCCCCGCACAGGCGGGGGCCCAAGTGTGCGGCAGCAGCGCGCACTTTGCAACGCCGGGAACGTTTCCTTGGGTCCCGCCTGCGCGCACTAACGTCCGGAATAAAATTTCGTAAAATGTAACGTCATTCCCGCGAAAGCGGGAAACCATACAGAGCCACAGAATTCTCGACGTTGAAGCTACTGTAGTCTCTCAAACAGACTGACTTCGGCACTTCTGCATGGGTTCCCGCTTGCGCGGGAACGATGGCGTTTTTACCCTGTGAAAACCTTTTGGCACAGGTCGGAAATTATCCCGGACAGCAGTGCGCGAAGGTGGGATAGGCCATTGGCGCTATCCCTCCAAGTTCGCGCAAACGCACCGCTGAACTTAGGTTCCCGCCTGCGCGGGAACGACGTTATTGCGCCGGCGGCTCGTCCACATCCGCCCCCACGTTGATGGCCGCATACGCCCGCTGCACGGCAATCACTTCGCGGCTGGACTTGCCGTACAACTCGCCGGCCGCCTCGATCATCTTGGCGCGCGCGTCCGCGTAATTGGTGCTCGACGTGAACTTCGTCGTGTTCGCCCTGAACCAGATGCGGTAGGCCTTGTCGAGACCGACGCCCGTCATCGCGGCCGGCGTCTTGGCGAGGTATTTGCTGTAATAATCGCCCGCCGTGTCCGCGCTCGATCCTTGCGCCAGGAAATAGAACATGCGGTTGTTCGGGCCGCTGCTGTAGTGCACGTCCAGGCGCTTCAGCGCGCTGCTCCAGGCGTCCGGGCTGCTGCCGTCCTTGCTCGGACGGTACATCCAGCGCAGCGGCGTGCCGCTCTTGCTGATTTCCTTGCCGATCACCCAGTCGTTGCCCGTGAGCGGGACGCTGTCGCCCTTGCCGCCGCCGCGCGCATACGCTTCCACGGCCTCGCCGTTGATGTCCGACGACGATTCGTTCAAGCCACCCGATTCGCCGGAATACGTCAGGTTCGACGTGGCCGCCGTCACGCCGTGGCCCATCTCGTGCCCGATCACGTCGATCGAGCCGAGGCTGTTGAAGCTGGCGCCGTCGCCGATGAACATGCAGCGGCAGGTGTCGCTGTAATAGGCGTTGTCGTAGGCGGTGTTGACGTGCGCCGCGATGTACGTCGCCGTGTTGTGGCCGTCCAGCGAGAGCCAGTTGAACACGTTCTTCAACGTATCGTAGGTGTTCATCAGGCCCCACATCGCGTTCACGGCGGCCGTCTGGCCGTTCGCGTTCGTCGTCGCGCCGCCGGCCACGTACTGCTTGCCGTCGCCCCACGTATTCGTGTCGTTGGCGTACACGTCGCCGGCGCTCGTGCCGTGGTTCGCGTTCGTGATCGCCATCGCGCCGAACGTGCCACCCGTGCCGCGGGTGTCGTCGATCATCTTGTACTTGCCGCTGCTTGCCGTCGTGTTGATGGGCACGTCGCCGTTGTACTGGCTGCGGCCGACGCCGACGACGGTCTGCAGCATGTTCCACTGGGCGAGGATGCCGCCGTCGCGCGCGCTGACGATGGTGTCGTGGTAAGCCGGCCTGTCGCCAACGCGCATGCGCGTGTGCACGAGGTAGGCGAGTTCGTAGTGGTCGACGACGTCCTGCACGTCGAGCGCGTTGAGCTCCTGTTCCTGCTTGTCGCGCGCCGCGGGCAGGCGTTCGGTGTGCATGGCGGGCCAGATGATCAGCTCGGCGCTGGGCGGCGTCTCTTGGCGCGCCGACGTGCCCAGCGACGCCAGCGCCGCATCGATCGCCGCCTTGGATGAGATCGCCGGCACGACGCTGAAATCCGGGCCCGGTCCGGCGGAATCGGGGTTGGCGAAATTGGCGCGCTGCTCGGCATCGGATTCGGACACGATCTTGCCGTTCGCATCCAGCACCAGCACGGATTCGAAGCCGAAGATGGGCACGCCCTTGAACGTGTGGGCCACGCGCGCGACCTGCGTGCCCTGCGCGCCGGGATGGCGGGCGACGATCGCATCGCCGAAGCGCGCATCCTGCCCGCGCGCGGCACGGCGCGCGTCCAGTTGGGCCAGCAGCGCCGCGTTCATTTGCGGCGACGCGGCCACCGCCGCGCTCATCGTACCGGCTGGGACCGCGCCGGCAGGCACGCCGACGACCAGGGACAGGGCGCCGAACGACGCCAGCAACATCTTGCGCTTGTTCATGAGATTTCCTTTCATTGAGCGGGCACACGGCATCAGTGTGGATGTGCTCTCTCGAAGGAATTTGCTCAGGCGCAAAAAGCCCAACGGCAGCGTGCGGCTGCCGTCGGGCGGGTTACAACGTGGCGGGAAACGGTGCGCCGGGGCGCGCCGGATGCGTCCGGCGTGCGCTCAACGCTCGCGCCGGCGCATCAGGTACACGGCCGTGCCGAGGAGGGCGCCCGCGATCACGGCCTTCTTCACGAGGCCGGCCCGGTTGTGCTCCCATTCGGCCTTGATGCCCATCTCGGCCAGCACGTTCGGCACCTTGCCGTGCATCAGGTCCTCGCCGATGCCTTCGACGACGTTCACGCGGTCGGCGGCGAGCAGCATGAGCCAGCGGCGCAGGTCGTTCTCGGCCCATTTATAGGCGGCGCGGCGGATCATGCCGGACAAGCCTTTCGGCGGCTGCGCGGTGCCGAAGATCGGCGTGATGCCGGGGCGTTCCGTCGACACGAGGATCTCGACGTTCTCCGGCTGCTGCGGCAACTGGCCCTCGTGCGGATGGATGAAGCGCGCGGGCGTGCGTTCCATCGGGATGGCCGGGCGGTTCTTGCGGTCGAGGTCGGCGCCCCAGCCCTCGATGTGCGCCAGTTCCGCGCGGGTGGGCCGGCGCGGGCCGGCGGCCATGTCGCCCTGCAGCGGATGCGTGTGGACGTGGCCCGTGTCGCCGTCGTGATGATGTTGGTGTTCCATGGTGTCTCCTCAATGCAGTGCGCTGGCGCTGACGGCCTGGACCTCGCGCGCCGACGGCGGGATCAGGACGGTCTTGATGCAGTTGTCGAGCTTGCTCGAGAAGATGTGGTACGCGTCCGCCACCTCTTCCAGCGGCACCCGGTGCGTGATGATTTCCTTCGGGTTCAGCCGCCCCTCGCGGATGTGTTCGATCAACCGCGGCAGGTGGCGCTTGACGCTGGCCTGGTTCATGCGCATCGTGATGCCCTTGTTCAGCGCATTGCCGATCGGGACCATGTTGAACGTAGGACCGTACACGCCCACGATCGACACATTGCCGCCCTTGCGCACGCAGTTGATGCACCAGTGCAGCACGGTCGCGGCGCCGGCCTGCATCTTCATCAGGCGGCCCGTCAGCGTCTGGGCGATGGAGCCCGCCGCGTCGCCGCCCACGCAGTCGATGCAGACGTCGGCGCCCATCCAGTCCGTCATCTTCTTGATGTGCTCCGCCATGTCGTTCACTTCGCGGAAGTTCACGACCTCGCATTGGGCATAGCGCTGGACGAATTCCAGGCGGTACTCGACCTCGTCGACGACGATCACGCGCCCCGCCCCCATCAGCCACGCGGACTTGGCCGCGAAGATGCCGATCGGGCCCGCGCCGAAGACGACGACCGTGTCGCCTTCCTGGATATCGCCCATCTCGGCGGCCTGGTAGCCGGTCGGGACGGCGTCCGTCAGCAGCACGGCATCGTCCAGGTGCAGGTCGTCGGGGATCGGAAGCGGGCCGACGTCAGCCATCGGCACGCGCACGTACTCGGCCTGGCCGCCGTCGTAGCCGCCGGCCGTGTGCGAATAGCCGTAGATGCCGCCGACCGCCGTCGCTTCCGGATTCGTGTTGTGGCAATTGCCGAAGAGCTCGCGCTGGCAGAAGAAGCAGGACCCGCAGAACAGGTTGAACGGCACCAGCACCCGGTCGCCCGCCTTCAGCGTCTGCACGTCGCTGCCGACGTCCACCACTTCGCCGATGAATTCGTGGCCGAACGTGTGGCCCACGCGCGTGTCCGGCACCATGCCATGGTACAGGTGCAGGTCGGATCCGCAGATGCACGAACGCAGCACGCGCACGATGGCGTCGCCCGGGTGTTCGATGATGGGATCGGGCTTGACATCGGCGCGGACGCGATAGGGTCCCCGGTAATTCATTGCCAGCATAATTCCTCCTCATTGGTTGCCGGCCCGCCGCGGCAGGCGAGCCCTTGGACAAGAAGGTATGTCAAAACACTAAGGAAGGCGATACGCGCACGGAAACGTACGGGGGTTAATGAACACTTTTTTCGCCGAGCCGGAGACCTTTGTTTTTAAAGGGAAATTTCTTAACCGCAGACATGAAAACGGCCGCACGTGGCGGCCGTCGACGGGGCGCGGTCCGTGCTCAGAGCTGGCGTGCCTCGAAGGTATTGCACTGCTCGACGGAGCCCGTCTGCAGGCCGCGCGTGAACCAGCGCACGCGCTGGGCCGACGTGCCGTGCGTGAACGAATCCGGCACGACGGTGCCGCGCGCCTGGCGCTGCAGCGCGTCGTCGCCGATGGCGCTGGCGGCGTTCAGCGCCGATTCGACGTCGCCCTGTTCGATGATCTGCTTGGCCTGGTTCGTGTGGTAGGCCCACACGCCGGCGAAACAGTCGGCCTGCAGCTCGAGCCGCACGGACGCGGCGTTGGCCTGGGTCTCGGACAGGTGCTGGCGCGCGCTGTCGACCTTGCCCGTGATGCCAAGCAGGTTCTGCACGTGGTGGCCGACCTCGTGCGCGATCACATAGGCCTGCGTGAATTCGCCGCCGACCTTGAACCGCTGCTGCATCATGCGGAAGAAGTCGAGGTCGAGGTAGACCTTGCGGTCGGCCGGGCAGTAGAACGGCCCGACGGCGGCCTGGCCCTGGCCGCAGCCGCCGGTGCTCGTCCGGCCCGTGTACAGCACGAGATGCGGCGGCGTGTACGTGGCGCCGTTGGCGCGGAAGATCTGCGTCCACGTGTCTTCGGTATAGCCGAGGACGGTGCGCACGAACTGCGTCTCGCGGTCGTTCGCAGGCGGATGCGCGGGCGCCTGCTGGACCTGGGCCGGCGTGCCGCCGCCCGACAACAGGTTCAGGATCGTCGACGGCGATACGCCGAAGAACCACGAACCGACGAGCGCGATGACGATCGTGCCGATGCCGACGGTCCCGCCGCCGAAACTGAATCCGCCGCCGCCGCCGCCGTCGCCGTCGCCGCGGCGGTCCTCGACGTTGTCGCTTTGCCGATCACCTTGCCAACGCATAGTCTTCTCCCTGGCGCACCGCCTGGTGCCGCCGTCATTGTTCCGTGCCGGGCGCCGTCAACGCCCCGTGGCACGCCTGATCTTCACCGACCCCATGATCTCACGCGCATCCTTGAGGCGGAACTCGTCGTCCACCGCCAGGCCGGCGCGCTGCTCGTCATGCAGCAGGCGCTCGTGGCGTTCGCGCTCGACCTCCCGCTGCACCCGCTCGTTCAGGGTTACGTCCGGCGTCGTCTTCATGATCGTCCTTGTCGTTGGACCTTGCTGCCCGCATCGGCCCGGGTTCATTGTGCTTGAGGCGCGCGGCCGCATCTGTTCGAGCTTTCACATAATTCACATCATGCCATGGCGGAGAATGCCGTTGCATGACAGCCCGTCCACGTCTGTGTGCGCCCGCGTACGGAAGCGCGCGCGGGCCTGGCGCATGCTCCGCGCATGACCCCGACCGCCGCCTCCTTCGCCAATCACGACGCACTGGCCGCGCTCGGCCGCAGTCTACAGGCCGCCGGCTACCGTTTCGTGACCGTCACGCCGGCCACGCACCGGCGCGTCAACGGCCGACCGGAGAACGCCTGGGCGCACGACGTGCGCGGCGTGTTCGGCTGGAGCCGGCCGTTCCGCGCCGGTGCGCTGCCGGGCCCGATCGACCGCCCGCTGCGCGCGGCCGGCCTGGCGGCGCCGGTGGACGCGGACGGCGACGCCGCCGCCGCCGGACAGCCGCCCGTGGGCTGGCGCGCGCGCGTGCGCGCCTCGACCATCGGCGACCGCCTGTATTTGCACTCCGCGTGGCCGACGTGCGACGAGGACGCCGTGTTCTTCGGCCCCGACACCTACCGCTACACGGCCGCGCTGAAGCGCGTGCTCGGTCCGCACGGCGGCCTGCGGCGGCCCGTGCGGCGCGCCATCGACGTCGGTGCCGGCGCCGGACCGGGCGCGATCGAACTGGCGCTGCGCTGCCGCGACGCGACCGTCTACGCGACCGACGTCAACCCGGCCGCGCTGGCGCTGGCCGACGTCAACGCGAACCTGAACGGTGCGCACAACGTCGTGCCGTGCCGCAGCGACCTGCTGGACGGCGTCGACGGCGGCTTCGACCTCGTCATGTCCAACCCGCCGTACATCCTCGACCCGGACGCGCTGACGTACCGCCACGGCGGCGGCGCGCACGGTGCCTAACTGTCGATCCGCATCGTGCACGCGGCACTCGACCGGCTGCATCCCGGCGGCAGCCTGCTGCTGTACACGGGCGTGGCCATCGTCGACGGCGCCGATCCGTTCCTGGACGCGATCCGCGGCCGGCTCGATGCCGATGCGGATGGCTGGTCGTACGAGGAACTCGATCCGGACATCTTCGGCGGGCAGCTGGACTGCGACGGGTACGAGCGGGTGGAGCGCATCGCGGCGGTGTGGCTGCATGCGGTCAGACGCGGCTGAGCCGGGGGCGCCGGATCGGTTACGTGTCAGGGTGGCTTTGCAGCGCGCGCCCTCGGCGCGCGGCGCCGTCCGCCCTGCCCTCTCCGCAAAACAAAAAAGGCCCCAGCGGGGCCTTGTTTGTTTTGGCGGAGAGGGTGGGATTCGAACCCACGGTACGGTCACCCGTACGCCTGATTTCGAGTCAGGTACATTCGACCACTCTGCCACCTCTCCGGTTCGCGGTCGTTTCGCGTGAGGCCGCATTATAGACGG